>Ga0256405_10000974_pt1 | contig 85841 bp, 81 predicted proteins | sample RumenRJG_02DNA_FD_189096 | JGI IMG/M metagenome (GOLD analysis project Ga0256405, IMG submission 189096) | Bovine rumen microbial communities from Lethbridge, Alberta, Canada - RJG_02 | ecosystem: Host-associated > Mammals > Digestive system > Stomach > Rumen | place: Canada: Alberta... | reverse complement strand
CTCTGTTCCAGCCGGAAATCTGCTCATCAGAGACAAGCCTATGTGTAGCATCTTCGGTAAAAGCGGAGAGGGCCGTGGGCCTTGATGTAATCTCGGTCCAGGAATAGCTCGGTTTTGTCGCAGCTAAAGCCCAGGAGGAGATGATGTCATTTGTGAACTGAGATAGCTTTGTGGGCCTGCCGGTAATGGCAGACCAAGCCATTGAAGTCGGAATCTCGCTCTTCAGGGCATAATCAGCCAGGCTCTGGTGTTCTGTCAGGAACTTGGCATCTGCCTGAGCCTTCGTGTAATAGTTACTCAGGCTTTGATGTGAAGTAAGATACCCTTGCTGCTGCACCCAAACCTCCGTAGCATATCCGGCTAAACTCTGATGAGAGGTAAGGTACTGGCTGTGTGTATGGCTAGTGATGTTTCCTGTCAGGACATTCTCCACCATTGTCTTGGTGATGCCTTGCAGATAGTTCTTGGCTTCCACCCAGGACTTCAACGCATAGTTGGTCAGATCCACATTGAACTGGGCTGCAGAAGCTGGGTTGTAGGTAACCTGTGTAACTCCGTTGATTTTCAAAGTCAAGTCTTTCAGATCTGCAGGAGTGACAGAGCCCGAAGATTCTCCGAAGCTTCCTGAGTGGTCTATATACTCGAATACCTTGCCGGATTCTGCCGTTGGCTCCACCTGAGGTATCGCCAAAGCTCCAGTCACATCGAGATAAGAAATATGCTTCCGGCCAGAGATTGTCTGCTCATTGGCCAAATCAACGAAAGTATTACCTTTCGTGAAGGTGAGGCTATGGCCGGAGCCGGAAACTGCTGTAATCGCATTGCCGGAACCGGAGGTTGTCAGAGAAGAATAGCCGTCTGTTATTCCATAGCCAGACAGGCTAGCTGGTTTAGATGTTATCTCCGACCAGCTATAACTTGGTTTGTTTGCGGCCTTAGCCCACGCTGGCACAGTCGGATCTGTCTCGGTGAAACTTGTAAGAGGAGTGATGGTGTTTTCGCCCAGGGTGATAGTTCCGTTCTGAATCTTTGCATCAGTTATGCCGTAACCGGAAAGTGTTGTTGGACGGGAGCCTATCTCACTCCAAGAATAAGACGGCTTGGTAGCCCCAAGGGCCCAAGATGAGATAATATCGTTAGTGAACTGGGAGAGCTTGGTCGGTCTGCCTGTGATGGCAGTCCAAGCCATAGAGGTTGGAATTTCGCTCTTCAGAGCATAATTCTCCAGAGACTGGTGCTCAGTCAGGAATTTGGCATCGGCCTGAGTCTTTGTGTAGTAATTGCTCAAGCTCTGATGGCTTGTGAGGTATCCTTGCTGCTGCACCCAGGTCTGAGTAGCATATCCGGACAAACTCTGATGAGAAGTCAGATACTGGCTGTGTGTATGGCTGGTAATATTCCCTGTAAGGACGGCCTCCACCATTGCTTTGGTAATTCCTTGCAAGTAGTTCTTGGCTTCTACCCAGGACTGAGTGGCGTAGGCTGTCAAGTCCACGTTGAAAGAAGCAGCTGCAGCTGGGTTATAGGTGGTAACGGTTACACCGTTGACTTTCAGAACAAGGTCTTTCAGATCCGCTGGAGTGACAGCACTGACCGCTTCTCCGAAGCTGCCGGAATTGTCTATATACTCGAAAACCTTTCCGGCTTCTGCAGACGGTTCCACCTGTGGCACTGCGAAAGCTCCGGTCACATCTAGATAGGATATATGCTTCTTGCCGGAGATGGTCTGCTCACTGGCCAGGTCAACGAAGGTATTCCCCTTTGTAAAGGTCAAGGCATGGCCGGAGCCGGATACCCCGGTGATGGCATTGCCGGAACCGGTGGTGGAAAATGAGGAATAGCCATCGGTTATGCCGAATCCGGACAGAGTGGTCGGTTTGTTCTGGATTTCACTCCAGGAATAAGATGGCTTCGTGGCAGCCAGAGCCCAGGAGGAAATGAGGTCATTGGTGAAGTCTGAAAGCCGAAGGGGCCGGTCAGAGATATCTGTCCACCGATGTGTATGATTGCTGTTGGCCTTGCTGTTCAGAACTGTCCGCAAGCCATTTACATCAGATATGGCTATAGGAAGTGTGATACCATTGCCAGAGCCTATTACACTGCCCCTGTAGGTGAGATGACCGTCCACCTCTCCCAGCTCGTTCAATACCGAGAGATTCCCGTGCGTGTGATCAGGAACGACCGACAGCGATAATCTCTCCTGGAGGGCCGATAGTGTCAGATACTTCCATACATTGGAATAAGGAGTCTGGACCGGAAATACCAGCTCCGATTCCTCTGATGCCGCCTCGAAATCAATGAGGCGCGGTGTCAAAAAAAAAAGATCTGAGACTGGAGAAGGAACGGTGATATCCGGGAAAGTCTCGTCTCTCCTGGATTCTGGCAGCAGGCCTCCTTCCCTTGCAAGGACGAAGTCAAAGCTGCTGCTATTAAGAGCAGTGATATCTCCTTGGCTCAGCGATGATGACTGCAGGGCAATGGCTTCCGCCGTTCCATCAGCGACAACCCACTGCTGGTTGCTATGAAGAAATTCCCAGAGCCATTCGGCATCCTGTGCTCCCAGATAGCCGGTAGTCTGCCTGTATTTCCTCTGGCCATCATGCGTTACGGAAATCTTCAGGTCGTTATTCTCAGCGACCTGATGCTCTATCTCCCCGGAGATCTTCTGCTCTCCATGGAAGGTGAAAGTGTCGATACCTCCCAGGCTGTTCACCGCCAGATAATGGTGCTCATCTCCAGTAGCTGGAGCATACACATATCTCTGTATGTAGGATTTCCGCTCGCCCAGCTGCTCTACCCATACATCTACGATACCCTGCAGCTCATCTGTACTATGGCTGGAGAGAGCCATGAGCCTGGAGAGGGTGGTGTTGACTGTATAGACTTTGTTGACAAGCCTGATGGTACCGCCATTTTCAATTTCTCCCGGATCCACCTCCGGAGTGATGGAGGCTACGGTCACCGTCTCAGTGCCTCCGGAAACCAGGTAGAATTTGGCCTTGATGTCAGCTGTACCCACAAAGTAGTATGATAGGTATTCTGGAGAATGCCAGGATACCTTCTTTGTCTGCGGCTGTAGGGTCAGGAAGTTGTATTCCAGGTAATCGGTCGGGGTGAGCGCAAGATTCCTTACGGAGGCATTGACTACCCTGAAAGAAACGCTCGTGGCTCCTATCGTAGCTGTGAATGTTCTGGCCGCATTATCCTGAGCCACTACATTATCCCCGGGAAGTTCTGTCTTCAGGTACTGGCGGCAGACTTCTTTGACATCGATCGTGATTCTGCCAAAGGCATCAGGAATGTATGACTCCGTGAGCAGGATGGTGGCCACTCCATCTATCTCTGTAGAGAGAGTGAATGTCACATTTTCCTGACTGCTTATCAGGAACTCCTTCAGGTTGCCCAGGAGACTCAAGCTATCGGGTTGCCGTAGTATTTCCATACCGCAAATCTACTTTTGTGCATCAATCTTTTTTAGGACAATTATTCTGCGATTGGGATGGAATCGAACCACTCCGGGAGCGTCCATGTCTCCACTACCCTATCTCCGTTATCCTGAGCATTTCCCGTCCAGATGATATGATAGAATTCCACTGTTCGGTATATATATCCGGATTTCTGGCCCGGGGCGGTCGGTGCGGACAGGTAGAAGGTGTCTTCATCCTCTTCCGCATAGCGCATCCGGATCTCCGTGCGGCAGCCTGTATGATATCCAGGGATGGCAGGATAGACGGCCTGCAGCTCCGCCAGCTTCGCCTGAAGGACAGACGTGTTCAGCTGCCAGGTGAACTGAGGCTGCGGGATAGTGCTGGTGTCAAAAGGCTCATCATCAGCTCCGTCATCATAGTCTTTGGAGAGATACATCTTCATCTCCAGGCATCTGATTCTGCGCCCCACCTCGTATCGCATATATGCAGGCAGGAACTTCTGGCCGCCGTGCAGCTTCAGAGCGTAGAGGTTGAAGTTCATGAGCTCCTCGACGCTCAGATCGAACTCACCCGTAACGGATATCATGCCGTTGAGCAGCATCTTGTTGTAGATCCGGAAGAAGAGAGGCACCATCTCTTCCGGAGTGAGGCTGAATGCACCTTCATGGCGCAATACACCTGCGTTGTCGTACTTCTGGGTGGTGGCATAGTAGTACCTTCCGCCGTATCGCTGAGCCTGGGCGGAGAGGCCGCCGTAGAAAGCTATGAGGATATCCTGGTCTTCATCTTTCTCGCTGCCGTTGTATGTCGTGTTCCGGTGCTTGCGGTCGCCTATATACGGCATCAGGATGCCGTTGACAAACACCATCGGCGGAGTAGGATCTTCCCAGGTAATTTCTTCTGAAGCTTTGGAGTTCCTGCGGTCATAGGTAAACAGGTCGCTGCCTATTCTCTTCAAGGCATACTCTTCAGTAGGATGTACCGTAGTCTGCTTCTTCTTAACATACCGGTTTTGCCAGAAATCTCCCAGAGCCTTGCGGTATATCAGCGTCGGGTACAAATGTCCGGGCACATCCGCCTCCGGAAGGATCTCCATCGCTATGTTGGCTTTTACCAGAGATTCCATATCGTCAGCCGCCGGCTTCGCACCTTCCAGAGATGTATCAGGAACCACCACCACCCTGGAGGTTTCGGAATACTCGTAGGTGAGGTGGTTGAGCAACTTGTGCGTGAGATCCATATCAAAGCCTGCAGAGAGGATGTCTTCCAGCAAGATGATATCCACCTTCTTGACTCCCGGATAGACTACTATCTGAGCATGGAATTTGTGCAGCATCCATTCCAGGATCTCTGAGACGGTCTTGCCGGGCACCAGGTCAGAATAGTCTATCTTGCCGTTGCAGATGACATCCGAGCAGTTGTGCAGCAGGATTAGTTCCGCAAGCCTAGCGTCTGTACGGAAGACGTTGTGCTCAACCGTGTATCCGCACAGCTCGAAGAGGATCTCCCAGAACCGGTAAAGCTTCAGGAACGGAGCCATGCCGTAACCTTCCGGAACGGAGATGATATCTCCATCTTCCTCAAGCATCCTCGCCTGATGCTCCAGAGAGAGGATCGATGTGTCTTCCTCCTCTTCTGAAGATGTTGGTGTGGAGGACTGATAGCCGTACCGCTCCCTGCGGGTTGTGCTTCCTCCGGAGGTGCTGCCTGGCTGTGAAGTGCTGGTGATAGGCTCTACCTGGCCAGGATGCTCGGAGTTGGTCTGAGGCTCGTTGTTCACCTGGTAGTATTCCGCACCGTCATCTTCCTTGCGATTCACGGCCACGGGGGTTATCCTGAAGTCGCTCTCACGGAGCAGGGTATAGACTTCATACAGCCATTCATACCAGGCTTCCGGAGTGGAACAGTCGGTAAGCACCTTCCTGGCAAACAGCTCTTTCAGGTTCTTCTCTTTCCAGTTGGTATAAAAGTCTGAATCTTCCAAGGCTACGGCGCAGGAAATCCCCTCTTTTGAGGCGGAGTTGATCACGAGTGTACCTTTCTTCCGGAATACTCCTTTGGAGAGGATCACTGGTGCCAGGTTGATGAACTTGTTGCGCCTGGCCAGCCGCATAGGCTGCCCCAGCTTCGCCTGCTCGGACGGTGTGGCCGGTATGGTCACAGACAGCGATGAGCTGCCTTCCTCAGAGAAGAAGGCGGAATTTCTCTCTATCTCGAATGAGAAATCTTCCGGAAGGAGAAATGCACCATTTTCGCCTATGAGTTCCATACTAGCTCCTGCTTACAATAGATTTCACACTCTGCTCCACTTCCATCTTCTTGTTCAGCTCTGACGTGACCACGTAAGCCTTGAAAGGCAGCGACGCTTTCAGATCTCTGAGAAGCACTACCAGCTCTTCCATCACTTCCCTGTTCTGGGAAGATTCGGCACTGGCCACGGAATCGGCTGCTTCCTCTCCGGAATAGCCGCCGTCTGCATAACCGGCCACTCCTGAGCGGTAATTGCCGGAACGTCTCTGGCTCTCCAGCCTGGCGAAGGTGATAGGATTGGCCCTTACCATTGCTGCAGGTGCCACCCACTCGTTTGCGTGAACAACCCCTACTTCCTGGTAGTCATTGGCAGAGCTCTTGGTATATCCGCCTTCGCTGTAACCGGTGGCTACCCTGGCACCAGAGGCTCCTGCAGATCCTGCAGAACTCTTGGCTACAGTCTGATTCTTGATGGCATTGCGCTGCGCTATGATTGTGGCTACCTGAGCCGCTGTCGTGGCTGTGATGAGTGCCATGATAGGTATGGCAATATACGGAACTCCTTTGGCAGCATTCCATGCCTGAACGCATCCCAACGCTCCGGCAGCCAGAGCCTGGGCAATCTGTATGCCCATATCTACATCAGCATATTTCTTCTGCAGATCCAGCTTCTTCTGCTCATAGTCCTCCTCGATCCTCTCCCTCTCTTCCGCATTATCTCCAGCTGCTGCCAGCTCTTTCTCCATCCTTGCGTCCAGAGAGGCTTCTGCCGCTGACTGGAGGGCTGACATGAAGGCTCCTGCCTGATTCAGCACATCTTGTATATACTTGAGTCTTTTCGTCCAGGCCTGCCCCTCGTAATCTCTCTGCTGATCCTGATATTTCTTCTGGAGTGCGGCAAGAGCCTGTTGGTATTCTTCCTCGGAAAGAAGCTTCTGGTCGTGCATCTCCTGAAGCTGCTCCATCTCCGCATCAAAGTCATCCTTCATTTTCTGAAGAGGATCAAGAGCATATCTAATCTCCTGGGCAGCCTTGGCCAGCTCCAGGTATTTGTCCATCTCCTCAGTAATCTCCGCATCCACTTCCTTGGCCAGCTCCTTCATCTGGGCTTCTGCATCTTTCAGAATCTGCACGGCGGCATCTGCCAGCTCTTTCATTGAAGCTTTCTCCCACTCGTCCATCTTCTTCTTCTCCTGCATCTGGATATCAAGCAGTGAAGAGAGAATTGATGCCGTGTCTTCCTTGTGTTTCTGAGCCAGTTTCAGCTTGGCTTCCCAGCCTGCCTTGGTAATGGCGGCAGACCGCTGCTGATATTCCTGTTCGTCAATCTCTCCGGAGGCGTATGCCTGCTTGGCCTGGTTCTGCAACTCTCTGAAATGCGTCTCGGAGGCTTTCACCTCTTTCTGATAGGCCTCATTGACAGTCTTTATGTGAGAAGTCGTATTCTCTTTCTGAAGTGAATGCAAGGTGCGCTGCGCTCTGGATGTATTGCGGATATTCTGGGCTTGAACCTTATTGACATTAGCAGTAGCGTCAGCATAATTCTTGATAAGTTCATCGTTGGATCGATCGTACTTCTTGACAATTTCCGCCAGCTCGACTACTTCTGCAGCAGCACTCTCTTTGAACTGCCGCAATTTCTCCTTAGCATCTTCGAGATCGGCTGCTGCTTTGACATAAATGCCATGATCCATATCTCCAGCAGCCCTTGAGAGATTGTCTATCTGCGCCTCCATATCAGCTATGGTATCCAGATATTTCCTGGCATTCTGGATGCTTTCCTGATTGGCGTTATAGCTGTCAATAACTCGATTCTGTTCTGCTTCTGAAAGACCTGTAATTCCTTCTACTTCTTTTCTCCTAGCATCGGCTTCTTGCTGTGCTATAGACAATCTAGTTTCTCCTAATTCTTTCTCTTTATCAATGATATTCTGAGCCGCCTCCATCCTCTCCTCGTTCGTCTTGGTGACATCTCTCATATCCTGCTCCCACTGAGCTATCTGCACATCAGCCTCCGCCTCTGCTATGTTCAAGGAGTTCTGCCGCTCGAATATCTCATCCAAAGCCTTGGCTACCTCATATCCTGCAGCTGCAGCTCTGGCCATGTTCTGCATCATTTCAGTCCATCCTGTACCAGCAGACATATCTGCTATGAAAGAATGATATGCCGCCTGCCAGCTGGCGGTCTGCGCTCTCCACTCATCCCCTACAGTCTGAGTCATATTCTTCATATCTGAGAGAACCTTCTTGAAGGCGGCCCCTGCTGCAGCAACCAATCCCACCCAGCCGATTTTGCTGAAGAACGTGGCAAACTGGCTCTGAACTTCCTTGGTCTTGCCCTGAATCTCGTTCATACGAGCTTTCACCTGAGTGAGTTGCTGAGATTTGTCTATGAACTCCTGAGTGCCTGGCTTGAGGTTCTTTATCTGCCTGTTCAGGCCCTGAGCGGCCTTCTGAAGCTCTCCCAGGGTAGAACCATTGAGGTTGTTCAGAACATCTCCCCAGTCCTTGGTCTCCCTCTTGATGGCAGACATAGACTTGTTACAGGCATCCAGCTGCCGCTGCAGATCCTTAGCCCCCTCGATGTCTCCAAGCTTGGTTGCATCCAGCATCTTCTGACGAAGGCTGTCTGCCTGGTTTTGCAGGGCCTGCATGGTCTGATTAGCCTGGCTGCCGTTGAGTGTGATAACACTCTCTGTATAAACTCGTGTCTGTGCCATTATCGTTGTATATTAACTGACTGAACGCCTTGAAAGGCCTGTAGTGGAATCTGTGCAGCATCAATGCCGTATTTCTCTGCGAGCAGCCTTCCCAGGGCATATACTTCCCTCAGGAAGACGGAAGAATACCAGGGTTTCCTCTGGCGGTTGCCAGGAGCGTCTCCCAGCTTCACACCACGCCCAACACCCATATCCGGGAACTTCCCGTAATAAAGAAAGGTAAAGGTCACCTTCTCAGGATTGCCGTTGCTGTCTGCCATCACCTGAGCCTCAAAACTCTTCAGCAGCTCTCCCGTCTCATAGACCTGGAGGGAGTTCACCTTACGGATCCAGCGTTCAATCACTATATCCGCCCATCGTCTGGCTATATCTACGCTACTGTTCTCCATAGAGCAGGCTCACATTCTCTCTGAAAGTAAGGACTATCTCCCAGCCACGGGCGTTCTGGCCACCATGCCGCTTCATATACGAGATGTTCTGCCAATCCCACTCCTGGAGTTCTTCCACTCCGGCTTTCCTATCCTGTAAAAGTTTGGCAAGAACCTTCTTGGCCAGAAGGAACATCTGGTCGTACAGCGCAGCCTCCTCTTCACCCCGGCCCAGCTGGCCCATCACCCAGAGGCTCTGCGTGAAAGTGTCCACAGGGCCTTCCACAAGATGCCAGCTTCCGGAGGAGCGGCCCTCCAGTACCACACAAGGGAAGGATACAGAGCGCATGCTGGTCAGCAGCTCCAGGATAGCATCCAGGCCGTTCCCCTCGAGCAGCTGACTGTCTATATCCTGGAACTCCGGCAAGAGAGCCAGAGATGTTCTAAGAGTGCTTCTTCTGAGCATTTTCGTAGATGCTATTGAGTGAGTACAAGACCGAATGCACATCGCAGCGCAGGATATCCTCGTTCTGCTGCGGCTGGTTGCCGTTCATGGCAGAGAGCAGATCCTGAAGAATCTCCGCCTGAGTTCTTCCGGAGATATCTCCTCCAGAAGAGAACACATACGGATAGCGGCCTTTCAGGTACTGCTTGACTCCGTTCCACCAGATGACCACGGCCACAGTCCGCCAGCCGAAGAGCTTGCGGATACGGCCTCCGGAGAGAGTTTTCACAGCGGTCTTCAGGAAAGTGCCGTTCTTATCGCTCTGATATCTCATGATGAAGGAATCCGCAGTGAAGAACTGCTTGAAGGATATGCCGTTGAGCTTCCGGTCTATATCTTTGAAAGGAGACGGAGGAAGCCCTACGCTGTCCAGGATGAACGACACCTGACGGGTTCCCTCCCTGAGCACGCTGGCATTTACCAGATAAGGCTTGCCGTTGACGATGAAGGGCATAGAGCCCTTCAGCTTTTTGCTGTCGTACTTGGCAGGATCATCAGGCCTGATATGAGCCAGGCGGCAGAAAGCCAGGAAGAGTATCTCCTGACGGCTGCGTGGGGTCTTCAGGATCTCGCATACATTTCTGAAATCCTCAAAATCCATCGTCTCCCAGGTGATAGGATACACGAGGTCAATTTTCTCCGCACGCTGCTTGCGGCGGAACAACTGCTTTATTTTGGAAAAAAGTTTCATATCTACATCATAGAGAAGAAAGGTGAGTCAGTGCGTTCAGAATAGAGCGATGCCGCTTCCGGGGAGGCTGTGAATGTAGGGAAGTCATCCGGATTGGCTCGCATGATGGCCAGTGCCGCCATCGTCTGATCCTGGCCGGTCTTGCCATCGCCCAGGGCGAAAGCGCAGATAGCCGCCTTGATGTTCTTCAGGGCCTTCACCTCATTCGGAAGGAGCGTCTCCTTATCCTTGACCTTCTCCAGCAGCTCTTCTGCATAATCCTTGGAGATATAGCTGGCCACATTAGTCATCAGAGCCACATTGAGTGCGGAGTTCAGGCGGTAGAAGTCGCCCCAGCTCTTAGGATAGACGGAAAGAGTGATGCTATTCAGAACTGCGCTATCCCGGAAGTCCACGAAGGTGAGGATAAGCGCATCGGAGAGCCTGCTGAACTGCTCCGTGCCTCTCCAGTCAGCATAGGCAGAACTGCTATAGAGGTAGCTGATAAGCCTGTCACAGGCCTCGTCCAGCTTCACCTGCAAGGAGAGTTTCAGCGATTCCACCCTCTCCCGGGAAGCTGGAGCCATATCCTGATTGCTTACTACAGCGAATCCGGCATCAGTGAGTACCAGATCCATCTCCGGGATGGAAGAGAGGAAGGCGGATACGGAAATCACCCTCTTCACCAGGGAGAGCAGCCGAGAATGCTCCTCCGGATGCTCTTCCAGTGCTGACTCCAGGTCTGAACCCAGAATTTCATCAACCAGTTTCTCCTGGGCAACCTCCAGCGCGTCGTCAAAGACCGCCGGAGTGCCTTTCATCTCGATGGAAGGGAGATACCTTCTCATCTGTGCGATTCCTGTAACTATCATAGTCTATACATTCTGCTGTGTCGATTCCTGCTTTCCCTGCTTATTCTGATCCAGAGTGGTGAAGATATATTCCGGAATGGTGATGAGGATATCCTTATCCCACTTGTTGAACTCCTTGATCACCTTCAGAGAGCGCATCACCCTGTCCACAAATGGACGCATCAGAGCCTGCTTCATCATATAGAGCTCCCTGGCGTTGCTTCCGGAGATGGTGCTGGAATTCTTGCCCGGAGTGGCACCGATGAGGGCCGAATGCACGCCCATCGCATAGCAGATGATATTGGCCGTGGACTCGGTGTCATCGATATATTCTCCTCCCTTCAGGTCAGTGGCTATGGGCGTAATCTCTATCCACTTATGTTCGGTGGTGCCGTTAGCTGTAGGGATAAGGTCTTTCAGTGCCAGGATCGTCTTGTTGGCGTTTTTCTCGCCGGCAAGAAACTTCTCGAAGTTCTTCACTTCCTGGTCTATCCTCTCCTTGGTGGCTTTGCGGTCGTTCTTGTCTATCCCCTCCTTGCGGAAGATATCCTCGAAATACTTCGGTGATATGTAGATGATATATTTCACGCCCAGCTGGTTCTGCAGGATGGCTTTCTTCAACTTCGGCACCATGCAGCTGTGGTCATACCATCCGCTTCGGAATATGCTGTACCATTCCGGACGGCTGTAATAAGGCCTTCCAGGAGATGGCATATACACAGGGAAAATCATCCTCTCCTTCCGGGCCCGGTACATCGTCAGCTCAGTGATAGGGTCGAACTCATCCAGCACCCTCGTAGCGATGATGTCATTTTTCGTGGCCTTGCTCCAGTCAGAGCAGTAGTAGTGAGTGTTGATCTGCCCCTTCGCGTTCATCATAGACCAGCGAGAGAAGATAGCCTCTCGATGGCGGATAGTGCTTATCTTGCCGTCCTTGCCGTAAGAAAATTCCGGAAAGGCATTGTGATAGTAGAGCATGTCCGTAAGCTGCTGCAGAACGAACATCGGTATATCATTCTTCTGGAAGAAGTCATATTCCGGGCCGGATGTTACCTCTTCCCAAGCTCTAGGAGAACCGTCAGCATTGCGGTTGAGAACCTTTACGATCTTCGGGCCCAAGCCATAGCAGACATTCCTGTTGAAATTGATGTTCGAGGATACGACATCATTCTTCTCGATTTTGGCCAGTATATGGTTTGGCAGCAAGTTATCTTCACCCCACGGCGCAATCTTGTATTTGCCTATGGCAACAGCCTGCATGTCATAGTCTTCGCGGAGAATGGCAGAGCTGTCATCAGAAACAAGCACGGCCTGGATATCCGGGAAGAAAGCCACTCCATCAAGTATCTTTATCATAACACTACCTCCTCTCCGTTGAACTCTATAAGTGTGTATCTGTTCACCTTCCTGATTTCCCTGGAAGGAAGAAGCATGATGTTGAATGTGTCGCCACTGCCGAAGAAGGAAGTGACCACGCAGCGAGGATAATCGAGGATCTCGCCCTCCTTGGATACGGCCTTCATGGAACTTTCCTTGCGGCAGCGTATCAGCTGATTGATCTTGCTAAGGTGTATCATACCGTTGATTTTTTGACAAAATTATCCCGGGAAGGCCGCTGAAGTTAGGACAGCCGAGCTGTCCGGCCGAATTGAAGTAAAAAAGGCTGAACAGTCGGACGGTAAGGGGTCGCTGATTCGAGCAAATGTGTTTTTTTTCGTTTCGAGACCCCGCCTTGCCCTACGCCGCCGGCCGCAATTGCAATAGAGTTCGGCGTAATATGCCTGACCTAACCGATCAGCGTCGAGCCAATCCCGGTTCCGAAATTCGAATAAGGATAGAGTAGATTGCCCAGGTAGAGGGTGTCGAAGGCATCGGTGCCGTCGGTGCGGAGCTCCAGCGGATCATCCTCCGTCTCGGCCAGCTTCTCGCCGCCTTTGGCCTTCATGAACGGGCCGCCATACCCTATCCTGACTTCAGCCAGGGAGATAGCTGTAAGCAGAGCCTCGTTATTCTCCCTGTTGAACATAGGATACAGGCCCTTGACTCCCTTGAAGGCATCATCCAGGATAAGATACTTGTCGGAATGCCGCATAGGCTTGCCTATGAAGACAGGCTGCACCTGCCAGCCGTGCTTGCCGAACTGCTCGCAGATGACAGCGGCGAAGTCCTTGTCAGAGACAGCGTAGTTGCTACCTAAGGCGGTGGAGTCATAGTAGAAGACTACCTCCTTACTGATATGGCTCCGGTAATGCTGGCAGAAGTCATCTACCAGCTCCCTGAGCTTGCGCTGGTACTTGACATAGAAGGAACGGATAACCTTCAGCTTATTCCCGTCTCTCTGGCCAGCCACCAGCCAGTTGATGTTGGCATTGAAGTCGAAAGCCACGGAGATCGGCTCCTTCAGGTTGCAGTCAGCATCCAGGAGACAGCCCAGATCCAGGCCCTGGCCAAGAGGCAGGCCCTGCAGCAGAGAGTTGTTGTTTGCAATATAAGTGTGACGGGCTGGAGAGAAATTCGGGTAGAAGCCATCCTTGAGCTTCTCGATACGCTTGCTCAGGATGGAGGTCTGGAATACCAGGAAGGGCAAGTCTCGCTTCATCTGACGGATATAGCTCAATCCCACCACATCGATATTCTCGAAAGTGCTCCACTCTCTGTAGAATACCGCTATCCTTCGCAGATCGGCCAGCAGCTTGTCTATGGAAGCAAGCCGGTACTTCTTATCTGCAGAATCCGGAAGAAGCTGGCTCTTCCATCGGTCAGCCAGCAGACTTTTGATGGCATTGATAACTTCCGGGTCGGATTTCTCCCGGTAGTTCAGCAGCCATCGGCCAGACTTCTGCACGGGCATGTCGCTGACGAAGAGCATGCCGTGATGCCAGGGGATATCGGAGAAATACCGCCTGGTACCGCCATTGGCCGGGAATGTCTCGTCTTTCAGCTTCTGAAAATCCAGGCCTTTGGCCTCATCCCCTATCACCCAGTCGAAGGTGGCCGAGTTCGAACTCATCTTTACATCCTGACTCACAATCATCATCTGAGTTCCGTTATAGAACGAAACTATGTTGTCATAATTGCTCACAGGTATCAGGGGTTTGGCATAACCCAGGTGGCGAGGAGGCTTTTTGCTTATGACATAATGCAGACCCTCCTTCCAGCCGAACTCCGCCAGTCCGGAGAGAGCTGCAGGAAGAGTTCTGGTATGAGCCTGCTTGTAGCTGCTGGCTATGAAGCAGCCGGTACTCCCGGGCATCCAGGATACATTCCGCTGCATCCTAAGAGAGACTATCCCGAAGGATTTGCCGAAACGGCGGCCGCAGATATCCACCTCCGTATGGGCGGAGACGGCGGCGGCCTCCTGCTGCGCTCTATTAAGGTATTTCTGCATCAGGGTCGATTTCTTTGGTGTAGCGTTCCAGAAGAGCCTTGGCCTTCTTCTGGGCATCCGGCTCCGGAGTGATGCCGATTACCTGAGGATCTACGCTAAGCGAGATATCTACCGGCTTGATTTCCTCCCAAGGCAGCTGGTCACCCTCCTCTGTATCGAGATGGTTCACCTTGGCGATGCTGTCAGCTATCTTCGTCAGAGCCTTGGCCTTGGAGTCGTTCCCTGCAAGTGCGGCGGCCGTAGCCATCTCCAGGATCTTGTTTGCACGGAAACGCTGGAACTCTTTCTCCGCCCTGGGCACAACTCCGAAGAGAGCCTTGATGATAGATATGTCTGCATAGGCCTGGCTGCGGCCGAGCCGGTAACTGGCCATGATATAATCCCTTATCCTGGCTTCGGAATACACCGGATGGGCCAGCCAGTAGTTGTAGGTATCTTTCAGACGGAGGAGATGGCGGCTCTCCGCTTCCGGCAGCTGCTGAGAAGGATCTTCCACTGCAGCGGCCAGCATATCCAGCATATCCCCATATCCTCTCTTAGCCATTGCCGCCCAGCTCCTCCTCCAGCTGCTGCCGGCCCCAATGTTCGAGGATGGCAATTGCCCATGCCTGCCCCATCTCCGCTTCCGCCTTGATCTTCTCCCGGTATTTCAGCTGGCTCTCCAGCTTCCCGGCTTCATAGGCCGCATGCAGCGCACCGGCCGGAGCCAGGCACTGGCGGCGGAGCTGCTCCAGATCCAGCTGCAGCAGGGTGGCTATCTCTGAGAGGGAGAATTTCAGAGAGGCATATTTTCTGACATCGGCAACGAGTTCAGGAGTGGGCAGTATTATCGCAGATTCTTCTTTTTGCATAGAACAAAAGTAGCCATCTTCCGATGGCTACTTGGGACAGGATTTTGTCCAAAACTTAGTAAAAATGTACAGCAAAGATAATTCTTTCTTTATAAAATCCCCCATTTCTCCAGGGAAGCTCTGGTAGATTCCGAAATGGCCAGGCCGTGGGAGAGAAGGGCCTGCGTCCTCTTCTTCAGCCGCTCCAGCTGCTCTGGAGAGAGAGTTTCCTTGCGAAGCATCTTGGAGATATAAGCCCTGCAGGTGGATTCCCGGAACTCTTCCTCCTGCGTCTGGATCTGTCCGGTAAGATAACCGTCTATCTTCTGCCAGCCTTTAACTATCTGTGAATGTGTCTCCAGCAATTTCTCTCTGCATCTGGCCCGGTCGATATTCGTCCGGGCAAACTTCATCTTCTCATGCCAGGCACGCCGAAGCTTGGAAAGATCTGCTATATCGTCATAGACTTTCTGCAGATGACCTGGCAGGTCTCCACGGTTCGTCTTCCGCTCGTCGTAGGTGCGGAAAGCCGGGCCGGGAGCTGGCACAGTTGCGGCTGGAGCTGGCACAGTTGCGGCTGGAGCTGGCACAGTTGCGGCTGGAGCCGGCACAGATTCGCAGTAATGCCTGGAGAGCTTCTCCAGCTCATAGATGAGCTTGGCGAAGTCCCGTTTCCGACCAATCCAGGAGATAAGATTCTTATTCTTGGAATAGCGGCAGAAAAGAGCAAAGCCGGAATCGAAATCCCGGCTTCCTCCTTTCAGATAATCAGCGATATCCCTAAGCATTAGTTAGCTCTCCGGTCTTGAGGTTCAAGGTTCCCTCTTCAACAACTATGGTGCCTTCGTAGATAGGCAGCGGAGTAGTGTCAGGGCACTCGATCTCCAGCTTGATACCTTTGGCACTTCCAGCCTCGTCTCCTGTATCTCCGGAGGTGGAGGTAGTCTCGGTACGGTAATCTGGATTACCAATGACATGCCATCTACCGGCAGACTTGGCAAGATAGACCGTATCGCCATTGCAGGCTTCCTTGCAGAAGGCCAGCCCTTCCACTGTGAGATCAGGATATGACAGGCTGAGCTTGTTCTTGAACATCTTGCAGTCACGCTCTCCGAGCTGCTCGAAGGTAGCCTTGCCTTTCCCCTGGGTCGAATAGATCGTGATGAACTTCTTTCCCTGCTTCAGGGTGAAGTTCCCAGTGTACTTCGCTGCAGCAGCTGCGGTCGTCTCGTCATTGGTGATGTCGTCATTGATCGTCGGCCAGGCAGCGATATCCTTCTTGTTCACAGCATAGATGGTAGAGGCAATCCCTGAAGGATTGACTCCACCAATGTTAAAATCAAGGTTTTCTCTTTCCATGATCACTTAGTCTAGAGGTTAGACATTCTCGGCCATAGCTTGCTTGACAGTCACTGTGATGTAACCGGAGCCGGTATGAGCTTTCACCTTTACGGTTGCGATGCGTGGATCAGCTGCATCTGCGCTGTATGCGTATGCGGCTGCCGTGAAAGTCACCTTATTGCCAGATGCAGACACTGTGAGCCAGCTAGAGTTCTCGCTGGTAACTTCAGCATCTACGCTAGAGCCGTTGCTGGTTGCATAAGTGCGGACAGCGGCAGAATTGGCGGCTGCAGCAAGCTCTACCTCATCGTCACCAGAAACTGTTACCGGGCTTGGGGTTACGGTTACCTGCTTGGCTACGAGGAGAAACTCAGGCTCGATCATCTCGAACTGCACTCCGAAGAACATGCACATGTAGAACTGGAGCGCCTTAGGGTTGTCGCACTCACGGATCTTAACCTTCTCCTGAGAGCTGCGCTGGTCGCAGCCTACAAGCATATTATTCTTGCTGGTCAGGTAGATGTAGTTGGAACCTGCAAGGCCGGTCATACCAACAATTTGTACAGGATTCTCTTCTGTACCATGGAGGTAGTTCTTGTTGTAAGTGTTGTTGTACACCACTGCTCCGAACTCGGCCAAACTCCATTTCTCATACAACTTCTTAACGCTTTTCGGTACGTACATCCTGAGCTCTTCAGCTTCTTCCAGCTCATCAGATGCAGCGTCATAGATAGCTTTCAGCACATCGCCGGCATTCTGCTCGGTGATAGTGGGCACCTCGATATAGTTGCCTTTAGCTATAGATAAGTTTCCGGCAGTGATTTCAGTGGCAGCGATGGTGTCGAAGCCGTTGAAGAGGGTTGCAGTGGTGATTCCGTTAGGATTTCTCACAGCGGAGAAGAGAGCCTTGGCAAGCTTCTTGGAGATCTTCTTGGCCTGCGCCAGGGAGAGGGTCTTCACGATATCGGCCTCTTTCCTTTCTGTAAGGTCAGAGAACTGTTCGCCATAGACGGTGGTGAACAGGAGGTAAGGGTCGAATTCCTCCACAACATCACCCAGGAAGGTGGTGAGGGTACGGGCAATGATCTTAGTGGTGTCAGTGGCACCTTTCTCAGACTTATACGGCCTGAGCTCAGCATCGGAGCTGGCAGCTCCTACAGTTTCGTCGCCACGGACTCCCTGACGGAGAGTCATGTGGGCAAGAGCTTTGTCCATCAAAGCTGCGATGGGCATGAAGAGAACTTCCTTGCGGAATTTCGCACTGGAGTTCACAAGGGCATTTGCAAGATCCATATTCTATCTATATGTTTTTGAAGTTTTTCAGAAATTCAGCACAAGCGGCAACGGCCTCTTCATGAGTGCGTGCGCCGGTAATCTCTCCGGCAGCCGGTGCGTTGGTCGTTACAGTCACCTCCGGGGTTTCTTGGTTTGCCCTGGAGATGGCGGCATCCAGAGATGTCTCCAGCTCAGAGATGCGGTTGTCTCTCTGGGTGAGAGTCTCCCTCAGGGAATCTCTCTCAGAGGTGAGGGTACGGGTGGAAGCGGCGGCATCGGCCAAAGCCTGATCCAGTGCTTCCAGCTGTTCGGCGGTCAGCGTCGCTGATCCGTCTTCGGCGAATGCCAGCCCTGCCAGGACGGCAATCGCCATAAGATTAGCATATTCTTTCATTGGTAAAAGGGTTTTCTGTTGCGGCTCAGTGGCTGGAGCGGCAAGCTGCAGTACAGCCTCAATGGCGTCATCCATCGAGCCTATGGAGTCGATGAAGGATCCTACCACATCCTTGGCGAAGTAGGTCTTGCCTTTGAGCAGGTCATCCGTACAGCCCGGGCGGTTAGCCTTCATATCCTGGATAAACTGCTCCGCCAGCGGATTCAGGCAGGTCTCCTTGATGACCGAGGCATTTCCCTCCAGGGCCTGCTCATATTCCAGGTTCTTCTCGGATGACTGGTCTGCATAGATCCTGGCATAGATCTCCCCATCGGCATCTTTGTGGTAACGGCTGAATCCGGAGAGCTCCACCATCACCCCTACGCAGCCTATGAAGTTCATCGGCTGATGGGCAATGAGCTTCTGGCAATAGGAAAGCGTGTAGATGCAGGCACTGGCTGCCGTGCCGTCGATGAAGCCCACCACCGGCTTCGAGCAGGAGCGGATGGCTTCAGCCAGGTCAGACACAGCGGAGGCAGCTCCGCCGCCAGAGTCGGCAACTATGATATGGCCGATGACGGAAGGATCCTGATCATACTGCCTGAGAGCCCTGGCCATAGTCTTACTGCCAGGCATCCCGCAGTTGTCATATCTGAACATGGTGCCCTGGAGATGAAGGATATGTATCTTGCTCTCCTGGCCGGACTCGGAAGATGAACCGGCCTGCCTGGCAGCGATAAGCTCCGAGAGATTGTATTTCTCCTCTGGCTCCAGAGATACAGGCACACCGCTCAGGATACTCTTCAGAACAGGAAGCATCACCTGGGCACTTTCGGCATCGATCATCCAGGGGCCTTTGAGGTTAGCGGCAAAGCGTGTCAATAGCATAAATCTGTACTTTTTTCCGTTGCGGAAACAAAAGTACAGCAGTGCCTGCGCTGCGTTTCAGACAGCCAAAAAGGCTCCGTGTGTGGATTTGAGCGTGATTTTGAAAGAGAATTTGTTTACGGAAATCCCGGAAACGGTATCTCCGTATGTGAAGGTAGGGCGGAACTCCCGGCTGCCTACGATATACTTCACGCCAGAAATCAGCTCTACCAGGTAGATATGCTTTCGGCCTATATGCCTATCCAGAAAATCCCGGGAAGCTTCCTTCTCGGTCTTGATAGGCCCTGATATATTGATGGTTGAATAGCGGCCGTTACCGTCAGAACTCCAGCTTTCGCTGAAGTCAGCCTCTTCCGGAGTGAAGTAGATGCTCTCAAGATCTCCTACGGTCAGTTCGGGGCCGAGCTGGGCAAGGCTGACGGAACTGTGAGGAGGGAGATAGGAGAGATTGACGATCTTCCCAACCGGGATACTTGTGATGGATCGGATTCCTAACATATTTTTTGTTTCAAAATTTCTTCAAAAAAATCGGACATAAAACCTACTAAAAAAATATCTGGACTACCGGTTTCTTGTCGGTCTTGACTCTCCACCTGTACCAGTATTTCATCAGGCGGCCGAGCAGCTGCCTGTCAACATCCACCCCTACCGTAAGGAGGAAGTCGGCGATGGAGCGTGTGATCTTCTCTCCTGACTCATCTCCCTGCCTGGCGGTCATGAAGACTATGAACGCATGGCGGAACTGGTTCTCGAGATAACGCCGGATACGCACCTGCCCCTCTTCGGGGATATAGCATCGGTATAGCATGTTCAGCTGGATGATCCGGCCCAGATGATCCTGATGGGCCGTCGTCTCCTCGCCGTTGACCAGGAGGAAGAAGGAGATGTATTCGCTTCTGTCCTCTATCGGGCGATAGTCATCGGGCAGGAGCTGCAGGTACTGCTTTATCAGAAACCACAGGTTCGAGTGCTTGTCCAAGAGCACATAATCCGCGCCGTAGATGTTCAACACCCACTGCCGGATAATCTTTCCTACCTTGATATCGACACTGTTTCGGTTCATTTCTGCAAATCTATCGATTGTCATGCGCAGGATCTTTGACATATACCGGATAGCGGCCATCCGCTATCCTGGCATATACCGCATCCCTGTTACTCTCTGTAACCACTCCGGAATAATACTTCCCGGCATCGGAACCCAGGATCACCTGGAAGAGAATCTGCCTTCCCAGGAAGATATCCCTCCGGGTGGCCAGCTTCATCCCGGGGGGTACCTGGTCATACCGCCAGGTAGCATACCGGCGGCCACGAAAAACAACCGTGAGATCCTCGATTTTCTTCATAAAAAAAATTCTGTCACCACTTTTTGGCAAATTCTTTGACCAGTTGACGCACTAAGTTGACGCACTTGATATTCAATAGGTTAAGTGCGTCAACTTTGTAAAACATCAAGTTGACGCAAAAAACGCCAAAAAGGGTTAAATCTTTGAATATCAATAAGGTCAACTTCATATCCATATTTTGGTCAACTTAAGTGTTTGTGCGTCAAAAAAACCAAATTGACCAAAGTTGACGCACTAAGTTGACGCACTTAACTTTCTTATTATCAATTATTTCTATTCTTGTGCGTCAAAAGGTCAAGGATTTTCAGTAAAAAAATACCCTAGAACTTTTTTTGTCTCCTCTTGCCTAAAAAAATCCGGGCCGAAGCCCAGATAAAAATCTCCAGGAGAGTTGACGCATCAGTCTGCGAATGGCGGCTTGTCATCATCTTCCTCCCACATGTTCTGCTGCCGGTCTTCCCCCTCACCCCCTGAAGGAACGCTGGAGAGGATCTCGTTGACCGGAAGATCATCATCTTTCCTGGTATCGATATAGAAATAGTACACATCCTCATAATTGGATTTCTTGCGGATATCGTTTCTCTTCCTCTCTGTCTCGGTCAGCAGCAGCTGCTCCGGATTGAATCTCCAATCCTTGTAAGCGCAATACATGATGAGCTTATTCTTAAACGTCTGCATCTTGATGGCATCGGCAATCTTCTTGTTCAGAGTGGCCTTGTATGCCTCAAAGGCATCATGTTTATTTACCAGGCAGTCCAGGCGGTCTTCCGTGAAGTAGTCATCGCACCACCAGATGAATTCATCTGTCATAGCTCTCTGCAGGTTGCGCTGCTCTATGAGCTTCATAGGAGGTTGGATGCGCACTTTCAATTTCTTCCACATCATTATACAGTTGAGCATGAAATTGTAGAAGTGATTCATCTCCTCCTTGGTGTAGTCCTGGATAAGATTCTTGCCGAACTTGGTAAGAGGGCTCCTCTCAACCAGCTTCCGCTGCGGATCATCGGAATGGTAGTAGTCGCTGAAAGCAGCGAACCAGGTACGCCTTCGCAGTGATGCGTCAAACTGCTTGATAGCGTGGTTGGAAGTGAAAGCCACCTTGGGGCTCTCCTTGAAGTCCAGGACAAAAGCAGGGGCATATTTGGCATTGACAACCATCTTGCCGGTAATCATAGGCATGAACCTGTGCAGGTTGATCATCTCGTTCAGGTCATCGAAGAATACATTGTCCGTAACGCCTTTAACCACTCCCTGCAGAAGGAAGTCGGTCTTTTCCGGCCGCAGATCCTGGCCGTTGATGAAGAGCTGCTTCCTCATCTGCTCGATGCTGGATATGTAGAGACTCTTTCCAGTACCGCCAAGGTGCTGCCCTTCCTCTCCCTGCTCCATCTCCATGGCATATATCGCATACGGCTGGCCGGCATTCTTCTCCTTGGTAAGCAGATATCCCAGAGCCATGACCTTGCTGATGAAATTCAGCCTGGTCTCCAGCAGCTCGTCTTCAGTGAGCTGATACCCCAGTTCCTCCTTCCTCCAGTAGAGCCGGCCAGTGTCATACACGAACTGCATGAAAGTGCAGTCATTCCTCAGAATCTTGAGCAGATAGCGCCGTGTATCATCTATAGCGTCAACTTCCTTGCGTAACGTAACTATATTGGGGGAAAGGGGCGAAGAGGCCTGCAGGCTCTTCAGGGAATTGAGCTTGGCCGCATAGGCCTTCGTATATTCCACATCGAAAAACGGCTCCTCCGGAGTGAAATCAAAGTCAATGATCTTGTTGCTGTACACCATATACCGGCAATCGGAAGGCTTCACCTTCTCGATGCCGGAAGCGGTTACACGGACGATGCAATTGCGGAAAAAGAAATAATCAGCATCGTCCGTGTAGGAGTTGAAATCTGGCTCTACCAGAGCCAGCTTCTCCAGAGAAGAAAGACGCACCTGGTTTGAGCGATGGATGGCATTGGCCAGCGTCTGCGTGTAATAGCCCGGATGTGTCTTGATATACTCTAGGAGATACGCACTGCAATGGGCTGATATGGCAGTCTCGTCAATGAGCGTAACCACATTGTCCCGGATATGGCAGAAAGTATAGCCTTTGGCCGTGGAAGTAGTGGCTATCTTATGGTATCCGGATGCTTCCAGGAAGGAATACAGCTGCTCGTTGTTGATGTCGTAGCCGGCAAAGGCACCCGTCTTGGTATATTTCTCCATCCAGAACTTCAGGCCTCCGGAGAGTTTGACCAGTTCCTTGAAGAGTGCCACGGGATTCTGATTCTCCGGCCGCCGGAAATGCACGAAGAAATCCTTGGCATCCTTGCACGGCTTGCCGCTCCGGGTGCGGAACCTGGCCAGCTCTGAAGGAAGGGAGATGATCGCGATATCCAGGTACTGGAGCGCAATCTTCAGGGAGTGCGCCTTCCCGGTCTCGTCCATATCGTAGAGGATATATATTTTCTTGGAGATCTTCTGCAGAAGCCCGAAATCATACTCGTTGAGCTCTGCTGTCTCAGAGTTGAGCCAGCAGACATGATATCCTGCGTTATGCACATTGAGGGCATCGGAGCCTCCGGAGCAGATAATCAGCTCCGGCCACTGCATATCCACCTCTTCGCCGTATTCGTCATCAGGATCCTTCTTGACCACTCCAGGATATACGCCTTTCTTGGCATCGGCGAAGGCCTGGAGGAAGGCTCTCTCTCCAAAGATGAAGTCTGCCGGCTTCTCTCCCACATACATGAAGCGTATATCTCCCAGAGGCTGGTAGATCTTCCCCCACTTGCCGTAGTCGTAATAGAAGATAGGATAATCCTCCGTGGAGAGGATCTTCCAGCTCTGGCCACGGGCATTCCTGGCCGTGATATATCCCTCGAGGGGGATAAGGCAGAGATTGGCGCAGGACTCCGGAGTAATCTTGTACCCCAGGATCTCCAGCTCCTTCTCCGTGAACCTTCCGCCCTTGCGCTTGATGACGGTGATCTTCTCCTGAGCAGCGACCTTCTCCCTCTTCGGCTCCGGCTTCAGGGAAGGCCCGGAACTCCCCTCCTGGCAGAGATGAGGTGCGAAGTTCTGGGCGATCCACTGGATAGCCTGGCCGTACTTCAGGTTCTGCTCCTTCATGACCAGCTGAATAGCCGTATAGGCCTTGGTGTCGCTCCCTCCCTTATCCTGGAGGAACCACACTCCGTCTTTGCTGAAGACCGTGCAGCTGGGAGTCTTGTCATCCGGCCGGATCTTGAAGTTCTTTCTCCCTCCTGCAGCAAAGCAGGCTGAGCTCTGAGGGTAATAACGGATGATGACGGCCTTGCCGCCCTCTGTGGCTTGGAATACTGCCTCCTTACTTATCATGGCCCAACTGCTTTATAGTGGATGTGAGCTGTTCGAAAAGAGGTTGCAGGCCTAAAGATGCGAAGCTCTCCGGACGGAGTGCGCTGAATGACACTAGGGCCTTATGCAAGGCGGTGGCCGTTGCCGGATTCATCTCCATGATAGAGATGGATCTGTTACTGTCTATATCTACCAGCATAACTAAACCTCCTTATTTGTTTCCGGGAAGAGATCTGTCAGAAGAAAGAACTCCCCCGTCAGTTTGGCCACATACTTCTGCAGCAGTTGTTGGTAGTAGAGCTTCGGCCGGCGTGTGCCATTGATATATGCGTATGCGGTGGCCACCGCCAGCCCATCCTTGACAATCTTGGAAATGAGCTGCTGCTTGTCTTCAGGAGCCATCCGCTCACATACGCTTTTGAGTGTGTTATCCATTGTTTTTGAGAAAAATAAATCCATATAATGTGCTGTGTCTTTCTTCCAGGCTAACCTGACGATCCGTGGCAGCGTCATATCTGATGACATTGCTATTATGAGTGATGATGTAACCGTGCCTCGAAAGGGTTAACTTCGCTCCCCACCGCCTCTGTCTGCTCCAGTCCTTGCCGGTTGTGTTTGGCCTGCCTTGAGGTTTCTTTACGTGCACGTATTTCCGGTTATACTCCTCGCCAGTCGTGAAGACCATCCTCACAGGCTTCCGCTCCCGACTGGAAATCTCTGGAACGACGAAAAGGGCTCGGCGCATACGAGAAATCTCCGCCTCCATATCTTTCAGGATGTCTTCCAAAACATCTTTGAGATCACGATCCCATGCCATCAAGATTCTCTGAATCATAGAGCCGTCATTCTCGTAGAACTTCAGCAGGAAATCCACTATCTCTTTCACGTTCATACAAACACTTTCTTAGCGGCTTTCATCTTGGCAGAATCATCCGAGTGGCTGTATATATTCAAAGTCATGGCCACGTCTGAATGACCGAGTAGTTCTGCCGCAGTACGGATATCTACCCCCGCCTGCAGCAGACGGGAAGCGTAAGAATGACGAATAGAGTGGAAAGACCTGTATTTGATGCCGAGAGACTTGCATAATTTGATAAACTTCTCACGCAGTACCCGGGGCTCAATAAAAGGACTATGCTGAGAGCAGCAGATATAACTTTCGTCTTTCATTTTGAACAGGTCCTTGTACTTCTTGTAATACAGAGAAAGCCATTGAGGTATGGGGACGGTTCTGTCAGAAGAGAGCGTCTTCGGATCTCCAACTGCTAATACACTTTCCTTGTGCCCGTAATACACTCTGGAAACCGTTCTTTGAACATGAACCATGTGGTGGAGGAAGTCGAAATCAGAAAAACGCAAGCCACAGACTTCCCCTATTCTCAATCCGGTTACACAAACCAGGGCTATGCTCTTGTGCCAATGTTCCTGGCTTTCTCTGCAGAACTCCACGAGCCGCTTTATTTCAATGTCGCTGTATTTGTCCCTGGCGGCAGGAGTATTGGATTTGCAGGGCGCCGGATATGTGACTATGGGTGGAGAGAATCTCTTGTCAAGAGAAATTGCATATAGTTTCATCATATTTTTCAATAGCATGATCTCCCCTTGGACTGTCTTCATTTTCTTTCCGGTAGCCAGGGCCTGGTTAACGAAATTCTGAAGGGTCGAGTTCTTTACGGAGTCCATATCAACATCCGCAAACACATACTTCAGATGCCTGTCCCACATAATGTAATAAGCACCCAATGTGGTTTCCCTGACCATCAGTTTTTTCTGCTCAAAGTACTGAGCCCAATAATCTCCGAATGTCATATACGCATTTGTTTGAGTTTTTTCTATAGATATTTCAAATGGGAGTCCTTAATGTTGTCCTTCAACGTCTGGGCGTAGATGGTTGTCGTAGCAATGCTTTCATGACCCAACATTATCCTTACTTCGTCAATAGGCATCCCTCTCATCATAGCTTGTGTTGCCATTGTCTTCCTGATAAGGTGGGGGTGTAGTCGGAATCCTAGTCTCTTCCCTATCTTCCGAATCATAAGCTCGGCTATGCCAGGCTCCAGACGGCCTTTGTCTGGATCATAATCCTTGTTCATCTGTTCCATTAAACGACGCAACCCAAGCTTGTTATGGAAGACCGTTTCTGTATTGTAACCGAAAAGCGCAGGAGACTTGTCAGTGCGAATTTTCTGGTATTCGAGATAGGCGTATTTGGCTCTCTGCGTAATATAGACAGTCCGGTATTTCTTGCCTTTTCCTAGAACCTGAGCTTCCATTTTATCCCAATCTATATCAGACTGATCTAGAGCGCACAGCTCGGATACTCTGCAGCCCGTGGAGTACAGCATCTCTATGAAAGCCTTATCCCTTTTCGACACAGCCGCTGATCTGACCATTTCCATCTGTTCAAGAGTAAGTGCCTCTTCCGCTCTGTATCTGACCTTGACACGCTCTACTTTGTTCATCGGATTAGGCGAAACGTAACCATTCTTGTCGCACCAGGTGAAGAAAGAGGAGAGAGTGCGCTGGTGAAGTGCTATGTATGCGCTGGATTTTCCGCCAAGCTTCAACCATGCGAGAACAGCACGTATATCGTCAGATGTTATGTCGGTGATATGTTTCCCCAGCTTTGTCAAGAAGAACGACAGTGCATGACGATACGTATTCATTGTGCGCTCCGTACACCCCTGCACAGCCTTGGCGATGAAGTATTTCTTAATAATATCGCCATCGCCGGCATCATATACCACCAGGCCCGTCTCTTTCTCCTTAATGTCATATTTGCTTACGGAGAAATCTATGATAGAAGAAACCATCCTGATGACGGACGGATCTATTAACGCATCATAGAGATTGACTCGAATGTCTTCTATAAGCTGTTCTACGGGAGTATTCATATTCTGAACTTAACAAAGTCGGATTTCTCATAGCTTTTGCGGATAGAAGGAACCCCTGTCTGCTCCAGAGATTCATTCACAATATACCCGTAGGACATATCGTCCGGGCACTTCAGCGAGTCGTGTCTGATGACCTCACCGCAGCAGCCGTGTACCGCCAGGTTGATGGCCGCCATCCTGCAGCACATTCCGTCGATATCTTCACCTATGAGATATGGCTTGATATTCATCTTTTCATAAGCAACCTGATATGCGGCAAGCAGCATCCTGGCGGAACCACAGGCGCAATCATTCATGAGGGGCTTGCGAGAAAATGATTCGCCTGCGCACATTTTAGCGCAGAGGTCAGCGACGGAGTCTGGAGTGAAGAACTGGCCACGGAAAGACTTAAACTTTCCGGCGAGATCCATAAAAATATCCCCCCAGGCATCGTACCAGAATCGTGTGCGGAGAATATCCTTCAGCTGATCCAGGTATGCGTACAAGAAATCTGCGAAAGCCTGGTTGTGCTGCTCAGTGTGAGACCAAGATACTTCTTCCTTGTCTATGCTCAAAAAGCGTAGGATGTAAGTGAGCGCGTCGTCGAATACTTTCAGAGGATCATCGTTGACCGCCTGCACCAAACTCAAAAATGCATCATTCAGCTTATCCATTTTCTTTGTTCAAAAAAATGGGCCGGAGGAAAAATCTGGCCTATATAAAAACCTCCGGCCCGGAGTATCAATTCTACTTGATTTATATATTCATTTCTAGGCCCTGGGGGGGGGCTCGCACCCCCTAATATCCCAGGCTTTTGGGCATGGGAGCCGCCTTTGCGTTGCGAGGCTTTTGATCCTGTCCAGATCCACCATCACGGCTCTCTTGCTTATTCCGTGCGGCCTATCTACTTTAACCGCTTATCCCAGGGCTTGTCTGAACTTATTTCAGACGGGTTGCCAAACTTCAGAGTATGGTTAATTTCATTTAGTTAAACATTTTTCCGGGGCAGGGGGGGGGTGAGTCGAACACCCTAACATTCACGGATTACGGGCTTTCGGGGTGTATCCGTTTAACCCCATTATCCCCCTGCTTGCCTAGCTATCCAGCATAGGGCTTGGTGTGTGGCATTTCCAGATTACAGATTAGCGCACATAGGGCTTTGGCGAGCCTGATATCTATCCATCTATCACATTTTCCGCTTGCAGAAGTTCTTTGAATCTCCTATCCCTGGCGGCTTTAGTGTCAAACTTCTCGAATGTCTTCCAGGATAAACTGCGTGACCCTGACAAAACCAGCTGCTTGATCCTAGGTCCCGGGGTATCATCCTTCCGTATTACAGTGAGTCCGGCAGCTAGGATCTTCTTACCGTTGCCGGTGGAGGACACATATACATCACATCTTCTTTCCGTTGCCGGTGTCAAACTCCTATACTCCAAATCTTCTATCATACTTGAATCAATGTCTAGAATGAACCACCCCCTACTCTCTGAATATGCAAGCATTTCGTCCCCTTCCCTGACCCACATCACGAAATCATATCCGTCTTTCTTGAAGATTCCGGACGGGCCGTCTGATGAAGAAGGATGACTCTCTATGTATTCCTTGATAAGATCTGCTGCGTCCAGGTCATAGAAATCTTCGGCAGCTTCCATAACTAGCAAGAGCTGCTGAAGGTTCTCAGCTTTCTGCGCTTTCTTCAAGTAGATGTCAAGCGGTATGTCATTCTCCTCTAAGGAAAAAGTGAAAATATCCTGGTGCAGGCAATCCGAACCAAAGTGATACATACATTCATGGCTTACCGGATCATAGATACCGGGCCCATCATACCAGGACTCTGACACATGCTCTTCTTCAAACAGACTGCCATTGTCATAGGTCACACCTCCGGCCTCTCGAGCCCAACGTCTAAGTAGCTCCCGGCCTTCATCGAGAGTAGAGCAAAAGCACTGTATGGCCTTAACTACTGTAGGGCCGGCATACTTCAGCGCCCCACCGGTAAAACGGCTCTTATGGATTCCTGCGTGATAAGGATCTGTGGATATCGCTATTCTATATGTGTACATATTTCAAAAACATTAAAGGTTCATTTTCTTAAAAAGCCGCCGCCGGCGAGCGGCTGAATAATAGACTAATACTAAAACATGGTAACTACCGACTGATGCAGCGCCGGCTTCTGCACCTATTTCTTATCATCAACTTGCTACACTGCCAACTGCATTTCTATTCTCTCTATATCCACCGGACATTTCATCATTCGAAGCTTCTCTGTCACAGCATTGAAATCTCTGATGTATCCCCTCGTGGAATTCATCATGTAGTCAAACAGGGGATGACTGTAATTGGCTTTCACCTGAAACCAGTCAATCCTCCTGTTGATAATCATTGCGAGTCCCTCTCTTTCCATCTTCAGGTTCTCGATTTCCTGAGCTCTTGTCAATCCCGCATCTTCAGCGGTGATCAATCTAATTTCTCTTTCTTTTTTCATAACGCTTTAATTTTTACTAAGTTTGTATTTCTACATTTGTTTTTGTTTGTGTTTTATTTGTAGAAACCGACAGCAAAGATAACTAAGTTATTTAAGTTAGCAAACTTTTTTTAAGAAAAATTTATGAACGTGTACAAAGAATTTTTGAAAAAGAATCACCTTAAGCAAGTAGAACTCGCTGATTATTTAGGCATTAAGGAGCCTTCTATATCAAATGTAGTTAGAGGAAAAGGAAATCTATCTGAGGACAATCTACAGAAAATCCTTCAGAATGACAGAGGCTGGGATATTTCTATGTTTGCAAGAATGGGAAATGTCAACAGTGTAGTCAATTCGAGCAATTTCGAGTACGCTAATGGCAACGGCATCAGTGCTCGGGAGCTTCTAGGCGTTGTGAAAGAGCATCAACGCCAAATGGGCCAACTTATTGATACTATTAAAGTGCTCACGTCTAAACTAACATAACTATGGATTTTGTATCACTGGATTTTGAAACCGCTACGGAAAGCAGATGCTCTATCTGCCAAATTGGAATCACAATCGTCAAGAATTCGGGCATCATCGAGAATAAGGCCTGGCTTGTTAAGCCGGAGGGAAATAGATACTCTCTGTTTAATACAATGATTCATGGCATTACTCCTAAGGATACGGAGAATTCTCCTTCATTTCCGGAAATATGGCCAGAAATAAGCTCTTATCTAAATGGGAATATCGTTGTGGCACACAACGCCTCTTTCGATATGTATGTTCTCAAAGAATCTTTAGAGCATTATTCTTTGCCTTGGCCTAATTTCCAGTATTATTGCTCCTGCAGGCTTGCTCGTTGTATAAATCCAGACCTAGGCTGTTACACTCTCCGGAATGTCTGTGCTTTTTATAAAATTCCTTTACTGAAACATCATTCTGCAGACTGCGATTCAGAAGCATGCGCAAGGATTTTTCTTAAGGAGATAGAAGATGCCGCTATTTCAGATATATCAGAGTTAGCTACAAAATATAGATATGAGTGTGGTTCTTTTTCTTCAAGCGGTTTTATCGCACATAGAATAAAAAGAGATTACTCTTTCCATAAAAAAGTTGATGTCGAAGAAATAATCTCATCGACAGAAGTTGAAGAAATAAACCCTAATATAGCAGGACTGAATATCTGCCTGACGGGCACCCTTTGTAATAGGAGAGAGGATATCTTGAGATTGATCGCTCGATATGGCGGCATTCCTGCTAATAGTGTCACTAAAACCACAGATATATTGGTTGTTGGTGTCCAAGATAACAGAATTGTCGGAGATTCAGGTATGAGTTCTAAGCAAAAGAAAGCCATTGAATTACAAAATAAAGGAGCTCACATCAGAATTCTTTCTGAAATCGACTTTTTTGATTTATTAAATAGTTAAAAAACGGGACAGAAACGGGACAGTACCCCTCTCAGAATGGCCTGTAGAGGGGGTAGGCTTAATTTTTAGATATCTGAAAATGAACAAAATATGAAAAAAGAGGGCAATTTGGGCAAATCCCTATCTCTCCGCAAGATGGAAATAGGAAACGCGCCAAGCTTGCTTGAGCGCGTTTTTTATTGACAGATTGGACTGCCCCGCCGCAGGCGGGCAGGGATGCCGGAGGGAGCCAGCCAGACGGAATCCGGAGAGATTGGATTGCACTTGTGGAATCTGTGCAGAAAAGACTTCATGAGCTGGGCTTGTGGCTTACATCATAACATTAAGACTTCCATTACCACATCTTTGCAAGGGCACCTTCGTCAAGCGGCAATGGAATGCGTACGCGAAGCCGAGCATAATCCTCTGAGCAAAAAAACCGCCCTAACACGCCTGCAGGCAAATATATCGCTGAGCCATCAAAAACAAGTCTGCAAGCAAACTCCCTAACGGTCAACCAATTACAACTTTTCTAGTGATTGAGATTACACACTAGAAAAGTAATATATTGTTAAATATCAGGTTTTTATCTTGCAGCCAGATTTTGACGCGCACTTGCTATGCAGCCTGGATTTCAGCCTATCGCTTGCCTTGCAAGAAAGAATTTGAACTCAATCACTTGTTTATTAACACTCAATCGCTTACATTTGTTGAGTAAATATTTAAGAAGGGGCGAATATGAAGGGAAGAACTCTTATCTCCAATCCGGACAAAATATCATCAGGCTTAATGGACAGGATGAACAACTGCCCAAACTACAATTATATCCAAAGGGAAAAATTAGTTTCCAATGCCAGCAAGAGATCTAGAACTGAATTGCATTCGGTTTCTGATGCAGAATTTATCACCAAATATCCTGAAGTGGAAATGCAAACCGGCAACCTCTGTCTGGACAATATTCGGAAAATCGATTCCGAGCCATCTTTCTACCACGTTTATCAACGAAGCGTAAACAAAGAGAAGATTTTTCACTCTTGGATAGATGCTCTTGTTTTTATATCTATACTTCATACAACAGCATTGAAGTCTAAGGTTGAAATATCCGCTTTATGCCTAATGGACAATCACTTACATTTATTGGTCAAGGCTAATGCCAAAGCATTGTCATCCCTTGTTCAAGATTATACAATTCCGTTTGCAAAGTCCTACAACAAAGAATATGGAAAGACAGGCCCTTTGTTCAGCAAGCGATTTGGCAGGGCAGAGAAGTATCAGGTAAAATTCATTAGGACCTGCATAGCTTATATCTTCAACAATCCTGTTGAAGCTCATAAATGCAGCAAGGCAGAAAAGTATGCCTGGAATCTTCTAGCCTTTGGCTACTCATCTAATCCATTTTCGGAGACTTTAAGCTTACCTTCCGCAAGATCATGTATGAGGCAAGCTGTCAGACAAATCAAAGCACTTTGTTCACGGGGAAAAAGCTTAAGTTACCCTATGCTGAAACATCTATTTCAACTACTGAATAAGCGAGAGGCTTTGCAACTCCGTGATTTGATTCTCCGTTCCTACAATCCTATAAACTATGATCTGATAATAAGTTTGTACGGAAGCTTAAAGAATGCCATGATAGCCATCAACTCCAATACTGGAGCTGAATATGATATCCAAGAAGATGACTGACTTCGTATAATAGTCGCTGAGGGCACCCAAACAAGCCTGAGGCAAACTCATTGCCAAGAAATCTTCAAACTAACATCGCTGAAGACTCTTCAAACAAACCGATTTCGGGAGCGCCCTCATAGTCCTGGGAAACAAACTCGCCTATAAAAGCAAAAAGGCGTCAGCCCGACGGAATCCGAAGAGAGATCTCACTTATTACCAGACACCGGCTTTCTTAAGACTTTTGTATTCCTTAGGAGAGACATCTGTGTAGACTAAATCCGTATTTTCAATTTCAATGATGCTTCCCTGTTGAGTGATTATTTGCGTAGATATTGCTTCCGGCAACAACATTCTCCCGGACCTGGCAAGTTTTAGAGTTGTTTTAATTGAAGCAAAAGAGATATACAGGAAAGCTGAATTCTCAATGACTCGTGTAATTTCAACAACCTGTTTAACTTTAGGATTGTATTTAATAGTCGTCTCATCTTTTCTCTGGTATCTTCTGTCAAATACCGTAAACAGTATGTATTCTCCTTCCTTTTCCTTGTGAAGCAGGAGTTCAAGATCCTTATGTTTTTCTTTGAATTTCTTGTTCGGCATATCCAGATAGTACAATGTATGTCCTGCCAGCCATACGTTCCAAGCACTTAACCTAGTTGCCGTGGAGTCATAGTCAGGAGACAGCGGATAAGATATTGCCGGATGAACACCTCCATTGCTTCCGAGCTTATAGACAAAACAGGTATTGCCCGTCTTGTCAGGAGTCTGCTTTTCACTACCGTAAAACACCTTGTAAGTTGTCTGGAACTTTCCAAAGTTGTTGTGCTTGATATGCTTTACAGCATCAAGATAATCATCTATTACCTTTCCGTCTAAATCTTCTATTGAAATGACATTCAAAGAATCAACAATATCATCATCTTGTGCTAACAGTCCTTTGGTCATCAATATCATCACGATAAAGATTGTGACTTTAATTGTATTCTTTAACATATCGATGAATATAGCTATTTGATTCTTATTCAAACACCATACCAGCAAGACAAGCCCCTGCACGCAAAGCCTCTGTTTATCAGTACATTATGAATTTTATAGTGCTTCTCTTTCCGCACCAGAAAAGTCATATATCATTAAATATCAGATACTTGCCTTGCAGAGGCTATTGCTTCTTTCTTCTGCGATTATACAACAAAGAGCCTCGGAGAATGCAAGGAAGTTGCTTTGCGGGGGGGTAAAAAGGATAAGGTTATTCCTGATAGTACTTTATTACGCGGCGTTCCAGGTATTCGTCCTTGGAGATCTCAGGATCGCCTGCTCCGCCGCAGTCGCGAGTCTCTTCCTCCCAGACCACTTGCCTTTCAGTCCAGTTGCCGTACTTGTCGTATTCTTTGTAGGTATAGGTAATCTTGCCTTTTATTACCAGAGATTCCGCAGTGCTTTCATAGGTAGCTTTGGTCGGATAGACATTTCCGCCAAAATACTCGTACTCATAGTCTGTCATCCATTCCCAGCCGCTGTATGTGGCCTTGATAACTCTGCCGAGTTCGTCGTATTCAAAATTCTTGGCAATGTATTCGTCAAAGTTGATCTTTGAATAATCATCTATTCCCTCAATGCTGGTGTTCGCATAGTTTTTGATACGGCCGTTATCGTCTCGTACCATCACTGTCTTGTCTGAGAAGCCTTTGATGAACTTGCCGTTTTCGTCGTACACATACTTGCATCCGGCAAGGCCGTCCAGAGTTACTCTTCCATACTCGTCGAATGTCATTTCAAGTGCATTGGATTCCAGCCAAGGATCTCCCTGCTCTTCGGTGGATGTGGTGGATAGCAATGCTTTGGAGTAGCGTACTTCCTGGACGGGGCCTACAAGTCCGAAAGTACGGGCGTCTGTCGGGTTGTACTTGCTGTTTTCTGCAGGAGCGGGCTCAGCCTCGGGAGCTTGGGTGACAGTTTCAGTCTCGGGGGCCGCGGAAGATTCTGTCTGCTGGTTCTGGTTTGTCTTGCAACCGGCAAGGATCAAGGCAACAGTTGCAATAGCTATTAAGAAGACTTTCATAGTTGTTTATTTTAATCTGTCCAAAGTTAGTCATTTCTTCTTAAATTTGTATCTGTATAAATTGATGATATGACTACATTCCTTATTTGTCTGGCTGCTTTGATCATAGCCTATTTCACCTACGGAAAGTTCCTGGAGAAGGTTTGTGGAATCAAGAAAGATTCCGATGTCCCTTCCAAAACTTCTTTTGACGGGGTTGACTATATCCCGATGCCACGGTGGAAGACTTTCCTGATCCAGCTCCTGAACATTGCCGGCCTGGGGCCTATATTCGGAGCCATACTGGGAGCTACATACGGTCCGGTGGCTTTCCTGTGGATAACCTTGGGCGGAATCTTCATGGGCGCCATGCACGACTTCATAGCCGGAGTGATGAGCCTCAACCATAACGGGGCAAGCCTCCCTGAAATCATCGGCAAGTATCTGGGACTCACCACCAAACAGGTGATGAGGCTGTTTGCGGTAGTTATGATGATAATGGTGGGAGTGGTCTTTATGGTAGGCCCAGCCGGAATTCTGGCAGACATGACCGGCTGGGACAAAAGCATCTGGCTGTACATAGTGTTCGCCTACTATATCCTGGCTACCATGCTCCCGATAGACAAGATCATCGGTACCATATATCCGGTATTCGGTTTTGCACTGATATTCATGGCCCTTGGAATTTTGTACGTATTGTTCTCCGGCTCCCTGACCATTCCGGACCTTACAACGTTGGACAACTTCAAGACAGACGCCGCCAAGTTCCCTATCATTCCCACGATGTTCATCACGATTGCCTGCGGAGCCATTTCCGGATTCCACGCAACCCAGTCGCCGATGATGGCAAGATGCCTCAAAGACCGCAAGGAGAGCCGCTTCGTATTCTACGGGGCAATGATTTCAGAGAGTATCATAGCCTTGATATGGGCAGCTGCAGCTATGGCATTCTTCGGAGGATACAACGGTAGTGAGAATTCTCTTGCCGGCCTCAACGCCGCCCTGGCTGACCATGGCAACGATGCTTCCTGGGTAGTAAACAACATAACCAACTCCACGCTCGGAAAGTTTGGAGCCATACTGGCTTTGCTGGGAGTGGTCGCCGCACCTATAACATCCGGAGACACCGCCTTCAGAAGCTCAAGGCTCATAATTGCAGACTTTATGGGTTTGGAACAGAAAAGCATACTCAAGAGGCTCTATATCTGCATCCCGATGTTCGCCCTGGGCTACGCCATAACCTTCATGAAGTACGATATACTCTGGAGATATTTCGCCTGGGCAAACCAGACACTGGCCGTGTTCACATTGTGGGCTATAACAGTATTCTTGTACCTCAGAAGCAACAGGTTTCTGGGCAGCAAACCTTACTACCTGATTTCCCTGATTCCGGCCATGTTCATGACATTCATCTGCACGGACTTCCTCTTTACCTCAGGCCAGATGATGGGCCTGGACCGGAGCATCGGAGCAATCCTGGCCGCCTGCGCTACCGCAGTGGTCACAATTGCCGTAAGCCTGCACATGAGAAGAGTTCTGAAAAAAGAAAACTTCAGTTAGACAGCATCCAGAATTCCCTGACCCTGTCGCTGAGAAACATCCAGATCAAGGCCAGGTGAAGAAGAACCTTCTGGAGTTGAAATTGAACCACCTTCAGAAACTCTGAAAGAATAGAAAGACGGTATGCGGCTTGGTGTGCCGTCTTTTCTTTTGCTTGTTGGTTCCAGAATGTTTTCTGCAAGCATCTTGCGGGCGAAATTCCGCCGGTCAAGTTTTTTCCCAAGTATCTGCTCATAGAGCCGGTGCAGCTGAGGCATAGTAAACGTCTTGGGCATAAGATGACAGGCAATATCTTCATTCACAAGAACTTTTCTGAGCACATCCAGAGCCTCCGAAAAAATTTGTCTATGGTCAAAGGCCAGATCCGGCAGATTTTCAATGTCAAACCATCTGGCATCAGAAGCATCATCTCCAGCTATGGCACCGACATCCCCAGCTACTGATCCTTGGTCAGACTCCCCGCAAGCAGATAATGTACTTTGATACAACTGAGCACTACGCCACAAGCACAAAAAAGGAACCGTCATAGTCCTCTGGCGAGGATCCCTGTCAGGCGCGGAAAAAACTCTTATTTGCCGCATGAACTCTGTCCTCAGCGATGTCTCTTCCAGAAGTTCCCTGGCTGCCCCAGCCTCAACCGTCTCATCCGGATTGACAAAACCGCCCGGGAAAGCCCAGCAGTCTTTGAACGGTTCCCCTCCCCTTTTGATCAAAAGAACCTGGACATTTCTCCCGTTATATGAGAAAACCACGCAGTCTGCCGTGACGGCTACTTGAGGATATTTGTAGCAGTGAGGATAGGCCTCACCCTTTCTGTACTTGTAAACACTGTGCGCCATAATGCCTAAATAGAAAGTTCAAACAAGATGACGGCCATATCGACCGTTACAATGCAAATTTAAATATTTGCGTTCAATCAACGCATATCGCTGAGGAAATTGCGCCTTCCGTCCCTGAAATGAGCCTTCTGTCCCAAAATCCGGGACGGTGGGAGCACTTTGGCCGGGAAAACGCGCCTTCTGTCCCAAAATACGGGACGGAGGGAGCACTCTGGCGGGGAAAATGCGCCTTCTGTCCCAAAATCCGGGACGGTGGGAGCACTTTGGCGGGGAAAATGCGCCTTCTGTCCCAAAATCCGGGACGGTGGGAGCACCTGGACGGGGAAAATGCGCCTTCTGTCCCAAAATCCGGGACGGTGGGAGCACTCTGGACTGAGCTGAAAACCTCCGTCGTTGAAAAAAGTTGAAAGAATCTTTGTATTTTTGTGTAGGAGAATGATTTTGCACTGAAGATTGATTTTGCACTGAAGATTGATTTTGCACTGAAGATTGATAATTAAAGAAATATGCTGATAGCTCTTGGAATTATTCTGACAATCATAGCATTGTTTTTCACCGACTATGTGAGCATGGGCAGAGTTCCGCACGGGAAAAGACTGGAAAGATGCCAGGCTAGTCCAAACTACAATAAGACTGGTTTTACCAACTTGGAACCCACGATTTTAATCACCGACAATGCCAAGAGAAAAGGCATAAAGTCGGTCTTATGGAGTTTCATTTTCAGCAGCAAGAACGGTCTGAAGCCAAAGACTCCTCTGGAATCATATCCTGTAAACCGGGAAGAAATAGAGAAGGCTGTAAGACAAGGTCAAGACAAGGTTATCTGGTTCGGGCATTCATCTTATCTGCTCATCATTGGCGGCAAAACCATACTTGTGGATCCCGTATTTTACCATGGATCCCCTATTTCATTTATCAACAGGCCATTCAAAGGAACTTCCAATTTCCGGATCCACGACCTCCCTTTCATAGATTTTCTTGTTTACACACATGATCATTACGACCACCTGGACTACAAGGCCGCCAAGAAATTAAAGCACAAGTCAGGGATGACAATAGTTCCTTTGGGCGTGGGCTCTCACCTTGAATATTGGGGGTTCAAGCCAGAGAAAGTCGTAGAACTTGACTGGGGAGAAAGTTATTCTCAAGCTCTTGACGGCCATATCCCAAATCACATGGAAGGTACTGATTCTCAGGAAGTGGAACGGTTCACATTCAATTGCACTCCCGCCAGGCATTTTTCCGGAAGATCTTTCAAGATGAACCGCACACTGTGGGCTTCTTTTGTACTCCAGACTCCTTCAAAGTGCATATATATAGGGGGAGATGGCGGCTACGGCAAGCATTTCAAGGAGATAGGCCAGAAATACAGCATCGACTGGGCATTCATAGAAAACGGCCAGTACAATAAAAGGTGGGCTTATATTCATACGCTGCCGGATCAGCTTCACTGCGTTATGGAAGATCTTGGTGCAAGGCACTATGTTACAGTACACCATTCCAAATTCTCTCTGTCCCAACATAAATGGGATGAACCTTTGGGCAATGAGCTGAAAGCTGCCGAGCAATCCGGTAAAAGCCTTACCGTACTCCAGATAGGTAATCCTACAGACTTAAAGTAATCAGGGGTGACTCAGTGAGCGGGGTGAAATGGCTCAATAAGAGCAGGGGGGATAACAAGCCGCTTGCGGCCGGCACGAAGTGCCGTAATACCCCTTGAGGGGTGCTCACTCAGTGAGCGGGGTGAAATGGCTCAATAAGAACCAGTCCTTATTGAGCGCTGCCGGCCACGATATCCAAAAGTTCAGCGGTTATGGCCTGCTGACGGCTCTTGTTGTAGAGGACCGTAAGCTCCTGGATAAGGTCATCAGCATTGTCCGTAGCCACCTGCATGGCAATGGTCCTGGCCGCATGCTCGCTGGCATAAGAATCAGTGAGGCAGGTATATAGTTTCTGCTTCAAAAGCTGTGGCATCAGAGACTCTATGACCTCAGCCACAGAAGGTTCCACTATGTAGTTGTTCAGAAAGCCTTCTGCCGTAGCTTTCTGCTCTTTTTTGTACTGGGCTATTTCCAAAGGAAGGTAGAGGTCTCTCCGGATTTTCTGGGAAGCGGAGGATTTGAAATGATGGTAAATGACATAAACCCTGCCTATGATGCCTTCTGCATACTGCCTGAGGATGTGGTCTGCAAGGGCAAAAACGTTCTTGTAGTCCGGTTTGGCGGCAAGACTCTGGAATGTGAACTCCCCAACCGCTGTCTTCAAAGAAGTTACCGGCTTGAACTCCATCTTCTTTACAGCATCCTCAACCTTCTTGCCTACCGCATAGACATCTATCTGCTCATCCGTTACCATATCTCCCTTGAGATCCAGGACCAGAGACATGAACTCCCTTATCACGTTGTAGTTGAAAGCTCCGCAGAGTGATGAGTTGGAGGACATCACTATTACAGCCACCTTCTTGGACGGATCTATCTTGTCTTCAGCTTTGAGCACATAGGGTGAATTGAAAGGAGTTTCTCCTGAAAGGAAGTTGGAAACTATATTGTCAAGACTACTCTGGTAAGGCAGCATGGACGTTATCATTCCCTGTGCTTTATGGAGCTTGGCAGAAGAAACCATCTTCATAGCAGAGGTTACTTTGCGTGTCCCCTGAACAGAACCTATCCTGGACTTTATCTCCTTCAGCGATGCCATAATGCTATTTCAATATATCTTGTCTTAAATACAATTTCATCCTGCCTGCCTTCTCCCGACAAACGAATCATGCAGTAAGCTGGTTCAGTGTCATCTGGGCGATCTTCTCGATCTTGGAAGTGATCTCATCATTGAACTCTCCCTTTGAAAGAAGATCCAGTACGTCTTCCTGATGGTTGAGACGGAGGGAATTGAGGAACACCTTTTCGAACTCCTGAACCTGGGATATGTCTATATCCTTGAAAAGTCCATGAGTTCCGCAGTAAAGTATGGCAACCTGTTCTTCCACGCTCATCGGTGAATACTGGGGCTGGATAAGAAGCCTGGTGTTCTTCCTTCCTTTGTCTATGGCCATTGCCGTAACTTTGTCCATATCGCCACCGAACTTGGAGAACGCTTCAAGTTCTTGATACTGAGCCTGGTCTATTTTCAGTGTTCCAGCAACCTTCTTCATTGGCTTGATCTGGGCATTGCCGCCAACACGGGAAACGGATATACCCACATTGATTGCAGGACGGTTTCCCTGGTTGAACAGGTCTGTATCCAGGAATATCTGCCCGTCAGTGATGGAAATCACATTCGTCGGGATGTATGCTGATACATCTCCTTCCTGAGTCTCGATAATAGGAAGCGCTGTAAGTGAACCTCCACCCTTGACTTTTCCCTTCAGGGATGCAGGAAGATCGTTCATCTGCTCGGCGACTTCCTGCTGGTCTATGATCTTTGCAGCTCTTTCCAGAAGCCTTGAATGCAGGTAGAAGATGTCTCCAGGGTAAGCTTCTCGTCCGGAAGGACGGCGGAGGATCAGGGATACTTCACGGTAGGAAACAGCCTGTTTTGAAAGGTCATCATACACAACAAGGGCATCTCTTCCGGTATCTCTGAAATATTCTCCTATGGCAGCTCCTGCGAAAGGCGCAAAGTACTGGAGTGCTGCAGGATCCGCAGCTGTAGCGCAAACCACTACCGTATAGTCCATCGCACCGTTGGAACGGAGAGTCTCTACAAGAGAGGCGACGGTCGAACCTTTCTGCCCTATTGCCACATAGATACAGTAAACAGGCTTCCCCTTTCTCATCGCGTTCTTCTGGTTGATGATGGTGTCAATCGCAATGGCGGTCTTTCCTGTCTGGCGGTCTCCGATTATGAGCTCTCTCTGGCCTCTTCCGATAGGGATCATGGAGTCAATGGCCTTGATGCCGGTCTGGAGCGGCTGATTCACAGGCTGACGGAAGACAACGCCCGGGGCCTTTCTTTCAAGAGGCATCTCAAAGAGCTCGCCTCCGACCTCACCTTTGCCGTCAAGCGGCTGGCCCAGAGGATTGATAACCCTTCCGAGCATACTTTCTCCAACCCTTATGGATGCGATTCTCTTGGTCCTGCGCACGGTGAAACCTTCCTTGATGTTATCTGTCGGGCCAAGGAGCACAGCTCCCACGTTATCCTCCTCAAGGTTCATGACCACGGCCATCTCACCGTTCTCGAATTCAAGAAGTTCACTGGCTTCAGCGTTCCGCAGGCCATATATGCGTACAACTCCGTCGCTGACCTGCAGGACGGTTCCCACCTCGTCCAGCTGTATCTTGTCTTCAATGCCTTCCAACTGCTTGCGCAAAACGTCGGAAACTTCACTTGCTTTGATGTTCAATGCCATATTAAACTATTCTCCTGTTCTTGTCTATGAGGCTGCGGCGTATCTTCCTGAGCTGTGCAGCCACGCTTGCATCTAATCTGTAGTCGTCTATATCGAATATGAAACCTCCTTCAATTGAAGGGTCCACACTCTTCTGAAGTTCAATCTTCTTGCCCAGCATCCCGGAGACACGGGCAAGTATCTTGTCTTCCATTTCTTTTTCCAGAGGAACAGCGGTAATTATCTTTACCACCGCTATACCCTCGCTCTTGCGGTAGAGGTCCTGATAGTTGACAAGGGATGAACTCAGAAAGGCTTCCCTGTGTTTTTCCAGCACCAGGGCAAAGAACTTCCGCATCACATCCCGGGTCTTTTCCTCGCCCGTAAGGGCTGAAGAAAGCAGTTCAAGCTTTTCCTGCCGTGAGAGAAGAGGATCCTCCAAGGTGGTGGTGAGGGTAGGATTCTGGGCAAAGCAATCCAGCAGAATCTTTGCCTGCAGGTAAACCTCCCCGGCTACACCCTCTTCCCGGGCATATCCGAGCAAAGCCTTGGCATATCTGACCGCTAGTACTCCTACGTCCATTTCTCAGCTCCACCCTCTTTTACAACTTCTTCGAGCATCTTGTCTATCAAGGCCATCTGACTTTGCTGGTCAGAGAGTCTCTCGCGTATTACTTTCTCAGCGATGTCGCATGAAAGTGACGCCATCTCTCTCCTGACAGCCAGGAGTGCCTCATCCTTTTCTCTCTGGATCTGAGCCTTGGCATCCTCCATAGTCTTCTGGGCCTCAGCCTGAGCCTCCTGCTTGGCAGCGGCGATTATCTTGTCGCGCTGCTGGGCCGCCTCATTCAGAAGCCTGCCCTGTTCCTTGTTGGCCTGGGCGATGACTGCCTTGGAATCCTCTTCCACCCTGGCCAGGGTTTCTTTGGCCTCCTTGGCGCTGTTCAAAGAAGTTTCAACGTAATTCTTCCTCTCCTCGACAGACTTGGTTATCACCGGAAAAGCGAACTTGGCGAGGATGAAGAACACCACGCCGAAAGATATCAGCATCCAGAACAACAATCCGCTGTCGGGAACAAGCAATGACATAATCTATCCTTTAATAACTCTTGTTATCCGAGCTGCACAAAGTATGAAAGCATACATACGATCACTGCGATCAGGGCAACACCCTCTATAAGGGCTGCGGAAAGGATCATACCGCTGCGGATGTCACCGGCTGCCTGAGGCTGACGTGCGATAGCGTCCATTGCGTTTGCACCGATCTTGCTGATTCCGAACGCAGCACCGATCACTACGATTCCTGCTCCTATTGCAGCAGCTGCCTTGCTGACTGCCAAAGCCATTGTGTACTCAAGGATTACTGAAAGAATTGTTAACATAACGTATTAATATTTAAATGTTTATAATCTCTATCTTGCTTCTCGCAGTGATATGTATTGTTTGCACTACGCTTCGCTCATGTGCTGCACAATCATATCCACTGCTTACTTTAAATCATTGTCACTCTTTTCTATTGCTCTTTTAGTTCACTGTTTTCTGTTGTTTTCATTTCTTTCTTATGGTGATGTATCTGGGCTGAGCCTATGAACACCGCGCTGAGCAGGGTGAACACATAAGCCTGGATGTATGCCACCAGAAGCTCCAGTGCATACATGAATATGTTGAAGAGCACCGAGATGAAGGTCATGGACCCTCCCAGGGCCGCTCCAGCGCTGAATCCGATGAATATGAGGACAGTGAGAACCAGCATAGCCATGTGGCCTCCGAGCATATTGGCAAAGAGCCTTATCATCAGGGCTATAGGCTTTGTGAAAATACCAATGAGCTCAATCAGCGGCATCAGCGGCACCGGTGCCTTCAGCCAGGTCGGAACATCCGGCCACAGTATCTCTTTCCAGTACTCCCGGCTTCCGAACACGTTCACGGCTATGAAAGTGCATAGGGCAAGGAACATGGTTATGCTCATGTTAGCCGTAATACCTACACCTCCAGGGAATATTGGAAGCAAGCTCATAAGGTTGCTGGTGAAGATAAAGAAGAACGCCGTCAGAAGGTAAGGCGAGAATTTTTTGTAGTTCTCACCGATGCAAGGCTTTATGATACCGTCTTCTACCATCCCAACCAGCATCTCCACAAAGCTCACATACTTTGAAGGGACAGCATTGGTGTCTCCGCGATGTTTCCTGTACCATTTTGCGGCTGGCAGGAACAGGAGAAGGAGAATTATGGAGTTGATTATTATGGCAAGGCCCATTTTTGTCAGAGAAAGGTCCACCGGCCTTACGAAACTTCCATCCGGCATCTTTTCCATCAGCTTGTAGGCGTGGGCGCTGTCTTCCGGAGCCGGATAGAAGCCCTCATAGCTTCCGCCGTTTTCATGAAGTCTCCTGGAAGAGAAAACGTGCCAGCCGCTGGTCTTGCTGTAAAGTATTACAGGAAGATAGACTGCTATGTCCTTGTCCCCTACTTTGGTGATGTGCCAGGTATAGGAATCCAGCATGTGCTCGAAGATGATGTGCTGGACATTCACTCCCTCACCTTCTTCCGTCTCAGACAATGCAAAGCAGGATACCGGATCAAAACAGAGTCCGGCCATAACCATCGCGATTATAAAAAATATCCTGCGCATCACTTCTTGAGTTTTTTTGTGAAATAAACCGAATCAAATATCAGCATCGCGATATAAAAAAGGATGAAGGAAGCAGCCACCCACTTCGCTGAGTCCCTGTCTATGATAAACAATATCAGGAGGAAAGCCACCAGGACCACAAGCTTGATCCCTCTTACCGCCATATAGCCGGAAATGAGCGTTCTTTCTCCTTTCTGTGCAAAATGTTCCAACATCAGTATCCCGAAGAAAGATACGGAAAAGAACACAACGGCCATAAGACCAATCTTCCAGGAGAAAGCCGGAGCATAGAAAAAATAAGCCAGACATAGTATCAGACAGGCCACCGCTGCCATACTGACAAACATTCCAAAAGCATATTTTGTCTTTCTCAAATCCATCTTGCTTTCCTTTTTCCCCATATACATCTTGCCTCAAATCCTCCTCATCAGCAGATACATACCGTTACCTTGCCGTTGCTCATCTCCACAAAGCCTCCGTCTATTTCCACGCTCTGCGCTCCTCCTGCTTTAGCCGTGAAAGAAACAACTCCTTTCTCCAGAGAAGATATTATAGGCGCATGGTGGGGAAGGATGGTAAAAGGCGCCATTTTTCCAGGGAGTGTCACCTCAGACACTTCCCCCTTGAACAGGCTCCTTTCCGGAGATATTATATTAAGGTGAAGATATTCCATTTAAACGTTCAGTTAAGCGTTCGGCTCCGGACTACGCGTTTGCGGCTGCCAGAAGCTTCTTTCCTTTCTCTATAGCCTCTTCAATAGTTCCTACGCTCATGAAAGCCTGCTCAGGCAGGTAGTCGCAGTCTCCGTCCAGTATCATCTTGAAGCCCTTGATGGTATCTTTCAGATCCACCATAACTCCCGGAATTCCGGTGAACTGCTCCGCTACCGTGAACGGCTGGCTCATGAACCTCTGAACTCTGCGGGCGCGGTTTACTACCAGCTTGTCCTCTTCGCTGAGTTCCTCCATTCCGAGGATGGATATGATGTCCTGGAGTTCCTTGTTCCTCTGGAGAATCTGCTTTACTCTCTGGGCAACATCGTAATGCTCCTGCCCTACAATGTGAGGGTCCAGGATCCTGGAGGTGGATGTCAGAGGGTCCACTGCCGGATAAATACCCAAAGAGGCAATCTTACGGCTCAGCTCGGTAGTGGCGTCCAGATGCGAGAACGTGGTTGCAGGAGCCGGATCCGTAAAGTCGTCAGCAGGCACATAAACAGCCTGGACGGAGGTGATGGAACCGTATTTGGTGGAAGTGATCCTCTCCTGCATGCTTCCCATCTCGGAAGCCAGCGTAGGCTGGTATCCCACAGCAGAAGGCATACGTCCAAGAAGGGCGCTCACCTCACTTCCGGCCTGGGTGAAACGGAAGATGTTGTCCACGAACAGAAGGATATCGTTCTTCTGGCCGGTTTCCTTTCCTGCATCACGGAAGCTCTCGGCTATGGTAAGACCTGAAAGGGCCACCGAGCTTCTTGCTCCGGGCGGCTCGTTCATCTGACCGAACACCAGAGTTGCCTGGCTCTTTTCCAGCTCCTTGTAATCGACTTTGGAAAGGTCCCACTTGCCTTCTTCCATCCCCTTCTTGAACTCCTCTCCATAGCGGATTACGCCGCTCTCTATCATTTCGCGGAGAAGGTCATTACCCTCACGGGTCCTTTCACCGACTCCGGCAAACACTGAGAATCCGTTATGCTTCTTTGCAATGTTGTTGATCAGCTCCATGATTAGCACCGTCTTTCCCACTCCGGCTCCTCCGAACAGTCCGATCTTTCCTCCCTTGCTGTACGGCTCAATCAGGTCTATCACCTTGATTCCTGTAGGCAACACTTCCCTTACGGTAGTCAGATCCTCGAACTTTGGCGGCTGACGGTGTATCGGATAGGTCTTGTCCCTCTTGAGCTCCTGCATTCCGTCTATGGTCTGGCCCACCACATTCATAAGGCGGCCCTTTATCTGGTTCCCTATCGGCATGGCTATAGGTCCGCCGGTCCATACCGCATCCAGTCCCCTGCGCAAACCGTCAGTAGAGTCCATCGCCACGCATCTTACGGTATCCTCTCCTATATGCTGCTGCACTTCCAGCACCAGAAGCCTGCCGTCCGGGCGGACAACTTCCAGAGCATCGTGAATAGAAGGAAGTGAAGAAGCCTCACCACTGAAAGCCACATCCACAACCGGACCTACTATCTGAGAAATTCTGCCTTTATTTTCCTGCATAATATGCATCAAATGTTAAATCTTAATAATTATTCCGTTTGGAGGGCTCAAATTTACAACAAAACTCCCAAAGAAAAAATTAAAAAAAATATTCCGCGTCCGTTAACTTGGACAGGAAGCAAAACAAGCTTGCAGTGTTGTCCTTAGTAGTCTTGATGGTGCTTGAGTCCCAGGCTGTCTGCCGGTGTGGCGGCATTTTTCAATGAGTCCAGATAGTTGTTTATTGCACCTATACCGGAATAAAGTTTGGCGCTGGGCCAGGCGTTGCTTCCTCCGGAAGAAATGCTTCCGTTTTCATATCCTATGTACACATGCCATCCGTAGCCGTCCAGAACTTCCGCTCTCGGGCGATAGGATTCTGCAAGTTTATGGAGCTTATACTCTGCTGCCATCTCTTCTATCTTCTTCAGTGCGTCTTCATGCACTCTGACAAGGTGGATGTCGTTTTCGTCATGGGAATAGCCGAGCTGGATGGTGCCGTCTTCAAGGGTGCTTACTTCAAAGTAGTTTATAGGGTAGGCCATCGTACCGCTGTAGGAGTACTGGTAAGACACAGCTTTGCCTTCAGGCTTTTCGTTTTTGCCGCTTTCTATTATGCCGAATGAATTTCTCGAACACAGGCCGAGAAGGGCAAGCAGACTGGAGAATGTCAGGATCATTTTCATAGTTCTGGTGTTTATATTGTTAATAGATATGCCTTTAGATGTGGCTTTATAATTAAGTTGTGATTGTGCAGTATTACCTTCCGCCTCCGCCATGGCCGCCACCGGAATGTCCTCCACCTCCTCCAAAGGACGAGCGCCCGCCGTAGCCTCCTCTAGAACCTCCGCCTCCGCCGCTCCAGATTGAAGATGAGGTGGCATTGTTTACTGCCGCGACATAAGATTTACGCGCACTATAGTATGTGATGCCTGCAAGGTTTCTGACGGTAGAGGAGAAAGACAGCCTGCTTCCTTCCACACTCCTTGCAAACCTGCTCATCTGGAAGTATTCCGGGCACACTTTCCTGAAGTCTGCCATTACCTGGTCCGCCATTCCGAACAAAGTTGCAAAAACCAGGTATTCATCCCAGAGTTCAACCTCAACAACACCTCTTTCATCAATGAGCGTGAAGTCCTTGAGGAATTTTTTGAACCCTTCCAGTTTTCCGAGTTCAGTCTTGTCCTTGTAGGTTCCTGTTTCATTGAGGCGGAGAAGCTTGCCTGCGTAAAGAGTGTGGGCTCTCAGCCACATCTTGAGCTCGTCTGGTTGGAGGATGTGGTCTTTGCCGCTGGCACTCAAAAAGATATAGTGCAGGATATTCTCCATCTCAACGTCTCTTTTTATTCTTCTTCCGTCAGGCTCTTGAGGAGGTTGTTCATTCTTGTCGTAAATGACCCTTACAGTCTCTTTTCCCTGGTCGTTTGTCAAGGCCAGTCTGCCTTGCTGAAAAAGCCTGAGGATATAGGCTCCGATAGCGTTGTTTAGGTCATTTTTCCCTTTGTAAGACAGATAGTTGAGGGCTTTCTGGGATGCAAATACGCTACCGTTGAAAGGAAGGGTCCTTATCCATCCGCTGCCTCCGGAAAGACTTCTGGCCACCTTTCTTGCCCTCCTTTTCCTCAAGAAGATGAAAAGAGGCTTGAGGGTAATCACATAGAAAACTTTTTCCAGGATGGTTTTGGCGTAGAAGCAGAACAGAAGGAAAAGTCCGAACATGAGCATCAGAAAGGAATCTGACACCCTTTCTACAGTTTTAGTGTTATCTATTCCAAGAAACGAGCAGAGTTTCTGCGCCAGCGGATCAAACACCCAGGGTTCCCGTTCACCCTCATTTTCTTCTCCGAAATTGCTGTATTCCAGTGCCCTGTCCACAACATCCTGGAATCTTTGGGGGATGGTATCTTTGGGGTTAATTATACCCTTCTTCAGGGCAAGCATTATGATGGCGGAACTGGAATAGGTGTAGTTGTCTGTATGGATACGGAAGGCTTCGTCCTTGAAGGATGTTTCTCCGTTGAAGCCGAATCCCCAGCCCCTGGCGTTGGATGTATCTATAGGAAATCCTTCCACTTCCACGGATATGTCCACCTCTTCAGGGAGAGGGTCCATCTGGTCAGCGAGAAACTGATGGTTGAATCCGTCTGCCTCATAATAACCTTTTGCAAGTGAACCTATCGTATATTTGATGGTATAGACTTTTTCCTTGCTGCCATCCACTTTACCTCCAAGGCCCCAGCAAAGTTCGTAACTGCCGCGGCCTTTTTCCACTATGCCGCATTTGCCGGCTTTCTCCTGCCGTGAAGCATTGATGTTCCATTTTGGCAGGACCTGATATTCGAGTCCTGTCTCGTCGCTGACTCCAAAACCGGACAAGGTAAGGTCTCCCATATTGTCCATCACGATGTAGCCTTCCGTCAACTTGTTGGTTATGACCATAGTGCGTCTCTCGGTAACAGAGGCGTCTCCATTGTCCCGTACAAGGACGGAAATGTCTATCTTCTTGATGTCCAGCTGAGCTGCTGCCGTCAGCGGCAGCAGTAGCAGCAGGATTGTCATCGCGATGGAAAACCTTTTCATAAGAGTTTAGTTCTGGCCTTCAGGCTCCCCTCCGGTCTTGAACCCGATAGGGTTGCGAGGCTTGGAGTCTGCATTTACTCCTCCGCTCCCTTGTGCAGATGCAGGACCGTTTCCTCCGACAGGCGGGAAGTCTTTCTTGCTTTCGTCTGCCTGGAGGTATTCTCTCTTGCCGAAGTGGAGCATGCTGGCTACAAACGAACTTGGCCACTGCCTTACCATTCGGTTCATCTTGGTGACGCTGTCGTTATAGACCATGCGGCTGAGCCTTACGTTTTCTTCATAGCCTCTCAGAGAAGCCATAGCCTCCTTGTAAACTCCGGCTGCCTGGAGCTGCGGATATGCCTCGCTAACGGCCATAAGCCTTCCCATCAGCTGGCCTATGACTGTCTGCTGGTTGTTGATGTCATCAGCTGTTGTTATGCTGTGCATCCGCCTTTGGGCTATAGTTTCCAGCATAGTGTCGTGCTCGTGCTTGGCGTACTGCTCGGTAAGTTTGACCAATGCGGTCACAGCATCCCATCTGGAGTTGAGTTGGACAGCTATCTGGCTGATGGCGTTGTTGGCTTTTTCATCAAGATCCACAAGGCCTCTCTGTGTGGAGTAGATATAAAGTCCCACTATCAGAATCAAAGCCAGGATAACGATTAAAAGGATAGTCATTGTATTGTAGTTTTGTGTTAGTTCTGTTCAAAAGAAACCAAGACATCAATAAATCTCTTTGAGGCACTTGCGGCCCTTGTAATCCACTTTCTTCACCTTTTCCAGGTATTTCATCAGGATGTCGGCAGTAAGGGCGTTGATGTCTTCTCCCTGGTCTTCTCCAGGAACATCGCTGGTTATGATGGCGTATGAATTGGCTATGACCTTATATTTCTTTTTGAGGTCGAGAGGTTTGCCGTCCGGAGCGAACAGTTTCAGGTCCTTTACGCCGCTCTGCTGCTTGTCCGTGTATGTCACCTCGCAGGATATGCCGGAGGTGAACGGAAATCCGTGAGAGTCCTGGCTCTTGCAAGCGATGAGCATATCGCGGAGCTGCTTGCCTGTGACATTAACAACTACAGCCGAGTTCCCGAACGGGTCCAGGCGCAGAACATCATTTACGGTGAAATCCCCTGCCGGATGATCCTCATACCTCACTCCTCCTGCGTTGCAGTAGGCTATGTCCGCTCCGCTGAAGTCTTTGAGCGCATCGCACATCAAGATTCCCAGTTCCTCGTAGCTGGAGAAAGGAGTTTCTGCCTGAGCAAGCACTCTCTTGAATTCAGGATTGCTGCTGAAAAAGTCCGCGAGGCATTTGGCAGCAACATTCTGCTTAGTGTAACCGGCAACATCTATGTTCTTTGCGCTTTTCCCGGTCACCTTTCCGTTTTCCACGACAAGTGTCGTATGGGTGAGCTTCTTGAGCTTGTTCTCGTTCTGTGTGATGAGTACTCCGTTGTGAACCTCTCCACCCTCAATCTGGGTGTGGGAATGTCCTCCGATGATAAGGTCAAACTCCGGGAACTTCTTGGCCACTTCCACATCCTCGTCATATCCGATGTGGGAAAGCAAGATGAAAACATCGCACTCGTTCCTGAGCCACATGTACTTTCTGATGGTTTCTTCAGCCGGAGCGAACCTTATTCCCTTCACATTGTTCGGATGGGTTGAAGGTATGCCGTTAAACTCGGCCTCCACAACTCCCAATATGCATATTTTCACTCCTTTGACATTGAAAAACTTGTAAGGTTCGCACTGGATTCCCAGCTGCGGGTCTGCAAAGATGTTGGCGCAGATGTAAGGGAAGGCAGACTCGTTGATGTTCCTTGCAAGCCCTTCCAGTCCGGAATCAAATTCGTGGTTTCCAAAAGCGGAGCAAGTGAACCCCATCTGGTTCATGAGGGCAATCATAGGGAAGGAGGCATCCGAGTACATATCGTTTACGGGACTTCCGGTGCGGTTGTCCCCGGCGCTGATGACCATCAGGCTTTTGTCCATGGCCCGGAGGCTGTCCACGATTGCCGCCATCTTCGGCATGTTGTCAATTGCGGCATGCATATCGTTTACAGAAATGATGTTGATGTCGGTCTTGTAAGACGCCCTGATCCCGTTCTGTGCGAAGGCGTTCTGAGCCAGGCCGAATATCGCGACAACCAGTATAGAAAACAGTCTTTTCATCTTCTTCTAGATTTTGAAAGTTATGCTCTGTCCTTCCTTGAGAGGCGCATCGTCGCCAATCTGGTGACCTTTACTATCAAACACCTTGATCGAATCAAGAGAAGATGCATCCATCTTCTTCATTAGGATATACTTCAGTATGGCGTGCTTTGCAGAAGCACCCTTGAATATCCTGACTTCTTCTTTGTTTACCTTGACTATCATGAGAATCTGATTAAATTATATTTTCAGCGATTGTATTCTTTTCTTCTGTGTTTGTGCCAAATCAACGGCTGCGTCAGTTCTGGCCGTTCTGCTGGTTTTTCATCTGGTCCTGCATCTTCTTGAATTCCTGGAACTGTTTCCACTGCTCAAATTCCTTCTGCTGGTCAGGGGTCATCTGAGGCTGCTGTGGTGTCTGTCCAGAATCTTGCTGTGGCTGCTGGTACTGAGGCATTTGTATTTCAGGCTGCGGACCTTGAGGCACTGGCTGATTCTGAGGAGCCTGTGCAGCTTTCTTCTTCTTTGACCTTGATGCCAGCCAGTAGATGAGCAATCCGGCAATAACCAGAAGCGCAACACCCAGGACCGGGCGGTAGAACAACCAAGCCAAGGCGATTACTATCAGAGACCAGGCCAGTCCTATGATTCCGCATACCACTCCAAGTCCGGACTCCAGGATCTGCCCAAGGAAAGGCAGAACCTTCAGAAGAGTAGGAACTATGCTTACGATGCTTCTCAGTCCGCCGATTATGACCAGCACTCCAAGAATCCTGAGAAGCCAGGTTATCATGGTGTTTGTGGCGTGTTCGCTGGAGAACATCTCCTCTGCACTCTTTTCTCCCATGTAAAGAGCCTGGAACATCTTTCCGTTCTTTGCCTTCCAGCTTGTGAAGGTGTCCCCCATAACCTTTGCCAAAATGGAAGCCTTTGCAGGAAGGTCAACAGTGAAGGTTATCCTCACGTCACCTATCTCAGGCATCTGAGGGCTGCGGCCGATGTAAAGGACATTGCCGCTGACGTGAGCATATTTGAGCTGCTGCTCTTCTTCGGCAGTTGCTTTCACAGAGTCTGCAGCAGGTACTACATCGCTGAGGCCCTTAGCCTTCCTGACATCTGAGCAGGCCTTCTCAATGCTTGTGAGGATTTCCTTGTCCAGAGTAACGTTCAGAGGCTGGCTGTTGTGGAAAGAAGATATCTGGGAGGAGTTGAGCCTGTAAGCTCCGAAGTTGACTTTCTCGGCTGCCTTCTCCAGTTCCTCAAACTGGTTGTAAACGAAGTTACGACCCTGGTAGTCAGGATCCTTGAACTCTGCAGAATTGACAGGGGAAGAACTCCAGTCTTTTGAATATGTGTAAGTTGTGGTTGTCTCTTGGGCACCGCCTATCTTGTCTTTCTTTTCGCTTTTAGCGTGTTCAATCCACTGATAGTACTCCACCTGGCGGTTGAGCTTTACGGCAACGGCACCTACATTGAAAGTAGGGTCTGCCAGAGAGTCGGTTGTGGTAGCCAGTCCCATAGCGTGGACCAGCTGCCCTTCAAAGGCCGGATCCACCTTTGAGATGTTTTCCATTTCCACATAGTTTTTCTCTGCATCCTTGAGCATCTTGGTTGTTTTTACAGCCCTGCCTTCATTCCACCACAGGAGGGCAGTACCGCCAAGAAACATCAGAATGCCAATGAAAATTCCGCCCAAGGAGTTCTTGAGCCTCGATCCGTAGCTGGTACGGGTTACTTCAGTGTAAGCCATCTAAGTAAAAGTTTATAGGTTATAAAAAAACAAGTTCAAGCTAGTATTCAGTTCAATTCCCAAATTTAGCATTTTTTTGCCTACATTTGTAAAAACTATAGTGGTCCCGGAAAATAGGACCACTACACGTTCTTATGAATGCTCTGTTCTAGAACCGGATCCTGAGGTCCAGTCCGGCCCATCGTCCCCTGCCCTTCTGCATGAAGCCTGAGTTCCCGCTGTCAAAGTAGAACAGCGCGTAATCCTTGTTCAAGATATTGCTGCACCACAGGGAGATCTCCAGTCCTGCATAACCGCTTTTGGAAGCTGTGGTCTTGCCTGCGGAGAAAGTTATCCGGCCGTTAAGAAGGCCGTAGAATTTCTGGGAAACGTCATTTGCCTCGGTGAAGTATATCTTGCCCAGCCCGGTATAGTCAGCCCCGAATGTAAGTGTGCTGCCTTGAGTCAAATCAATGCCGTAGGAAGCCCCAAGATGAAGAGTGTGCTCAGGAGCAAACGGCACATACTTGTCTTTGAAGTCACGGTCTTCCAGAACTCTTTTTCCGTCTTTTGTCACAGATACCTGGGTGAGATTGCGGGTGAACTTGGCGTTTGTGTAGCCGTAGTCGGCAAACAGGTTAAGACCATAGACAGGATTGTAAATCAGGGAAAGTTCCCCTCCCCAGCTCCGGCTCCTGCCGGCATTGGATGTGTAACGGCCCAGTCCGCTCTCCACGAAGCGGGAGACCTGCTGGTCCTTGACCTTCATGAAGAATGCGCTAAGGTCCAGGGACAATCTGGAATCTTTAGTGGTGAAGTGCCCACCTATCTCGTGGTTCCAGGAGTATTCCGGTTTGTACCTGAGAGCCTCGTTGATAGTCTCGTCATTTTCAAGGGTACCCACATTCTTCTGAAGATCAGTCTGCATATAATCGCTGAGCATCTGGATGTTGAAACCTCCTCCGCGATAGCCTTTTGCGGCCATCACATAGATGTTGTTGCGCTCGTTGAAGTCATACTTGAGGGCAAAACGAGGCAGGACTGGCATGGACTCCTGGTATTGCTTGCCGATATATTCAACCTTGTAGGAACCTTCGCTTGTCCTGCCACCCGGCATAGTCATCAGGTAGTTCATCGCTGATGAAGTAGCGTAGTCTATCTTCACCTTCTCGTAATCGAATCTCACTGCAATGGTTGCGGAAAGACCTCTTGCTCCGAAAATATCGTTGAACACGCTCTGATGGAAAAGAGCGGCTCCGCTGGAAGGAAGGTGGAAAAGTCCCGGGATATCCATCTTTTCATCAGTAAGTTTCACCTTAACCGGAGAACGTGCCATAGCTGCATCCATTGTAGCCTGAAGTGCGGCTATAAAATCACTTCCGAATGTCATAGGGGTCTGGTTGCGGTTCCAGTTGTAGAATCCTGAAACACCGGTAGAGAAATCCATTCCGCCCCAGAACTCATTCCACTTGCCTTTGACTATAATCTCCTGGCTGATGGTGTTCTGCAACTGCTTCTGGTTCATTGTAAAACGGTCAGCCGGAGTATAGTCGTTATCCATCTTCATATCGTCTTTCAGATACTGCCAGGCTGTAGCTGAATGTATTGTTATTCCCAGGCTCTGAGGTGAATATGTGGTTATGAGCCCTGCATTGAGAAGATTGCGGCGGTAACTGCTTTTGTAGTTGTAGTCCGGATCGGAGTATTCTCCTGAAGACTTGTCGTAAGCACCGTAGGGATAGCCTCCGTCGTCGTTGTACTCGTAGCTGAGGTTGAGGTCAAAAGAAAGGCTCCGGTTTGGCCTGAGGATGCCGTGCCATCTTCCACCGGCGCTTGAGCCCTTGTCTATCTTCTTGCCGTTGAACTGGTTTGTGTAGAAGCCTCCGCTGTAATCGTAAAAACCTCCGGCAGAAAAAGCGAACTTGTCGCTTATCCTATGGTAATGAGTAAGATATGCCCTATATGCGTTATGAGTAGCTGCACTCAGCATAAGGTCAGTCCCGCTGTAGTCAAAAGGATTCTTGGTCTTGATGTTTATCAAGCCACCCATAGTGTTGCGGCCATAGAGCGTACCCTGCGGACCTCTGAGGACCTCTACCCTCTCAATGTCCGAGTAGTCAAAGTCAAAGCCTGACTTGTCAAACATAGGGATGCCGTCAACATAGATACCCACGGCCGGTGAGTTTATCCTGGAACCTATTCCTCTGATATAGATTGAAGAAGTGTACTTTGTCCCGTAATCCGGAATGTAGAGGTTGGGAACAAGTCCGGTAAGGTTCTTCATGGAGAATACTCTGCTGTCTTCCAAAGCCTTGCGCTGCACTATGGAGGAAGATACAGGCTGGTTCCTCAGCACACGGCTCTCCTTTGGAGAATCCACAACCCAAAGGCCTTCTATAGAGTACTGCGCTATGGTATCTTCCTGACGGTCAGCAAGAATGGTGTAAGACATATTGTCCTGCCCTGAAGCAGAAATGAAATAAGAAACAAAAACAGACAGCAAAGCTGCCTTTATCGCGATATTCAGTTTATTTGCCATTACATTACACTGTTTTGTGAGTCAAACGCCCGCTGCGCCCATGCAGATCAGGCACGGCAAAGATGAGAAAAAAACTCCATATAGTTACCCTTTCAAAATTGCTTCTTATATTTGCATCCCGATTTACGATATGAACTGGAACGGAATACTTATAGGAGCAATTTCCTTTTTGATCATAGGATGCTATCACCCTCTGGTAATAAAGGGCGAGTATTACTTTGGAGTAAAAATCTGGTGGGCCTTCCTTGCCGCCGGCATCATCTTCTCCGTCTGGGCTTGTCTTGTGAGCAGCATATTCTGGAGCGCTATACTTGGAGTAGCCGCATTTTCCAGTTTCTGGGGCATACTGGAAGTGTTCCATCAGAGGAGAAGGGTTGAAAAGGGCTGGTTTCCAAAGAATCCCAACAGGAAATACTAGCCGCCTCCAACGCTTTTCATCCTCATTTTTTCATCAATAAAGACATCGCGGAGAAAAAAAACGAGAATTCTGCACAATTCTTGAATAAGCTTTTGCTAAATTTGTTATGCTTATCCAACTTAAAGTCTTTGTCATGAAAACACATTTTTTAACTTTAATCATCGCGATAATGGCATTATTCGGTTTTGGAAGCGCCTCAGGGCAGGATGCTTCATACAAGCAGCTGTGGGAGAAGGTGAAGGAAGCCGACAAGAAAGATCTCCCGAAAACTGCTGTTGAAATCTGTGACAAAATCATTGCAAAAGCACGCAAGGACGGCGACAAAGGCCAGCTGCTCAAGGCATGGTTCAGCAGAGTGGAATACAAGACCTACATTACCCCTGACACCTTGTACTCAAACCTCAAGGAACTGGAAAGCTGGGCAAAGGACGAAAAGGATCCTGTCAGCAAGATGGTGCTGCACAGCTGCATAGCATCCATCTATTCCAATTACGTGGACTACAACTCCTGGCAGATAAACCAGCGCACCAACATAGACGGAGGAGAAGACACTCCGGATGTGGAGCAGTGGGGAGGCATCAAACTGGTCAAGACAGTACTGGACAACGTGAACGCCTCCCTGTCAGACATAGAAGCTTTGCGGAAAGCGGACAATTCCAAGTATATTCCGTTTGTGGAGCAGCATAAGGAAGGAGAGTATTTCAATCACGATCTTCTGCATATAATCACCCAAAGATCCATCTCTTCCCTGATGAATACTATTGAGGTGGCCAAGGACAAGAAGGCTGTCAAGGACAGGATAAACCAGATAGAAGACCAGACCGTCCTCTCCTACAAAAAGGCCGGCGACACCGACGCCTACATATTGTCCTCAATGCAAATGATCGAGCGCAGGACGGAAGGAAGCGGCAGCAATGAAAAAAAGATAAAGGCGCTGGAAGACCTTCTGGCAGAAAACAAAGTCAAGTCAACGCGTACCAGTGTGGAGATACTCATCGAGCTGGCCAAGTTGCTGGAGGGGGAGAATCCTGCCAAAGCTGTGGAATACTGCAATCTGGGACTGAAGGACTATCCAGGTTACAAGAGAACCAATTATCTGAAGGACATCAAGGAAAACATACTCAAGCCTTATGTAAATTTCTCCCTCCCGGCTTTCGCCTATCCCGGAGAGAACAGAGACCTTTACATAAACCACAGGAACCTGGACAAAGTTGAGATAGTTTTCTACAAGATTCCTGAGAGCCTTCACAAGATCGTCAACGACAACCAGACCTATAAACTCAAGGATGAAGACCTGAAAAAATGCACCGAGGTTTCTTCCGCCACCTATGCCCTGGAAAGACCTGCTGACTACAAGACCACAAGTACTACCGTGAAGATCCAGATTCCGTCAGAACCGGGTATCTATACCTGCAAGGCTGTGGCTGCAAAGGAAAGCGTCTTCAACTGGAACATAATGCGGACGGGAAGGATGAAGCTGATGACCAACAACTGGAAAGGCAGGGATCTGGAAGTGATTGTGGTTGACCGCAAGAGCGGACAACCTGTAGAAGGAGCCAAGGTTATCCTGACAAAGCATCCGAACCGCGCTGGCAAAAAGGAACAGGTTCTGGATAAAAAGAGCGGAAAGGACGGCAAACTTACCTTCTTCCTGACAGAAGAAGAAATGAAGAACTTCAGTAACACCGTATATGTCAAGGCTGAGTTAGGAGATGACAGATATATGCGTGAAATTTCTGCCAACACATATCGTTACCAATACCCGGATATAGATGTTGTAGAAGGAATTCAGCTTCTTACCGACAGGTCCATCTACCGGCCGGGGCAGACCGTATATGTAAAAGGCATTTATTACACTCAGAAGGATGACCAGGGCAGAGTCCTGGAGGGCAAGAAATTCACAGTATTGCTGAAGAACCACAACAGGGAAACCGTTGACAAAAAAGATGTCAAGACCAACGGATATGGCTCATTCGAGACCACTCTCCTGATTCCAGCCTCAGGGCTTATGGGCAGTTACAGCGTTGAGATTGAGGGAAAAGAAAGACGAACCATCAGCGTTGAGGAATATAAGAGACCTACCTTTGAAGTCAAGGCAGACAGGATTGAGGGCAGCTACAAGTTCGGGGACAAGATTCAGGTCAAGGCCGATGCCAAGACCTTCTCCGGAGTTCCTCTGGACCAGGCAGACGTGAAGTACACCGTCACCCGCCGCAAGTGGAGCTGGTGGAGGATGGCCGACGAAACCGTCCTTGAGACTGGAGAAGCCAAGACAGATGACAATGGAACAGTCAGGATCCCCGTAACTCTCGTCCCTATGGATGAAGAAGAGGAAAACGAAAGATATTCAAGCAGTTACTGCTCTTATCAGGTAACCATAGACGTTACCAATGCAGCAGGAGAAACCCAGAGCACTTCCACCAGCGTTTATGTCGGGAAGAAGAGCCTTGTCATCCGCTGCGGCATATCCTCCCGGATAGACAAGGAAAAGGATATTTTCTTAAGGATGAGTGTCACCAACCTGGACGGCACGGAACTGTCCAAGGAGGTATCCTACACACTCTGGACAGCAAAGGACGGCAAGAAAGACAGAAAAGTCCTGGATGGAAAGGTACAGTCCAACACACAGGTCAAGATTAACGAGTGGAAGAGCCTGCCTTCAGGAAAATATATCATCGAGTACTCCGTAAAGGACGACAAGGGAGAGCCTTCAGAGGGCGAAACCGACTTTTCAATGTTCTCCGTCAAAGACGGCAAACCTCTGGAAGGAACAGATTTCTGGACTTATCGCGATGCAGACAAGATATGGTTCGGAACCTCCCACAAGGATGCCGTTATCTATATGGATGTATATGCAGACGGAAAGAACATCGAGAGCAAGGTTTTCCGGCTCAGCGACAAGCTTCTGGAGAAGGACTTCACCTACAGACCTGAATACAATGACGGGGCAAGCATCTATTTCAGGATGGTCCGCAACGACAAGTTCTTCAACCAGTCATACACTGTGTCAAAACCATACCCTAACTACAATCTGAAACTCAAATGGAACGTGTTCAGGAACACTCTCATACCGGGACAGACAGAACAGTGGACCCTGAACGTGACAGGACCTGACGGAAAACCTGTAGATGCTGAAGTGCTCGCTTTGATGTATGACGCTTCCCTGGACAAGATAAGAAACCACTATCTCGGAACCATATCCCGCATCTTTCCTCGCCACATCACTTATGCAAACTGGAACAGCACAAGTTCCGGTTCATTCGGGATGAGCTACTCACCTGGTCGCAGCGTTTATGTGCCGGAACTGGAATATGACTGTTTTATCAGTCTGCCGAACATCCTGGGCGGTCGCCGATACGGCTATGCCAGAGCCCTGGGTGCCAAATCCGGAGCTGTCTTGTATGAAACAATGGCTGTCGAAGACAATGCAGTGGCTCTGGAAGACAGAGCGGTTGCCAAGCAGGATATGAGAATACGTGGGGTCAGCAGCCTGGCAGCAGAAGAAAAAGAGCCTGCAGAGTCTGCAATGAATGACCAGGAAAGCGGAACTCCTGAAAAGAAAGCGCAGGACGAAGGTCCTCAGCTCAGGCAGAACTTCAACGAGACAGCGTTCTTCCTGCCGCAGCTGGTAACAGACAAAGACGGAAACGTGGCTATAAGCTTCACGCTTCCTGAGAGTCTTACCCGCTGGAGATTCATGTCAATGGCCCACACCAAGGATCTTATGACAGGGTATCTCAGAGATGAGATCGAGGCCAAGAAAGACTTCATGATTGCTCCTAACATGCCTCGTTTCCTCAGAAGCGGAGACATTACCACGATTTCTTCCGCCCTTACAAACCTCTCAGACAAGGACATTGAGGCTAATGTAAGGTTCGAGCTCTTCGACTTGGCAACCGAGAAGGTATTCCACTCAGAAAACAAGAAGGTGCAGGCAGCCGCAGGCAAAACCTCCAAGGTAAGCTTCAGCTTCCCGGTAGAGGATGCTTACGATGTTGTCGGAGTAAGGATAATCGCCGAGGGAGGAGAGTTTTCAGACGGAGAACAGCACTCTCTTGCAGTTCTCAGCGACAAGACCAGACTGGTTGAGAGCGTTGCCCTTCCTGTCAGAGGCAACCAGACAAAGCAGTTCTCTCTGGAGAGGCTATTCAACCACCATTCCCCTACCGCTACAAAGAAGACTCTGACAATCGAGTTCACAGGTAACCCTGCCTGGTATGCCGTTCAGGCCCTGCCATCCATGGCAGAACCGGAAGATGACTGTGCAATCTGCTGGACAAACGCCCTCTACGCCAATGTACTGGCCAGCAAGATCGCCAACTCCCAGCCAAAGATCAAGAGTGTCTATGAGGCCTGGAAGAAGAGCGGACAGAACAAGGAAACCCTGCTGAGCAACCTCCAGAAGAACCAGGAACTGAAAACCATACTCCTTTCCGAATCTCCTTGGGTATTAGAAGCCAAGAGCGAGGAAGACCAGAAGATGATGATTTCCACCCTCTTTGACGTGATGTCTATCGGCAACACCAAAGACAAGGCCCTCAAGAAACTGTCCGAGCTCCAGATGAGCGACGGCGGATGGACCTGGTTCAAAGGAATGGAATCCAGCCCTTGGATTACGGAATACGTGCTCACCCAGGACATCAGGCTCAGGATCCTGACCGGAGAAAGTCTTGACGGAGCCCGGAAGCAGATGCACAGCAAGGGACTTGCCTATATGCACAACGAGGCCCAGAAGGAATACGACTGGATAATGAAAGAGAAGATCAAGACCAAGGGTGTTTCCTACTTCATCCTCAAGTACCTCTACCTGGTAGCCCTCGAAGCCCAGGCAGAAAGCAAGACTCCGGCAGACATTGTTCCTAAGAACAGGAAAATAATGTACAACTGGTTCCTGAACAAGGTAGCCGAAGTTCCAAAGAGCCAGGACATGCAGGAAAAGAGCATGGCAGCAGTAGTTCTGAAGGCCAACGGAAGGCAGAAACTCGCCGATGAGTACATCCAGTCTATAAGAGAACATCTTACAAGCTCCGAGGAAATGGGTATGTACTTTGCCTTCAACGAAAACCCTTACCGCTGGGGTAGCCTGAACCTCAACGCCCAGGTTGCAGCAATCGAGGCCTTCGACCAGGTTGCCGGCGACATGCAGACCGTTGAGGAGATGAAAATCTGGCTCCTCAAGCAGAAGCAGACACAGATGTGGGGATCTTCCACCCTTACTGCAGACGCCATCTTCGCCCTGCTTGCAAGGGGAGAGAACTGGCTTGCAAGCGAGGGAGTTGCAGAACTCAGTTTTGCAGGAAAGAGTGTTTTGACCAACAAGCCTGACGAGGAAGGCAACGCCCCTGTTCCGGGACTTAACTACATCAAGAGAACCTACACTGACGACAATACCACAGACGCCAGGACCATTACCGTAGAAAAGAAAGACAGCGGCATAGCCTGGGGCGCAGCATACGCCACCTTCTTTGAGAAGATAGCCAATGTGAAGGACAACGGCAGCAAGGAAATGAGCATAACCAAAGAGCTCTTCGTAAAGAAGGTCAACAAAGTTTCAGAGTCCGGCAACAAGGATGGCGGAGCCCTATCCTACACGCTTGAAGCCCTGAAAAACGGATCAGTGATAAAGGTCGGAGACATAGTTACAGCCAGGATGGTCATCAAGGTTGACCGCTCCATGGACTTTGTCCAGCTGAAGGAGATGAGAGCGGCCTGCTTTGAGCCTATGACTCAGCTTTCAGGCTACCACTGGGGAGGCGGCACAGGCTACTACGAAGAAATCAAGGACGCTTCCACAAACTTCTTCTTCTATTCTCTTGGCAAGGGGACTTATATCCTGGAAGTCAACTACAGAGCCTCCAGAGCCGGAGAATACGAAGCAGGCCTTGCAACCCTCCAGTGCGCCTACGCTCCGGAATATACGGCCCATACCAACTCCTGCCGCATAACCGTGGAAGAGTAGAGGAATGAAAATACTTTATACAGACAAGTTTCCCTTTATAGGCAAAGATTTCATCGCGATAAACCTGTTCGGTGTGCTCATTGCCCGTAAAGGGAAAACTTTGACCCCCTCAACGGTACTGCACGAGAGAATCCACTCCCTTCAGATGAGAGAGATGCTATATGTGTTTTTCTACCTGTGGTATGTGACTGAATGGCTGATAAAGATGCTAAGGTGCTTTTCTGCAAGCAAAGCCTACTGGAGAATCAGCTTCGAAAGGGAAGCCTACGACAACGAGAGCAACCCGGGCTACCTTCACCAGCGGAAGCCTTACAGATGGCTCAAATATCTGTAACCCGTTACTCGTGGAATCTTACCGGGAAGTCAAAGTATGTGTTCGGATAAGGTTCATCGCGGAGGGTGAAGTGCCACCATTCGGAATACAGAGGCTTGAAGCCGTGTCTCATCATTGCCTGACGGAGAATCTGGCGGTTCTCATACTGCTGCTCAGTGATGCCTTTGTAGTCTGGATGGGCAGACGGGTCAAGCATATCAAATGTTCCTCCCATATCCACTTCCTTGCCGGTCTTCATGTCAAACAGAGTGAGGTCCACGGTGCTGCCACGGCTGTGGCCGGACTTGGAAGCGATGTAATCCTGCTTGAAAAGGTTTGCCTTGTCAAGGTTAGGGTAGAAGGCTCTTTTCATTGAAGTATCAGCATCTTTCGCCCAACGGCAGAAATGTGCCACGGCCCTTGCCGGACGGTAAGCGTCATAAATCTTGAGGCGGTAGCCCTGTGCCTTTACATCATCGCTGACAGCCTTCAGCGCCTTTGCAGCCTCTTTGGTCATAAGTGCGACAGGCTCTTCATATCCGTCTATCCTTGAGCCCACGAAATTGTAGGTTGAGTAATATCTGATTTCCAGAATCACATCGGGAACAGCCTCTGAAATTACCACAAAGCCGCTTCTGATCTGGTTTGCAGGAAGTTTTTTGACAACATCTTCCGAAGCAGGGTTATCGAAACCGGAATCAGCGGTTTCGTCCACAACCGCCAGAGTGTCTGCCGCTGTTTTCACATCAGAGTGAGATTTGTTGCCTGCGCAACCGGCCAGGCAAAAGGCCAAAGCTGCAGATAAAACAAGCAAATACCTTTTCATATCAATAACTTTTGTCTTTAAGCTTAAACAATTGGCAGGCAAAAGCCTGCCCCTACGGAGCGTAAAATTACAAAAAAGATGTATTTTTGAAGTATAATCTTCTGCGATATGAAAAAAAGAACTCTTATACTTGTTTCCGCCATCCTTTGCGGAATTATTCTGACTGCCGCCTGCAACAAAGAAAAGGCTCCGGCCCCGGTCCTGAGGGTCGGAATGTTGGACGGGCTGGGAAGCGGCCATACCAACATGACAGAGGCCTACGAAGCAGCCCGGCTGGACAGCCGCATCAGTATCCGCTACATAACCAGCGCGAACATTGCCTGGGGAGTGCTGGACAGCCTTGACGTCCTCATCATACCGGGCGGAGGAGGCAGCATGCACACATTCAGCCTCGGAGAAACCAACATCAACATAATAAAGAAGTGGACGGAAAACGGTGGAGGAATCCTCTGCATCTGCGCCGGCGCATACGCCTTGAGCCATACTCCAGACTATGCCTGCTTCGGGATGAACGGTGCCCAGGTGGTTGACTTGGACCATTCGTCCAGAGGACAGGGTCTCTGCGCCCTTGGTGTTACGGAAGAAGGGAAAAAACTCTTCCCTGAGCTCTCAGACCTGGACACCATACACGTGATGTTTGAAAACGGCCCTATGCTTGCTCCAGCAGACTCCGCAGTTCTGGCAGAAAGCCCTGCAGACAACTACACCGTATTTGCCACTATGCTCAGCGATGTCCATGTCGGAGAAGGTTTCCAAGCTGGAATCAGCCCCGGAAAGCCTTTCCTCCTTGGCAACAACTACGGAAAAGGAAGGGTGTTCACCTCCATCGGCCATCCTGAAGGAAGTGCTTCTTTCGGTTGGATGATACCAAGAATCCTGTTCTGGTGTGCACAGAAAGAGGATATGGCACTGCCTGTTGAATACAAGGCACCTGCTTTGGACAAGGAAGTGATAATGTCAAACGAAGACCTCGGCAAGGAAGGTTCAATGTACCGCACTTTCGTTTACGGGACCAAGGAAGAAAAGCTGGAAGGCTTCAGCTGGATGATGAACCATCCGTCCTGGAGCATGAAAACCTGGGTTTCCGGGCTCCTGTACGACAAGGAACCCGAGGTAAGAAGCGCCGCGGCAGCCTACATCGGCTCATTTGAGCTCCTGACTGCCAAGAAAGACCTGGAAGCCGCCTGCGCCCTGGAACAGGACCCTCAGGTCAAGGCCGTGATGCAGAAGTCCGTCCAGACAATCAATTCCCTGTACAGATAGACCTCTGGACTTGGAGGAAGGTTGATGAAAAACAATTGGGCAGATGCGCGCAGTTGCCTTAATAAGCCGCTTGCGGCCGGCACGGAGTGCCGCAATGCCCCTTGAGGGGCAATCACAGAGTGATTGGGGTGGAAAAGGAAAATGAAAAACATTTGGGCAGGTCATTGACCTGCCCTTAATGTTTTTCATAGTTTGAAGTGCTACTTTCTACTAAAAACCCACACCTTTGACGATACAAAGGTACGGGCAGAAACACGCAAAGGATTTGCAAAATCCTGCAAATCCTTGTCAAAATCCTGCAAAAAGGGGGTATCGCCGAGAAAAAACGAAAATTATCCTCTCATCTGGCTTGGGGTAGAGTCAAAAACTCTCTTGAACGCCCTGGAGAAAGTTGCGGCATCTTCAAACCCGCAACGGTAGGCGATATCTGCTATCGGGCTTTCTGAGTCTGACTGGAGAAGAATCCTGGCCTGCTCCAGACGAAGCCTCAGCACATAATTCTGAGTGGTGTTTCCAGTGATGGACTTCATCTTGCGGTTGAGCTGACCGCTGGAAAGACACATGTGAGAGGCTATGTCCTCCACTCCCAAACGGCCGGTTTCAAGGTTGGAGATGACATAGGAGGCCAGCTTGTCCAAAAAAATGCGGTCTGACTTGTTAATAGTATCAATTCCTTGCTCGGAAGGGTTTTCAGAAGGGTTGTCCGCCCCCTCATTCCTTGACTGTATGATGCCTTCATAGTCGCTCTTGAGGTTCAGGTATTCGCTTCTCAGCCTTCTGATGGCATCTTCCATGGCAGCTTTCTGGCGGCGCACCCTGTGGAGCATCACCAGCCAAACCAATGTGGCTACAACCAGAGCGGCAAGTATTCCTGCCACAAGTATGGTAATTTTGGCCTTCCTGGCCCTGATGTTTTCAGCCTTGAGAGAATCGTTCTCCATAGAAGCGTTGTAGCGGCTGAGGCTCTCAGCCATGGCAAGGTTGTACAGAGAGTCTTTAAGACGGTCATAGATATCGTGCTGCCGCTTTGCCTCCCTGCCGTCTGTCTCCAGAAGGCTTTCATAAAGCCCTTTCCTTGAATGCATCTCATTGTAAGGATCGCCGAGAGTGACAAAAATGCCGGCAGCCTCAGCATAGTACTTGGCAGCTTCATCTGTCTGGTTCAGGTAATACAGCACACCTCCCATCTTGTTGCAGGATATGCCCAGAGACTGAAGGTTGCCGCTGCTTCGGAAATACGGGATGGCTACAAGAAGATCCCTGCGTGCATCCTCATAACGGCCAAGGCCTATAAGAGCAGCAGCCCTCTGAGACAGCCTGACCATGGCCTGAGGCTCCCGACCGATTTTCTTTTCCAGATCGTAAGCCTTCTGGGCATATTCCAACGCCACGTCGCTTTTCCCCATAGCATGATATACCTCGGAAGCCATACCAAGGAGAATGCCCATCCTTCCTTCGTTTTTGGTCTTGGCACACTCCGCAATACCCTTCAATACATATTTTTCAGCTGCTTCATATCTTTTGGCAGACATATAGATTCCTGCCAGAGTATTCAGGCTGGAGCTTATCCTGTCATGGTCACCGCTTTCCAGGTCAAGAGCATAGCACTGCTCGGCATAATAGCCTGCCTTGTCATAATTGCCCATCCTCATATTGCTTATGGCAAGAAGGCTCAAGGCATCGGCCTGAAAATCCTTGTCCTTGCTTTCAAGGCTGTAATCCAATGCTTTGGAAGCATACTCTGCACACTTTGCATACTGCTGGTTTGCGTAAAGGCAGTCTGCGGAAAAGTAGAATACATTCATCATCACTTCCTCTTTCGGGGAAGATTCCAAAAACAGCTCAGGATTTTCCAAACTGCCTTCCCTTTGAAGCCAAGACATTATCCGGTTGGCTTTAAGAACAGAATAAGAAGAGGAAATGTCCTTTATCAGGATACTCAGCGAATCCGTTTCCCGGCTGAAACCTGCAACTCCGGAAAACAATATTGATATCGTCAAAAAGAGAAGCAGGAATCTGCCCCTCTTGACCAGGAATAACCGTTTATTTTGTCCGCGAAACATTCCGCAACAAATCTTGTACCCTTAATTGACGCCCAAATTTAAGCAAAAAAATCCGCAACCCGTTCAAAACCCTCTCAAATAAAAGAATCCCAAATTCCGTTGAGGATCTTTTGAAGAACAATTGATTGAAAATTGAGAAACAATTGATATGGAATTGAGGATTTTTGATTTTGATAATTTATTGATATACAACTATTTATATCGGCAACAAAAGACGCGATATTTGCATTGGGAAACCATAGAAAAGATCTTCCATTTCAAACTCAAAATAAATAGCACTATGGAAACAAAGAAAACCAACCGGGCCAGCCTGGAAAACAAAAGAACCATGTTCTTTGAACTCGGGCTCATTGCTTCACTGGCAATTGTACTGGCCTCCTTTGAGTGGAACTCATCTACCAAAGATGTAGCAAAAATGATGGCCGGAACCGTTTACCTCGTGGAAGACGAGAGCGTTCCTGTAACACAGCAGGAAACCCCGCCGCCACCAGAAACCATCCAGGAACCGGTAATGAGCGAAGACCTGCAGATTGTGGAAAACGACGTGAAGATAGATACAGACTTCATCAGCCCTGACGACAATCCTGCTCCAATGAAGATAGTCCCTTACATAGAGCCCAGAAACATAGAAGAGGATGTAGAAGAAGATACGGAGATCCCGTTTGCCATCGTTGAGGAAAAACCTCTGTTTATGGGAAAAGAAGCGGACGAATTCACCAAATGGGTGTACAACAACATTCATTATCCGGAAATTGCCATAGAGAACGGCATACAGGGAAGGGTTACCTTGCAGTTCACCATTGACAAAGACGGGAATGTTTGCGACATCAGAGTTCTCAGGGGAGCAGATTCCTCCCTCGACAAGGAAGCCGTAAGAGTCATAGGCTCTTCCCCGAAATGGTCACCGGGAAGGCAGAGAGGCCGTAAAGTGAGTGTAAAATACACCTTCCCTATAGTTTTCCGCCTCAACTGATGACAATCATGGAGGTTCACTTCAGGGTGAATCTCCATAGCTTTGAATGGCGTGGTTCCCTTGATGTATGGAACACAACATAAACGTATCTGCCATGGATGTCAATGCCCTCCGGTTCGTCCACGAGGGCGTTGATGTTTTCTGTGCGCTCTATCTTTTTGGTTTTCATGTTCACGATGTGCAAAAGCCTGTCGTGTGGAGCGTAGCCGTCTGGCAGGAAGGCATAATCACCCAAAACAAAGCTTCCCTGCCAGATGTTTATCCCCGAATCTATCCTGGTGACATCCAGCACATCGGAATCTTTGAGACGGACTTCGCCCTTCTCATCAGAGTCAGAAAGCTTTGGCATCCTGAATTTTTTCAAGAGTTTGAAATCCCCGTTCCGTCCGCCGAAGGTGTAGATAAAACCGTTTTTGACATCAGCACACCAGTCGATTGAGCCAGGATAGTCCGTCCCCTCGTAATATATCTTCTGGACAATCTTACCGCCTTTGTCCGTTATGTCAGTGACAAGACAGGCATGTCCGCCCCTGCACTCAGAAACATACAGCAGCGGAAACTTGGAATCTTTGGAGTACTTTTCCTTCCCGAAGAAAGCATTGTTGCAGTACGATGTGTTTCCTTCAAGCATATAAGCCGCAATCAAAGCCTTTTTCTTTATGTCAAAGATGCAGCACATTCCGCCGTCATGGAGCACAACCGCATAGTTTTTATACATTGCCAGCCCCTGGGTGGAACCTTTGATCTTGACACTGTCAGGAGTCCAGTCCGCGAAATCTGCAACCAGTTCCGCCTTCAAGGGAAGAGCTTTGGCGTCCTTGATCTTGACTTGTGCAACGCAAACGGCACAAGACAACAACAGAGAAAAAACAATTACAATCCTTTTCATAGTAATTGCAAATATACCAAAATATATGCTGCAAGACAAATCGCTGAGTATGAAATAAATAAGTATTTTCCAGCGCTTTGAAACCAGCACTGGAAAATACACAAAACATTCATTTATCGATATTTACGCTGCATAGCCCATTGGAGTACCGGGCCATGCCTGGAGCGATTGGCAAGCCCTATTCGCCGTCCTCCGGACCGGAGCCACCCGGACGATTACCGGGACGAGGACCGTTCGGACGTCCTCCTCTCATACCCTGGCCTCCTCTGCCCTGCTGCCTGGAGTGAAGTTTCTGCTGAATCTGGTTCTCCACGCTGTAGAGGCGTACCAGCTGGTCGGCTTCCAGAACCTTTGCAAATTCATCTATGTACTGGAGTTTTACCTCCTGAAGCTTCTGCTGCCTCTCGATTTTTCCTTTCTCAAGTTTTACAGCCTCTTCCTTTGTCAGTTTCTTGCGCTCAGGGCGAGCCTGGTCCGCAGACGACTTCTGATTCTTGTCTTTCTGTGTCCTGTCACCTGGTTTCCGGGACGGGCGCTCGGCTCTGCTGACCGGGCGCTCCTGTGCTCCTACAGCCTGACGGACAGCTTCTGTATAAGCCTTGTAAACCTTCTCGAATTCCGGTTTCTGCTCGTCTGTGATTTTCAGACGGAAAACCATCTCCTTTACTCTTGCCTGGAAGAACTTCTCCTTTGGATCCTGGTCTTTCTTGTCCTGCGCGTATGCAGTAAAAGCTACAAGCATCATCGCGATAAAAAACAAACTTTTTTTCATAACCTCAAAATTTAACTATGTTCAACTGAAATACTGATTGTCTGATTTTGTCCGAAACTTAATAATCTTCATAGTCCAAATAGGACAAGTCCTCTGTCTCGTAACTTGAGAGTTCCATCAGATCTTCATCTGAAAGACCGTCCAGGAATGCATCAACGGGGCTTTCTGTTACCTGTGCAATCTGGACGGATGGCTCCGGCTCCTGCCTGTCCTTACCTGCCAATATGAAAACCAACAGTACCGCTGCGGCAGCGGCTACTGAGACAACCGGCCAGAAAATCCGGTGCCTGATACCAGCAAAGGATTCCCCTCTTCTGTCTCCCATACTACCGTCTCCTGCTCTGCTGCCTTCATTGACAGCTCTCTCTGTAACTTCAGAGATCAGATTGTCCAGATAGTCCTCACTTTCTGTGAAAGGCATCCGCTTTGATATGTTTTTCAAGTCTTTCATTTCCGTATTTTTCACTTTTGCTTTTCCTAATTATTCAATTCCGATTGTCAAAACCTTCACTTCCGCTATCTGCCACTAAATGTTCACTCTCGTTTTTGTCAGACGGCCTCATGCTTTGCCCTGATCTTCAGAAATTTTCCTGAAGGCATTTACGGACCTTTTGCTGAGCATAGTGGTAATTTGCCTTTAGCGCTCCTACTTTCTTTCCTGTAATCTCAGCGATCTCCTCATAGCTGAGCTCATCATAATATCTCATATTAAACACTATACGCTGTTGGGCAGGAAGGCTAAGGAGCGCTTTCTGGAAAACAACTTCAACTGCGTCTGCAGGCAAATCCGTTTCCTGTTCCAATGTCCGGACCAGCCCGGGCCCCAGGGAATCCAGGCTCTGGAAGAAGCCTCTTTTATTTCTCAAAACCTGAATTGCCTCATTTGTGCAGATCCTGTAAATCCAAGATGTTATTTTAGATTCTCCCCGAAAGCTCCCGATGCTTCTGAATATCTTGATGCTGGCCTCCTGCAACGCGTCTTCTGCATCTTCTTTAGACACTACAATCCTTCTGATATGCCAGTAGAGGGCCTTGCCATAAGTCTTCATAAGAAGCCTGAAACCCTTTTCCTTCTGCATAGGATCCAGAAGCATATTCAGGATATCCGTGTCTGTGAAACTTTCTTTCATCTTTGTCCGCTTGCATAAGTAAGATGACTGTTTTGCCCAAAGGTTAAATTCCGCTGAAAAAAAATATCTATATTTGTTATATGAAAAAATCCTCAAAGACAAAGCTGTCTATACTTGCCTTGCTGATTGCAGCTGCCGCCGCTCTGGCTATAACCTGCCCCGGGAGGGAAGCACACAAAAACGCAATTGCAGATGCTGTCAACGCTGATCTTTTGGGACAGTTGAATATAGATGTGGATGATTCCTCAGCATCCAGCCTGAAATATACAAACCGTATGCTCATCGAGCCTTTTTTAAGGAATGACCTCATTGTCACCTCATACGGGCTTTTCAGCTCCAGCTACATCATTGACGACGGAAAGAAAGTGAAGTTCGGGTTCGGAATTTTAGGGAAAGTCCACATCAAGGATCCGGAAAACATTCATCGCAGAATACCTGTACTAAGAGAACCTATGCCTGTCGCATTGCTGAACAGATAGAAAGAACTGTTGTTACAACTCGCTGACACTCATCAATTTGCCCGTTATGGAACGCATCGTAAAAGTAGCCAGGAAAGAGGAACTTCCACAGATTATGGAAGTGCTGCTCCAAGCCAAGAAGATCATGCGCTCTTCAGGCAACATGAACCAATGGATTAATGGCTACCCATCTGATGAGACAATCCTCAGCGATATTTCAAAAGGCGCCGGGTTTGTCGTCGTTGACAGCGGAAGCAACGGTAGCAGACACATTGCGGGATACTTTGCATTTGTGCCTTCTCCTGAACAGACGTATGCCAAAATATATGACGGACAATGGCTGGACGATACCCTTCCCTATCATGTGGTCCACAGGATAGGAAGCCTCCCGGATGTTCACGGAGTGTTCAAGTCCATAATGGACTGGTGCTTTGAGAAAGATCCGAACATAAGGATAGACACCCATCGGGACAACAAGATAATGCAGCACAACATCCTGAAATACGGGTTCAGCTATTGCGGCATCATATATCTGGAAAGCGGTGACGAAAGGCTCGCATACCAGAAACAGTCCATCAGAAAATCAAAACAACCCTAAACTGATACTCAAAATGAAAAAGATTGTTATCGCATCGTTGATAATTGCATCAACCAGTCTTGCTTTCTCCTGCAAAAACAGCGGGAACAACAACCAGAACCCTGAAAACAAGGAGAATACACAACCTGTAGAAGAAGCGTTTGTACTCCCTCAAGTGGATGATGTGTGCTCCAAGATGGATGACCCTTCGTTCATCGATCTCTGCAAGAAGAATTTTGACACTAACCAAGACGGCAAGGTTTCAATGGAAGAAGCCGGCGCCGTGACAGAACTTGTTTTTGACAGTCCTCTTGCAAGCGAAGAATCTGAATCAAGATGGGAATATGACGAGCCGCTGAAGTCCTTGAAAGGCCTTGAATACTTCCCGAACCTGGAGATTCTGGTTCTTGAGTATCACCAGGTTACCAGTCTGGATATCAGCCATAACCCTATGCTCAAGCAATTATACTGCTCCAGCAACAAAATCGGCACCCTGGATGTAAGCAAGAATACTCATCTTAAGGAACTGATATGCTCTTCCTGCGGGCTTACTGCCCTGGATGTGACCAAGAACACAGAACTGTATAATCTTCAGTGCAGCGACAATCAGATCCCGAGCCTGGATGTGACCAATTGCACTCGCCTGACCGACCTTGCCTTCTCCACAAACCAGATTGCCAACATAGACGTAAGCAAGTGCACCGGCCTGAACAATCTGTACTGCGTCAATAACCAGCTCACCAGTCTGGATGTGAGCAGCCTTCCTGAACTCGTCACCCTGAACTGCGAAGGCAACCAGCTTACTTCTCTGGATGTCAGCAAGAACCCTAAGCTGGAATGGCTGTTGTGCAACAGAAACAAGCTTACAAAAGTCGACTTGACCAACAACCCGAAAATCAGTCTGGCGATGGCCGATAAAGAGGTGGAGCTTATTGGCTACAAAAAGTAAATTCTAGAATCCGTTTAGATTCATGTAAACGGTAGGCATCAGAAGCAGAAGGCCTATCAGCATGAACACCAGAAGTATCTTCCAGAACCACTTGAGCCAGACCTCGTAAGGTATCCTGGCCACTCCCAGCACGCCCATCAGGACGGCCGATGTAGGGGTGATCATGTTTGTGAAACCGTCTCCGAACTGGTATGCCATTACCGTAGCCTGGCGGCTTAGCCCTATCACATCTGAGAACGGAGCCATTATAGGCATCGTGAGGGCGGCCTTGGCTGTTCCGCTAGGGATGAACAGGTTGAGGACGGTCTGGATTCCATACATTATGGAAACAGTTCCGCCCTGGCTGGTTCCGCTCATTGTGTTTGCAAGTCCGTAAAGGATGGTGTCCATAACCTTTCCGGCAGTGAGAACCTCGATGATGCCGCCGGCAAGTCCTACTATGATGGCTGCGGAGAGGATGTCCTTGCATCCGGCTATGAACTCATTGGCTATCTTGTTTGCGCTGCTGCCCATGGCAACTCCGGCTATTATTCCCATACCCAGGAAGAGGGCGGAGATTTCCTTTACGTACCACCCGTAGCCGAGAACCCCAACCACAAGGAATATGATGGTAAAGGCAAGTACGCTGAGAATAAAATAAAGATAAGATTTCCTGAGGGTGAGGATGCCCAGGATAACATACAAGGCAGCAAGGACAGGAAGACATACGAAAGTCACCTCCCTGCCTCCCAAAGTGACTGTAGTCTTAGGGTAAAGCACCGCGGAAACAACTATCACGGCAGCTGAAAGTATGAAGATTATCCAGGCGCTCAATGAAGTCTTGGAATTGAACTCCATTGAGGCGCTCTCCTCCTCTCTCTTTCTCCAATACTCATCGATTTTGTAGGTAGGACTGAGCTGCGGGTTCTTCTTGACCCTGTTGGCATACCAAAGCGTGAAAGCAATTATCAGAAGCGTGAGGATAACCCATACCACCAGCCTGTACTCGAAGCCTGAGAACAGAGGAAGTCCGCTCAGCCCCTGGGCTATACCTATTGTGAACGGGTTGAACACCGCGCCGCTGAAGCCGATGTGTGCAGCCACATACACCATAAGCACTCCGGTTATGGAGTCATACCCCATCGAGATTGAGAGCGGAATGAAAATCACGATAAAGGCTATGGTCTCTTCGCTCATGCCGAACACAGCCCCGAAAATGCTGAATATGATCATAGTAGCCACTATGATAGTCCAGTGCCTGTGCACTTTTTTCAGGAACTCACGGATACCGTAGTCAATGGCGCGGCTGCTGTTGAGGATCTGGAACGCCCCGCCGATTACAAGCACAAAGGCTATGATGGCAGCCTGTCTCTTGAAGCCGTCAACTATAGCGCCAAGAACCTGCCAGCTCTGCGGGCTGCTCTCTACCTGATGGTAGCTTCCTGCCACTATGACGTCTTTCTCTACACCTTCTACGGTAACTGTCTGATGATCGAATTCTCCTGCCGGAACTATCCAGGTAAGGAAGCCGCACAGCAGAAGGACGAAGCCTATGATTACAAATGTATGTGGTATTTTCCTCGCTTTTGCCATAATGTTTCAAAGATAAAGAATCTTGGGCTAACGCAGCCCAAGATTCTCCGTGTTAATGCAAACCTAAATGTTATACTTGTCGCCCGGATAGAGAACCGTGAGCTTGAAGCTGTGGGCGTTGCTGCCGTCTTCGCCTTTCTTGTAAGGCTCGAACATCATGGCACATCCGGTACCTACTATCTCGATAGTGTTGTCCGGATTCACAACTACCGCACACTCTTCATCTATTCCTATTCCGCGATAGCCCGGATTGTCAAGCAACACGTTGATGAGCCTTACCTGACGGCGGCGGGCTATGAAATGCTGGTCGATGATGATATTGTCCAGGAAACCGAAGCCCTCTTTGGTCTCGACATAGTTGCTCTTGATTTCGTTGAAATAAGGAGACTCGTCGTCAGGACCAGGGTTCACCTGTCTTCCGGTAAGCATTATGCGGCTCTGGATGGCAGCTCCGGCACTTGTTCCGCCGATAACTCCGCCATCTTTGTAAATCTGGAGCATCTTGTCAAAGAACTTGGTCCCGTTGAGGTAATCCTTCAGACGGCTCTGGTCTCCTCCGGAAAGGAAGATGGCAGTGACGCCGTCCAGCTTGGCCAGGCTCTCAGGACTGTCTATAGAGTCTTTAGGACACTTGATAAAGTCCGCGTTCTTGCATCCCAAAGCCCTGAATTCAGCGGCCTGCCTTTCTCCGGTATCTTCCACCTGGCTGGCAAAAGGTATTACAAGAAGCTTGCAGTTCTCCGGTCCGCCTCCCTTTTCGATGATCTTGTTCAGGATAGGAGCTATCCTGTCTCCGCCTCCCTCTATCACCAGAGTTCCTTTGGCGGTTATGTTTTCAGGAAGGAAATCCAGAGTCTCACCTTCCTGGTTGCATTTGCATGAAGCAGCCAAAACAGCGGCGACAGCCACTGCGGCCAAAAGTATCTTTTTCATAAATTATTCTATTCCAAAGTTGTGGTCATCAGACCGTAGGCTATTTCGGCAGCCCTTGTGAAATCTTCATATAGAATGAACTCGTCATTCCCGTGAGGATTCTGGGCGCCGACGCCAAGGTTAATTGTCTTGATTCCTTTTCTGTTCATCGCGTTGGCGTCGCTTCCGCCCATGGACTTCATAGGAACAGGAGCCAGGCCCATCGATTTGACAACCTTCTCGAAGTGCCTGTACGGCAGATCTTCAGGATGTATATGGTAAGGCGTGAAATCCCAGGAGCTGCTGTACTCCAGAGTGGCGCCGTGTTTCTGGCACACTTGCCGGAAGTCCTCGACAACCTTTCTGAACCGCCTCTCCCCTTCCTCCTGGTTTCCGCTGCGTATCTCTCCTGAAACTTTGACCTCATCGCAGACAACATTGGTGGCGGTGCCGCCGGTTATCTTCCCGATGTTGCCGGTGTCTTTGTCGCCGAGTTTCCCGTAAGGGAACTTGGTTATGGCTTCGCAGGCAACCTGAATAGCGCTGATGCCTTTTTCAGGGGCGATCCCGGCATGGGAAGAGCGTCCGCGGAAAGTGAAATCAAACTCCAGAAGCCCGCAGGTTTCACTTACCAGGGCAGGAGGGCTCATATACGAGTCAAATATGAAGCCGTAGCGGATTCCTTCGTCCGGCTTGTAATAGGTGGAACCGGCAAGGGTGGTTTCCTCGCACACCGTAAAAACCAGTGTGCAAGGAACCAGCTTGCCGTCTTCCGACGCTTTTTCCAAGGCGTAGAGGATAGATGAGAGACCTCCTCTGTCGTCAACTCCGAGCGGAGTGGTGCCGTCTGATGTGATCCTGTCTTCCAGGAACCTGCGCACCAATCCTTTAGTGGAACGCGGAGTATCCATGTGGGAGGCGAGGAAATGGTCTCCTCCACCCTTGATCCTCACGATAACATTTCCGCTGTTACCCCCGGAAAGGGATGCAGCCCCGTCTATCTCGAATTCGTGCCCAAGCCTCTGCACGAACTCCTTGATGTAGGCCGCCACCGGAGCCTCGTACCCTGAAGTGGCGTCTATCGAAGTAAGGTCTTCGAAAATCTGTTTCAGTCTTTCATCTATCATCTTTTCCTCTGTTTTTATATTCCGTAAACTGAAAGGTTCTTTACCCTGATGTAGTACTGGTCAGTGCAGTTACCATGAACAATAGCAACATAGACTGTCTTGCCGCGGTAATCACTTATATCTACATTGACCGTAACCCAGTCGTTTACTTCGGTAACCTGCCAGTCAAGAGCCACATCCGCATCACGGCAGTTGGCCTCGGTAATCGGTGAAGTTGATATTACCACCTTGTATCCCTCGTCGTACTTGGCACGTACTTCAAAGCTTACGGTTGCAGTCTTCATCTTGGAGCCGATTTCAATGGCAGGAGTTACAAGGTAGTTCTCCGGAGTCAGAGGGCCTATTCCGCCGCTCTTCCAGGAGTCTGAAGTAACCTCACCGTCATACCACTCCCAGCAGTAACCGTCACCGTCCTTGTCTATCAAGGTGAAGGTAGAAGGAATCTCTTCCAGGAACGACTCTTCAAAGTAAACTATCTTGTCAGGCATCAGCTGGTAATTGAGGATGGAGCCCGGCTTGTTTGCCTTGGTGTCTTGTGAATCCACCAGTACAATGTAGAAGTTGTTTCCGGACTTTACCTTCATATCCACATTTATATAGCCGAAGTATTCGCCTGCAGGAATGGTCAGGGTACCGCTCATGGAAGAAGATGAGAAGGTACAGCCGTCTCCGCTGACAATTTCATATTCGGTTCCGTACTCTGCAGTTGAAGCAAGTACATCTACCTGTTCCATTGACTTTCCGGCAGGAACCTCTGAAACCAGACGGCTCTCGTCCTTAAGGAAATAAACCTCGGGAACAATCTTGAAAGCCACGGTAACAGGAGAATCGGAATGCTTTACAAGCTGAACGCAAACCTTGTCCAGGCCGATCTCACCGTTTTCTTTGGAATAGACTCCGTTGTTGGCGGTCTGCCCGTTCTCGTATGCGCTGAACTCGAAATATTGCGGGCCCTTGTAGGTCCAGTCCTCCTTCTGGCAGGAGAAGAGAGCCAGGACAGCTGCAAAAAGTATTGCTGATTTCAAAAATATAGTTTTCATCTCGATATGGTATTGTCTGTTAATAACCCGGATTCTGTACAAGTTTCTTGTTGACGTCGAGTTCAGTTGTACCGATGGCGGCAACTACCCTGTAGTCTGAATAAGGAACTGTAGGAAGACCTTCCGGACGTAGGATATCCAGTCCGAGTCTCTTGCGGTCAAAGTACCTGTGGCCCTCGAAAGCGAGCTCGAGCCTTCTCTGCAAAAGCACCTCGTCAAGAAGACCGGAATCAGGAACATCAGTGTCGCCGATGCCTCTCTTTCCCCTGAACTCGTTGATATCATTTCTGGCTTTGGTCATATCGTTCTGGTGAGCGTAAGCCTCGGCTCTGTTGAGAATCATCTCGGAGATTCTGATCAGCGGAACATCGTCCAGACCGAACAGGTCAGCCTTCTTCCAGGAGTTGAACTTGATTGTCCACCAGAGTTTGAGTCCTGAATACTTAACCTTTCTGAGGGCTCCGAAGCGGATATCCTTCTCCTGGTCGAGAAGAGCCACAAACTCGTCGGTGACAGAAAGCACAGCATCGCCTGTTCCCTTTCCGTTGCCGTAACCCTCATCGTCTCTGGTTCCGTCGTCCTTGGTTCCGTAAGCGGAGTGCAAAGATGAAGAAAGAAGATTCTCAGCCTCTGTATAATGGAGTTGCCAGATGCTTTCGCTTCCTGATGAGAATATGCTGGTGTACTGGCTGCCGGAATAGATCTTCACAGAAGCGTTGTTAAGCACGTATGTAGATGCAGTTACGCAGTCGCTCCATCTGCCCATATAGAGATAAACCCTTGAGAGCAGAGCCTTTGCGGCAATCGCTGAGCCTCTGTTAGGGAAGTTGCCCTTGTCGTTGCCGTTCATGTATTCAAAGGCATCGTTGAGATCCTTGACTATCTGTGCCCATACCTCATCTACTGTAGCCCTGGCAACAGAAGCCTCTTCAGTGATGTTTCCTCCGTTGTTAAAGAAAGGTTCGGTAACAAGCGGAACGCAGAGATCGAATCCGTCAACCAGATGGCCAGGCATACGGCCGTAGATGATGGCAAGGTAAAAGTAGTCATAGGCCCTGAGGAAAAGAGCCTCTCCCTTGAGAGCCTTTACGGAAGGAGTCTCTTCCAGCTTGTCAAGGTAGTAAAGAGCCTCGTTCAGGGAAACTATCTGACGATAGGCATCGTCCCAAATATCTATGTTGTAGTACGGAGTGAACTGATACTGACGTGTATATCTGGTTGCACCCGGATTGAGTTTCACATTGTCACCCATTACGTCAGGAAGGGTGAGAAAGTCCCTGCCCGCGAAAGTAGGTTCCTGCATGCGGTCATATACGCCTATGATCAGGCTCCTTGCTCCGTCCTCGTTCTCCATGTCTTCCTGAGGAAGGGCGTGTTTGGTCTCCACGTCAAGAAGGGAGTCACAGGAATACAGGCCCAAGGTCAGGAGCAGTATAACTGATATGTATTTTATTGTTTTCATTTCCTTGTGGTTTTAGAAATTCAGCTTCAGGCCTAAACTTATGCTCTTGGATTGTGGATAAAGGCCTCTGTCATTACCTACAGACTCAGGGTCGTAACCCTGGTAAGGAGTAGTTGTCCAGATATTATAAGCGTTCACGAACAGCTGGAGTCCCTCAATGCCGATTTTGCGGATCATGGCCTTAGGGAAGTCGTAGCTGAGGTTTATGTTCTTGAGCTTGATGAAATCTGTTTTTTCATAAATCAGGCTCATACCTGGATCAGTGTTGGAGTCGTATGCCCTCGGGCTGCCAGGATAGCTTCCGTTGTAGAACGGTTTAGGTACCCAGGTTATGTCTCCCGGATTTCTCCAGTAACTCTCGTAAATCTCACGGAAGAGGTTGTTGTCGGCAGCCTGTCCGATGAGAACGGTCTTGTCGCTCCAGTACTTGACGGCACCAGCCTGGAACTGGAGGAAGAATGAGAGCGTGAAGTTCTTCCAGGTAATGGTATTGAGCATACCTCCATACCATTTAGGATCTCTTCCACTTATCCAGTACCTGTCTGCCAAGTCTGGGTTATAGGTAATATAACCATCTTTGTCATAGTACATTGGACGTCCGTCAGAGGCATTTACTCCAGCCCATTTGTAGATATACTCAGCTGTTACTGACTTTCCTACCTTCAGGCTTCCAATCTGCTCCAGACCGTCCTGAAGCTTGGTAATCGCGTTCCTTGTATAGGAAATGTTGAAATTGGTCTCCCACCTGAAGTTTTCGTGGTCGATGTTCTTTGTGTTGAGCTGGAAATCAAAACCTTCGTTCTTAACACCACCCATATTGGAAGATATTGAACCGAATCCTGTAGTTACAGGAATGCTCCTGGAATAGAGCAGGTTTTTGGTATCATCGCGATAAACGTCAAAATCAAAGCTTATTCTTCCCTTGAAGAAACCTGCCGTGATACCGACGTTCTTGGAGTGCTTCTTTTCCCAGGAAAGTTTAGGGTTTCCGATTGAAGAAGCAACCAGACCGGTCATGCCGTCGTAGGCGTATCCTCCTGAATAGAGCCTTCTTGCACCGTAATTGCTTATGCTGGAGTTACCTGTAACACCATAGCTGGCCCTGAGCTTGAGGTCGCTCAGCCACTCCACATTCTTCAGGAAGTCTTCCTCCTTTGCCCTCCAGGCGAAGGAGATTGAAGGGAACCATCCCCAGCGGTTGTCCTTTCCGAACCTTGAAGATCCGTCATAACGGAGGGTTCCTGTAAATATGTACTTGTCCCTCAAAGCATAGTTGACTCTGCCGAAGAAACCTGCCAGTTTGCTTTCCGAGAAGCTTTCTGTAGTTTCCTGAGGTGTCGGTGCGCTGTCAAGCATGTGCAGGCCCGGGGTAGCGGCTCCGATTGCGGAAGCTGTCACACTGTGGAACCTGGAGTCTCTGTAAGAGAAACCGGCAGTGGCAGTCAGACGGTCTCTTCCGAGTTCTGTGTTGTAGGTCAGAACCTGATCTGTCTGGAAGATGCTCTCGTCCGTGTCGTGGGCAGTAACCACTCCGCCCTGACGGTTTCCGAGTCTGGTGCGAGGGTCGCTGTACTGATGCTCGTTTATCCAGGTGTAGTTGACATTGTAGCTGCTCTTGAACTCAAGCCCTTCCATAAACTTGAAGGTAAGGTCATTTGATGTTATCAGATTGTTGACCTTTGCATTGTACTCGTTGAGTTCCAGCATCTGAGGGATGTTGTACAGAGGGTATCCGTAAGGCAGGTCCATGATCCAGTTGCCGTCCTCGTCTCTTGGAGAAACTCCGGGGTTGAGGAACATTGCGCTCCTGGAAGGATTGGCCGCTGCAACAGTAGAAGCCTGGTCATAGTTGTTGCGGCTGAAGGTGTTCTTTGTGCTGAAGTTCAACCATTTGGTAAGATCGTGAGACAGGTTGACCCTGCCGGTTGCCCTCGTGTAGCCGGTATGCCTGATTACACCGTCTGTCTTGTTGTAGTTTCCTGAGAAGTAGAAACGGGTCTTCTCGTTTCCTCCGGAGACTCCCAGCTCATAGTTGTGGGAAATGGCGGTACGGAAAATCTCCTTGTACCAGTCTGTGGTCTGAGCTGCTGAATAGCCGTCATCTCCCCATCCGAAGCTCTTGAACAGGTCTTTATGCTGCTCATAGTAATTGGTTCCGTAAACAGCATCGTAGTTCTTGTATTCCTCGAGAGCAAACTCTGCCCACTGCGGACCGGTCATCACCTTTACCTTGCGGGCGAGCTTCTGCGCACCGACTGAAGCGCTGAAACTTACGCGTGTCTTGCCTGCTGCACCTCTCTTGGTGGTGATGATAACTACACCGTTTGCAGCCTGTGCTCCGTAGATGGAAGCGGAAGCACCGTCTTTGAGGATTGTGATGGATTCGATGTCGTTAGGGTTGATACCGCCCATGACATTGGCGCTCTCGACAACGCTTGTAGATTGCCCGCCGTTTGTCATCTGGACACCGTCCACGATATACAAAGGCTGGGTTCCTGCATTGATGGATCCCCTACCGCGGATGCTGATGGATACGGAACCGCCAGGAATACCGGATGAAGAAATGATCTGGACTCCGGAAACCCTTCCCTGGAGAGCTTTCTCGAAGGTAGGGTTGTTGGTCTCGGAAATCTGGTCGGAAGTCACGTTCTGCACAGAACCGGCTATGTCCTTTTTCTTTACGGCACCGTAACCTACAACAACTATCTGCTCAAGCTTGTTGTACTCTTCTCTCATGGTGACATCAATCACGGAGCGGCCGTTGACAGAAATCTCCTGCTCCTGCATCCCTATGAAAGTGAACACCAGGGTAGGATTGGCGGAAAAGTCTTCAACCTTGATCCTGTAATTTCCGTCAGCGTCAGTAGCTGCTCCGGAAGAGGAGGCTTCCTTGACCTTTACATAAACTCCGGGAAGCGGTTCACCGGAAACATCGGAAACGACGCCTGTAACATAGCCCTGCTGCGCTGCAGCAGAAGTCCTTGAAGAAGGTCCGCTCTGGGAACTCTGCCCGGAGGCAGCCTTCCTGATATAGACATTCTTCCTGCTAATCTGGAATGTCAGTTGAGTACCCTCAAGACATCCAGAGAGAATCTGCTCGATGGTGCTGGACTTGAACTCCTTGTTGACTTTGGGAGCAGAAGCCAAATCAGCATCCTCGTAAACAAAGTAATAACCACATTGAGTGGAAACCTTCATCAATGCTTCCTTGAGAGAGAGGTTGTTGATTGAAACATCATACAAACCTTTCTTGGTCTGGGCATATCCACCTGCTGTGGAAAGCAGGAAGACAAGACCAGCGGCCAGAAGCATAAAAAGGGATCTGAAATCTCTTTTTTTCATAGGTCGATTATTTATTGGATTATAATGGTATTTGATTCAAAAGAAATGTGCCCCGGGAAGTATTCCTGGAAAGCCAAAATTATGCTGTCCGCACTTTCACTCATCTTGAGCCTTCCGGACAGAATCTTGTCCTTTATCACGTTCTCGTCTATGATAAGGTTGAAGCCATAATAGCGGCAAACCTCCCTGAGAATATTTTCAACAGTTTCAGATTCAAAATAATATACACCGCCTATCCAAGAGGAGTAGATGGATGTATTGGCTTTGACTATATTGTTGCTCCGCGATGTTTTGTCAAACACGGAAAGGTCGCCGCCAACCATTTTCTCCTCTCTCTGCACTCCGCTGCTATCTGCATAAATTATGAAAACCTCACCGTCTATAAGGGCGGTAAGGGCTGTGCTTTCATCGCGATAAGATTTAAGGTCGAACTTTGTGCCGGTAACCTTGATCTTGAAACCGTCAGCCTGTACCACAAAAGGCTCTTCCGAATGAGAGACTTCGAAATAGCCTTCGCCCGTAAAGGATATGTCCCTGGATTCAGTCTTGAATTTTTCAGGATATGTAATCGTTGAAGCCGCCTTCATCCACACCTTGCTCCCGTCCGGAAGAACCAGACTTGCTATATCCTTGTTAGGAGAACTGAAGGTTAACATCTTAGGCTTCATGGCATAAGGAATCACAAAAAGCAGGATGACGGCTGCCGCAGCCACTGCCAGGCCGCCCCACAACCAATAACGCAACCTGCTTTTTTTCTCTGCCATCCTGGTGGTTTCCAAGGCCACAACCTGTGCAAAATCCCTGTATCGCTTTGCCAGATAGCCGGAATCAGACATCCTCAAGAAAAGACTGTCATTGTAGGGAGACTCTTTTCTCCATTGCTCTATTTCCCTGGTTTCAGAATCATCCAGATCCTTCATCAGGTGCTTGGCAAGAAGTTGTTTTATCCTTTCTTCATTGATCTTGTCCATAACAAACAAAGCATGGCATTAACGCCTTGCTGTTAATAAGACAAGCAGAGGATGAAAAAGGATGGAAAAGAAAGAAAAAAATTATAGCCCGAACAAAAGAGCCGCTATGCTGAACAGATCCTTCAAAGACTCCCTCAGAAGTTCCTTTGCCCTTGCCTTCTGGCTTTTTACGGTATTTACTGATATGCCCAGACGCTCCGCTATCTCCTGATTTGAAAAGTTTTCCAGGTAACTCATCCTGAAAACCTGGCGGCAGCCCTCCGGAAGTTTTTCCACTTTGGAGAAAATTTCCCAAAAGACTTCAGCCTCTATGCGGCTGGTAAGAAACCCATCCTCATCATCCGGCCTCTCCTCATTCAGGATATAGGAAGAATACTTTCCATGGGTCTTCTTTTGGGCAAGATAGTTCAGGCACGAGTTTCTGACAGCGGAGATCACATAAGAATCAAAGGAAGACAGGTTCTCCGGCATCAGGTTGCTGGACAGCAGCTTTTCAAACACGGACTGGACGATGTCTTCAGCCTCCTGGAAGGAGTTGACATATCTCATTGCATAGAAACACAAGAACGCCCTTCGGCCTTCATAAAGTCCGGATATGGAATCTTTGATATCGTCCCTGGTTTTCGGCATAAGGCAAATATAACATTAAAATCACTGCTTCCGGGCATAAATAACCTCAACATCCCAAAATATTGCGTACAACCCACCAGATAATATATACTGCAACATAAGAATACAATGTATAACGGCTTGTCACAAAATCATAAAGCCTAAGGGTAAAGTCAGAAGGTTCAGGCCTTCTTACCATAACCACCGCATAGGCCGTAGCCAAAAGAAAAGGAATCGCGACAATAAAAAACAGATTATAAGACAAGGCCTCCAAAAACCTGCCATGAAGGAAAGCGTGAATTGCTCTCTGGGCACCACAGGACGGGCAGTCAAAACCCGTGAGCATCTTCATCGGGCACTTGGGCACAAGAAAGGACTTGGCCGGATCTACCACATAATAAAAGATTCCTGCCGCTACAACCACGGCAGGAATTATCCAAATCCAATATCTTCTGGGAACTGAGCCCATACCCTTCTAGTAGATGTCGGCCAGATGGTCAAACACTCCGGAAGAGATGGAGCCTGCCGCTACAAAGAAAATGACTGCAAAATACAGAATGATACCTATCACTGACACGATGGCAGCCCACATAGCCCACTTTCCGGCCTTGCGGGAAGCATCCTCTGCTGCAGCGTACTGCCCTGTGTACCAGAGAGAATCTACCTTTGAAGCATAAACTATTGAAACGATTCCCAGCGGCAGGCAGCACAGGATGGTGGTAAGGATTGCCCATACCAGGTTGTTGCTTGGCTTCGGCCCACCCGGTTGAGGTTGCTGATACCCATACTGGTTGTAGCCACCCTGCTGGTAACCACCCTGCTGATAACCATATTGTGGCTGACCTTGATAATACCCCTGATTAGTGCCCTGAGGTCCGTAATTCTGGTTGTTATCTTGCTGTCCGTAGTTCTGACCATAACCCTGATTGTTATCCTGGCTGCCTTGATTCTGGTAACCCTGATACTGCTGGTTGTCCTGATACTGCTGATCTTCTGCCATGACTCGAAATATTAAACATTACATCTGCAAAGTTACTACAAAAAAGTGAAATGCGGAAAGATATAGTGATAGAATTGAGTTACAAGGGTTTTAGTTGAAGTGGCAAAAATTCGTGAAGCCATTACAATCCCTGCCAAAGCCAAATCCTGACGCCGCAACGTTACTTGTTCGTAACCATGCCCGAAAATGCGACAAACGGGTACGGATGACGAAACAAGACGCTAAGGAATAGTGAGTTACCGACAACTCACGCGAAAAATCCGGTTACGGAAAAAGATTGCGCCGTTCCTCCCCGTTTTGCGTACCGACACCGGACTCTTCACCAACTAATTTTGAAACCAAAAAAATTAAGGACGATGAAGAGTACATTTTCAGTAATCTACTACCTGAAGCGTCAGGTAGTGAAAAAAGACGGGACAGTTCCCGTCATGGGACGCATCACGGTGGACGGCAGCCAGACGCAGTTCAGCTGCAAGCTGACTGTCGATCCGAAACTGTGGGACACCAAAGGGGGACGTGTCACGGGCAGAAGCACGGCGGCACTCGAAGCGAACCGTATGCTTGACAAAATGCGGGTACGCATCAACAGACACTATCAGGAAATCATGGAGCGTGACAACTTCGTCACGGCGGAAAAGGTGAAAAACGCCTTTCTCGGACTGGAACACCGCTATCACACGTTGATGCAGGTGTTCCGCCAGCACAACGAGGACTATGAGAAACAGGTGGATGCAGGCATGAAAGCCAAAGGCACACTGGAAAAGTACCGTATCGTTTACAAGCACCTGCAAGAGTTCCTCGACATCCGCTACCATGTGAAGGACATCGCCCTGAAAGAGCTTACCCCGGCTTTCATCTCCGACTTCGAGATGTTCCTGCGCACGGACAAGCACTGTTGCACCAATACCGTCTGGCTGTACGTCTGCCCGCTACGGACGATGGTATTCATCGCCATCAACAACGAGTGGCTGACGCGCGACCCGTTCCGCGAGTATGAAATCAAGAAGGAGGAAACGACACGCAGTTTCCTTACCAAAGAGGAAATCCGCCTGCTGATGGAGGGAAAACTGAAAAACGCCAAACAGGAACTGTACCGTGACCTCTACCTGTTCTGCGCTTTCACCGGATTGTCATTCTCGGATATGCGCAACCTCACGGAAGAGAATATCCGCACCTATTTCGATGAACACGAGTGGATAAACATCAACCGCCAGAAAACGGGCGTGGTGTCCAACATCCGCCTGCTTGACATCGCCAACCGCATAATCGGCAAATACCGTGGACTGTGCGAGAACGGCAGGATATTTCCCGTCCCGCATTACAACACGTGCCTTGCCGGTATCCGTGCCGTCGCCAAGCGTTGCGGCATCACCAAGCATATCACGTGGCATCAGAGCCGCCACACGGCGGCCACAACGGTATTTCTCTCCAACGGCGTACCCATCGAAACGGTCAGCTCCATGCTCGGACACAAGAGCATAAAGACGACGCAGATTTACGCGAAGATAACCAAAGAAAAACTCAATCAAGACATGGAGATCCTTGCGGCAAGGTTGAACGGCATTGAGGAATTTGCAGGTTGTACCATCTAAAAAAGAGAAGCCATGAAGCGTGACATAATCATCATCGAGGACAAGGCAGTCAGCGTAACCGGTAACGACGTGTGGATGACCGCCACCGAAATAGCCGGATTGTTCCATACGACCGTCCCGGCAGTGAACGCCGCCATCAGAGCCGTCCGCAAGTCGGACGTGCTGAACGACTACGAGGTGTGCCGCTACATGCAGCTTGAAAACGGGCTGCACGCGGACGTGTACGCCCTTGAAATCATCTTCCCGGTCGCTTTCAGGGTGAATACCTACAACACCCACCTGTTCCGCACATGGCTGGTGGGAAAGGCACTCTCACAAGAGAAACGGCAGACATACGTGATGTTCATACAGAACGGAAAAGCCGGGTATTGCTGATTGCACATACCCCATAAGACAAGTAAACGGGTAGCACCACAAAAGGTGTCACCCGTTTACTTTTTCATGAAACCGCCTCACTCCAGCGGCTTGCGGTAGTTCGCTTCCAGTACCCCGCGCAGCCCCGTTTCCGGGTAAAGCACCTTCCCTCCCAAAAGTATGAAGGGCAACACGCGGTTGTTGCGGTATTCCTGCAAGGTGCGCCGGCTCACACGGAGCAGTTCCGACACCTCGCCGTCCGTCAGGTAACGTTCCCCGTCCAGCGGAGGACGGTAGCTTTCCAGAAATGCGGACAGCCATTTCGAGCCTTTGCGCATATCCTGCACCACAGAGGCTATCGGCTCGTCTTCCATCGTAAAAACATCGTTGTTCTCGTTCATCATAACTTCGGATTCAGTGGGTGAATAAATCAAATCATCTGCCGTGCGGATAGAGCGTGCCGACAAGCGGTATCAGCCGCTTCACCTCCTCTGGCTTGTAATAGAACCTGCGGTTTATCTGCGAGTAGCCGATAAGCCGCCTGTCACGCAGCGTCTGCAACGTGCGCGGGCTTATTCTCAACTGCCCGCAGACCTCCTCGCCCGTGAGCCATCTTTCCATGCGCCCCGTGTCGCTTTTGCGCCTCAGGGCGGCGACCTTCTCCGAGAGTGCGCCGAATGCCGCCACCATCATCTCGAAAGTCTTTTTCTCGATAGATACTATTTCCATATTCATG
>Ga0256405_10000973_pt1 | contig 85914 bp, 83 predicted proteins | sample RumenRJG_02DNA_FD_189096 | JGI IMG/M metagenome (GOLD analysis project Ga0256405, IMG submission 189096) | Bovine rumen microbial communities from Lethbridge, Alberta, Canada - RJG_02 | ecosystem: Host-associated > Mammals > Digestive system > Stomach > Rumen | place: Canada: Alberta... | reverse complement strand
AGCCTTCATGAGTACCTCCTGGATGTGATGGCGCGAGTTGTACAAGTCGCGCAACTTGCTAGATACATTTAGAATAGCGTCTCATGAATGTGATACAATTAACAGGTACTTGTTATTGAGGACTTACAAATAGAACTTTCCAGTTTCCATAAATCTCTCCATAAAAAGGGGGACTTGCGCTAAATATAACACAAGTCCCGCAATATTTGTCCCTCGACCTTTTATTAGCCGCATATCGAGTAGCGGAAATATTTGACCCTGTACCTTTTTTATCATGCCGATGTACAGTCTCGGCAAATAAACAATACTTAATTAAAATTTTTCTTTGTATATATACTATACCAATACCTTCACTTATTTGCAAAATGCGATGATCCTACACTTCATTATAGCTTTTTGGCATATAGATTGTAGTAGAATCAAGTTTTTCTATTAGATAACCTTTTTCTTTTAGAACGTTTTCTATTTCATCTAAGATTTCTGGACTCTTGGCAGCTATCGTATGGTAATGATATCCTTTAGTGATATTTTTAAGAGGCGTAGAAACGCCACTTCTAAGATCGTCCATAAATGTATTCGCCAGATATTCTCATAGATAAGGCTCCTTAGTTTTCTACAGGGTGTAGATTTTTCATAGACAGATCAAGAATTGGAGCGGAGTGTGTAAGAGCTCCACTTGAAATGTAATCTACTCCAAGGTCAACCAGTTTATCAATTTTCTCCTTGGTTACATTTCCAGAAACTTCTGTTTCTGCACGTCCATCTATTATATTTAGGGCTTCCTTCATTATATCATGTTCCATGTTGTCGAGCATGATGATATCTGCTCCTGCTTCTACAGCTTCTTTTACCATATCGAGTGTCTCAACTTCAACTTCGATTTTGCGGACAAATGGGGCATAAGCCTTAGCCATTTCAACTGCCTTTGTTACACTGCCGGCAGCTCCGATATGGTTATCCTTTAATAGAACTCCGTCAGATAGATTATATCTGTGATTGCATCCGCCACCAATAGTTACAGCATATTTTTCAAAAATTCTGTTGTTAGGAGTTGTCTTTCTAGTATCAAGTAGCTTAATCTTTGTACCTTCTAGGAGTCTGACAGTCTGACGTGTATATGTTGCAATACCGCTCATTCTCTGCAAGTAATTGAGGGCAGTACGTTCTCCGGATAACAGAACCCTGATATCACCGTGGATATAGGCAAGTTTCTGACCAGCCTTAACCTCGTCACCATCCTGAGCATAGAATGTAGTAACTGTGTTCTCATCAAGGAGTTCAAATACTCTTGCAAAAACCTGAAGACCTGCAATTATACCATCTTCCTTGGCTATAAGGTCTACCTCTCCGGCTGTGGCTCTCGGCATAACAGCATTTGTAGAAACATCCTCGCTTGATATATCTTCTTTAAGCGCTGACAGAATCAGGTCGTCTGCGTTTAATTTCATTGTTATGTTGTTCATGATATTTTTTCATCCTTTCAATTTCTGATAGAACAGATTCTTTGTATGTACTTACGATTTGCTCCATGTTCTCATATTCATGTATATCGATCATATCTGCGAGCTCTTCGTCATATCTTGTATTGTCGTATTCCTCTGCAATTTTTAGAGCTGCTCTTTTGGCAAAAACAAGAGATTCAAGAAGCGAATTACTTGCAAGACGGTTGGCTCCGTGTACGCCGTTACAGCTGGTTTCGCCTACAGCATATAGCTGTTCCATAGATGTTCTGCTGTCGCTGTTAACATCAACACCACCCATGAAATAGTGCTGGGCAGGAACTACTGGAATTGGCTCTTTGGTACAGTCATAACCTTCTTCGAGGCAGTGCTCATAGATATGTTTGAAATGACTCTTGATGATATCTGTAGGAATATCTTCCATTGACAGCCATACGTGCTTTTGGCCAGTGCGCGCCATCTCGTCGTGGATAGCCTTTGTTACAACATCTCTTGGCTGTAACTCATCTGTAAATCTTACACCCTTATCATTTAGTAGTATTCCGCCTTCACCACGTACTGACTCTGATATCAGGAATGCTCTTCCTGGCTTTTGGGAATACAAGGTAGTAGGGTGAATCTGTATGTAATCTATGTTTCGCAACTTGATACCGTGCTTTAGTGAGATAGCAAGTGCATCACCGGTTAGGATAGCATAATTTGTTGAATGCTCATAGAGGCCGCCTATACCACCGCATGCAAGTACTACTTCATTTGAGAGAATACGTATCAGTTTGCCATTCTCGTTTCCGAGCTGTGCAACGATTCCCTGACAGTAGGGATTTAAATCATTCTTCCTATCAGAGGAGATGATGTCGACCATAGTTACGTTCTCATATAGTGTTACGTTTGGCAGCTTCTTAACAGCCTTTAATAAATGTGATGTGATTTCTTTACCAGTTATATCTTCATGGTAGAGGATACGAGGAGCAGAGTGGGCACCTTCCCTTGTAAATGCAAGGTTACCCTTTTCATCCTTTTCAAAGCGTGTTCCGTACTTAATAAGATCACGCACTACGTCCTGTGAACTTCTGAGCATGATGTCCACAGATTCTGTGTTATTTTCATAATGACCTGCCCGCATAGTGTCTTCAAAATAGCTGTCGTAGTCGTTCTCATCTCGCAGCATACATATTCCGCCCTGTGCAAGATATGAGTCACATTCCTCCAGTTCACCCTTTGTTATTATTATAATATTGAGATTATCTGGAAGGTTCAATGCGCAGTATAGACCAGCAACACCGGCACCTACAATTAGTACGTCGGTTTTTGTGTAATCAGCTAATTTTTTCATAATATGATATCTCCCTGATGTTTTTAAGGCATCTGTAATGGAAGTTAGTGCTATTACATAGCAAGCTCGAGCATCCTATCTAGTGGCTTAAGGGCTTTTTCCCTAACTTCATCAGGAACTTTAGTAACAGGACCGTTGTTTAACAGGCAGTCTCTTACTTTTTCCAGTGTTATCTTTTTCATATTTGGGCATACCTGCTTGGCTCCAACGAAGTAGAATTCCTTGTCTGGAGCTACTTTCTGGAGTTCATGAAGTACACCTGTTTCGGTGCAGATGATGAAACTCTTGTACTTGCTGTCTCTTGCGTGTTCAATGATTTCCTTGGTGCTACCAATGTAATCAGCAACATCGCATACGTCCCGATTACACTCAGGATGTACGAGGATCTCACTGTCAGGATGCTCTTCAAGAGCTTTTTCAACCATTTCAGCAGTGATGCTTGTATGAACGTGACAGTATCCGGGATTTAAGATGACATTTTTGTCTGTAACAGTTTCTTTGACAAAGCGTCCAAGATTACCATCTGGTATAAAAAATATATTTTTATTAGGAAGGGATTTTACTATTTTAAGGGCGTTTGAGGAGGTAACACATACATCTGAAAGGGCCTTAATATCAGCCATAGAGTTGATGTAGCAGACAACTGCAAGGTCGTCGTATTTAGCTCTCATCTGAGCAATAGTATCTGGGTCAATCATAAGAGCCATAGGACATACAGCGTCCATAGCTGGTACCAGAACTGTCTTGTCTGGGTTTAGGATGCTAGCGCTTTCCCCCATGAATGTAACACCGCAGAATACGATTGTCTTATGTGTATTCTTTTTGGCAACCTTAGCAAGGTAATAGGAATCACCGACATAGTCAGCAATTTCCTGAAGTGCGCCATCTACATAATAATGTGCAAGGATGACAGCATCTTTTTCCTTACATAACGCCTTAATCTCTCCTACCAATTTTTCCATAATTTCTCCGTTCTGAATTGCAAATATAATGAACTATGATACACCCATAGAAATGATTTGACAAGATAATTGTAAATTAATAATATTTACACCTGTCTTGTCAGGCTAAAACGTTAATTTTATTGGCATTAAAATGGGTAGCGCAGGAAAATCCTGCGCTACTTCTTTTTTTCTAGGTAAAGTGAGATTGTTTGGCCTTGCTGGAAATCGTGGACCATCTGAATCTTTGTCATGTAGTTGGAAGCGATGGCCACTGCTTTTTCTTTTGGAATGCCGTAGGACTGGTAGAAGTCGGTGACTTCCTTCTCAGATGGAAGGAGCGCGAGATCTACGATATCTTTGTGTTTTACATTTTTGAGCAGCTTTTCTTCGGATTCATAGAAGCCGGTGATTTTACGAGCTAGCAGTTCTGGGCGAGATAGTGCTTTAGCTGGTTCGGCATAGAACATGCTGTTGCCGGAATCGTAAATGGGAGCAGGTCCTATGTATTGGAAGGTGTCGGCATTTCGAAGGATACCGAAATTCATCAGGTGCTCATCTGTGTTGCTGATGATGAAATCAGTGAGGGTTTGGTAATCCATATATTCTTGCATGGTGTTCTTTGGGATGCCCAGGTCAGCACATATCCGGATGTAATTATCGTAGAGGGATTTTTCGTTGTTGGTCTTGGCACCTTCTAGTACTTCGAAAGCCGGGACCAGTTCTATGAAGTCGTTGGTGAATGCATCACATCTACATTGGACGCCATTATCCTCTGTTTTTACGATTTGGTATTTCACGTAGGGGATAGACGTCTTTTGTTTGTCATGGAGCAAGGTGGCGAAGGCTTCATTAATGGATTGCTGTCCGAAGTATTTGTAGCTTTCTTTTACGAGTACCGGTGTATTGGCACTCAGGTCCCAGTATTTTTCCATTTGGCCACCCAAGGACGCGTTGGGGTCGTAGGAGGAGGCGTTGTGGTAGGTACCGTTATAATCAAGAGGTTTGAGCCAATAGGTATCTGTCATAGAAAAGGCCATGTTTTTTGCCAGATAGATTTCAGCGTTTATGAAATTGTGGCGCTTCAGGATTTCTTGGATAGCGTTTCGAGAAGCTGGAACAGCTCTGCTTTGCCACCATTTTTTAATTAACTTTACATCGCAGTTACCTAAAAATGGAGAGTATCCGGTCTTTAGATCCTTATATGCGGTGATAGATCCATCTTCGTCGTCAATCATCAGTATTGCGCATGTGATATCTTTATGCATTAAGTTGAATAGACTCATTTATCAGTTCCTCATTCTTTTTCTTGGCTAGGTAGGTATCGATTACCATTTCGATTAGTTCCCGGCTGTATCTATAGGTATCCGGCAAGACTTGGTTGAGTTCTACAAGCGTGACTTCACCGTCAGAGGTGTATATCTGTAAATCAACTTTTGATTCTGTTTTAATCCATTGGTATGGTATTTTCCGATACGTTCCCTTTTGATTTGCAAGCAACGGTACCGGATTCAACAGTTCGCTCATGTCGCAATGTAGGTACAGGCATAGCTTATACACTGTTTCTGAAGCAATGTGATTGATGTCTTTTTTGTCGTTACTCAGTTCGCTCAGGGTCGTGTATGGTATCCCGGATTCGTGACTGATACGATAGAGGCTTTTATTTGTTTTCTGCACGAATGCTTTGAAACCGTCGTTCATAGGTTACTCCTTGATTTGCTACAAATGTAACGTGTTCGCGTTATAGTTCTTCTTGAGAACATTATAACGCGTTCACGTTAGTGATTCAAGAGCCGATATATGGTACTATAATAGTGATCTGAGCGAAAGCTCTTTGGATCACCGCAGGCGGGAAGAATTTCCCGTCATTTTTTTTGGAGTTAATGACACAGGGATGACCTGCGCTACTTTTGGGTCCGCTTGACAATAAGCTTTTCTTCTGATAACCTATCATTTGTTCAAGAGCCGGTATGGCTTCCGGGCGATCGCCCACACTTTCCCAATGATTTATTGAGATTGATGGTTAGATGAATTTATTGAAGTTGTGTATGCGTTGCAGTATTTACGATTCTTTTGTTCTTTGCCATATGGTGCTCTTGCAGATTTTAGAAAGGAGCATACATATGCTAGATACAAACCAACAAGTAACTGTAAACAAGAAGTATAAGGATAGACTGTTCATTTTTATCTTCGCCAATGAGGAGCACAAGGATTGGATGCTGAGTCTGTACAATGCCGTGAATAAGTCGCATTATGAGGACTCGAATGAAATTAAGTACAATACCATCGGTTCGCATCTTTTCATGGGAATGAAAAATGACGCATCTTTCCTAATCGGATCCGAAATGAATGTCTATGAACACCAATCTTCTTATAATCCTAACATGCCACTTAGGCAACTCCAGTACGTAGGTACACTCTATGAGGGATATGTCACGGAACATAACAAGAATAAATATGGAAGTACGCAAGTGATGTTGCCGGTGCCTAGGCTAGTTTGCTTTTATAATGGCATGGATCCGAAAGAAGACGAGGTGATTTTGAAGTTGGAGTCAGCGTTCAACGAGAAAGAACGTGATAAGGCGGACATCACAGTACAGGTTAGGATGCTGAACATCAACTATGGAAGAAACCCGGATTTGCTTCAGCTCTGTAAGCCGTTAGAGGAATACTCCTGGATTGTGGATAGAATTCGAATCGAGTATAATGATTGTAAAGATTTGGAGAAGGCAGTCAATGCCATGATAGATGCGATTCCGGATGATTTCATCCTGAGACCATTTTTAATCAAGCATCGAAACGAGGTGTACACTATGTTGATTGAAGAATATGATGAAACAAAAGTACATAACCTTTTTAAGGCTGAGGGCGTGCAGATCGGAGAACAGAACACGTTAGTTATCATGGATCGCTTGATGTCAGGCGAAACTGTAGAAGAGCTGATACAAGCTGGTTTCAAGGCTGAAACAGTGAAGTCTGTATACGATAGAATTCAAACCTTACAACCTTCAAAATAGAGATTTTCTGTGGGCGCAAGCCCGTGGTCTGTGGAGTTCGAGCAGACCAGGCCCTGGAAGGGCCTGCTAGGAATGGTACAAAAGGAATTAAACATTGACGGGGCGTTATGAAAAAGGCATATAGAAGTATTCAAAAGAGAACATATCAGGAAGCATACAGGCGCTTAAAAAAGGCAGTGAAGCATAAAACGAAAATCAGTAGTTTTACAAAGGATGATATTATAGGTTCTTGTTTCATCGGTGAAGCAAATTCTGTATTTATTACCCGAATAGTATCTGTGGTATTGGCAATAGGGTTTACTGTTTGCTTCTGCATCATTGCCAAGCATCATCCCGCACCGGACATAGCATATTGTTGGTTACTAACCATGCTAATTGCTCTATTGTTTTATCTTAATTCGGAAGCGGAACTAGGTTATTTGATTTGGATGGAGAACTATATTTATATCTATAAACGTTTTGGATTTAGTACGCTTATTCCGATAGACAGTATCAGGTCCATCCTATATGAGAAGGGGCAGTTTGTTTACAGATATTGGGATACAAAAAAGCATGGATTAGGAAGAGTAGAAATCTTTGATTTCCTCCAATTTATGGAAGAGAGAAAAATAGAGGCAGTACTTAGCTTGCTTGCAGACGCAGACGCTATATATGATATTGCATATCAATCTAAGTTGAATAACAAGCATGACAAGTGTCCTGCAGAATTGTATATCGAAACGAGGAGCACGCTATGTTGATTGAAGAATATGATGAAACAAAAGTACATATCCTTTTTAAGGCTGAAGGCGAGCAGAACACGTTAGTTATCATGGATCGTTTGATGTCAGGTGAAACTGTAGAAGAACTGATACAAGCTGGTTTCAAGGCTGAATTAGTGAAGTCGGTATACGAAAGAATTCAAACCTTACAAACTTCAAAATAGAGATTTTCTGTGGGCGCATCGCGCGGAGGTGTTGATTATGTTAATGAAAGAATATACCGAAGAAGAGCAAATGAAGACTATTAAGGATGCCGCTGAACATAAAGGTGTCAAGAAAGGTCGTAAAGAGGATAAGCTGATAGTTGAAAAACTGATGGCAGGTGATACGGCGGAAAGCCTGATAGAAGCTGGTTACGACAGGGAGTTTGTCGAATATATGGCAGGTGTTTTGAAAAAATAATGAATGATAGCGCAGGGATGACCTGCGCTATTTTGAAAGACGTGTACCGTAGCGGAGTTAATAAAGGCATGATAATGGACTATATCGTAGAGGAAAAATCAAATCTTGGTCTAGATATGCAGGCAACTGGGGAGAGAATAGGCGGATTGATAAAGCATGCAGGTATGTCAGAACGTACGATGGCTGAACATATGAATCTTTCAGTGCAGGCGATTAACAAGTGGAAGCATGGAAAGAGCCTGCCGGATATAGAGAACATGTATATACTGAGTCAGATTCTCGGGAAAAAAGTTGATGATTTACTTATTCCTAGAGTTGACGTACGCAAATTCGTGATAGAGAGTGATTCGACGCGCTATGAACAGCAACCGCAGAAGCAAAGAATCAGGGAATACTTTTCTTTATTATCACATTGGAGCTTTCAACCACAAGTTGAATGACGAGGTAGAGCCCTCCATATATACTGAGTATATCGGTATATATGGAGGGTTTTTATTTTGAGAGGTATGTTGAGGTGGAGAAAGTAAATGACTACATTGAATGAATTATTAGAGGAACTGCTCAGAGATCCTGCATTTAGAGAAGAATATGATGCACTCAAACCAGAATTCGCAGCAATACAGGCGGAGATAGATGCTAGAAAGGAAAAGGAAAAGACACAGAAAAAGTAGGGGAACCTTTTGACAACAAATTGACATTCACACATTAAGTGGAAAGTGATTAGTGTGCGATTGTTAACAGCATACATTTACTTTCGTACTAATATGGATTATAATATTAGTACGAAAGTTGGTGATGCAATAATGAAAAAATTAGAAGAACTAATCGACAAATCGGGAATAATTCTTACTAGAGATGCCGTTACTGCAGGAATAGCGAAGCATACGCTATACAAATTTTTGGAGGAGCATAACTTTGAGAAAGTGGCGCATGGTATATATGCGTCACCACAAGCTTGGGAAGATAGAAACTATATTTTGTCTTTACGATATCCGCAATGTGTTTTCTCGCATGATGAAGCGTTATATTATCATGGGCTTGTGGATAGAGAGCCTATGTATCCGACTGTTACACTTTATACCGGATATGGGACATCACGATTAACGTCAGATGGAATAAAGGTTTTTACGGTAAAAAAGGAACTCGTTGATTTAGGAAAAGAAATGTACAAAACGCCGCTGGGCCATTTTATTCCTATGTATAATTTAGAACGCACATTATGTGATTTAGTTCGTTCGAGAAGTTACTTCGAGATGCAGGATTATCAGACGGCACTAAAAACCTATTCCAGGCTTAATAGCAAGAATCTTAATAGACTTATGGACTATGCAGAACAGTTTCACGTAGATAAGAAAATACGGGAATATATGGAGGTAATGCTTTAGTGGGGCTGACACAAGAGCAAGTTAAAGGAAAGATAAAACATTTAGCAAATGAAAACGGCGCCGATGCACGTGTTCTTATGCGAATCTATATGATGGAAAGATTCTTAGAACGAGTGGCGAATTCTAGTTATGCAGATGATTTTGTAATTAAAGGTGGCATTCTAGTAACATCCATGGTAGGGGTGGCTATGCGTTCAACAATGGATATTGATACATCTATCCGGAATATAAATCTGACGGAGGAAGAACTATTACGTGTGATCGGTGAAATTGCAGCGTTGGACATGGAAGACGACGTTTCCTTCAAGGTGAAGAGTGTATCAAGCATTATGGATGAAATGGAGTATCCGGGGATTCGTATAGCCATCGATGCATATCTTGGACAGATGGTAACGCCAATCAAGATTGATGTTTCAACGGGAGATGTAATAACACCTGGGGCAATAGAATACAACTATGATCTCATGCTTGAAAAACGTGCAATAAAGCTGTGGTCCTATAATCTGGAAACAATCCTAGCTGAAAAAATGCAAACTATACTTAGTAGGGGTGTTTTAAATACAAGAATGAGGGATTTCTATGATGTCTATACTCTAACTGTTCGTTATGAGGAACGTGTAGATGCATTGGTGTTAAAACAGGCTTTTAAAGCAACGTGCACGAAAAGAAGTACGACCGATTTGTTGAGTTTGGGAGATAATATCATAGATAGAATTCAGAAAGACAATAATCTAGAGACTCAGTGGAATTCCTACCAAAGAAAGTATGAGTACGCTAGGGAGATAAGCTTTGATGAGGCTATTAATAAAGTGAAAGATTTGTATAAAATGCTAGAGTGACATTTTCCTCAATATCATCTAGAATAGAAAAAAACAGTGGAAGAGAGGAGAAAGCAGTGAACGTTGTTTGTTTGGATTTAGAAGGGGTGCTGGTGCCCGAGATTTGGATTGCCTTTGCTGAGGAGAGCGGCATTCCGGAACTGAAGAAGACCACTAGAGATGAGCCGGACTATGATAAGCTCATGAAGTATCGTCTGGATATTTTGAAGGAGCATGGTCTTGGACTGAAGGAGATTCAGGATGTGATCCGTAAGATTGATCCCATGCCGGGAGCAAAGGATTTTCTGGATGCTCTCCGTAAGAAGACACAGGTCATCATCTTAAGTGATACCTTTGAGCAGTTCGCAGCTCCTTTGATGGAGAAGTTAGGCCAGCCTACGATTTTCTGCAATACCCTAGAGGTAGCAGAGGACGGTACCATCACAGGATTTCGCATGCGCTGTGAGAATACCAAGTATACTACCGTGAAGGCGCTGCAGTCCATCGGTTTTGAGACCATCGCCAGCGGTGATAGCTACAATGACTTGGGTATGATCAAGGCTAGCAAGGCAGGCTTCCTTTTTAGAAGCCCTGACAGTATCAAAGCAGAGAATCCGGAAGTGCCGGCATATGAGACTTATGATGAACTGCTTGCAGCCATCGAGAAAGCGCTGTAAGTCAGATTTGAATCAGATTAAGAAACCCCTAAGTAGTTTCCTACTTAGGGGTCTTTTTGGTACTAGGATTATTTGCCTCCCAGCTTCTTATTTCTGACGCTGTAGCCTTTCTCAGATGCTACCTGCTGGTATAGGTCATAGTCGCCGCGATTATCGATGTAGTAGACGTAGTGTCTGTCTCCGTCTAAGGTTACGCGGAGTATTTTGTCATCGATTCGCTCTACAGTGAGAATCCACTGGCTATTATGGCAGTTGAATTTAAAACTCAGGCTGTCGGTGGCTTCCGGCTCCTTTAGCATGAAGTGACCTTTGGCCTTGGTGAAGATGGCGTACAGAGCTAGCTGATTGTCCGGCTGGACTTTGATATCGCCTTCCGGGCCGGTGGCTACGCAGATGTCACTTTCGTGGGTCAGGACGAAGACGTCCACATTGAAAGCGCGTCTGGTGCGAACTTCCTGGAATCCGTAAATAAAAAGTGCGATTACCAGGATAAAGAAAATGATTAGAATGACAAAGGGAGCTTTCCCTTTCGTTTTTGGTTCTTTGTAAGTATACATGCTGTCCTCCTCAGTTTGCGTATGCTAGAATTATAATATATTTTCAAGAAATGATGGAGTATTTTTTACAATGCAACCAAAAAAGATTTTGCTAGTAGCATTAAATGCAAAATATATACATTCCAATCCGGCAGTGTATTCCCTGGCGGCCTATGCCAATAGAGGCTTAACAAAACTGATATCCCTCATCGAGCTTACCATCAATGACCGCTATGAGGATATCCTGTCTGGGATTCTATCTAGAAAGGCCGGAATCATCGGCTTTTCCGTCTATATTTGGAATGCGGATTTGATGAAACGTGTCATGGCAGATATCCATGCCATCGCCCCGGAGGTGGTCCTGATGGCAGGAGGTCCGGAGGCCAGTAATGATCCGGAGACCTATCTGCAGTGGTGCCAGGGGGTCTTCCTTGGAGAAGGCGAGCAGAATATGCGCCGCATCGCTGGCTGGGTAGCTGCTGGCGAGCCTATCCACTGGGAAGAGATGGAAGGGGTAGCTTTCTGCGGAGAAGCTGATGAGAGTGGTCGGTGTCAGTCCACCGAGGACACATCTGGTTCTATCATAATCCATCAACCAGGCCCTACTAGCGTCACCAGCATGGATGAAATCCCATTCCTCTATGACGAGCTATCGCCTTTTGAGAATCGTATCATCTACTACGAGTCCAGCAGAGGATGTCCTTTCCGCTGTAGCTACTGTCTCTCCAGCATCGATAAGCGGGTGCGGTATCGCAGCATGGAGATTGTGCTTAGGGAGCTGCAGTTCTTTTTAGACAAAAAGGTGAAGCAGGTGAAGTTCATCGACAGGACCTTTAATAGCAACTGGCACCGTTCTCTGGAGATTTGGCAGTACTTAAAGGACCATGACAATGGGGTGACGAATTTCCACTTTGAGATCGGCGCGGACCTTTTGAAAGAAGAGGAGATAGCCCTTTTACAGAGTCTGCGTCCGGGGCTGGTACAGCTGGAGATCGGTATCCAGTCCACTTGCGAGAAGACCATGGATATGATCCACAGGACCACGGATAATCAGAAGCTTTTTGAGAATGTGAAGGCTCTTCGAAAGAATTATAATATCAACCTGCACACGGACCTGATCGCCGGGCTGCCTTGCGAGGACTATGACAGGTTCCGGAAGTCCTTTGATGACATCTACCCTTTAGATGCAGATCAGTTGCAGTTAGGATTTCTAAAGGTGCTAAAGGGCACGGATATGTATGACCATCGGGAGGAGTATGGGCTGATCTACAGTTCTTACCAGCCTTACGAGGTCTTCGCCACCAAGTGGCTATCTTATGAGGAAAATATGCATCTGCACAAGGTGTGCGATGCGGTGGAGCTTTTCTACAATAGCCAGATGTTCCGTCACAGCTTAAAGGCTATGCTGCCTTCCTTTGCGGGACCATTTGCCATGTACGAAGCGCTTGCAGAGTATCTGGCAGACCATCACCTGGCTGGTATCGGACTATCTACCAAGAAGAAGTTTGAGATTATGGAAGACTTTGGCAGGGAGCATGATCTGCCCGCAGAGTATTTCACCTATCTGGCCTTTGACCAGATGCTCCATATGCACCAGAGTAGACGTATGATGGCAGAAGAGACTTTCGAGTTCCCGGAGGGAACTAAAACTTTAAGGTTTGATTATACGAGAATGCATCCTGTTACCGCTGAAGCATACTACGAGGAAATAGAAAAGGATTAGACAGGAAATAGGAAAGGACACCGATAGCAAATGAAAAAAATGACACCAAGCATACACGTGATTTGCTGATTTGTTAGGGATTGCGTGTCTTACTTTTTGGGACTGAACACGCAGATTGTATGCTTGTATGGTTTTGCGTGTCTAGTTTTTTTAGACCTGACACGTGAATTTCATGTATGCTTTCTTTTGCGTGTCACGTCATTTGGGCATCGTACACGCAAAACACAAATTAGAGACGTTTTGCGTGTCGCACCCAAAAACACCGTACACGCAAAAGCAAGCAAAGAAGAGATTTGCGTGTCGCATCTAAAAACACCGTACACGCAAAAGCAAGCAAAGAAGAGATTTGCGTGTCGCATCCCAAAACACCGGACACGCAAAAGCGAGTAAAACATAATTTTGCGTGTCAAAAGCATCTCTTAACCGCAAAAAAATGCCACTTGCTTACAATCTGTAAGCAGGTGGCTTTTATTAGTTCCAAATAGTGATGGCTTTGGGTACTTTGGCCTTATAGAAGACTCTGTATCCGGCCATGTTCAGTACCAGGGCACCGATGACATCTACCAGGCAGTGTTGCTTGATGAACAGGGTGGATAGTACGATGGATACCGTCAAGATGGTGAAGCAGATGCATGGTATGTCGATGCAGCGCTTTCCTGCTTTGTGGCAGGCTATCCTTTTCTGCTCTAAGCTATCACGGAACCAGAAGGCCTGCAGGCAGGCTACGGAGAAGTACACGTGTAAGCTTGGGAAGATATTGGTAGCGGTGTCTCTACGATAAATAAAGAGAATCAGCTTCTCGAAGATATCTTTTCCAAATAGAAGAGGACGCAGTCTGTGGCCGTTTGGCATGACAATGCAGCAGGCAAAAAATACTGCGATACCCAGTATAAAGTTATAGATAAGTTTGCGGTATTCTTCTTCCTTATAGCGATGTAGCCCAAAGTAAATCAGGGTAATAGCTACATAGAAAAACCAAAGTACATAAGGAACGATAAAATACTTACAAAACGGTATGCGGTAATCCCACTTGGTGGCCAGGTTCTGGACTCTCTGGGGAACATTTTCCACATAAGTAAAGGCCATGAAGTAAATCATGGCCCATACAATCAGCGCGACGGTGCGCTGCAACTTGCTCTTTGCAAATAAGTTCATGATTAATCCCTCTTATACGTTAGAGAATAATGTAGCACTATTTGCTAAAAACTGCAAGTAAATAAAATGCGTAATTCGTGCATTTCCTGCTTTCGAATTATTCGATTGTGAACTGCTCTAAGTTCTGGTTGATGGCATCTACAGCGTCTGCTACTGAGTTTGCTGCGGAAGCGACATTTTCACTGGAATCAGCTACGCCCTGAGCAGCTCTTGTAACAGCATCTACATTGACGGAGATTTCCTGAGTAGCTGCGGACTGTTCTTCTGATACAGAAGCCATGTTGGTAGCTACGTCGTTTACCTTCACCATCTGAGCTGCCATATCTTCCAGGGTATTGGTAGCGTTTGACAGTTCGGAGGTAATCTCCTGGAAAGTAGTAGCGGCTGCGGATACGTACTCAGCACTGTTGTTGATCAGAGTCGTATTGTGTTCGGATTTCTCAGACAGAAGTTTTACTCTGCTGGACATCTCACGAATGATTTCTACGATCTGATTGGTAGCTTCTGCGGAGTTCATAGCCAGTCCACCGATTTCGGTTGCTACGACTGCAAAGCCCTTGCCTGCCTCACCGGCTCTGGCTGCTTCGATGGAAGCGTTCAGGGACAGCAGGTTGGTCTGAGAGGAGATAGAGTTAATCATATCTACAATCTGTGTGATCTTTTCTGCTGCTTCGTCTACGCCCTTAACGGCATCGGCCATATCGTTCATGGAAGCGACTACGTCGTCCATACCTTCGGCTACAGTCTTCATATCATGCTGACCGGCATCGGCTTTTTCTACCAGTGCGGTCATAGCAGTTTCGATTTGTTTTTCACCCTCTGTTACATCTGTGATGGCCTGAGCCAAGGTGGTAGCGGATTCAGCTACTTCTGTAACGGAGTTAGACATATTCTCCACGTTGCCTTTGATCTGTTGCATGGAGGTGGACTGCTCTACAGCTGCAGTTTCCAGAGATTCTGCGGTATCCTTGGAATCCTGAGCATCTTGCAAAAGTCTGGAGGTAGTCTCTTTGATTTCAGTAAGGCTCTCACGCATGCTGTGGATGAAGTCGCCCATAGCGGAGTTCATGTAGGCAATTTCGTCATTGCCCTTGGAGGTTACTTCTACGGTGAAGTCGCCGCCTGCAATCTTTTCGATATTGTTGGTCAGACTGGTAACCGGCTTCTTGATGGTCTTGTACAGAATCTGTAACATGATGAGAAGCACTACGACTACAGCTACAACGGTAAAGATTACCAGGAAGATAGCCAGGTTAAATACGGCTTTCAATACCTCGGATTCTTTTGCGTAGATGATAACTTTCCAGTTGGTTCCACTTACAGTAGAACTGGTGACATAATAAGTACCATTGGCTTTGATATGAATGATCTCATTGTCTTCTGTAGTCAGGACATTGCTGATTCCGTTTAGGAATACATCATCCGGATAGTCCGCGATATTGGTACCGCACATGGACACATCTTCATAAGAAAGGATCAGTCCGTCGGTGGTTACCATCATAGCTCTGCCGGAATCATACAGTTTGACTTCATTTAGTACATTCTGCACGTTACCCATCATCAGGTCGGCGTCAAAAACACCCACACGACCGTCTTTTAAGGTGACTTTACGCTGTACTGTTGCGCAAAGCTCGTTGGTAGCAGAGTCGAAATAAGGTACATCATAGAAATAGAACCAGCTATTGGTGTAATCCATAGCTTGCTGGTACCAGGCTTTTGATAGGGCATCAAAGCCATCCTCGAAACTTGGATCCGCCGGATACATGAAAGTACCGTCATCCAATGCCAGATAAGTACCTGTCGGAATCAGGTCATAACGGCCTACGGTTCCATCTAGATAGCGGTGCAATTCCATGTTGTTAGCATAGGTGTTTTGCTCTACAGCGTCAGCCACACCATTCAAATAGTAGAAGGTGGCGTTCAGCTCACGGTTGATCTGGCCTGCATCTGCACTTACTTCATTCTTCATGGAAGTGTCGATTAAGTCACGAATCATGCCATAGCCGAAAGAGAAAGCGATACACAAAGCGATGATGATGGTAAGTACCAGCATCGTAGCAAAAGTAATGGCGAGCTTTGTGCTGACCGCGGTCTTAGGCCCTTTCTTTCCTGAATTGTCAGTTTTTCCCATCTTATGAAATCCTCCTATATAGTTTTTTATGGAAACTTGTATGTAACGATGTACAAAAAGAACAATACGCACATGTCGCCTTCATACTAGCTTGAATTGTCAGATAATTCAATGGAGATATTCTTAAGAAAAAATGAATTTTAATAAACTGATTTGAGCATGAAAAAACCCGCTTGTACAGCGGGTTTCGTAGTCTTTTAGGTGGCACCGAAACTATCATAGTAAATGCAATGCTGGTCGCATTTTCCATGAAATAGTTTGGGACATGGTTTCATTTCATATAGGGCTTTTTGCGGGTCTTCATATCTGCCGATACGTTTCCTTACATAGCCGATGTATTCGAAGTTACTTTCTTTGCCCGGTACCATGGCGGCGCAACTGTTGATCCATACCACATTGCAGTAGTCGTGGGCGCACAGGTCGAAGGACATTTTGAAGTCGTAGGAGCCGGTGGAGTAGGCCGGCACGATGATCATGGTCAGCATGAAGCCACGCATGATACGCTCCATATATCTGGTGGTCAAAAAGTCCTTGCAAATCAGGATGGCGAAGCGGCCGATGCCTTCGTAGTGGAAGATGGCGATTTGATTATGGGTGCCGTGGATATCCTCCATGTATTCGCCGCTTTTATTTTTCATGATGTAGGGGTTCTGCTTGTACTGTCTGGCGATTTCATTGCCATAACGGTCCAGGACCACACAGTAGTTTTCCCCGTCTTCGAAGTAGGAGGGCAGCACGATGAGAGCAGGGATGCGCTCTCTGGTGTGGGCATTTAGGGCCCGAAGGCGCACCTGGATAGCGTGCTCCATGGTGGCATTTCCCAGCATTTCCGGGAAGACGATGATTTCCGTACCGTTTTTGCTGGCCGCCAGGATTTTTTGCCATACCAGTTCATTGTCTCTGGCCATGGTTTCTTCGTGGTAATCCAGGGAGAAGACCTGCAGGTCGCTTTTTTTATAATACTTGATATCGAAGTTGGACTTGGCAGTCAGCGGGCTGGCAGCGATGTTCAACTTCTTTGTTTCGTCGAAATGTTTGAAAAAGCCCTTGGGCAGGTAGATGTGTTCGTCTTCCACATCTTCGAAGACCTGGGACTCGATGACCATGATGTGCTTTAGGTAATTGTCCAGTCTTCTGTAGGAGAAGGACTGGCGGCTCTTTCTGGCCCAGACGCATTCGCAGCGGGGCAGCAGCTCGATGCCGGTGTATTCTCTGTTACGATTCAGGGTAGTGGTGTGATTTTTCTGCTGAATTCTGACGATTTCTTCTCGCAGGATATCCGCCATGGCGCTGTCGATGGCTTGCAGAAAGCGCATGGCGCAGTTGATGTCGTCTTCCGCCTTTAGTTTTCTGGCGAAAAGGTCTAGTTGATTCACGAAGTCGTCTGTGATGTCGCCACTTTTGATGTGGTGAAAGCGCCCGTTTTCCAAGGGCTCTAGTGAGGTGTGGTTCCGAATCTTGGACAGCACCCTCTCTTGCTCTGTATCGGAGATACAGCTGTATTTTACTAAGTAGTTCTTGGTGTGCGTCTTTACGATGTAGGCGCATACCTCCGCAAATAAATCATAGATGGCAGTCTTCGCTACAGTCTGCAGCCTGTCATCTGTCTTTTGATTCTTTGTCATGTCTTATTTCCCCGTTGTACCTTGTAGTTTTTTGCATCCGGTCTCCGGCCGGATTTATGAATTATTCTCAGTGAAATCTGGCCTCCGCTGCACTTGCGGGAGGTGATCAACTTCACGTCGAAATTAAATTAGTCGACCGTCCTCATAGTCGTCGGATTCTAGATAAGTCTTCCGTCTTCATAGTCGTCGGATTCTAGATAAGTCTTCCGTCTTCATAATCATCAGACTCTTCCGCGAGTTTAGAGATGTCCATGTCTCCGTATACCCAAGTGAAGCAGAAGAGCTGCGCTCTGGCGGACATTTTTTGCTTCTTCAGGAGTTCCTTGACTTCCTCTCTGGTGTACCAGTTTGCGTGGATTTCCTCGAAGGTGGAGTCGCTCTTGCCGATGTCACCGGATACCAGGGCGATGACTACAGAGCTGGATTCATTGGTGATTCCTACTGCATTGAAGCTGCTTTTTAGGCGCACGATACGCTTCTCCAGGATGAGACCGGTCTCTTCCTTTAGCTCTCTTGCTGCTGCCTGAGTCGGGAATTCGCCTTCGTCGATCAGGCCGGATGGGAAGTTATAGACCCAGTCCCCCAGGGCCATACGGAATTCTTTATTTAATAAGATGCGGGTGTTGTCGGTAGAGATACCGATGAGCGTAACTGTCTTGGTATGCCAGTCGCAGAGCTGCTCCTTTTGGGTGATATGTCCATCGCGGCTCACCATCTCATACCTTTTGTGTCTGTGATCCTCCGTCTCGTACTCCAGATCGTACCTGTGGATGTGGGTGCCGCTATCTACTAACTTGATTCCTTTCAATTCCATGCTAATTCCTCCCTTTTCTTCATTATATCATTTCCAGGGCCTTACGGTGCACCGAGACATTACGGTGTACCGACAGGAAATTCAAATACACCGTAAAGGTGCAGGTGAGATTTACGGTTGAGAGAAGATTTCACAAGTTACACCGTAATGGCGAACCAAGGCCTTACGGTGCACCGACAGGAAATCAAAATACACCGTAAAGTTGCAGGTGAACTTTACGGTTGAGGGAAGATTTCACAAGTTACACCGTAACGGCAAAACCGAGGCCTTACGGTGCACCGACAGGAAATTCAAATACACCGTAAAGCTGGGGGCAAAAATTACGGTTGAGGGAAGATTTCACGAGTTACACCGTAATAGGGAACCGAAGCCTTACGGTGCACCGACAGGAAATTCAAATACACCGTAAAGGTGCAGGTGAACTTTACGGTTGAGGGAAGATTTCACAAGTTACACCGTAATGGCGAACCGAGGCCTTACGGTCTACCGACAGGAAATTCAAATACACCGTAAAGTGACCTATGTGCTATAATGCAAAATAAGTTAACGAGGGAGAAGTATCATGGGGGAAGCGAAACAGAAAAAAATATGGATAGGAATACTTGCACTTCTGCTGGTGATAGCAGGAGTGCTTTTTGTGTGGAAATTCGGCGGCGGGAAGATGCTGGACGGAATCGGTGGGAAGACGCGGAGCGGAGACAGCGGGAAATATGCCCTGGTGGTGGCCAGCCCGCACCCCACGGCTTTCGTGAAACCGCTGATCAATGAGTTTGAAGAGGAATCCGGCATCTCGGTGAAGGTGATTTCTTGCGGTACCATGGATGCCATAAAGGCAGTGGAAGAGGGCGAGGCAGATGCGCTTTGGGGCGGATCCATGTTGGCAGTAAGCCCTTACCAGGGACTATTTTCTGAACGGGTTTCTTTTTCTAACGTGCCTTCTGTCCTTATCGTGAATACAGATTTAATCGGAGATATCAAGATAGAAGGCTACGCCGATTTGCTGAATCCGGAGTTAAAAGGCAAAATCGCCTGTGCAAATCCGGCCTATTCTTCTTCGGCTTTCGAGCATCTGGTAAATATGCTGTATGCCATGGGAGAAGGAGACCCGGAGCAGGGCTGGGACTATGCGAAGCAGCTGGCGGAGCAACTGGAAGGAAATCTTCTGACAGGGTCTTCAGAGGTATATGAAGGGGTGGCCAACGGAAAATACTTGGTGGGTCTGACTTTTGAAGAGGCAGCCATCACCATGCTGAAGTCTGATAAACATGTGGCCCTAGTGTATATGAAGGAAGGTGTGGTTTTCACCCCAGACGGAATCTATATCAGCAAAAACACCGGCCATGGGGAGCAGGCGAAAGCTTTCTTGACCTTCCTGACCTCTTTTGATACCCAGCAGCGCATGGCACATGACCTGGGAAGACGTTCTGTCAGGGAGGATGTATCATCACCGGAGGAAGTAAAGCCCATGGAGGAAATCCGGGTGATCCGTGTGGATAATCAGGTGGTTACAAAGCAAAAAGACACTTGGGCGCAGCGGTTTGACGCGCTGGTACAGGAGGGACGAAATGAATCCAAAAATTAAGTCTTTCCAGGAAAATATCAGACGTACCTTTATTCTTTTTTCCATGACGCCGGTCTTCGCGGTCGCAGTGATTGCCATTGGCATATTTTTGTATACCTGGAATCGATATACTGCCATTGTGAACCGACAGGATAATCAAGAGATTTGTCAAAAAGTCGACGATACCCTTGGCATCTACTATGGCATGTTTTCAGATATGCAGATGGTACTGATGGCGCAGGAGGATAGTGTGGAGGCTACCCTAGGGGTCGGATATTTGAATCCGGATGGTACCAAGGTGACCAATCCCGTGCGGAATCAGCTGTATCAGATTCTCTATGAACGTACCGGGGATTTGGAAGACACCGGAAATATGATGATTCTATCACCGAAGCAAGAAGTGCTCTTTTGCAGTAAAGGTAGCGCACCGGCGTATCTTACCCAGAGGGAGTATCGGAACTGGGGTGTTTTTTACCGTATCCAGAATAGTCCAAACGAGGTAAGCTCCATCTTGTATGATGGGACCTTGTACTTGGTGAAAGGCATCTTTGCCGATCACGAAATGAAATACGCTATGGTGTATCAGGTGCCCAAACAGGTGATTACCGCCATCGTAAACCAGCAGAACCGGTATTGTATCATCACAGATAGAAATGGTTGGATCTACTTAAACAACATGCCGGGCATGTCGGATGAATTTGGACAGATTCAGGATAGTGCATGGCAGGAAACCGGTCTGGTGACGGTGGATGGGAAAAAGTATTTTGCCTACAATCACAGATTGATGAAGGGACTGACGATTTTCACTTTTTCGGATGTGAACCGTAGTCAAAAGCTGGTGCTGGTAATCATTGGAATCATAGCAGTGCTTTTTGCGGGCATCGTCCTCATCACTTTCTGGACCACTGCCAGAAGCTCGGAGGTGTACACAAGGGATGTAAAAGAAATCGAAAGTGCCTTCGAAGCTGTGCAGCAGGGGGATTTCAACGTGAGCCTCCATATGGACAGCAGCCAGGAGTTTCAGACCATTGGCAATGATTTCAATGAAATGCTGGAGGGTCTGAAAGCCCAGATTGAAGAGAATAAAGAATTGGCGGAGCATGCGGCCTTTTCCCAGGTGAAGCAGTTGGAGAGCCAGTTCAACCCGCACTTTTTATTTAACACCCTGGACAATATCCGTTTCATGGCGAAAATCGATGCGGATGCAGCAGATAAGATGATTCTGTCTTTGTCAGGACTGCTCAGGTACAGTATTCGTGAGGTGCGAGAAGAGGTGACGGTGAAGGAGGATTTGGAGTATCTGCAAAATTACCTGAACATATTGCAGATACGCTTTAATAAGCGTTTCGCCTATGAGATGGACGTGTCTCCGGACATTTATGACTGCGTGATTCCAAAGCTGATTATCCAGCCACTTTTGGAGAATGCGGTAAAATATGGATTTGACGAAAATAAGAAACTCAGTGTAAAGTTGAAGGGTTATCAAAACAAGGACCAGGTGGTATTTATCTGTGAGGATGATGGCGCCGGTATCGAGGAGGAGCTTTTGCAGGAACTGCAGAGGCAGATGACGGGAGATGAAAATACCGGTACACACTTAGGTTTGTACAACATCAACAGGCGTATCCAGCTGATGTATGGACAGGACTACGGGGTGTACTTAGATAGCGAGAAGGGGCGGGGCACCATGGTACGACTGGTGCTGCCGAAAAAGAGGAATGAATCATGTACAGAGTGCTAATCGCGGAGGATGAGGACATCATTCGCAAGGGGATAGCGTACACTGTGGACTGGGTATCCATGGGTTGCACCATCATCGGTGAAGCGGCTGATGGCAAAGAGGGTGTAGAAAAGATACGAGAGCTAAAGCCCGACATCGTGCTGGCAGATATCATGATGCCCGTGATGGATGGGCTGGAAATGCTTCGCAACACCATGGAGGATGGGACTTTCAAAGCCATCATCATGACCAGCTATGCAGATTTCGAGTATGCGAAAAAGGCCATCCAGCTTGGGGTATCGGCGTATCTCATGAAGCCTATCGACCAGGAAGAGCTGAGACAAAATGTGGAGAAAATCATCGAGGAAATCGAGAAGGAAAAGAAGGTCCATCAGCTGATGGAGAAGACCAAAGTTGCAGAAGAGCCTGAGGTCATCTACATGAAGCAGGACATGGACAATGACTACGTGCAACAGATTATCGATGCCACAAAAGAACGGTACAGTCAGAAGATCAGCATGGAGCTTTTCGCTGAGGAACTGGGGGTATCCAGCAGCTATTTGTCCAGAAAGTTTAAGGAGGCTACCGGCTTTACTTATTTGGATTTCCTGAATAAGTACCGGGTGCAGAAAGCCATCAAGCTTCTGGAAAAGGGCACTTACAAGGTCTACGAGGTGTCGGATATGACCGGCTTTTCAGACTATAAGCATTTTAATACAGTATTTAAGCGATATACAGGACAGGCTCCATCGGAATTTGTGAACTAGGTTCAGAATTTCGGATACAGGCTAGTTCAGAAAATCGGATAAAAAAGTAGAAATTTGGGTATTTCCAAATTTCTATTTTTTTTATGATTAATTTATCCAATAACCATGTGGAAAGGAGAAGGAATTTATGAAAAAGAAATTGGCACTAATGTTAGCCGGACTGATGACACTTAGTCTAGTAGGTTGTGGGGGCGCAGCAGAAACACCTGCAACACCTGCAGCACCTGCAGCGACAGAGGCACCTGCAGCAGAAGGGGAAGCAGAGGCACCTGCAGCAGAAGCAGAAGGCTCTGACTTATCTGCTCTGATTGAGGCAGCAAAAGCAGAAGGTACTTTAGTCGTATACGGCTCCTGCGAAGAAGAGTACTTGGCAGCAGCTTGCAATCATTTTAAAGAGCTCTACGGCATCGACGTACAGTATCAGCGTCTGTCCACAGGCGAGGTACAGAGCAAAATCGAAGAAGAAAACGGAAATCCTTCCGGTGACGTTTGGTTCGGTGGTACCACGGATCCTTACAACGTAGCAGCAGCTGAAGGCTTACTTGAGCCTTACGAAGCACAGAACGCAAGCCACTTAATCAGCGACAAATATCGCGACAAAGATGGTCAGTGGTATGGTATCTACAAAGGTATCCTTGGCTTCATGGTAAACAAAGACGAACTGGAACGTATGGGTATCGAAGAGCCTAAGGATTGGCAGGATCTTCTGGATGAGAAATACAAAGGTCTTGTATGGCTTTCCAACTACAATACAGCAGGTACAGCAAAACTTGTCATCAACACCATGATTCAGAAATATGGTCATGATGAAGGTATTCAGTACTTAGTAGACCTGGATAAGAACATCGAAGTTTACACCAAATCCGGTTCCGGCCCATCTAAGAACGTAGGTACAGGCGAATGTGTAGTAGGTATCGGTTTCTTACATGATGGTATCACTCAGATTGTAGATAACGGTTATGGCAACATCGACCTGGTTATCCCATCTTCCGGTACCAGCTTTGAAATCGGTGCTACCGCAATCTTCAAAGGTTGCGCTCATCCAAACGCAGCTAAGCTTTGGATTGAATATGCACTGAGCCCTGAATGTGTTGAGCTTGCAGCTCAGAACGGTTCTTATCAGTTCCTGGTACTGGACAATGCAAAACAGCCTGAAGTTGCAGCAGAATTTGGCTTAGATCCAGAAAACGTAATGGATTACGACTTCGAAGACGCAAAAGAAAATACTACAAAATACGTTGAAGAAGTTATGAATGCACTGGGAAGTGCAGCAGACGATCGTTTCCAGACAGAATAATTTAGGAAACAGTAAGATTGGGCGGATGCGATACTTCATCCGCCCATTTTTATACAAGGAGGAAATATAAAATGGCAAAAAGTCAAAGCGCCAGCTTGGATCGTAAAAAGCTCCTTGCAGATCCGATCATGGTGACCACGATCGTGCTATTGGTTGTCTTTTTGACAGTCTTTATCTTATATCCGCTGGCTATCCTTCTGGTGGACAGCTTTGTTTCGGAACAGGGCGGCTTTACCCTGGACACATTTAAGAGAATTATGGGGCTTGCCAACTTTAAGAGGGCTATCACCAACACCTTGAAGGTTGGATTTTTGGTTGGCATCGCATCTTCACTTATCGGTTTATTGTTTGCGTATGTGGAAGTCTATGTGAAGCTTAAGAGTAACTTCACTTCCGGACTTTTCAAAGTGGTATCTATGTTGCCCGTAGTATCACCACCTTTTGTACTATCTTTATCTATGATTATGCTTTTCGGTAAGGCAGGTATCATCACCAGATTCTTACTGAAAATTTACGATAACAATGTATATGGCTTTTGGGGTATCGCCATTGTACAGACCCTGACATTCTTCCCGGTTTGTTACATGATGCTGAAGGGTCTTTTGAAAAACATCGATCCATCCTTAGAAGAAGCAGCCAGAGATATGGGGGCTTCCAGATCGAAAGTATTTATGACAGTGACATTACCGCTGATCCTTCCCGGTCTGGGTAATGCATTCCTGGTAACTTTCATCGAGTCCATCGCAGACTTCGCGAACCCGATGATCATCGGTGGTTCTTATGATACTTTAGCAACCACCATCTACTTGCAGATTACCGGTGCTTATGACAAAGCAGGCGCCGCAGCTATGGCAGTGGTACTTTTGACCATCACACTTTTGATGTTCATCGTGCAGAAATACTACCTGGAAGCAAAGAGTACCGCCACCCTTTCCGGCAAGGCAAGCCGTGAGCGTATGCTCATCACAGATAAGAGCGTAACTATTCCGCTGACTGTACTTTGCTCCGGTTTGGCACTTTTCGTAATCATCATGTACATTTGCGTACCATTTGGTGCCATGTTCAAGACCTGGGGCTATGATTTCCATCTAACCTTCAAGTGGTTTAAGCAGGTATTTACCAAATACAAAGGCTTAAAGGCCTTCAAGGATAGTTTCGTATTATCCCTGATTTCCGCGCCTATCACGGCACTGCTGTCTATGATCATCTCTTACCTTGTGGTAAAGAGAAAGTTCAAAGCAAAAGGTTTCATCGAAGCAGTTTCCATGCTGGCCATGGCTGTACCGGGTACCGTACTTGGTATCGGTTATATCAGAGGTTTTTCCGGTGGTATTTTCCACACAGGATTTTTACAGGGCCTTTATGGTACAGGTGCCATCCTAGTTATCGTATTCGTAGTGCGAAGCCTTCCTACAGGTACCAGAAGCGGTATCTCGGCTCTTCGTCAGATCGATAAGAGCATCGAGGAAAGTGCTTACGATATGGGTGCAGACAGTTTCAAGGTCTTCATGACTGTCACATTGCCACTGATTAAGGACAGCTTCCTCAGTGGTTTCGTTACATCCTTTGTACGAAGCATCACCGCAATCAGTGCCATCATCCTTTTGGTGACACCATCTTATCTGCTGATTACTGTACAGATTAATGAGTTTGCAGAAAAAGGATCCTACGGTATTGCTTGTGCATTTGCAACCATCCTGATTCTCATCACATACACTGCAGTACTTTTGATGAACATCTTGATGAAATACTTTGGAACCAGCCGCAAGGTGAAAACAGAAGAGAACTAAGGGAGAACTGATATGGCAAAAGAGAAAAAAGGCGTACGCCTAGATCATATTTCAAAAATTTACAAAGATCCAAAAACAGGAAAAGACTTCTATGCAGTCAAAGATACCAATCTGGAAATCGAGCCGGGTAGCTTCGTCACTTTACTGGGTCCTTCCGGCTGTGGTAAGACTACAACCCTTCGTATGATTGCAGGTTTCGAAAGTCCTGACGAGGGTGAAATCTATTTAGGAAATGAGCCAATCAATGCGCTCACTCCGAACAAACGTGATACCGCCATGGTATTCCAGAGCTATGCCCTTCTGCCACACTACAATATCTTTGATAACGTGGCTTATGGTCTGAAACTTCGCAAGATGGACTCTGCTACCATTAAGAAAAAAGTAACGGACATCCTGGGCCTGGTAGGTCTGGAAGGTATGGAAAACCGTATGACCAATCAGCTTTCCGGTGGTCAGCAGCAGCGTGTAGCTTTGGCCCGTGCGCTGGTAATCGAGCCAGGTGTGCTTTTATTCGATGAGCCTTTGTCCAACCTGGATGCAAAGCTTCGTGTTTCTATGAGAACCGAGATCAGACGTATCCAGCAGGAAGCAGGTATCACCGCAGTATATGTAACCCACGACCAGTCTGAAGCTATGGCTATCTCCGATAAGGTCATCATCATGAATGGCGGTATCGTGGAGCAGGTGGCTTCTCCGCAGGAAGCTTACTATTATCCAAAGAGTAAATTCGTGGCTGACTTTATCGGTGAATGTAATTTCCTGAAGGGAAAGGTGATTAGTCAGAATCAGGTAGAAATCGACGGTGTGAAGGTAAACTGCGTAACAGGCAAACTGCAGCAGGGAGCTGAATGTGATGTGGTACTTCGTCCGGAAGGTGCTACTTTGGCAGATACCGGCGACGTGAAAGGTATCGTGAAGTATTCTTGCTTCATGGGTGCTTACCAGGATTATCACATTCAGGTAGGGGACTCTTTGGTGAAGATTCAGGAGTACAATCCAAAGAACAAGAAAATCTACATGGTAGGCGATACAGTATTCCTTCACTTCGAGGATAATACTTTATACGCTTTATAAAATATAAGAAGAAAAAGGAAAACAAAATGACAGCAATTGAGATTCTGGAGTTTTTACAGAGTCCTTGCGAGGTTGCCGTTGTGATTCGTTTGGCGCTGGCAGCTCTTTTTGGAGCTTTGATTGGCTGGGAGCGCATCGCCAGACATCACAATGCCGGTATCAGAACGTTTGCCTTGGTGAGCCTGGGCTCAGCGGTGGCAGCAGCACTGAATATTTATTTAGCATTAATGCCGGAGCTGAAGGCAGACGCCAGCCGTATCTCGGCCCAGGTGGTCAGTGGTATCGGTTTCCTAGGGGCCGGTACGATTCTGGTGACCGGACGTAAGCAGATCAAGGGCTTATCTACGGCAGCCAGTCTCTGGGTAAGTGCCTGCATGGGTATGGCCATTGGTGCCGGCTATCTGGTGGTAGGTGTGGCATGCTTTTTCATGGTGATTTTTGCAAACATGGTGCTCCTGCACTTGAGCCGAAGAGTAGAAGGCAACAGCAAGTATTTGAGCATCTACATTGAGGTGGATAAAGCGCGCGGCGTGACCAAGCTCATGAAGAAAATCAGTGAAGAAGGCTTCAATATAAGCAGTATGGTAAAAAGCAAAGAGAAAACGCTTCTTGCCACAGATTGCGGTTTGATCATCGATTTGGATTTAGATCGTCGCCGCAGTCACAGCCAGGTACTGGATATTTTCAGCAACCAGGACTATGTAAATTACATCGAAGAGGTTTAGGACGGGGAAACCCCGTCCTAAACCTCTTTTTTGTCGGTGCGGCTTTGATGCATGATGTAGCCCCGCCCTTTGCGAAGCAAATTCGTTTGGGCGGGGTTTCCCGTCCTAGACTTCTTTTTTTGGTCGGGGCGGCTTTCTGGCATTTTGCGGTGTGCCGTACACGCAGAAATTACTTTTTTCGGTTTTACGTGTCTGCTTTTGAAATGCCGTACACGCAGAAATCACTTTTTTCTCATTTTTGCGTGTCTGTTTTCATATAAATACGTATGTGACATTAGATTTCACAAGTTACACCGTAACGGTGAACCGAGGCCTTACGGTGCACCGACAGGAAATTCAAATACACCGTAAGGTTGCAGGCAAAATTTACGGTTGAGAGGAGATTTCACAAGTTACACCGTAACGGCCAACCGAGACTTTACGGTGCACCGACAGGAAATTCAAATACACCGTAAAGTTGCAGGCAAGCTTTACGGTTGAGAGAAGATTTCACGAGTTACACCGTAACGGTGAACCGAAGCCTTACGGTGCACCGACAGGAAATTCAAATACACCGTAAAGGCGCAGGTGAAATTTACGGTTGAGAGAAAATTTCACGAGTTACACCGTAACGGCAAACCGAGGCCTTACGGTGTACCGACAGGAAATTCAAATACACCGTAAGGTTGCAGGCAAAATATACGGTTGAGAGGAGATTTCACAAGTTACACCGTAATGACTTCTTATTTAGGTTTAAAACAGGTATAGTAGTTAGTAGGTCTTAGACGTAGATGAAATATACATTGAGGAGGCAGGAGATGGATAGACCGGTTACGACTTTGTTTATGTTGATGTCTTTGGATGGAAAGATTAGTCCGGGGGCATCGGATGAGTTAGATGTGGACAAGGATTTCCCCAGCATCGAGGGGCTGAAGGAAGGTTTGCCACAGTATTATGAGATTGAGCAGACCACGGATTTGTGGTCTTTTAATACGGGACGTGTGCAGGAGAAAATGGGAGCGAACGTGAAGGAACTCCCTGCAAAGTCTCCGGTTTCATTTGTACTACTGGATAATAGTCATTTGACGGAGCATGGTGTGCGGTATTTTTGTGCTAGGTCGAAGGAATTTGTGTTGATTACTTCGAATCAGGAGCATCCTGCATTTGGCGTGCAGGAGGAGAATCTGCATATTATTTATCAGGAAACTTTGAGTTTGGCGGAAGCGCTGGCTACGTTAAAGAGGGATTATGGTTGTGAACGTATCACAATTCAGAGTGGTGGTACGGTGAATGGGCTATTCCTGCGGGAGAAGTTATTTGATTATGTGGACATCGTCATAGCGCCGGTTTTAGTAGGTGGAAAGGAGACGTCTACTTTGGTGGACGGTAGTTCCATCATGAATACCTCAGGGTTGAAGGGGTTAGGTGTGCTGAAACTGGAGAGTTGTGAAACACTAGAGAACTCATATGTGAGAATGCGGTATCAGGTTGTTTCCTAGTAACGTGTTTCAACTAGTTTAGAGATTGGAGCATCTAGTAGATATGAAGATTATGGTGAGTGCGTGCCTGCTGGGGCAGAATTGTAAATACAATGGTGGAAATAATTATAGTGAAAAGGTGGCGAAGTTCACGGAGGGACATGAGGTGATTCCGGTGTGTCCGGAGGTGGCAGGTGGTCTGCCTACTCCTAGGATTCCTTGTGAAATTGTGGGAGGCGTCGTGACCAATAGAGATGGCGAGAGTAAGGACAAGGAATTCAGAAATGGCGCTGAGCTGTGCTTGAAGAAAGCGCTGGAGGAGAAAGCGGACTTAGCGATTTTACAGTCCAGAAGTCCTTCTTGTGGCGTGAAGCAGATTTACGATGGCAGCTTTTCCGGAAGGCTCATAGACGGACAGGGCGTTTTTGCCCAGTTACTTGTAGAGAATGGAATCAAAGTAATGGATTTGGAAGATTTATAGATGATATAATAGATTCCAATAGGAGGTGCAGTTATGCAGAGAGTTGAGAAGTTTTTAAAAGAAGCAGGAACATACTATTTGGCTACCGTAGATGGTGACCAGCCTAGAGTGAGACCATTTGGTACCGCTCATATTTTCGAAGGCAAGTTGTATATCCAAACCGGCAAGAAAAAGGACGTATCCAAGCAGATTCATGCAAATCCAAAGGTAGAGATTTGTGCATTTAAGGATGGCGTTTGGGTTCGCGTGGCAGGCGAGCTGGTTGCGGATGATAGAAGAGAAGCAAAGCAGTCCACGCTGGATGCTTATCCATCTTTGCAGGGCATGTACTCCGCAGATGATGACAATACAGAAGTGCTGTATTTCAAAAATGCCACCGCTACTTTTAGTTCCTTTACAGGGGCTCCGGAAGTAGTGACATTCTAATGAAAGTAAAGGTCGCAACGCATCGTTGCGGCCTTTTGATATTGTTTGAAAAAAAGTACTTACACGAAATGAAAAAATGTGGTAGTCTCATTATTGTTGTAAAAAAGTGAGATGTACATGACACAGATTTATGGAGGTCCGGCTTTGCTGGGCCTCTTTTTCTTGTCTTGAATCTATTGTCCTGAATCGAAGATTCGGGACGTAGCCCCGCCTTCGGCGGAGCCGATTTTTCATGGCGGGGTAACATTTTCATGTCAGAAAGGAAGAAAACATGCCAAAAAACAGATTAGAAGAAACAATTTTTACCATTATGATGGTTCTCGTCATGGTGTATGCCATGATTTGCTACAATATCGCTCTTGCTACCGGTGGATTTGAGAATTTCATTTTCCTTGCAGCCTTAGGTGAGTTGCCGATTATGGCTGCTGTAGCTTTTGTAGTGGATACCTTTATCGTAGGCCAAATTGCCAAAAAGAATGCTTTCCGCCTTTTCAATCCAAAGGAGAATAATCCAATCTTTTTGGTGCTGGGAATCTCCGTATTCTCTGTATTATTCATGTGCCCCATCATGAGCTTTGTGGCCACCGTCCTTTTCAAAGGCGGGTTTACAGCAAATACCATATCCACCTGGATCCAGACTACTGCCATGAATTTCCCGATGGCATTTTTCTGGCAGCTGATGGTAGCTGGCCCTGTTGTAAGATGGCTTTTTGGAAAATTGCCATTCAAAAAAGCGCAGGAAGCGTAATGCATAAATTCATAGCCTAGGGAAGACATAATGTCTTTAAGCAAACTCCTTACGTAGAAATACGCAGGGAGTTTTTTGGTGCCGAAAACTTGGTGGATTTAGGTTGTCTTTGAACTTGATATCTTAGTATAATTGTGAAGAAACTAGAAACAGGGTTTTAGGAGAGACTATGGAAAAGAAGACAACAACAAATCCTTTATGGACCAGAGACTTTACGATTATTACCGCAGGCAGCGTGGTATCCATGTTTGGCAACAGTATGGCAGGGTTTGCCATGAGCCTCATGGTGCTGGACTTTACCGGCTCCACCATGCTGTATGCGATTTATTTGATGACATTTACTATACCGCAGCTTATCGTGCCTATCATTTCCGGGGCGATTCTAGACCGGTTTTCCAGAAAAAAGATGATTTATTCTTTAGACTACCTTACAGCTGCAATCTATGTGTTGGTGGCGGTGATCTTGGGAAGCGGACATTTCCATTTTCCCTTATTTGCCATATTTACCTTTATCATCGGATGCATCAATAGCATCTACATGGTGGCTTACGATAGCTTTTACCCGCTGCTGATCACGGAGGGCAATTACTCCAAGGCATATTCCATCGCCAGCGTGCTAGAGACCATGGCAGCTTTTATGATTCCTGTGGCCACATTTTTGTACAATCAGGTAGGCCTTGCACCGCTGATGATTGGAAATGGCATTTGCTTTTTTATCGCGGCTACCTTGGAGACCAGAATCGGTGCGGAAGAGGAGTATATCCAGAAGCAGAAAAAGAGTGCGGAAGGGGATCAGCTGAACTCCGTGTCCCGGGTTTTTGTGGATATCAAGGAAGGGTTTCGTTACCTGGCCAGCGAAAAAGGCCTTTTGGCCATTGCGGTGTATTTCTTATTTAGTTCCCTGGCAGGCGGCGCCACAAATGTGGTGGCTCTTCCGTATTTTAAGGATAGTTATGCTAACGGCGAATACATTTTCATGTTGGTCATGGGTATGAGCATGCTTGGTAGAGGCGTTGCCGGTTCTATTCATTATAAGAAAAAGCTTCCCACCAAATATAAGTATGTCATTGCCTTATCGGTGTATATCACCATCGGCATTCTGGAAGGAACGGTGCTGTATCTGCCCATATGGCTTGCCATGACTTTTATGTTTTGTACCGGCCTTGGCGGCGTCACCAGCTACACCATCCGTGTTTCCGCCACCCAATCCTACGTGCCGGATGAAAAGAAAGGCCGCTTTAATGGCGCCTTCCAGGTGCTGAGTACTTCCGGCGCTTTGATTGCTGAGCTGACCGCCGGGGCCCTAAGCTATATTCTCGGACCCAGGGAGATTCAGCTTTTCTTTAATCTCATGTGCGTCCTGGCCGCCATCCTCATCATCGGTGGGAATAAGAAATACGTGGAAAAGATTTATAATAGGGATATGTAAGAGGAATAGGTTATGCAGATTAGAAGAGCAGAAGAGAAAGACATTGAGAAACTGATTGTGCTTTTACAGGAGGTGCTGGAGATTCATGCGGCGCTTCGTCCGGATATCTTTATCTCCGGTACGACGAAGTACACAGCTGAGGAACTGCAGCAGATGATTTTGGACGATGAGAAGCCTATCTATGTGGCAGTGGATGATGAGGATGCTGTGATGGGATATGCGTTTTGCCAGATAAAGGATTATCCTGCCAGCAATAATACACATCCCTTCAGGTCTTTGTACATCGATGATTTATGCGTGGATGAAACCTGCAGGGGACAGCATATCGGGGAAGCCTTGTTTGAATATGTGAAAGCAGAAGCGAAGCGCCTGGATTGCTATGAAGTAGGACTAAACGTCTGGGCCGGAAACACAAAGGCTGAGAAGTTCTACGAGAAGATGGGCATGAAACCCAGATCTACCCAGATGGAATATATACTTGAGTAAGGAGGAGCAACAATGGAAACCTATTATTATGTAGTAGAAAGTATCGATGGTGATTACGCAAACTTGCGTAGAACGGATATTGAATCTTCCGAGCTAAAACTTGTGGCTAGGGCATTATTGCCGGAAGGGATAGCCGAAGGCACACAGTTGAAGTACGTGATGTTTGAATATAGTATTGTTTAATATTGTAAATGAAAGTGAGGACTAAACATGGAAAATAATACATTTTTTGAAAGCGTTATGGAAGGTTTAAAAGAGGCCATTGATGATGCGAAAAGTGATGGGAAAAGCCTAAAGAAAGAAACTGTGGATAATTCGCCACAATAAAAAATAAGCAATATGTCAGTCCCTAATAATGCCGAAGCCCTAGGTTCACGTCCGAAACGTAGCTGACCATATTGCCTTTGTTAATTTATTTTGTATCACATTTATACCGGAACTGGCAAGGGGTTACTGAGCCAGTTCTTTTTCTAATAGTGCGGCAGCGTCTCGGACACAGTCGATGCATTCGCGTTTTACGATGCCGTCTTCGATGCCTTTTAATTCTTTGCAGATGACGGTGCCGTTCTGCTCCTTGAATGCGGAGATAATGCGGCGGCTGCCCTGCATGGTGGCCTGAGGGTTTTTCTTAATCTGACCAAGGACAGCCACAGCGCCGGTGATGGCGCCACAGGAAGCTTCCAAGCTTCCGCCGGTTCCTACGGCAAAGCCCTGGGTGAGATTGCGCATGGTTTCTTCGTCGATGCCGGCCAGGTCGCAGTAAGTGCAAGCCACTGCCTGGGCACAGTTATAACCACACATTTTCTTATTTGCAGCTTCTTCAATTCTAGATTCCATAGTATCCTCTTTTCTAATTATCAGAAGGTTTGTTTTTCAGTTGACAGATGCCCTGAGTCATGGTGCCCATGGGACAGAATGTACACCAGGTTCTTGGCTTATATAATACCATGACGATGAGACCGATTAAAGTGCTGGTGAGCATCAGGCTATAGAAGCCAAAGCTAAACTGCGCAATCCAAGGACTTGACGCAGCTACTGTGTAGGCCCAGTGCCAAGGCACTTTAAAGGTCCAGAACAGCTTCACCACTTGGCGAAGGGAATTTGCACCGGCAGCTACCAGATAGGTCTGGTATACCATGTTACCAAACATGGTCATAAAGAAGGCTAAAAAGCCGTAGCGGAACCATTTCCCGGAAATCCAGCCGGGAGCCTTTTTCTTGCGGCTTAAGCGGAGGCTATTTCCAAGCACGGTGAAAAGCTGGCCTCTACCGCAATACTTATTGCAAAAGTTCTTATTACCGCCGATGATGGCGAAAAGCAGCGGCACGATGAAATCTATCATGCCAAGCCAGGCAAACAGGATATTAAAAAATCCCAGGGAAAAATATAAAATGGACCAAATCCATAGATAGTCATACCAGTGTTTCTTACGCATTTAATTCCTCCCTTAGTTTTGTTTCAATGCAGCTTGCAGGGCATTCTTTGGCGCAGATGCCGCAGCCTACACACAAGTCCGGATTTACTTCGGAGTAGCATCCTTTTACGATTTGGATGGCTCCCCTTGGACAGACTTTTGCGCAAGCACCGCAGGCTACGCAGGTTCTTCTATCTACGACAGCAAGTTTCAGTGGTTTCAATGTTTCATCCTTTCAAATCCAATACAATCTTTCTAATTCATTTCACAAAAAAGCTCCCTTATTAACAGGACCTTCATCCTATCAAAAAGGAAGCGAATAAGTTTGTGACAAAGTCACATTAAGTATAATTTTTTTAGGAAAGTTTTTTTAGGAGACCTTCGTCTTTTATATGGATACTGCCGCGGCCCAGGGTGATGGCACCGGCTTCTGCCAGGTATTTCAGCACTTTGGAGACCACTTCTCTGGCACTACCGATATAGGTGGCGATTTCTTCGTGGGTCAAACGCAAATCTGTGGTGTTGTGCCGATGCATTTCTTCCAATAGAAAGGCAGAGAGGCGCTGGTCTATTTTGCGGAAGAGGATTTGCTGCATGGTCCACATGACGTCGGAGAATTTCTCTGTAGCGGTTTTATATAGGAAAAGTTCCGCATGAGGATTCTCCTTCATAATCGCGTTTAGGCAAAGCGTCGGCAGAATGAGCACCTCTGTGTTTTCCGTGGCTTCTATCATGACATCAAAGTCGATGGAGTCAAGCAGGCAGGAGGCGGATAAGACGCAGACATCTCCTTGGTATACACGGAAAAGCGTGACTTCACGGCCTTCTTCAGACACGATGTAGGTTCTGAGCTGGCCGGAGAGCACGGTCATCAGGCCCTTACAGTTCTCGTCTGCCCGGTGCATCAAATCACCCTTTTTATGGGTTTCTGTATAGCAGGCATCCGAAATAGCTGCCTTTTGTGCTTCGGTAAGTTGATTCCAAAATGGAAACAGAGTTGCGTAATCCATGTTAATTCCTTTGTCATACTTTACTTTGGCCTCATTGTATCATATGTATTCGGGAAAAGAATGACGAAACCATGAACAATACAGTGTGTTATAGTAATAATGATATGAAAAAGCGATACGAACAATATGACAATTTCAAAGGGATTCTGATTTTACTGGTAGTGGTAGGGCATCTGTGTGAAATCATGCCTTTCCCGGAGGCCCGGGGGAGCTATGCCATCATCTATCTGTTTCACATGCCGGCCTTCATATTTCTCAGCGGTATGTTTGGAAAGTTTGACGTGAAGCGCATCTTGAAGCATCTGGTGTTACCTTATTTTGTTTTTCAGACCTTGTACCTTCTTTTTGCCAGAGAGGTGCTGGGGACGAAACTGAAGTTCCAGTATCATAAGCCTTATTGGATTTTGTGGTATCTCATGGCCATGATTTGGTGGAATCTGCTGCTGGCGGTTTTAGCACTGAAGCAGCGTTATTTGCGATATCTCATTTGGGCCATCAGCATTGGCCTGAGCTTATGGATCGGTACGGTGTCGTCGGTTTCCTATGATTATACTTTGAGTCGCACCATCGTGTATCTGCCTTTCTTTTTATGGGGATACTATTTTAAACATTCATCTTTCTTTGAAAAATGTCAGGGGGAGAGCTTCCGCAATTCCAGAGGCTATCGCATCGTGGCAGTGCTGTTTGCGGTCCTTGCTACTATAGCCATAGCGGTGGTGATGATGCACAGGTCCGCTATCAATGCCAAGTGGTTTTACGGGGCTTACCCTTATGGGAAATTACACTATCACGCAGGGATTCGCGGCGGGCAGCTTGTGGCGGCAGCGGTGATTATCGTGGTGGTTTTGATGTTTTTACCGGAGAAAAAGATACCGGTACTTGGTACCATTGGGCAGCGTACCATGCCGATCTTTTTGCTTCATGGCTTCGTGATTCGCTACATGAAATATGCGAAGGCCTGGAACAGGTTAGAACAGGCCGGTTTTCCTTTGAAAGGCGGAATGGGGATTCTGCTTTTGCTTCTTCTGGCAGCAGGCATTGTGGCCCTAATCATGGCGCTGACTTACCTTTGGGATAAGCTGAAAGCAAAGTGCCTTGGGGGTTTCAGAACCAAATAAATTGCTTAAAGAATGAGATTAGAGCTTTTCGTAATTATAGATAGAGGGATACGCCCCGAACTGTTAAAATGATATAGAAAATACTGTGTATCTTACACAATGGGAGGTATTACATGAAGCAGTTGACAGGATTTATGAAGGGGGTTAATCTTGGCGGTTGGATTTCTCAGTTTGCCAAGTACGACAAGAATCATTTTGACACCTTTATTACAGAAAAGGATATCGATTACATCGCTTCCTTGGGATTTGATCACGTGCGTGTTCCGGTAGATTATAATGTGCTGGAAGATGAGGACGGGGCACCAAAGGAAGATGGTTTCAACTATTTGAAAAACTGCCGTGAGTGGTGTGAGAAGAATCACTTAAACATGCTGATTGATTTGCATGAGTGCTACGGCTATTCTTTTGATCCTTTGAAAAAGGACATGGACAGAGAAAAATTCTTCTATGATGATGCGCTGCAGGCTCGTTTTATGAATCTGTGGAAACGTATCGCCACTACTTTTAAGGACTATCCAAATCAGGTGGCTTTCGAGCCTTTGAATGAAGTAGTTTTGGTAGAAGTGGCAGATGCTTGGAATGAGATTGCCGGCAGATATATTCACATGATTCGTGAGATTTGCCCGGAACACATCATCATCGTAGGTGGCGTTTGCTACAACAATGTACAGAGCGTACCAAAGCTGGATTTACCTGTAGATGAGAAAGTGGTTTATAACTTCCACTGCTATGAGCCTATGGTGTTCTCTCACCAGAGCGCTTACTGGATGGAGGGCATGCCCCTTGATTTCCACATCGGTTATCCAAAGACTTTGGAAGAGTATCGTCGTGCCGCAGATGAACTGCCTTGCGACTTAGGCGGTGCTGTATTCCAGGCAGGCATCCGTGAAATCGGCCCCGGCTTCTTCGAAGATATCTTTGCACCTGCTGTAGAGAAAGCCCAGAAAGACGGCGTATGCCTTTACTGCGGTGAGTATGGTGTCATCGATCAGGCAGACCCAGAAGACAGACTTCGCTGGATGAAGGACATCCACGTAGCTTTCGAAAAATACGGCATCGGTCACGCCCTGTGGAACTACAAGCAGAAAGACTTCGGCCTTGTAGACGAAAGCTTCGCCAGCATCAAAGACAGATTTATCGAAATCGTATAGAGATAAAGTAAATGCAGCACCGTAAGGTGCTGCATTTTTTAGATTTTATGATTCTTTTCCAGTAGTTCTATCATCATGGATACATGATTGTATTCGACTACACGGCCATCTACCAGATAGGAACCTTTTTGCAGGCGCAGTCGTTCTTTGAAGAGGGCGATGGCAGCAGTGGTATCGATGCCCAGGATGGTCATCATGGTGATGGCTTCTTCGATGCTGGCTAAAGGAATCCTGTCGGCTAGTTTGTTGGTGCCGGAGATACTACGCTGGTTTGTGCGATAGACATAGAGCGGCTCGTTGATATAAGCGATTTTTTGAGACATCAGGTAAGTGTAGAAGGTCGTGTAATCATCCTCCGCGATTTTGCCAACAGGATAGCGCAAGAGACGGAAGAGCTTTCTGTTATAGAGCTTACCCCAGGCTGTCACAAAGCAACTGCTGTGATTCTCGATGCCAAACATATGCTGGAACCATTCTTCCGGTTTGTATTCTTTAACATAGCTGTCTTCTTTTCTGGTATAGAAGTGGAAGACGGACGTCTCTTCTTCGAATCGGACGAAATTGGTGATTGTCACATCGCTACCGGTTTCTTCATGGACGGAAACAAGGCGCTCAAAGTAGTTATCTTCTACCCAGTCATCACCGTCTACATAGGAAATATAAGTGCCGGAAGCCATTTCAATGCCTCGGTTTCTGGCTGCGCTACATCCACTGTTGGGCTGGGAGATTACTTTTATTCTGGAGTCCTTCTGGCGATATGCTTCGCAGATTTGGAAGGTACCGTCCGTAGAACCGTCATTCACCAGGATGATTTCTAGGTCTCTATAAGTCTGCGCTAAAAGGCTGTCAAGGCACTTGGGTAGATACTTTGCATTATTATAGATAGGAACGATTACAGAAATAGTATGCATAGGAGCAAATCCTTTCGTGTATTATTGGCTGGCTTTTTCGTCCCAAACAGGTACGTCGATGCCCACCACCTTAGAGGTAAACTTGGTTTCGTCAGAAGATTCATAGTGTTGCTGCGCTTTCTTTACATACTTGAAACCGATGTATAGAAGCGGGATGTTGCAATAAGCGATTAGAATATTTGCAAAGTCGGACAAATCCCACAGTGCTCCCAGATCCATGCCTACGATGGAAGTCAGCATACCGAAGCTGATGACGATGATGTCCAGTACGCGAATGACATTGATAAATACTTTGCTGCGGCTGATACGGTTTGCGCAGATTTCGGAGAAGGACATAAAGCCCAGTAAGCAAGTGAAGGCGAAAAGGCCAAAACACAAGGAAATCAGCAGGGTTACTACGGTGTTGAAAGCGGTACCGGGAGTCAGTTCTGCAGCGGAAGCAAGGTATTTTGGAAGCTTACCAAGTTCGAACCAGGCAGCGCCATTTTCACCAAGCCATGCACGGCCCATGATGACTACGAAGCCTGTCAGGGTGCAGATGACGATTGTGTCCAGGAAGACACCGATGGCCTGTACGCATCCCTGATCACAAGGGTGGTCTGCATCAGAAGCGGCAGCAGGCATGGTAATGGTACCTTGACCGGCTTCATTAGACATAAGGCCACGTTTTACGCCTTGCATCAAAGCCACGCCAAAAGCTCCGCCGAATACAGCTTCCGGTTTAAAGGCTTCTGTAAATACGGCATAGAAGAACCAAGGAATTCTTGGGATGTTAAGCAGAATCAGCACCAGCACTGTCAGTACATAAACGATGGCCATGATAGGCACCAATACGTCTGTGACACGGGAAATCTTTTTCGTTCCACCAAAGGATACTGCCACAGTAGCGATGATGACGATGACAAAGCCAATCCAGTAAACAGCGTGGGTAGTAGGCAGCTCGCTACCATGTACGATGCTGGCAATCTGACCCATAGCGGATACGGTATTAAAGCCCTGGGCCGGGAAACAAAGCAACGCATAAATGATGTACATGAGAGACAGTACCACACCTACGATGGCTGAGTTTTTCAGGAGTCGTCTGCCGTAGAAAGCCATACCACCGATGTATTCGTCATCCTTTTTCTCTTTAAAAATCTGGGAAAGGGTGGACTCCACAAAGGCGGTAGCCATACCGAAGAAAGCGGAAATCCACATCCATAAAAGGGCGCCGGGACCACCAACGGATACGGCACCGGTGACACCTAGGATATTGCCGGGGCCTACACGCATAGCGGTGGATAAGAAAAAGGAAGCCAGGGGCGAAATGCCGGTTGTGGCTTTGCTTTCTTTCAGTACCTGAATGCCTCGTTTGAATTTACGAATCTGGATGAATCGTAGTCTGATAGAAAAGTAGATGCCTGACCCAATCAGCAAAATGATGGCCAGGGTGAAGTTGCCTAAAATAGGAATGTTCTTGTACCATTCGAAGTTCGTGGGGAAGTCCCAGAACAGGTCTGATACAACCTGAATTTTACCGCAGACCGCAGTAATGATGTCTAATAGTGTTTCCATACATAATCTCCCTCTTTTTTCTGTAATTCTTGAAACGCATTATATAGTTCAATCATAGAAGTAAGTCGCATCTTCGTCAATTTAAAATGGTACAATTATAAAAGAGAAAAAATCATGTGAGGCGTAGGACATGAAAGCGTTTTATCATTTACCGGGATTATTTGAGTTTTATGAATTCTATAAAGTGTTTTTGGAACTGTACCGCCAGCACAGAGAGTACTTCTATGACTGGTGCGAGATAGGGTCTATCTACGGGGCACCAGCAGATTGTATCTGGGGTGGTGGCAGAGTAGGCTTCGGCGATGCAGATTCGGAAGAGGTGGCAGAGCTTATGAGAGAGTACGGGATTTCCGCTAGGCTTACCTTTAGTAATTCGCTGCTGAGGGAGGAACACTTATCTGATAAAAAGTGTAATGCGCTTTGCAGGCTCTTTGAGCATAATGGTTCAGTCAAAATTAGAACTGAGGAAAACGGAACTGTAGAAAACGGCATCATCGTTCATTCCGATCTTTTGGCAAAGTATATCCGGGACACTTACCCTGAGTTTTATCTGGTGTCCTCCACTACAAAGGTGCTGCGAAACTTCTCAGAACTAAAACAGGAATTAGACAAACCTGAATTCACTTATGTAGTACCGGATTTTCGCCTGAATACAGCTCTTGACCAGCTGAGGGAATTATCTCAAAAGCAGAAGGACAAGGTGGAGTTCCTCTGCAACGAATGCTGCTACTATGACTGCTATGACAGAAAGGCTTGCTATGAAAATGTAAGCCGCAAGAGTCTGGGAGAGGACTGCGAGGACCAAAGGTGCGTATCCCCTGCGGCAAAGGAGGGGTATCGCTTCTCGGAAGCTATGAAGAATCCCGGCTTTATTGGTTTGGAGGCTATTCGGGAGATTTACATGCCGGCGGGATTTAGCCAGTTTAAGATAGAGGGCAGAAGCCTGGGAAGCGCCATTATCCTAGAGTTTCTTCTTTACTATATGACGAAGCCGGAATACCACCTGAAAGTTCGGGAAGAAATCTATCTAGATAGTATGTTGGATTTATTTTAGAAAATAGAAGGGCCGTGGAGTTTTCCACGGCCTTTTCTTAGCCTAAGAATTCAAGGATTTGCACGGAGCGCACCAGGCGCATCAGCTCTGAAATGTTCTCCAGGTTGATGCCGGTAAGCTCTGTTATTTTTTTGAGCCTGTATGCCAGGGTATTGCGGTGCACAAAGAGGGCACTGGCGGTGTCCTTTACACTTAGACCACATTGAATGTAGCTCTTTAAGGTATCCAGGAGCTGACCATCTTTGGCTTCATCGTATTGAATCAGGGTATAGATGGCAGGATGTACATAGCTGGTGAGCTTTTCACGGTCCTGGCATTCATTTAGGATATGGAAGAATTCGTAATCTTTCCAGTGATGAATCAGTTCTTTTCGGCCAAGCTTCGCAGCCAGTGAAAAGGAGGTGCGAGCCAGCTTGTACTGTCGCGGAATCTCATCGATGTGATAGAACACATTGCTGGAAGCGATATCGGAGATTTCTTCCTTTAGCTCACTTTTACGAAACTGCTCCCACAGAGACATCTCATCCTCAGCTTTGATGAAAGCCACGATATAGCTGTGATATACCAGCACGTGGAGCAGCTGCGGATAGTCATGCATCTGGCTCCGCAGATGGGAGACGCCGTGGATGGTGTCTAACTTTCCTCGCAGGATATAAAGCTTTAGCGGCTGAGGGGTCTGCAAAGTCTGGGACAGTAGCAGGGCCTCTCCGTCCTCGATGGTGGTGCCATTGAGGAGATTGGTGAGAATCTCAGATGAAGCAGAGATGAATAAATCACTGTATTCTTCATGGGCTCTAAGGGCCTTGGCCAGCTTTTTGCTGATACGAGGCAAGAACTGCTGGTGATAGGGCTGTATACCCTTTCTGTTATCTAATAGAATCATATAGCCAATGGGGTGCTTCTTATAGTATAAGAGGCTGCAGAGCTTTAATTCATCAGACTTCTCACAAGTGATGAAGAAGGCGTCGGAGTTTTTGGGCAATCGGTCATTGGGCAGCATCTCGTTGATGGCTTTGATGAATTCGTAGGTGCAGTAGCCACGACGGACATTCTCGGTCCAAAGCGGGTCCGTGACCTTAATCTCCCGGGAGTAATCGATGACATGGAAGCCCAAATCGATGATTACGACAGAGCGGCCCAGAAACTTGGCGGTACGTTCTACCAATTCATGAAAATCCTCACTTTCATATAAAGGAGGAAAGACATTGCGGTAGGTGGTCTCGTAGCTTTCTACGGGAGGCTCTTCTCTTGTTTGTTCCTCTGCCAGTCGCTGCGCCATTTCCAGCACGTAGCTTTGCAGCTGCTCCGGGGATATTTGAATTTGATTCTCTGTAATGGTGGCATCATAGCGCGTCAGTAGTAGATCGCGCATAGCCTCGGAATGTTCTATGTTCATGAAACTATTATAGCATCTTGTGCGTCATGCACAATAGCGCTTCTCTTTTTTTATGCCTCATATCTGTATTATTTTTATATCCCATTTTCTATAATTTTATTTAGAAAGATAGAAAAGGAGGTATGATTTATGGCATACGAGAAACTTTTAGCAAGAGGAAAAATCGGTTCTATGAATTTGAAGAACCGTGTAGTAATGCCCGCAATGGGTGTTTCTCTTGCACAACAAAACGGAGAGACGAATGAGCATATCATCCGTTACTACGAGGAGCGCGCAAAAGGAGGAGTAGGTCTCATCATCACAGAGATCACCAGAGTAGAGCCTGTATTTGGTACTGCTATTCCTAACCAGCTTGGCGCTTATGAATTAGGACAGGTACCTCACTTAGAGAGACTTGCTGAGCGTGTGCATAAGTATGGCACCAAGATTCTCATGCAGTTGCAGCATCCCGGTCGTGAGAATAAGTCCGCTATGATTGGTGGCAGACAGATCGTGGCACCATCTGCGGTGATGTGTAAGGTGACCCAGGAAATGCCTCGTGAACTGACTACAGAAGAGTGCGAGGACTTGGTTAAGGCCTTTGTACGTGGCGCTGTATTTGCAAAAATGGCTGGCTTCGATGGTGTAGAACTTCATGCAGCTCATGGCTATCTACTATGCGAGTTCCTTTCTCCATACACCAACAAACGTACAGATAAGTACGGCGGATCCTTCGAAAATCGTATCCGCATTCTGCAGGAGATGATTCAGGGTATTCGTGCAATGTGCGGTCCTCAGTTCATCATTTCTGTCAGAATCAGTGCAGATGAGTTTGTAGAGGGCGGTCTGAAACTGGAAGACAGCATCGAAATCGCGAAATGCTTAGAGAAATGCGGCATCGATGTAATCAATGTCAGCAGCGGTATCTATGAAAGCTCTACCACCATCGTAGAGCCTGCAAGCTTTGCACAGGGCTGGAAGAGACATTTGGGTACAGCTATCAAAAAGGCAGTACAGATCCCTGTCATTGCAGCAAATAACATCAAGGATCCTGACGTGGCAGAAGAACTCTTAGAATCAGACGTGTGTGACTTCGTTGCAGTAGGTAGAGCACACCTGGCTGATCCTAACTGGGTGAAGAAGACCAAAGAAGGTCGTGCTGATGAAATCAATAAATGTATCGGATGTCTGTATTGCTTCGGATGTCTTTCCGAAGGCGGTCATATCAAGTGTGCAGTAAACCCACGCTGTGGCCGTGAAGTAGAGTATGCTGACGTGGTAAAGAACGGAGATGGCAGAAAAGTAGCCATTATCGGTGGTGGCCCTGCAGGTATGCAGGCAGCTCTTACTTTAAGCGAGAGAGGCTTCGCACCGGTTCTTTTCGAGAAAGCAGATCACTTAGGTGGACAGCTGAACGTGGCAGATAAGCCACTTTTGAAAGAAAAACTGGGTGCTTACAAAGATTCCCTCATCGCCAGAGTTACTAAGGCAGAAAACATCGAAGTGAAGTTAAACTGCGAAGCTACTGTGGATGCTGTGAAAGCCGTAAATCCTGTAGGCGTATTCATCGCAACCGGCGGTACACCAATCGTTCCACAGATTCCGGGTATCGATGGTGCCAATGTCATGACAGCAGAAGATGTGCTTTTAGGTAAAAAGACTCCTACCGGTAAAGTAGCTGTCATCGGTGGTGGTATCACCGGTCTTGAGACTGCAGAGACTTTAGGCGACAAGGGATGTCAGGTTACTTTAGTGGAGATGATGAAGGAAGTAGGTCGCGGCCTTTACAAATCTGTGCTGGTAGATACTATGATGCGTTATCAGAAGATGGGTATCGAAGTAAAGACCTGCGAGCGTCTTATGAGCATCGATCAGGGCTCTGTGACATTAGAGAATACAGAGACCAAAGCCACAACCAAGCTAGAGGCAGACACCGTAGTCATTGCACTGGGCGTTCGTCCTGTCAACCAGTTGGTTGAGCCGTTCTTTGACAATTTTGATGAGGTATTTGTGTTGGGTGATGCTGATCGTTCCGGCAGAATCGTAGATGCTACTTTCGCTGCCAACGGTCTTGGATCTACATTTTTAGCTTAAGAGGATAGGGGGTTATCACATGAAAAAGCAAAAAACTGTACGGTTACTATGCATAGCGCTTTGTCTGGTGCTTTTGGGGAGCATCTTCGCTATGCTGATTAATTCAAACTTCGGGAAAACCAAGATCTCCAGGGTGTCTTTTGACACAGAGACAGGCACACTATCAGGCCTTTTATATCTGCCAAAGGATGCCTCAGCAGAGAATCCAAAGCCTACTGTTATCGTGACACATGGCTATCTAAACTCTGCAGAAATGCAGGATGCCAATGCCATCGAACTAAGCAGAAGAGGCTATGTGGTATTGGCTCTGGATATGTATGATCACGGACATTCAAAAGCCAATGCGTCTGCCTATAGCGGCACGGATTTCTTTGGCCTGTGGTCTACTTTCTGGATTCACTCTATGTATGATGCGGTGCAGTACATGTATGAGCAGCCTTATGTATTAAAGGATGCAGCAGGGAACGGTATCATCGGTGTTACCGGTCATTCTATGGGCGGTTTCAGTAGTACCATGGCGCTGGCTATGGACGAGCAAGCAGCTGCAGCTACCGGCGTACGTAAAATCTATGCCGGTCTGACTGAAGGCTCAGACTTCTCCTATTCCGGTCTTTTAGGTGTCACCGCAGAGGCAGCAGACGCAGCAGGCGGCGGTCGCTTCATGGGTAAAGTGGCAGCGCACTATGATGAGTTCTTCTTCAATGATCCTGCAGAGGCAGGCGGCACCGTGCGCTATAAAGACTACGTAGCCACTCCGGACGGCAAGACTTTCTTACAGCAGGAAAGCGGTCAGGCTAATACTTGGTATGATACCTCTGATGGTGGCAAGAGAATCATCTATGAGCCGGCACAGACGCATCCTTGGAATCATTTTTCCAAGAAGACCACTGGTTATGCAATAGAGTTCTATCAGACAGCTTTTGCAGATTATGCAAATAATATCAAACAGATTGCACCGACTTCTCAGACTTGGATGCTGAAAGAATTGTTTGAACTGATTGCACTCATCGGCTTTATCATGATGATCGTACCAATCGTAGTACTGCTGCAGCAGCTTCCATTCTTAAAGGAGGCGCGTACAGAACTGATTGCTCCGGCAAAAACGGATGCCTCAGTAGGTGGCAGATTTGCAGGCTTTGCAGTATTATTGACAGCTATTTTGCTACCGGCTATCTTCTTTGAAAGCTTATACGACGTGGATGTAACTTCGCAGGGCATGCAGATTTTGAGGTTCCTGGCGCTGGGACTTTCTATTAGCGGCATCTTTGCATTCTGCATCTCTCGTAAGGCCGAAGAGAACCGTAAAGGTTATCAGGTGGGTAGTTGCCTGGTATTCGCCTCCGGATGCTTGCTGGCTATTTTGACCAAGGTGCCACTGTTCCAGAATCTCACTATTTGGACTGCACCGGTGGTAAACAATATCGCCTACTGGACTATAGGAGCAGCCCTGATTTCCCTTTTGGTAATGAGCGTAGTCTATGTGGCAACCAAAGCCAAAGAGGGTGCGGGCTTTGCCCAGTATGGTGTGAAAGTGCCCGTGAAGACTGTGTGCGCTGCTTTTGTTACAGCCATTCTGACTGTAGTGATTGCATACACATTGCTATTCTGCGTGGATGCGGTATTTAAGACAGACTTCCGTATTTGGACCTTTGCTTTTAAGACCTTTGATGCCAATATTTTGCTGACGGTATGCAAATACCTGCCTACGTTCTTCCTGTTTTATTTGATTTCTACAGCTTCGATTTTTGTAAATACCCATACCGAAGCTTTGCAGGGAGGAAAGGGATATTGCCTGGCTATCGCTATGAATGCAGGTGGTATCTTCTTGTGGCTGGTGCGTCAGTACTGCGTGCTGTTTGCGACTGGCGTATCTGCACATCCAAACGCAGCCCTTTCCGGTATCGTATTGGTGGCTATGGTGCCTACTTTGGCTATCGCAGCAGTGCTCTCCAGAGCTCTGTATAAACGCACCGGTAATGTGTGGACACCGGCATTCCTCAACGCAATACTGATGACGCTCATGACCGTGGCAAATACAACTGTATATCTGAAATAAACTTACGTAGGACGGGGCTGAAAACCCCGTCCTTTTGCGTATTTTGGCCCATTGGGGACGGGGGTGGACCCTTGGGGACGGGGTTAGGGGTTCATTTAAGTTCTTTTATAGTCTTGAGTTACTATTCACAGCTGATTTAGAGTAAAAAGGTAAAGCCACGGCGGGAGCCGTGTTTTTTACATTCGAATCAGGCGAAGCCGAACGGTCGGGGACCAGCCCGGCATTCGCGGTCTTTTTAATTGAGGGTAGAATAGCGTACTCATGGGTGGTATATAATCGTGCTATAAGGATAATATGGGGGTCTTAACAAAGAAAGAGCCAAGCAGATTTCGGAATATGTGAAGGAAAACGGATTAAGCTTTACGCAGTATCAGGATTACAGTTGGAATCTGGTGGTACTTCCTTAAAAAATACAGCACCCATGTTCTTATGAAACGTGGATGCTGTTTCTTTATGACTGGATTATTTAAATGGTCTTACTGACCGGTAATCGTGGTTTTAACCAGATCTCTGGCAACGCTCTCATCCAGCGCGAGGGCATCATATACGGTCCCGTCGGTACCGATCAGAATACCGGACTCGAGGTCTTCGTTGAAGTAATAACCGTAGGTTGTTTTCTCGTCTACAAGAACCTTTTCGTAGGTTCTGTCGTCTTCGGTCGTTGCATCTTCCGTGGTGTAGAAACCATAGTTCAATGTACCGAGCTCATAAATAACGTAGATCACGTTGCCGTCTTCGTTACGGAAGATGGCAAGTTCCATATCATTATCCGGATTACCGTTTACGTACAGCCCGCCCATGTAAGTCAGGGTTGCCTGAATGGTTTCGTTCTCGGCTTCGGGATCCATACCTGCTTCTTCACTGACATCTTCCGCTGCCTCGGTGGTCTCGGTATCGGCCTCAGTGGTCTCTGCAGCGGTTTCGGTAGCAGCCTCCTGTGTGGTGGCTTCGCTTCCGCATGCTACGAGAGTCATCGCCATTCCGATTGCCACCAATCCGGTTAACAGTCTTTTTTTCATATTATTAGTCCTCCTAGAAAAGATGATTGGTGTTGTGACGAACTCATTTTAACTGTGGGAGAGATCTTTTACAAGAGAGAAGAAAGAAGAAAGTGTATAAAATCAGATACAAAGTAAAAAGGGACTTCTACTTATGACGGATTGTGGTATTCTTGTATCGGTGACTTGTATCGGTGATTTGGGGGAGATCAGTGCCGATCGTTTTTCGACCGCTTCATGAAGTCGGGTCTGCATTTGCGTCAGGCAATACGAACATGAATCGATGTTTCAAGAGGAGGAAAAGGAAAGTGAAAAAAAGGATCGCGGTATTATTCGGATTGATCATGACGATGGCTGTTGTGGGCGGCTGCGGAAAAGAAGTAGGGACCACAGCGGATGTGGAAGAAAATGAGACGCCTGCGGCAGTGGAGCAGGATGCGCAAACCTTTGATTCCATTCTTGCGTCCCTTCCGGCGGATGCGTATTATGCATATGCCGATATGGCCAAGGATCATGACGCGCTTTTGGTAACGACCAAAGATCTTGTTTTTGATAACGGGGACGGGGTCATGGCAGCGACCGAGGCAGATGTTTACGGTATCGATCAGGACGGTAAGGTAAAGGAATACGGACATGTGGCAGGGGGCGGAACGGCAACTCCGTTGGCTTGCAAGGACGGGGTTCTTTTCTGCGGCGGTCATGATTATATGAACAAGATTCATATCGAGGAAGCCACTTCCGTGATGATTACGGAGGAGGGTGAGTACTTCGATGAGTATGATGAGGCAGTCGTTGTGGCATTCAATCCTTCTTCGGCCGCTTCCGAAACCGCTTCGGAGAAAAACGCGTATTTTACAAAGGGTGTGTATTACAACTATGCAAAAGACGCAGAGAATCCTCCGTTAACCTACTTCTATGTGTTCTATGATGAGAATACGGGGTATACCGCAGACGGGGAAAATAACGGCATCGGACTTCCCTTCAGCCTGACCCAGGAAGAGGGCGTGGCAACCTTTTCCTTCGGCGGAGAGGGAGAATCCGAGGAGGTTTTAACCGTATCTTCTTTTGAAAACGGAATCGTAACGGGAACGTTTGATGACGGACGCGAGGTGGTGTTTGAGCCGGTCAGCGGCCTGGATCCCGAGACCTTTGATGCGGAGAACTACGTAAACGGTCCCAGCCAGAGCGTATACAATGATCCCAACGGCTGGAGCGTTAAATATGATGCAAGCCTCTTTGAAGTTACGCAGGAAGAGGGTCAGGTGTTCTTTGTATATACCGGTGAGTCCGCAGGAACCAATATGGTAACCGCAACCTATACGGTTGATAACAAAGCGGAGGATGCAATTAAAAAGCTGGGCGAAAATTACGGTGATACCGCCGCGTATTCCACGGCACCGTTCCCGGGCACCGAGGATGTGGACGGTTACTGGGTGAATGTTCCGGTTGATACGGAAGGCTCCGGCGCTTATATGACCGCAATGGCCAGAGATTATATGGAGGGCGCTCTGATCTTTGAAATTGACGGACATCAGGGCGAGGACGATGAGATGAACATTGCTGTTGCCAATGCGCTTGCAGGGATCATTGATTCTCTTACCTTTGAATAAGATACGGAATTTGAAAAATGACGGAAATACCGCTTGTCTTTGGACGGGCGGTATTTTTTTTCGACAACGCGTGTGCTGTTATTATTCACAACTGAGTTAGACAAAGTATAAGCGTGGCCTCCTGGCCACGCTTATTTAAAATGTTTTTAGATTATTTCAAGTTTATTTCATCTGCTGTATTTTGTCGTTCATCCTTTTTGCCTCCGATCTGTAAAAACGCATGAAGCAGAACCAGATGATGAAAGCAACTGCAAGCTGAATGGCTGCGATGGCAATGCCCTGTCCAAGTGATGCGGATCCATCGATCCAGCCTACTGCGTATGCAACGATGGTGTAGATTACGCATCCAATCCCCATGTGAATCAGAACTCTGACCGGCATTGGGAGTGAATCGTTTTTATAAACGATAGTGGGAATGCCAAAGCCCAGACCGATGATTACACATCCGATTATCATCTTTGTCATACGATATCCTTCAAGACTGAAGGTTCCGCCGTATTCGATATCGAAGACTATACATACCAGACTGAAGATTGTAAGTGACATTCCAATACTGATGACGGTGCTCTTTATAATATCTTTTAATGTGTTGTTCATTTTCTTACCTCCTATAATCCGAGATACTTTTTAAATGCCGGCAGATATGTCCTTGATACATAATCGCTGCTGCCGTTGCGAAGCTTGAGCAGTAATGTACCGCTGAATCCTGGCTCGATGCTGTCCATATATGACAGATTTATGAGTGTGGACTTGGATATCTGCATGAACTGTGACCCGAGCTGGACGCCCAGCTCATAGAGCCTTTTTCTTGAACGGTATTTGTTCTTTTCACCGTAGATCACTGTGTCGCCGTTCTCGACTCTTATCATATATATTTCCTTTGGCTGCAGGACTATGATGTCCTCTTCATTCTGCAGTGCGGTTATTGGGGCTTCATTTATAGAGAAGATGTCGATCATTCTCTGTATTTCTTCCGTGACCTTATCCGTATGGATCACGGCGTAAGGTTCTTTGTATTCGGGGGAGATATCAACGGTTACTTTCATCTTGCCCTTCTCCTTTCGATTTCAATGGATGCATCCTCTTGATGATGTGATGATATAACATGTTCTGGCTTTTGTCTTGCAAAAGACGGTAAGTGGCAAAAAATGGCACCTGAAATGCAATTACCCCGCCATTTGTTACATTCACAGTATAGTAAATAAGCAATAAAGCTCACAGATGTGGGCTTTATTATTTTGCTACGCAGATATATAATTATTGTGTCAGGCTTTAGTTGATTTCTGTTTTAAGAAATTGGTCAGCGAGGATTAATCTATGATATATGATGAATCTAAGACTATTGAAGATGGTTTTGCACAGAGCCTTGATCGTGTAAACGTTACAATAGAACGAAAAAAACAATGGTTTCTTATCAATCCACCTATAAAGGTTATAATTGATGATGATATGAGTTACATACTTCGTGCCTCGTCCTCTGTAGTTGTTCCTATGGCACCGGGGATGCATAAGTTTCATTTTATTGGTTCGCTTAGATCAAAGGAATTAGAAACAGATGTACAAAATGATAGTAATATTGTTTTGAAATGGAATCGCGTGTGGGGGACACTTGAAGCATCGCTTTCGTAGTTTTATAAACAGCACTCAAACCAGGCGGGACTCAGGCAGTCCCGCTTATTATTTTGGAAAGAGTGAAGGCATCATTACTTGTAAGCCTTAGAAGGGCGGTGTATTCGTTTATTCCGTTAGCCGCACATGTTCCGAGATAACTTCTGATATCCGCGAAGTATGATGCGTATTCAACGCTTTCAAACTGTCCTGAAACTTTATCTTTTGTCTTGGTAAAACGAAGGGAACGTTCACTTAGATTATTTGTTGTAGGAATATCGAAATCCTTGATCCATTCGAAATAGTTATCCTCATACTGTTCGATACGATTGAGAAGTGCACGTTCATCGCTTTCGTAATAGCGCCCGGTATCTGCAATATATTCTTTGTATCCATCTTCAAGAATGGATCTTACTCTATTGAGTATCTCGTTAATCTCGTCCTTGGTGAAGGAAAAGATTCCCTGTTCAATAAGTGTCTTGCGCTTATGGATAGTTGACATGATCAACTCCTTCATTTCTGCAGGCCATTTATGTCCGGAATCATCGGACAGCTTCTGAAGGTCCCTTTCAAAATGCTGGAGACATTCAATGTTTCTGAAAACAAACCCGTCATGATAATTTATGGAATTATGATCATGCATGACCGTGGTGCCTTCGCTGAGTGCAGGTAGTATGTTATCACTCATGATGCTGTCCAGATCCTTATGTTCATGGGCTGTATAAAGAGTAACAACCCCGTCACCATAAAAACGCATGCACGCCCTGGAAGTATTGATAAATATAACTGTATCATCCCAATAGAGCAGCGGCACGCCGATGAGATGCTTCTTCACATCAGCAACAAATGATTTCAGTTTCTTTGAATATCTTTTCTGAAGTTTGATGAGATATCCTTCGCAGGGAGAATAATCATCTGGAGAAAATCCGCTGAGGATCTTTCTTGTACGGTTTATGCTGACAAATCCGACGTTCATCAGAGATAGCGCCATTGCCTGTATGGTGCTTCCGTACTGATTCGGTGCCACAAGCCCGTTCAAAGGTGCTCTTACTGTGCTACCGCAGTCAAGACAGGTGTATTCGATGAAACGGTGACGGCGTTTTACAACATGAACTTCATAGTCATACTCGTCATGATATGAGATGTCGGATTCTTCCAGGTTGCTGCTCCCGCACTTTGGGCAAACATTAAGAGTATGAATCTTTTCATCAGTTACTTCGTCATCGGAAAAAACTGGCATATTGTGTTTTTTATGACCGATCTGACCACCTTTTGATTTTCCGGACTTCTTTCGAGAATTGGGTATGATCTTTTTCTTATCGATGGAAGTCTTGGAAGTGGGAAGACCGGTGTTGCTTCCGTTATGATTGATCTTCGCTGTCAGCCTTGCAACCTCATCTTTCAGAGCCTTGATCTGCGCGTTGGCTTCATCCAGTTCTGTGATCTGTCCGGACGGAGTATCATCCTCAAACAGCTTCAGTCTTTCTTTGAGCTGAAGGTTTTCAAGTTCAAGAGAAAACTTTAGATCCGATAGTTCCTCGACCTTTGCTTTTTCCCGTTCGTAAAGATCCTTATACCGTTCAGAAATGTTTTTGTACTCTGATACTTTATTGTTAAGGCCTCGTATATTAGACAGCTGCTCCTGAAATTTCTTTTCTGATGCGACTCCCTTACGAGATGCCTCCAGCTCTTTATTCAGTTTTTTGATCTCACGCTGTGCAGCGTGCAGCTCTTCTTTCTGTTTATAAAAAGCTTGCAGTAATGTCATAAGCGAAATAACTATTTTTTCTTTAGTTTCTTAATCTCGGCTCTGAGCTTATCGTTTTCTTCAAGGAGTCTTCGGACTTCAGCTTTAAGTTCCTTTGCGGTCTTGGGCATGATGTATTCGTCTTTGCCGGGAGTGTATGTCGGGCTCAATTTCTTACATCTTCCATCGGTGGGGATGATCTCTTTTGTATCAGGATCAACTCGGCCGATAAGTTTTCTTTTGGACTTAGAGCGTTTGAGTGAAGGATCCCAGAAAGACTGATTTTCGTAGGCATATGTGATCCCGGATCTTTTGTCTGTCTGATAAACGATTCCCATAGAATACCTCCTTTATCTTTATGCGTATAGCGTAACACATAAAGAGTGCAAATGCAATAAAAAAGTACAAAAAACTCAGTGTTTTTCATACTTTTTAAGGATTCTGATAAATGAGAATCTTTATGTGTTTAGAATATCGTTTCTGGAAAAGTGTGAATGGTAACAGTCTTGAAATAGGTGTCCTGATTATAGGACAGCTCATGATTTATCCTTAAACCATAGAAAACCTTAGAAACCTTTAGAAAACGAAAAACAGTAGTGCGGACATGAGCGCCGGGTTGATACATGGGAGGATAAATCATGAGAAAGACAAATTATTATAATTCTATTTATATTCAGAGAAGACAGATGAAAGGCAATGCTAGACTTGCTATTGCAGCATTGGTGGTGATTTTCATCATTTGCTTTTTCATGGTGCTGCCGGTGAATGGGAAAGGTACCTATGGAAATGGCGTATCCGAGGAAACCTATCAGGCTTGGGAAAAGGCTTACCGCAGTGAAGTAAAAGAGGTTTTGACGAAGAAGGGCCTGGATATGAGCGGCGTCACCATGACCAAAACCTACAGAGAAGACGGTGCCAGAGAGTACGAAGTGATGATTCATCATGACAGGTTTGCCAAAATGGGAACGGAAGAAAAACAGGAATTGGTGGAGGCTTTGCAGGCAGTACCTTTTCCGGAAAAGGAGAGCGATTTTACCTTTATCCTGCGTTGCGATTTAGCGGGAAAATCATTATAATAATCAAGGACGCAAAATCCGATTTAAGTAAGTGTACTATCGGAAGAAAGTGAGTATTATGATGACGAATATACCACAGCCAAATCAGATATATAAGCACTTTAAGGGGAACTATTATCGAGTGGTGACCATTGCTACTCACTCAGAGACCCGCGAGCAGCTTGTAATCTATCAGGCTCTTTATGGGGACGGGGGGATATATGCCCGTCCACTTTCTATGTTTACCAGTCCTGTTGATCATGTGAAATACCCGGATGTGAAGCAGAAGCTTCGCTTTGAACCTGTGACGGATTCTGTGATTTTATCTGCAGAGGAAGCTGTGCAGCTGGGAGAGAAACAGCAGGAGGCTGTACAGCCTGGCAATGCACAGCAGGAGACGATGCAGAGTGTGACGACTGACAATCAGACTGCGAAAACAGAAGCTTCCACAGAAGAGACTTGGACGGTACATCCTGCTGTCATGGAGTACTTGGATGCAGAAACTTATGGTGAGAAGTTACGTATTTTGTGCTCTGTCAGAGATGAGATTACGAAGCAGATGCTGGAGACCATGTCCATCGCCATTGATGTGCAGCTCAATGAAGAGGATGACTTAGAGGCGCAATTCGAAGATTTGAAGTATTGCCTGTCAAATAAGGAGCAGTTTGAATGCACTCGCCTGAGATAGCAGAGAGATTACTTGACTGGTACCACGCAGGAAGACGAGTTTTGCCCTGGCGAGAAAGCAGAGATCCTTACCATATCTGGGTTTCGGAGATCATGCTGCAGCAGACCAGAGTAGAGGCGGTAAAGCCCTACTATGACAGATTCCTTAAGGCGCTTCCTACCATTGCAGACTTGGCCAAGGCAGAAGAAGAGTCCTTACTGAAACTTTGGGAAGGTCTGGGGTATTACAACAGAGTGCGGAATCTGCAGAAAGCAGCCTGCATTATCATGGAGCAGTATGATGGTCAGATGCCGGCAGATCCTGACGCACTTTTGAAGCTTCCGGGAATTGGCAGTTATACGGCAGGAGCAGTGGCTTCCATCGCCTTTGGCATCAAAGCACCGGCGGTGGATGGCAATGTGATGCGAGTTTTTGCAAGACTGGATGCTGACCCGGAGGATATTTTGCTGCCTGCCCATAAGCGCAGAATAGAAGCAGAGCTTCTGGAGATTATGCCAGCCGAGGCTCCGGGGGATTTGAATCAGGCTTTGATGGAATTAGGAGCCATGGTGTGTCTTCCAAATGGCGCACCGAAGTGCGACACATGCCCGCTCCAGTCACTATGTCAGGCCTATGCGAAGAATGCCATGACAGAGTATCCGGTGAAGAAGCCGAAGGCAAAGCGTACCATTGAGAAGATGACGGTGTTTTTGCTGGAAAGCGAGAATCGCCTGGTGATACGCAAAAGGCCGGCGAAGGGATTACTAGCCGGCATGTATGAGTTCCCCCACCAAGAGGGATTTTTAAACAAAAAAGAAGCTGTAGAATATGTGAGAAGCTTAGGGATTGAGCCTGTACAGGTGAAGCCTATAGCGGAAAGCAAGCATATTTTCACCCACAAAGAGTGGCATATGAAAGGTTTTTCTGTAAAAATCGATGAAATACGATTGGCAGAAGCCCTGGAAAATGATAGACTGACAGCGGAGTTTTTAATTGCCAAAGAGGAGATTGAGAAGAAGTATCCCATTCCCTCAGCTTTTCATGCATTTACGGAGTATCTCCAGATGCAGCAAGGCTCTGCGGCACTTAAAAGCTAAGAGTTATGAGGAAGGAAAAAGAAAGGAAAGCCATTTTTACAAAATGAATGGCAACAATTGACTATGAAATTACTTACATTTGCGGTACCTTGTTATAATTCCGCAGCATATATGAAGAAGTGCATCGACTCACTTTTATACGGAGGAGAAGATGTAGAAATCATCATTGTAAATGATGGTTCCAGCGATGATACAGCAAAAATCGGTGAGGAATATGTAAAGCGCTATCCTACCATTTGCCGTCTCATTAATAAAGAAAACGGCGGACATGGTTCTGCTGTAAATAAGGGTATCGAAGAAGCCACCGGTCTTTTCTTCAAGGTGGTTGACTCCGATGACTGGGTAAAGGAAAGCGCGTATAAAGAAATCCTGGATGTATTAAAGCAGTACGCTGGCGGAAGCAAAGTACTGGATATGTTGATCAGCAACTTTGTCTATGACAAGGTGGGTGAGGATAAACATAAAGTAATGCGTTACAAGCATGCATTACCGGAGAATCAGCTTTTTACATGGAATGATGTAAAGCATTTCCGCAAGGGACAGTACATCCTGATGCATTCCGTAATCTTCCGCACCAAGCTCCTTCGCGAGTGCGGTGTGAAGCTTCCGGAGCACACTTTCTATGTAGATAATATCTATGTATTCGAGCCTATGCTGGCTGTAGAGAATATGTATTATCTGGATGTGAATTTCTATCGTTACTTCATCGGTAGAGAGGATCAGTCCGTAAATGAGCAGATTATGATTTCCCGTATCGATCAGCAAATCAGGGTCAATAAAATCATGTATGACTTCTACGTAGATAACTGGAATAAGATAAAACTAAATAGCAAACGTCAAAAGTACATGTTCAATTACCTCGAAATCATTACTGTGATTTCTTCCATTTTGATGGCAATCTCCGGCACCGAAGAAAACCTTCAAAAACGTGCCGAGCTTTGGAAATATATCAAAGAACGTAACTACATGCTCTATAGAAAGCTTCGTTACGGATTCCTGGGCGGATATGTAAATCTGCCGGGTAAGGGTGGTAGAAAAATATCTGTGGACGGTTATAAAATCGTGCGTAGATTTTTCAATTTTAACTAAAAACACAGTACAGAGGAGGAGACAATGTACGCATTTGAAGAAGTGAAGAAAACAGATCCGGAAATCGCAGCAGCGATTGAGAAAGAGATGGAGAGACAGAATTCTCACATCGAGCTTATCGCATCGGAGAACTGGGTAAGCAAAGCAGTGATGGCAGCAATGGGCAGCCCCTTGACCAACAAATACGCAGAGGGCTATCCGGGCAAGCGCTACTATGGCGGTTGCCAGTGTGTAGATGAAGTAGAGAACCTGGCGATTGAAAGAGCGAAAAAGCTTTTTGGCTGTGATTATGTCAATGTACAGCCTCATTCCGGAGCGCAGGCCAATATGGCAGTATTCTTCGCTATCTTACAGCCGGGAGATACCTTTATGGGTATGAGCCTGGATCACGGCGGACATTTATCTCATGGATCACCGGTAAATTTCTCCGGCAAATATTTCCATTGTGTACCTTATGGTACCAATGATCAGGGTCTCATCGATTATGATGAGGTTCGTCGCATCGCACTTGAGTGTAAGCCAAAGCTGATTGTAGCTGGTGCTTCCGCTTATGCACGTATCATCGACTTTAAGAAGTTTAGAGCCATCGCTGATGAAGTAGGGGCGGTTCTGATGGTAGATATCGCCCACATCGCCGGCCTTGTGGCAGCAGGACTTCATCCAAGCCCGATAGGAATCGCAGATGTGGTGACTACCACTACCCACAAAACTCTTCGCGGACCTCGTGGCGGTATGATTATGTGCAACCAGGATGTGGCAGATAAGTACAACTTTAATAAAGCAATCTTCCCGGGAATCCAGGGCGGTCCTTTGGAACATGTGATCGCAGCAAAGGCAATCTGTTTCAAAGAAGCTTTGGACCCATCCTTTAAGGTATATCAGCAGGGTATTCTGGACAACTGCCAGGCACTTTGCAAAGGCTTGCAGGCAAGAGGCATCGACATCGTATCCGGTGGCACAGACAATCATCTGATGCTGATGGATTTAAGTAAAAAAGGCCTCACCGGCAAGGAAGTAGAAAAGCTGTTGGATGATGCAAACATCACAGCAAATAAAAACACCATTCCAAATGATCCTCAGTCTCCATTTGTAACAAGCGGTATCAGACTTGGTACAGCAGCTGTTACCTCCAGAGGCCTGAAGGTAGAAGACATGGATCAGGTGGCAGAGGCCATCAGTCTTGTGGTAAATGGTGGAAAAGAGAAGGTTTTAGAGGCACGAGCTATCGTGAAGACTCTTACCGATAAATATCCTTTAATCTAGGATAGCAGGAAGAACTAGGCGCAAAAGTCGTAGTTTGGAAAGGGAGAAGAAATGACTAATTTAGAACTTCAGAAAAAAGCAAACGAGGTTCGTAAAGGTATCATCACCTCTGTGCACAGCGCAAAGGCTGGTCATCCCGGCGGATCTCTCTCAGCAGCAGATCTCTTCACTTATTTATATTTTGAAGAGATGAATGTGGACCCAAAGAATCCAAAAGATCCTAATCGTGATCGTTTTGTATTATCCAAGGGTCATACAGCACCTGGCTATTATGCAGCTTTAGCTAACCGTGGATACTTCCCGGTTGAAGATTTGGTAACCCTTCGTCACATTGGTTCCTATCTGCAGGGACATCCTTGCATGCAGGAGACTCCGGGTGTCGATATGTCCTCCGGTTCTTTGGGACAGGGTATCTCCGCAGCTGTAGGTATGGCTATGGCAGGCAAGATGGATGGCAAATCCTACAGAGTATACACACTGCTTGGTGATGGTGAGATTCAGGAAGGCCAGGTATGGGAAGCTTCCATGTTTGCAGGAGCTCACAACTTAGATAACCTTGTAGTTGTAGTAGATAATAACGGTTTACAGATCGATGGTAATATCGAAGATGTATGTAGTCCATATCCTATCGATAAGAAGTTCGAAGCATTCAACTTCCATGTAATCAATATCGATGCACATGATTTCGACCAGATTAGAAATGCTTTCACAGAAGCAAAGAACACCAAGGGACAGCCTACAGCTATCATCATGAAGTCTGTCAAAGGTAAAGGCGTATCCTTCATGGAGAACAATGCCGGATGGCATGGTAAAGCACCAAATGATGAAGAATTTGAAGTAGCAATGGCTGACCTGGCTAAAATCGACGAAGCATTGCAGAAAGAGGTGTAATCATGGCAGATAAAATTGCAACAAGAGAAAGCTACGGTAACGCATTAGTTGCTTGTGCTGAGAAATTCCCTAATTTAGTTGTTTTGGATGCTGACCTTGCAGGCGCTACCAAAACCGGTATTTTCAAAAAAGCTTACCCGGATCGTTTCATCGATTGCGGTATTGCAGAATGTAACATGACCGGTATCGCAGCAGGTATGGCTACTTGCGGTAAGATTCCTTTCATGAGCTCCTTTGCTATGTTTGCAGCAGGACGTAACTTTGAACAGGTTCGTAACTCCATCGGCTATCCTCACCTGAATGTAAAAATCGGTGCTACACATGCCGGTATCACTGTAGGTGAAGACGGTGCAACTCACCAGTGCAACGAAGATATCGCACTGATGAGAACCATCCCTGGTATGACAGTAATCGTACCTGCAGATGATGTAGAAGCAAAAGCTGCTGTAGAAGCTGCTCTTGCTTACGAAGGTCCTGTATACTTACGATTCGGACGTATGGCAGTACCTGTAATCAACGATGCTGCTAATTACAAATTCGAAATCGGTAAAGGTATCACCTTAAAAGAAGGTAAAGATGTAACAATCATCGCTACCGGTATCGAAGTAGCAGAAGCTTTGGAAGCTGCCAAACTCTTAGAAGCAGATGGTATCAGTGCAGAAGTCATCAACATCCACACCATCAAACCTTTAGATGCAGAGCTTGTACGTGCATCTGCGAAGAAGACAGGCAAAGTGGTAACAGTAGAAGAGCACTCCGTAATCGGTGGTCTCGGCTCCGCAGTATGCGATGCTTTAGCAGAAGACGCACTTGCTCCTGTACACAAAATCGGTGTACACGACAGATTCGGTGAGTCCGGCCCTGCTGGCGACTTACTTAAGAAATACGGCTTAGATGCTCAGGGTATCTACAAAGAAGTAAAAGAATTCGTGAAATAATAGATTCTGAATAAAAGCAAAATCCCGCTTGGAAACAAGCGGGATTTTTTTTGTGCAATATTACATATTGTCAGGAATCGAACAAATGTGCTAATATAAAGATCGTGGCTCTGCCACAGAAAAGTACCCATGACAGGGTGGTAGCCTCCCGAGCTAATGCATTACATGTATAGAAGGGAGGTGGCGCCAATGACAGATTATGAGTTGATTATGATTATGTTGGGCATCCCAACGTTGTTGTTTTCTTCTAATATTTTGCTTCTAGCGCTGCTGAACTTTCTCGATAAGAGAAACAACCGGCACAAATAAAAATGCCTCTCCTGTCGGCCAACAGGAGAGGCGGTTCCATTAGGAACTAAGTCTTAACCTCGGAGCATCCACTTTGGAGTGGGTGCTTTTCTTTAATTATAGTATCATGCTTTGCTTTCAATTTCAACTCGAACACGTTAGTTCTCGAGCTTGACTCGGAACATATTCACTTCGGCAGTGGCCAGTATTCGGCCATTTTCTGTACGTACGAAAGCATGTACTACTGTCACAGTCTTACCTCTGCGAATTACTTCACTTTCTGCAAAGACTTCATCCTGATTATTCACGTTACTCATATAGTTTACATACACGTTCTGTGTTACGTAGTCATTGCCATCGGCTCTGGCGGTGATGCCGGCCACGCAGTCCAGCATGGTGTAGATGAGGCCACCGTGGAGCATACCATAGGGATTTTTGGATTCCGGTGTGATGGTAGCTTTCAGCAAGCTGTGGTCTAAAGATACCTCACAGATTTCGATGTGATTGTAGTCCATGAAAGGATTTTTTTGATAGCTTTTTGGAAATAGTTTCTCGTTTGACATTCTGTTTACTTCCTTTTGAATTGTAAAATAAAAATTAGTTTATTGTGTAATATTCTTTTTAGAATTATAAAAATTGAAAAAAAATCATAAAAAAATTTTTCAACAGAATATTGTGTTCAGTTTTTACTTTAGCACAATGAATTGTAGAATGACAATTATAGATGAATTTTGTTCAACTATGGGCGCTTTACAAATATAATACAAGTGATAAAATGACCATACAGTGTAGAAGGTAGCCATTGGGGAATGGCATTTTTCTTATACGAAATTTAAGAAAAGGAGGTTTTTCGGAATGCCAAATTTAAAAAGATGTGTGGAACGTGTGGCGCTGAATGATGATCGTATTTTAAGTTTTGAAGTGGAAGGCAATAAAGCTTCCATCGTATTGACGAAAAACAATTCTACGACAAAAGGATTTGCTCGTTATTTCTTTGATGAGAATGGTGAGTTCACCTGGCAGAGCGATAGCAATCGCCCATACGTAGTAGCTTTCATTGGAAACGAGATTCGTAACGAAATCCGTTTCGATGTGCCTACACTGGATATGTAATATTAGTATTATAAAACCTCCCTATCGGATTCCCGATAAGGAGGTTTTTTTTGATGTTGGAAAAAACCATGGGTTCTCTATCGCAGCTATTATACAGGAAACAAAGGGCGCAAAACTATTGGGCAGAAATGTCCACCAATATGACGGGGCGTATAGCACCGCCTGGTTTATTGACATAGCGTTCGGTCAGACTGATTTCGCCGTCTACCGTAACGATAGGGGCAGTGATGGATTTCTTACCGAAATCTCCTTTCAGCCACCACCAGGAGGAACGGTAGCCCTTATTATCCCAGTTATTGGCTTTACTGAGGGTGTTGATGTTACAGCCCTGGGCGATAGCTACATCGGTCACGTGGAGTTCCCTATCCTTTGGCGTAGCGAAGAAGTTGGCAGCTTCTCCGGCAGTGAGAAGAGAGATACGATCTCCATTTTTTGGAAGCACTTTGGCCCATTCTTTTTCAGAAAACATACCGGTAAACTCTTTGGAATTCAGCCTGGTTCGCAAATCGCAGTTGCCCCAAGAAATCTCTTCGTGTTTTTGATGCATATAGTCGCAGGCAATGCCGTCTTTGGTAATGAGATAAACTTGCTTGGCATCAGCTCGTAAGACCAGCCATTCCACCCGTTCTTTTCCCGGTTTGGCACCATCTATATCAAAGTGTCCATAATACACGGTGTCTCCGGCTTTGCAACTGCGAAGCGTTTTCATTTCCGATTCGGCCTGAAGGTTCCCGTAGACAGACCGGCCTACGAGGAAGAGAATCACTGCTACCACCAGGATTTTGACCAGGCGGGTCAGCGTTTTATTCCCCAAGGGTTTTATATGGATGTGCAAAAGGACCCATTGCACTTTTTGAATCAGAAATCTGGCCAGGGGCGAAAGTAATGCGGCCACTGCCAGGGAGGGCAGGAACACTGCCAGGTATTGGTAGAAGTGCTTCGTATCAAGGAGCCAAAAGACTGCCTGTACGAAAAAGCCGTGCACTAAAAACAGCATCAGCTGGATGGAACCCATGTAGGTCAAGGCTTTGTTCCCCAGGGAGATCTTCAGGTTCAAAAGTAGCAAGAAGGTCACCACGATGATGCAATTCAGGGACTGCACGATGAGGGAAATCAGTGCGTCACGATGATAGGTGGGAAGCATTTCGTGATAGTAGCCGAAACGGTTGCACACCTGGATGCCCAGGTAGGTCCAGACCGGAGTCAGCACCAGAAATACCCCAAGGAAAATCTTATAGTGTTTCCGGAAGCTTGCCTCTATCTTTTCTTTGAATCTGGCGTACAAAAGGCCGAAGGCGAAGGTGATGGTGGAGTTGTACCACCATTCCCCCATAAAGTAGGTTTCTTTTTGGTCGTCGAAGTCATGCCCTCGAAGGAAAGAAAAGGCAATTAGGGCCAGGGTAAAGAGGATGGTGAGGGCCAGAGCCCTGTCTTTGTTTTTGATCTTGGAAAAGAGGAAGGCAAAGACTACGTAAAGCACCACGATTTCCACAATATACCAGCCGTTGCCGTCTAGAAGCTCCAGCCCCAGAATCTGCTTTAGGGTAGTCGCTACGCCGGATTTTGTGCCCGGTACGTGAAAAAGGCGCAGTACCAGTATGGTGAGTAGGTTGACTAAGATAAATGGAACGAGGACCGCTGGGAGTCTTTTACGTAAAAAGCCCTTCAGGTAGGATTCTTTGTGGGTGAAACTAAATAGGAGGCCGTAGCCGGAACTGAAAAAGAAAATGGCTGTACAGAGAAAGCCGATGTAATTGTAAATGGTAATGGGGCCTGCGGGCTTACTACCATAGGAGGTAATCCGCTGCGTAAGATGGTGCAGGATGATGGAAAGACAGGCGAAGGTGCGAATGGCCATCATTTGATCATGGGAAAGATAGCTTTCTGAGAATTCGCCTTTCGGAGCAAGTCTTGCTTTATAGAATAGAAGTACAAAGATAGCAATTGGAAATAATAGGAGCAATAGGTTGGCCATAGTCGTTTCCTCTTGAAAGATTTTATGCTTCTATTATACCCCGCCGTAGTGTTTTATTTTTATTTAATGGATACTTTTTTCAGAGAATATTGCTTTTCGCAAATTAAGCAAATATTATATATCGTAGGCGAAAAGAAGAATGGAGGATTTATGAGTAAGTTTTATCTGGATAATGAAAAGTATGCAGCACTTGCCAGAAGGGCAGCAGCAGAAGGCGCGGTTCTTTTAAAGAACCCCGCAGGGGCTTTACCATTGAAAAAAGGCGACAAGGTAGCGCTATTTGGCCGCTGTGCTGTGAATTATTATAAAAGTGGACTGGGATCCGGCGGACTTGTAAATACCAAGTACGTAGTGAATGTACTGCAGGCACTGCAGGAAGAAACGGAGATTTCTCTGTGCCAGCCCTTGGTAGATTTATACGATGCCTGGTTAAAAGAAAACCCGGTAGATGAGGGCGAAGGCTGGGGTAAAGTGCCCTGGTCCCAGAAAGAAATGAAATGGTGCGCCGAAATGGAGCAGGCTTCCGCTGGAGCAGATGTAGCTGTGGTAGTCATCGGTAGAACAGCCGGTGAGGATCAGGATAGCAAGGATGAAGCAGGTAGCTACCGCATGACAGAGGACGAAGTGGAACTGATGCGAGAGGTAGCTAAGAGATTCCCTCGTACCGCTATCGTTTTAAATGTGGGCAATATCATGGACATGAGCTGGGAAAAGGAAGTGGGCAATGCTTCTATTCTTTATGCTTGGCAGGGCGGACAGGAAGGTGGTCATGCAATTGCTGATGTACTGACCGGCAGAGTCAATCCTTGCGGACACCTGACAGATACCATTGCAGAGAAGCTTTCTGACTATCCTTCTGATCAGAACTTCGGAAATCCGGACAGAGACATTTATCAGGAAGATATCTACGTAGGTTACCGTTATTTCGAGACTTTCAACCAGGATGCTGTGCTGTATCCTTTTGGTTACGGTTTAAGTTATACGAATTTCTCCATGCAGGCTGTACTGGAAGATGAGTGTGCAGGCACCGACAAAGACATGGATTTATCCTGCCAGGCAGTAAAAATGACTGTAAGAGTCACTAACACCGGTGCCGTTGCCGGTAAAGAAGCTGTGCAGGTTTATGTAGAAGCACCCCAGGGTAAGTTAGGAAAGCCAAGCCGCGTGCTGGCGGAGTTCGCTAAGACTGATGTAATCCAGCCGGGTGAAACAAAGGCTCTGACACTGGAGATTCCGTACTACCAGTTTGCCAGCTATGATGATGCAGGCCTTACCGGTCATAAGTCTGCCTATATATTAGAAGCAGGAGATTATAAATTCTATGTAGGAGATAATGTTCGCGATGCGGGACTGGCTTTCAGCATAGAGCTAAAGGAACAAATCCTGCAGCAGGCAGAGGAAGCGCTTGCACCTGTAATCAGCTTCGAGAGAATGCGTCCACAGGTGGCATTTGATGGCGAGAGCCTTCTAGACACCATCGTCAATGTGAAAAACGAAGATGCACATTATAAAGTAGCCATGGAGCCTGTTCCGGTGAGAACCGTGAATCCATGGGATAGATGCAGAGAAAGAATGCCGGAAGAGATTCCTTACACCGGTAATCAGGGCATCAAACTGGTAGACGTGCTGGATGGCAAAGCTACGCTGGATGCTTTTGTAGCGCAGTTGTCTGACTTGGATTTGCGCCTTTTGCACCGCGGCGAAGGTATGAGTAGCCCGAAGGTTACACCGGGCACCGGCTCAGCTTTTGGTGGCTTACATCCATCCTTGCGAGAATTGGGAATCCCTGCTGCATGTACTACAGATGGTCCTTCCGGTCTTCGACTGGACTGCGGCACCAAGGCTATGTCCTTGCCAAACGGTACCTGCTTAGGGGCTACCTTCGATAAAGAATTGCAAAAGGAACTCTTTACCTTCCTGGGCAAAGAACTGCGTCGTAATAAAGTAGAGGCTTTACTCGGACCCGGTATGAATATCCATCGTCATCCTTTAAACGGACGTAACTTCGAATACATTTCTGAGGATCCGTACCTCACCGGTATGATTTGTGCATACCAGCTACTTGGTATGGAAGAAAGTGATGTAACCGGCACCATCAAGCATTTTGCCGCCAACAACCAGGAGTGGCATAGAAGCTTGATAGATTCTGTGGTATCCGAAAGAGCCCTTCGTGAGATTTATCTGAAGGGATTCGAAATCGCTGTTCGTGAAGGTAAGGCGTCTTCCGTTATGACTACATATGGTAGCCTGAACGGCACCTGGACTTCCGGCTGCTATGACTTAAATACCACCATCCTTCGTGGGGAGTGGGGCTTCGACGGTATCGTAATGACAGACTGGTGGGCAAAGGGCAATGATGGCTCGGATGAGCCAAATATCAAGAATCGTGCCCCTATGGTGGCTGCCCAGAATGACCTGTATATGGTAACTTCAGATGGTATGTTGGAGGAAGAATTCGACAACCTGAAGGAGGCGCTGGAAAGCGGACGCATCACCAGAGGTCAGCTGCAGCGTAATGCCAAGAATATCTTAAACTTCATCCTGAGAAGTCCTGCGATTTTACACGAAGCCGGTCGAATCAGCCAGGAAGAGCTGGAAGAAATGAAAGTCCGCGAAGAGGGCGATATCCTTCCTAGTGATGTAGAGTACTTCCACATGGATGAGCAGAAGCTGATAACCATCACAGAAGAAGATGTGGCCCGCATGAAAGGGAACAGCAAGGACGTGGTCATGGGTATCTGCGTGGATGTCATGGGACGTTATGAGATGGTAATGGAATACTCTTCTGAATTAGAAGAACTGGCTCAGCTGCCAATTTCCATGTTCGTAGATAATATCCTGGTGTACACTTTTGCATTGCAGGGTACGCGAGGCGAGAAGAAGACTGTGACGCATGAGGCGAAAGGTCTTATGGGCTCTAACCACTATGTGAAACTGCATTTTGGCGGTAACGGCCTGAAGATTCATAGCATCACCATCAAAAAAGTGGGAGAAATGGAAATCCCTCCAAATCTTTTGTAGACATTCGCACTTTAGTGTGATAGAATGTTCCTCGTACACAAACAAGTGTCTTTCTGTTGCGTACAAAAGGCACTTGTTTTTTTGTAACAAAGACAATGGGGAAACAGAGAGAAGTTATGAGTGATGTAAATAGCTTTTTTGTACTGAGAGAAAAAGCTGTTCCGGAAGTGCTTTTAAAGGTGGTTGAAGCCAAAAAACTGATGGAAAAGCACAAAGTCAAAAATGTACAAGAAGCAGTAGAGAGGGTCGGCATCAGCCGAAGTTCCTTTTACAAGTACAAAGATGATATTTATCCTTTTTCGGAATCGGACAGAGGAATCAGCATTACCCTATCTCTTTTGATTGAAGATAGGCCGGGTATTTTATCCCAGGTGCTGAAAGCCATGGCGGAAGGCGGAGCCAATATCCTGACCATCCACCAGTCTATTCCGGTAAATGCGGTGGCGTCCATCAGCCTTAGCATCCAGATTCTCCCGGGACAGAGTCTGTCCGAGATTGTCAGAGAACTGGAAGCATTAGATGGTATTTTGGAAGTAAAGGTCCTAGCCAGAGAGCAAATCAACTAGGAATTTACGATATAGAGGAAAACGAGGAGGCATATTATGATTAGGGCTGCTATTTTGGGCTACGGCAACATCGGAGGCGGTGTGGCTGAAGTCATCACAAAGAACCAGGATCAGGTGGCGAAAGCAGTAGGGGACAGCGTGGAAATTAAGTACGTGCTGGATTTGAGAGAGTTCCCCGGTGATCCTATGGAGAAAAAGGTGGTACACGATATCGATACCATCATAAACGACCCGGAAATCAAAGTCATTGCGGAAACCATGGGTGGTGACGAACCTGCATATACCTTTACCAAGAAGGCTTTGGAAGCAGGTAAGAGCGTCTGTACATCCAACAAAGAACTGGTAGCAAATCATGGACCGGAACTGATGCGTATTGCAAAGGAACATGACTGCAACTATTTCATCGAGGCCAGTGTGGGTGGCGGTATCCCCATCATTCGTACCTTGAATGAAGCACTGAAGCAGGAACATATCCTGAATGTGACAGGTATCGTGAATGGTACCACAAACTACATTTTGACCAAGATGGAGAAGGAAGGCGCAGCTTACGCTGATGTGCTGAAACAGGCACAGGACCTGGGCTATGCAGAGCGTAATCCGGAAGCTGACGTAGAAGGCTATGATGCTTGCCGTAAAATCGCAATCCTGTCTTCTTTGATGAGCGGGAAAAATGTGGATTTCAAGGAAGTATATACAGAAGGCATCACAAAAATCGGTGCAGAGGACTTCTTATATGCAAAGAAAATGGGCAAGACCATTAAGCTTCTTGCTATGAGCAAAAAAGAGGAGAATGGTTATAATGTCATGGTGGCACCTTTTTATCTGGGTGAGAACCATCCGCTTTATCCTGTAAATGACGTGTTCAACGCTGTATTTGTAAAGGGCGATATGCTTGACGATAGTATGTATTACGGAAGAGGAGCCGGAAAACTTCCTACCGCCAGCGCTGTTGTAGCCGATATGATTCAGGCAGCGAAGAACCTTGGCAGAAACTTGCCGGTAGAATGGTCTGACGAAAAAGAGACTGTATTGCCGGTGGAAAATACCAGCAGAGCATTTTTTGTACGACTGGATATCAATCAGGTGACACCACAGCAGGCACTGGATGCCTTTGGCGGCACTTTGGTGGAAGTAGAGGAACTGTCAGACGAAGTAGGCATTTTGACCAAAGTCATGACAGAGAAAGACTGCAAAGCAAAATGTGAAGCCTTAAAGGGCGTTAAGGGCGTGATTCGAGTAGAAGCCTAATCTTAGAATAAAAAGCGTGATTGAGGAGATTATATGAAAAAAGTAGTGAAGTTCGGTGGTAGTTCCCTTGCTTCCGCAAAGCAGTTTCAGAAGGTGGGTAATATCATCCGCGAAGAGGAGAGCAGATGCTATGTAGTACCTTCTGCCCCGGGCAAAAGAAACAATAAAGATACAAAAGTAACGGATATGCTGTATGCTACCTATGCATTGGCAGAAAAAGGCAAATCCTTTTCAAAAGAGTTAGAGCAAATCAAGGCCAGATATCAGGAAATCATCGATGGCCTTGGATTAAAGACAGACTTAAGCGGTGAGTTCAAAACCATCGAGAAAAATTTCAAAGCAAAAAAGGGTACAGACTATGCTGCTTCCCGTGGTGAATACTTAAACGGTATCGTCATGGCAGACTACATGGGTTATACCTTTATCGATGCCGCAGAAGTGATTCGTTTTGATGACAATGGCGCTTTCGATGCGGAAACCACAAATCAGATTTTAGGAGAGCGTTTGGAAAACGAACCTAAAGCAGTTATCCCAGGCTTCTATGGTGCCAAGGCAGACGGTAGTGTTGTGACTTTCTCCAGAGGTGGGTCTGACGTGACCGGTTCCATCGTAGCCAGAGCATCTAAAGCAGATGTATATGAGAACTGGACTGATGTATCCGGTTTCCTGGTAGCGGATCCTCGCATTATCCAGAATCCGGAAATCATCGATACCATTACCTATAAGGAGCTTCGTGAGCTTTCCTACATGGGTGCTTCTGTATTGCATGAGGATGCTATCTTCCCGGTACGCCAGGAAGGTATTCCTATCAATATCCGCAATACCAATGATCCTAGCGCAAACGGCACTTGGATTGTAGCAAGCACAGGACAGAAATCCAAGTATACCATCACCGGTATTGCCGGTAAGAAGGGCTTCTGCTCTGTTATGCTGGAAAAAGAAATGATGAACTCTGAAATCGGATTTGGTCGAAAAGTACTGCAGGCCTTTGAAGATAAGGGAGTTACTTTTGAACATATGCCTTCCGGTATCGACACCATGACGGTGCTGGTACACCAGGATGAGTTCATGAATAAAGAACAAAGCGTCGTAGCACAGATTCAGCGCACGGTTCATCCGGACAGTATCGAAATCGAATCTGATTTGGCGCTGATTGCAGTAGTAGGTAGAGGTATGAAATCTTCCAGAGGTACAGCAGGTCGTATCTTCTCTGCTTTGGCACATGCCAATGTCAACGTACGAATGATTGACCAGGGATCTTCTGAGATGAATATCATCATCGGCGTAGAAAATGCCGATTTTGAAGCTGCCATCGCTGCAATCTACAACATTTTCGTAGTGGCAAAACTCTAATCCGGACAGCCTCCTTGCTTTGATAGCAGGGAGGCTTTTCTGTGTTTTGGCAGGCCCGGGATGAAAAATGTCTCTGAAAAATGATGAATAATTTTCTGGGACGAAACTGTACGAAAAATGTTTTCAGGGATTTTCTAGCGGAAAAGGAATTGCCGTAATAAACTGAAAATTGCGACAATTCAATATAAAAGATTTAATTATCAAATAATAATAAAAATAATCAGAAAAAGCATTGACAATTCAAACGCCTCTGTTATAATAAGAGTAACAAAAAACAAGAGAGAAAAAGGAAATGCCTTATCCATAGAGTAGGGAACGAAACATAGTAGGAAATCTAAGTAAAGGAGGTACGGACCACCAAAAACATAAGTTAAACCAGGAACATAATATGGAACTGGAAATCATCTAACGAAGTCGAGTATATTTTGAACATGAGGCGCAAAGAAAAAGAAGCGAAGTCGCCGCAAGTACGATATGTACAAAAATCAGAAATAGAAAGAATCGAAGGACATTGAAATTTAGATATAGATATATGGAGGGCTGGTCCATTGGACAATAGCATGTAGAAGAGGGTATCGATGAAAAGACGTCGGTACCCTCTATTCTATTGCCATGAGGTGGCCTGAGCGTTTACATTTTAAGGAATTTACGTTATCATAGAAGACGATGTTGAAAACCGAGACTAGACATAATTTTCGAGGAGATTATGAAGAAAAAAGGCTTTTTAAAAGACAAATTTTTATTAGATGAAGATGAGGCTGATTACGAGGATTTAGAGGGCGATGTACAGGAGCCTGAAGAGGAATCTGAGGATCAGGATGAAGATACAGAAGATAGCGAAGCTGTCGGCCGAGAGGATGAAGATGTAGAAGAGAAATCCGACGATGTGGAGGATGAAAAATCCGACGACGAATCTGAAGAATCCGAAGTTGAAGACTCTGATGACGAAGATTCTGATGAGGATTACGAAGACGACGAGGATTACGAAGACGAGGACGAGGTCGAAGAGGACGAAGAAGACGACGAGGACGACGACGAAGAGGACGACGAAGATGAAGAGGATGCGGAGTACGAAGCATACATCAGAAGTCCGGAGTATAAAAGAGAGCGTCGTAGAAAACGTCGTATGCGGAATCAGCTTTTAGCATTCCTTAGTTTATTTATTATCATTGCACTGATTGGTGTTTTGATTTTTGTGCTAGGTGCGAAGGTATTCCATGCTACTGCAGATAAGAGACAGGCAGCTCAGATTGCTGCAGAACTGGAATCAGTACAGCAGGAGGAGACTGTGGTGATCAGCAAACCTGAGACTACAGTTGAGACAGAAGAGCTGAATCCTATCGATGAGATCGCAGAAGCAGCCATTGCAGAAATGCCTATCGAAGATAAAGTATCTGCGCTGTTTATGGTAAGCCCGAGTCAGTTGACCGGTGTGGCTTCCGTTACACAGGTGGGGGATACTTCCAGAAAAGCCCTTGATCAGTATAAAGTGGGCGGACTTGTATATGATAAGTCCAATGTGAAAGATACCCAGCAGCTTACAAAACTTCTGGCTGATACAGCCGCAGAGCGTCAGAATATTTTCCTTGCAGTAAGTGAATTAGGCGGAGACCAGTCCGTCATTGCAAAGACCCTGAAAAAAGAAGCAACTGCAAGCTTTGCAGACTTAGGCGCTGCAGGTGATACCGCAGCAGCAAATACTGCCGGATCTACTACCGGTAGCTACTTGGCAGAGCTTGGGTTTAACCTGAATCTGGCACCGGTGACGGATTTACAGATTGGGGATGGCAATCTCCTTGGAAGCACTACCTTTGGCAGCGATGCCAGTCAAGTAGGCGCTATGGCAGCAGAATATGTAAAAGGACTGCAGTCTACAGGCGTCAGTGCATGTGTCCGTACCTTCCCGGGACTGGGTGCTGTTTCCGGTGGTTCTGAAGGCGGCATGATGATTACAGAACGTACCAAAGATGAAATGACAGCATCTGAATTCGTAGCTTATAAAGCGGCTATTGATGCCGGTGCTGAATTCGTCATGGTAAGTACAGCATCTGCTCCAAATCTGACAGATGATAATACACCGTGCTGTATGTCAGCCTCTGCGATTCATGTACTGCGTAGCGAACTGGGCTTTGATGGTATCGTTATGACAGATGCCATGAATACAGGTACGATTACAGAGTACTATGATATCGACCAGGCAGTGGTGAAGGCCATCAATGCCGGTGTAGATATGATTTATATGCCTAGTGATTTTGAAGCAGCCTACAATGGTGTGTTGACAGCAGTGCAAAATGGAGATATCTCCGAAGAAAGACTTCACGAAGCACTTTTGCATATCTATCGTGTAAAATATAAAAATAAAGTAAGCTAGTGCCCACCTGGGAAGATTGTAAATCGCTCTTGACATGATTTGTGTCCGAAGAGTATAGTACTAGTATCAAAACCGACGAAATCGGTACATAGAGAATCGACGATGAACAAGAGGAGTACGTAGTCCTGACCGTCAGAGAGAGAATCACAAAGAGGGTTATTCCCTTGGCGCGTAGCGCAAATTGGTGGAGAGATTCTTCGGGAGCAAGTATACGGAAGGTTGCTTGGGAGTCGAATCGGTTTACCTCCGTTATAGGGTTTGGACTTCTGATAAGATGAGAAGTTCGTGAGGCTATTTCTCGCGAGAGAGTAGTGAAAAAGGTGGTACCGCGTACAGAATGTTCGCCCTTTGCAGAAATGCAAAGGGCTTTTTTATTGCCTTGAATCTTTGATTCGAGGCAGGCAGTCCGCCGCTTGAGGACGCGCCCGCAACTTTATATTATTCGAAGGAGAAACTGTATGAGCAAAGAATTAGCAAAAACCTACGATCCTAAGGGAATCGAAGACCGCTTATATCAGAAGTGGCTTGATAAGAAATACTTCCACGCAGAAGTAGATGAAAGAAAGAAACCTTTTACCATTGTGATGCCACCACCAAATATTACCGGTCAGCTTCACATGGGACATGCACTGGATAATACTATGCAGGATATCCTGATTCGTTATAAGAGAATGCAGGGTTACAATGCGCTTTGGCAGCCTGGTACAGACCACGCTTCCATCGCTACTGAAGTAAAGATTATCAATACTTTAAAAGAGCAGGGAATCGACAAGCATGACCTGGGTAGAGAAAAATTTTTAGAGCGTGCCTGGGAATGGAAAAAAGAATACGGCGGACGTATCATCAGCCAGCTGAAGAAAATCGGCTCTTCCTGTGATTGGGACAGAGAGCGTTTTACTATGGACGAAGGCTGCAATAAAGCCGTAACAGAAGTATTCTGCAAGATGCATGAAAAAGGCTGGATTTACAAAGGCGCACGTATGATCAACTGGTGTCCTGTATGTAACACTTCCATCTCTGATGCTGAAGTAGAGTACGAAGAGCAGAATGGTCACCTTTGGTATATCAACTATCCTGTTGTAGAAGCAGATGGTACACCAAGTAAGACAGAGTTCTTGACCTTTGCTACCACACGTCCTGAGACTATGCTGGGTGATACTGCAGTAGCAGTAAATCCAAGTGATGAAAGATATAATTATTTACACGGTCGTCAGGTATGGCTTCCTATCGTAAACAAAGCCATTCCTGTAGTAGAAGATGACTATGTAGACGTAGAGTTCGGTACCGGTGTTGTAAAAATCACACCTGCACATGACCCTAACGACTTTGAAGTGGGTAAGAGACACAACCTGCCTGTTATCAACATCATGAACGATGATGCTACCATCAATGAAAATGGTGGTAAATATGCGGGCCTTGATCGCTACGAAGCAAGAAAGCAAATCGTAGAAGAATTAGATAAAGAAGGTCTTCTGGTTAAAATCGAGGACTATTCTCATAATGTAGGTACCCATGACCGTTGCCATGCTACCATTGAGCCACTTGTAAAAGAGCAGTGGTTCGTTAAGATGGATGAGCTGATCAAACCTGCTGTAAAAGCTGTCAAAGAAGGTGAAATCAAGCTGATTCCTGAGCGTATGGACAAGACCTACTTTAACTGGACAGATAATATCCGTGACTGGTGTATCTCACGTCAGCTTTGGTGGGGACATCGTATTCCTGCTTATACTTGCGACGAATGTGGTGAGCTGATTGTAAGCAAGGAAGCTCCTACTGTTTGCCCGAAATGTGGTAAGACACACTTTACACAGGATCCTGATACTTTGGATACCTGGTTCTCCTCTGCTTTGTGGCCATTCTCCACACTGGGCTGGCCTGAGAAAACCAAAGAACTGGAGTACTTCTATCCTACAGACGTACTGGTAACCGGATATGATATCATCTTCTTCTGGGTTATCCGTATGATTTTCTCCGGATACGAGCAGATGGGCAAGGCACCATTCAAGACTGTATTATTCCACGGCCTTGTACGTGATGACCAGGGCCGCAAGATGAGTAAGTCTTTGGGTAATGGTATCGATCCTTTGGAAGTCATCGACAAGTACGGCGCAGATGCACTGCGACTTACTTTGATTACCGGTAATGCACCTGGTAATGATATGCGTTTCTACTATGAAAGAGTAGAGAATAGCCGTAACTTTGCAAATAAAGTTTGGAATGCATCCAGATTCCTGATGATGAATATGGAGCAGTACGAAAATGAGCAGGGCGAAGGTATCGATGAGTCTCTGACTCTGGCTCAGATGGCAGATAAGTTAGAGCCTGTAGATAAATGGATTATTTCCAAGCTGAACCATTTGGTACAGGATGTTACTGCCAATATGGATAAGTTCGAACTGGGTATCGCAGTACAGAAAGTATACGATTTCATTTGGGAAGAGTTCTGTGACTGGTATATTGAGATGGTAAAACCTCGTCTGTACAATGCTGATGACAAGGATAGCAAGATGGCAGCTCTTTGGACAGCAAAGACCGTACTGATTGATGCATTGAAGCTGCTGCATCCATATATGCCATTTATCACAGAAGAAATCTTCTGTACATTGCAGTCCACAGAGGAATCTATCATGATTTCCACATGGCCTGAATTTACTGCTGAGAGAGACTTCTCTGCGGAAGAAGAAGCAATCGAAGTGATGAAAGAGGCAGTTCGTGGTATCCGTAACGTCAGAAGTGAGATGAACGTAGCACCATCCAGAAAAGCGGATGTATACGTAGTCAGCGATAATGCGAAGAACCGCCAGATCTTTGAAGATGGTAAATTGTTCTTTGCTTCTCTGGCTTATGCTTCTGAAGTACATATCCAGGCAGATAAGACCGGTATTGCGGATGATGCAGTATCTGTTGTAATCCCGGAAGCAAACCTGTACATTCCATTTGCAGAATTGGTAGATTTGGCACAGGAACTTGCCCGTCTGGAAAAAGAAAAAGAAAAACTTGCCGGCGAATTAAAACGTTCTGAAGGCATGCTTTCTAATGAAAGATTCCTTTCTAAAGCACCGGCTGAAAAGGTGGCTGAAGAAAAGGAAAAACTTGCGAAGTATCAGCAGATGATGCAGCAGGTAGAAGAAAGACTGGCACAGTTAAAGAAATAAGGTAAGATGGAAGGAGGGAACTATCCCTCCTTTCTTGTAATACAAATAAGAAAAGCAAATCGCGGACAGAGGATGGAAATGGCTTTGGACATGACAAAGTGTGTTGACCGAATAGAAGCGCTACCTAAGTGGAAAGCGAAGGGGCCAAGCTTAGAAGAAACAATTGCATATTATGACTACTTAGGAAGACCGGGGGAGGAAATCCCGTTTATTCAGGTGGCTGGCAGTAATGGAAAAGGCTCTACATGCTTTTTTCTTGCTTATGCGCTGGCAGAGAATGGCTACAAGGTGGGCCTTTTTACATCTCCGCATTTGGTGGAGGAAGAAGAGCGCATTCGAATTCTGGAGAAATCCGGTGAAACCGTCGAGAGCCGGGAAAGCATCAGAGACAAAAAGGCAAGGAAATGCCATGTCCGTGTGAATCAGATTCCGGGGGAGAGGTTTAGAACCCTGGAAGAGAGCTTGCTTTCTACTTTGCAAGAAGCTGTTGCAATAGATGGAACACTGACCATGCCGGAAGCCTATTTTTTACTTGCTATGCAGTATTTTGCAGAGGAAAAGCCGGATATTCTTATTCTGGAGACGGGGCTGGGAGGCAGATATGATGCTGTGACACTTTTGCCCCATCCCCTGGCGCTGGCAATTACCAGTATTAGCTTAGAGCATACGGCGGTTTTAGGAGACACCATCGAAGCTATAGCTGGTGAGAAAGGTGCCATTTTGCGTAATGAGGCGCCGGTGTTTTGCGGGGACCTTCCAAAGGGGGCAAAAAGCGTCATAAATAACCTTGGAAAACAGCGTAATTGTCCGGTATCCTATGTGGATAAGAGCCGTTGTCGCCTACTCCAAAACTTCAGCAAAGCCGTTGATTTTTCCTATGAATCTAAGTATTATAGTTATGAGCGCATAGCTTTAAGCGCGGCAGGACTTTATCAGATGGAAAATGCAGCAATTGCTCTGGATTTACTTGGGTATTTGCAGCAGAATGGAAAACTGAATCTAAAGACGGAAGACATACTTCGAGGCGTGGAAGAAATGACACACCCCGGTAGAATGGAGCAAGTATCCCCTCATCTGTATGTGGATGGAGCCCATAATCCGGAAGGCATCAGGGCTTTTTTGGATACCGTGAAGCAGATGCCGGCAGAAGGCAAAAGGATTCTGATCTTTGCAGTGATGGCTGATAAATCCTACGAAGAGATGCTTACCGCGATTCGCGATAGTCATCTTTTTGCCAAAGTATTGGTAACAGGCTTACAGGATGAGAGAAGCTTAAAGGCACTGGGATATAGGGAGGTGCTGGAGCGTCTTTTTGCAGATCCTGAATTGAAAATAGAAATGCAGATTTTTCCATCGCTTCCGGCAGCTTACGATGAAGCGTGCAAGGAGATTCAGGATGGAGGGGAGATTTTCTTCACCGGATCCTTACATCTCGTGGGAGAATGGAAAAAACAAATGGGGAAAATATGATTAATTTTGAAGAAGAATTAAAGAAATTCCATCCCAGTATGGAAGTTGGAGAAGTAGAAACAGCGATTTACAATCAGGATATGACAGACATGGCAGACCTGATGGTGAAAATCGTGAAAGAGGCAAAGCAAGAGGAAGAAACAACAGAAGAAGAGTAGAGGTAAGCGTACATGAATTGTTATCATTGTGGGGTACGGCTTACAGAAGAGAACTTCTGCACGAATTGCGGTGCCGATGTAGGAACTTATAAGACAATCATGATGACCGCCAACCGCTTTTACAATCAGGCGTTAGAGAAGGCGAAAGTCAGAGATTTGTCCGGGGCACTTATTTGTTTGAGACAGTGCCTCAAATTTAATAAAGCACATGTTGAGGCCAGAAACCTGTTAGGTCTGGTCTATTTTGAGTTAGGCGAGGTGGTGGCCGCTCTTAGTGAGTGGGTCATCAGTACCAATCTGCGTAATCGCAAAAACATCGCGGAAGACTATATCGCCATGGTACAGAATAATCCTTCTCGTCTGGATACCTGGAATCAGGCTATTAAAAAGTACAATCAGGCACTTTTGTACTGCCAGCAGGATTCTAAAGATTTGGCCATTATCCAGCTGAAGTCCGTGGTAAGTATGAATCCGAAGTATGTGAGAGCACACCTTTTGCTAGGCCTTTTGTACTTGGATGCAGAAGATTACACCAAGGCTATGAAGCAACTTGAGAAAGTCTTGCAGATTGACCACGGAAATACCCAAGCTCTTCTTTATATGAAGGAAGCGGAGAAGATTCTGCATCCTACAGATGAGGATGGGGTTGCTAAGGTAAAGAGAAAGAAAAAAGAAGATATCGTCAAATACACCGTAGGAAATGAAACCATCATCCAACCTGCAGAATTCCACGAGCCACATAGCGTAACCGGCTCAGCGGTGATCTACATGGTAATGGGACTTGTCATCGGTGTGGCGATTTCTTTCTTCCTGATTTTGCCTGCCAGAATCCAAAATGCAAAGGCGGATATGACAGAGCAGCTGAAGGTGGTCAGCGAGCAGTTGAACGTGAAGTCGGCAGACATGGAAAGCCTGAACCAGGAAATGGACAGCCTGAAGACCTTGAACGAACAGCTTCAGTCTGAGGTAGATAAATACGTAGGCACAGATGGTACTTTACAGACCATGGATGATCTGCTGAATGCAGTTAATACCTATATCAATAATCCGGATGATGTGACGGCAGTAGCGGAAGCGCTGGAAAAACTGGCGTCTGAAGTGGATATCAATGGCACTTCCGATGCATTCCAAAATGTCTATAATGCCATGCTGGCAAAAGTAGGACCGCTGGTTGCGGAGCAGTACTTGGATGATGGCTTACAGGCCTACAAAGATGGCAATTATTCCGAAGCTATCACCAATCTGGAAAAAGCAAAAATCTACGATGCAGAGAACGACAATATCCTCTACAACCTGGCAAATGCTTATAGAAAGAATGGCGATGATGCCAATGCAGCTCTTTACTTTAAAGAAGTGGTAGAGAAGTATCCGGGCACAGACAGAGCACGTAAATCCCAGCGAGCATTAGAGGAGCTGGGCGTAGATACTACTGAAGGATAGGACATGGATAAAAAAGACAAAAAGCTTTCTACTCAGCAAATGCTGATTTTAAAAGCCTGCGTAGCCGCTTATGTAGCGTATTTAGGCTTTACACTTATAACAGATAATGTAAAGAAACTGGCAGAAAACGGTTTGGTGTTTGTGATAGCCGGTGCAGTGCTCCTTGGACTTAGCGTGGTACTGTTTGGCTTTTCTATCAAAAGCCTGGCCAAAGGAGAGTACAAAGGCGGGGCAGCAGATCCGGAAGCCGAAGAAGAGTATGCCAAGGAAGCCAAATCAGAAGATGGCCAAAGACTCATGTTCGGAGATGCACTTCCGGAGAATCCGGCGGAGACTACAGCAGAAGATACAGAAAACAAAGAAATTTCAGAATAAAGTGTTGACAAAGAAAGTGGACTGTTGTATATTTATCTAGTGTGTGAAACACAGAAAGCAGAGTATCCACTCTCACCCTGCGGGCTCCATGAGTACTTAGCAGGTGTCAGGTAACTGAATGTTAGTCCGTTATGACGGAATTACATGAAAAGTGGATGGCGATGCTATCCACTTTTTTATTTTAGTTTAAGCCTATTTTGGAGGGTACGACAATTAGCGAATATTTCATTAATGAACAAATCAGAGACAAAGAAGTTCGTGTCATCGGAATTGACGGTGAGCAGCTGGGCGTTATGAGTGTCAAAGAGGCACAGAAGCTTGCTGACGAAGCAGGAGTTGACTTAGTTAAGATTGCTCCTACTGCTAAGCCACCGGTTTGCCGTATCATTGATTATGGTAAATTCAAATACGAAAACATTCGTAAAGAGAAAGAAGCCAAGAAGAAACAGGCTGTCACAGAAATCAAGGAATTGAGATTATCACCAAACATTGATACCAATGACTTGAACACCAAGACAAATGCTGCTAGAAAGTTCATTACCAAAGGCAACAAAGTAAAAATCACACTTCGTTTCCGTGGTAGAGAGATGGCTCATATGGCCAACAGCAAGCACATCTTAGATGACTTTGCTGAAGCACTTTCTGATATCGCAGTAGTTGACAAGGCACCAAAAGTGGAAGGTCGCAGTATGACTATGTTTTTAGCTAAAAAACGTAGTTAGTCATACAAACAGAACATAGGAGGATTACCATTATGCCAAAAATGAAAACCAGCAGAGCAGCAGCAAAACGCTTTACTGCTACAGGAACAGGTAAATTAAAAAGAAACAAAGCTTACAAGCGCCACATCTTAACCAAGAAGAGCACTAAGCTGAAAAGAAATCTTAGACAGGCGGCTATGACAGATGCTTCCAATGCTAAGACAATGAAGAAGATTTTACCTTATTTGTAATTAGAAGATTGGTTAGGAGGAAGTAAACATGGCAAGAGTAAAAGGCGGCATGAACGCTAAGAAAAAGCACAATAGAGTATTAAAACTTGCAAAAGGTTATAGAGGAGCAAGATCCAAACAGTACAGAATCGCAAAACAGTCCGTTATGCGTGCACTTGCTAGCTCTTATGCAGGTCGTAAACAGAAAAAACGTCAGTTCAGAACACTCTGGATTGCTCGTATCAATGCAGCAGCTAGACTGAATGGTCTTTCTTACAGCAAATTTATGCATGGTTTAAACCTTGCAGGTGTAGATATGAACAGAAAGATGTTAGCTGAAATGGCAGTTAACGATGCTGAAGGTTTCAAGACCTTAGCAGAACTTGCAAAATCTAAGATTGCTTAAGAATTGATAAGGCGCCCTCGAAGGAGGGCGTCTTTTTTATTGGCTGGGGGCTCCCGTCCATAAAAGCCTTGTCTGTAAGGACAAGGTTTTTATGCTATAATTAGAAACGTGCAAAGCACAAATGAACTACAAGGAGTGATGATTATGGCAACGATATATGATTTAGAACCAAAGGCCGTATTTAGTAATTTTGCAAAGCTGTGTGAGATTCCTCACGGCTCCGGAAATGTAAAAGCAATTAGCGATTTCCTGGCAGAATTTGCCAGAAATCTTGGATACAAGGTAAGACAGGATGAAGCATTAAACGTATTCGTAGAAATCGAAGCTACAGAAGGCTATGAGAATGTGCCGGGTATTATCATCCAGGGACACATGGATATGGTAGCAGTAAGTAAACCGGAATTATCCATCGATATGACCAAGGATCCTTTGAATGTGAAGGTAGATGGAGATAATCTCTATGCAGAGGGCACCAGCTTAGGCGGTGATGATGGTATCGCAGTAGCCTATGCCATGGCCATCATGGAAGATAAGACCATTCCACACCCACATCTGGATATCCTTATTACAACAGATGAAGAGACCGGCATGGATGGCGCAAGAGCTGCAGATATCAGTGGCTTAAAGGGCACCAGACTCTTTAACTTAGACTCTGAAGACGAAGGACATTTCCTGGTTGGTTGTGCCGGGGGCGCCAGAGTAGACCATTTCTTCGAAGCACCTAGAGAAGCAAGAAGCGGTGTAAAATTAGAAGTAAAGTTAACAGGACTCCAGGGTGGACATTCCGGAGCTGAAATCAATAAAGAGCGCGGCAATGCCAACGTGCTCATGGGCCGCGTATTAAAGGCAGTAGCAGGCTATGCAGTAGGTGTTTATACCTTAGAAGGCGGTGTGGCAGACAATGCCATCACCAGAGAATGTGTATGCGATATGGTGGTATCTGCTGACAGAGTAGCTGCTGTAAAAGAAGCAATCCGCGATGTAGAAAGCAAAATCAAAGTAGAGCTTGCAACCAAAGATCCTGGATTCCAGGTTGTGATAACAGACTTAGGGGAAGGCTCTGAGCAGGTGGTAGAGAATAAAGCACTGTCTCACATCGTAGATGTGCTGATTGCTATGCCAAACGGCGTACAGGCTATGAGCGCTGATGTGGAAGGCCTGGTACAGACTTCTTTGAATAACGGTATTATGAAGCTGGAGGGAGACAAATTCTCCTTTGTTACTTCCGTTAGAAGCTCCATTGCCAGCGAAAAGAAAGCTCTGATTGACTGTATCACCACTATCACCAGACTTGCCAGTGGCAAAAATGACGTAAGAGCAGATTATCCGGGATGGGCATATCGCGTAGAGTCTCCTTTCCGTGACCTTTGCATGAAGGTATATAAAGATATGTATCAGCAGGAGCCTATCGTGGAAGCTATCCATGCAGGCGTAGAGTGCGGATTTTTCTTGGAGAAGAGACCGGATCTTGATTGTGTATCCATTGGACCGAATATGAAGGATATCCATACCACAGAGGAAAGACTTTCTATCTCCTCTGCCAAGAGAACTTGGGAGTATGTACTGGCTGTATTAGCAGCAAAATAAAACAGATTTTACAGCATGGGGGAGGAGCAGCACTATGGCAGAACTGAAGTGCCCACATTGCGGGCAAGCCTTTACGGTAGATGATGCAGAGCTGGGATCCATTATTAAGCAGATTCGTGACAGGGAGTTTGAAAAGGACCTGCAGAGCAGAGTACGTGAACTGGAGGATCATTTGCAGGAGAAGCATCAACTGGAAATGAACGCCCAGGAAACAGAAATCAAACTGCAGACCAAAGAAGCTCACGAGAAAGAACTGCAAGAGAAGGATAAAGAAATCCAGAAGCTGAGAGAGCAGATTCTGAAAGAACAGCAGACTGCACAAAACCTAAAGAATCAGCTGGATGGCGTAGAGGATAAGCAAGAACTGGCTGTCATGAAGGCAGTGAAGCAGGTGGAGGATGAAAAACGAGACCTGGAGCTGCAATTACAAAATGAACAGCAAAGAGGCAAAATGCTTCTGGACCAGAAGGATGAGCAGATTGCTTATTATAAGGATATGAAAACCCGTATGTCTACAAAGATGGTAGGGGAGTCTTTGGAGCAACACTGCGAGATCCAGTTCAATCAGCTTAGGGCTACTGCCTTTAAAAATGCGTACTTCGAAAAGGATAATGATGCCAGAACCGGTAGCAAGGGTGACTATATCTATAGAGAAGAGGACGAAAACGGTGTAGAAATCATCTCCATCATGTTCGAGATGAAAAACGAAATGTCCGAAACTGCTACGAAACACAAGAATGAAGATTTCTTTAAGGAACTAGATAAGGACCGAAAAGAAAAGAATTGCGAGTATGCAGTGCTGGTATCTTTGCTGGAAGCAGACAGCGAACTTTATAACGCAGGTATCGTAGATGTATCTTATAAATACGATAAGATGTACGTGGTGCGTCCACAGTGCTTTATACCGATTATTACACTGTTACGAAATGCAGCCATGAATGCGCTGATGTATAAGCAGGAACTGGCTGTTGTAAAGAACCAGGATATCGATATCTCCAATTTCGAAGACAGCTTAATGCGTTTCAAAAACGATTTCGGAAGAAATTATGAGCTGGCGCATGGTCATTTTGACAAGGCTATAGACGAAATCGACAAAACAATTCAGCATCTTGAAAAGGTGAAGAAAGAATTACAGGGTTCTGACAATCAGCTTAGAATCGCTAATAACAAGGTAGAAGAGGTTTCTGTAGCGAAACTGACGAAAGATAATCCTACCATGAAAGCAAAATTTGAAGAATTACATAAGTGATACCGCTGTAAGAGATGGGGCAAAATGCACAATGAAAATGGCATTTTGCCCTTTTTTGTTGTAAGTGCGTAACCGTTTTCGTGGTAAATTTAGTAAAAATCAGGTAAACGTTTAACCAATTTGCCCAATTTCAACAAGATTACTCAAATAATTAAGTGCTTTTCGCAATAAAATGGCAATGGAAAGCAAGAATTGTATGATACACTCCTATTTTTTTTGTCATAATGGACTCATAGAAGACGCGTTACCAAGGTAACGAAAACGTTAAAGGAGGATTCTATGAAAAAGAAAGTTTTGGCAACATTACTTACTGGCGTTATGGCAACCACATTACTTGCTGGTTGTGGAAACGCAGCAGCTCCTGCAGCAGAAGCTCCTGCAGCAGAAGCTCCAGCAACTGAAGAAGCTGCACCTGCAGCAGAAAGCGAAGCAGCAGAAGCTCCAGCAGCTGAATTACCAGAGGATACAGGTAAAGTCCTGAACATCTCTGCTTGGAATGAGGAATTCAAGTCTCGTCTTGAAGATCACTATCCAGGATATGAGAAAGTTGATGGAACTACCGGTAAAATCGGTGATGTAACTGTTAACTGGCTCATCACTCCTAACGAAGAGAACGCTTATCAGAACAGACTTGATGAGATTCTTCTCGCTCAGGACAGTGCAGCAGCTGATGACAAGCTTGACTTGTTCCTTGTAGAAGCTGACTACGCTGTTAAGTACACAGACACAGATTACACAATGTCTCTTACAGACCTTGGTATCTCTGCCGACGAAATGAAAGATCAGTACACCTACACTCAGGACGTTGTAACTGATTCTAACGGCGTTGTAAAAGGTACTTCTTGGCAGGCTTGCCCTGGTGTAATGATTTACAACAGAGAAATCGCTAAAGAAGTATTCGGTTCTGATGATCCTGCAACTATTCAGCCTCTGTTCTCTGACTGGGATAAGTTCTATGAATCTGCAGGTAAACTTGATGAAGCTGGTTACGATGTTATCTCCTCTACAGCAGATACCTTCCGTGTATACCAGAACAATGCTAAACTTCCTTGGGTAGATGGCAACAAGATCCAGGTTGATGACAACCTGATCAAATGGGTTGAAGATTCTAAGAAACTTGCTGATGCTGGTTACTGCAATACTTGGGGCCAGTGGGGCGAAGATTGGAACAAAGGTTTCTATCCAGAAGGTAAAGTATTCGCATACTTTGGACCAGCTTGGTTGATCGACTTCTGTATGGCTGCTGATACTGAAGGCTCCGTTGCACACGATGGTGGCTGGGCTGCAACAGAAGGTCCTCAGGGCTTCTACTGGGGTGGTACATGGATCTGCGCAGCTACAGGCACAGACAATGCTAACCTTGTAGCAGACATCATGAGAAAGATGACCATGGATCCAGAAATCATGAAGGACATCGTTCTCAAAGACAACGATTTCGTAAACAACAGACCTGTTATGGAAGGCCTTGCTGCTGATGAGTCTTACTCTAACGCAGTACTTGGCGGACAGAACCCTCTGAAGATGTTCTGCGCAGGTGCTGACAAGATTGACATGGCTAACCTGACAGCTTATGATCAGGGTCTTCTGGGTGACTTCCAGACAGCTATGGGCGATTACATCAATGGCAACTATGCTACAATCGATGAAGCTATGGATCAGTTCTACACCTTAGCACTTCAGAGATATCCTGAACTTACAAAATAATAAGTTTAGTGTGAAGTAATGTGCCTGCCGGTTTTCTGCCGGCAGGCAATTCTTTCAAAAAACCATTTTTAGACTACAGTATTATTTGCGGAGGTAGTAATATGGACAAGAAAAAGTCCAATTACAATGTGGTTAAGTTTAATAGATGGGGATATATTTTCCTTATACCATTTTTTGTAACCTATATTATTTTTAGTTTTATTCCGTTATGTAACACCATTTATAACAGTTTCTTTGAAAATTATCGCTCTGGATTGAAACAGATTGGACCAAATTTGGTTGGAGTCCAGAATTATGTGAATCTGCTGTCAACTCCGGAGGTTTGGAAATATTTAGGCAATACCTTAATCATGTGGATTGGTGGATTTATTCCACAGATTTTGATTGCGCTTTTATTAGCTTATTGGTTCTCTGATCCAAGCCTTAGACTGAAAGGACAGAGATTCTTTAAAACAGTTATTTACATGCCAAACTTAATTATGGCATCTGCGTTCTCTATGTTGTTCTTTGCCCTGTTTTCTGACAGTGGCCCAATCAACCAGATTTTAATGTCTATGGGATTACGCAGCGAGCCATTTAAGTTCTTCCAGTATGTAGCTGCATCCAGAATTTTGGTTATGTTCATGAACTTCCTTATGTGGTTCGGTAATACCACCATTCTGTTGATGGCAGGTATGCTTGGCATTGATACAGCTCTTTATGAAGCTGCACAGGTAGATGGTGCCACAGCATCTCAGATATTTAGTAAGATTACTATGCCGATTCTACGTCCAATCTTTGTGTATGTACTTATTACATCCTTGATTGGTGGTTTGCAGATGTTCGATGTTCCACAGATTTTGACCAACGGCCGTGGTAATCCGACGGATTCCCTGACAACCGTTATCATGCTGTTGAACAGATATCTGACCAGCAAAGATATGGGTCGAGGTGGTGCACTTTCCGTATTCATGTTTGTTGTGACAGGCATTTTAAGTTTGATTGTCTTCAAAATGAACAGTTCTAAAGAGAAATATTAAGGAGGAATATAGCTATGGATGAAACAAAAGAAGTAAGACCTCATGGCGTTCCGATTAAAGTAAGAAGAGCTGTTGCATACATCGTGCTCGTATTTTTTGCATTACTTTGCCTGATTTGGTTTTATATACTTTTAATTAACTCTACTAGATCACACTCTGAGATGACCTTGGGCTTCACATTATTCCCAAGTACGCATCTCCTTGATAACTGGACCAGCCTGATAAATGGTACCATTCCGATTGCGAGAGGTTTCCTGAATAGCATTATTGTTTCCGGTTGCACTTGTGTACTCTGCGTATACTTCTCTGCTATGACGGCATACGCAATCAATACCTACAGATTCAAAGGAAGAGATGCTATCGCAGCATTCATTCTTGCAATCATGATGATTCCGGGACAGGTTACCGCGCTTGGTTTCTTACAGTTGATTACAAAAATTAAGCTGGATGACTCTTTGGTTCCGTTGATTATTCCGGCAATCGCTTCTCCTGTAACTTACTTCTACTTAAAGCAGTACATGGAAAGCAACCTGCCATTGTCTCTTGTAGAGGCAGCGAGAATCGATGGTTCCAATGAGTTCCGTACTTTTAATACCATCATTCTTCCACTGATTAAACCGGCAATCAGCGTACAGATGATTTTCTCCTTCGTAGGAAGCTGGAACAACTACTTTACTCCAGCATTGATCCTGCATACAGAAGCAAAGAAAACTCTTCCTGTTATGATTGCAGAGCTTCGTGGTGCTGACTGGTTGAGATTCGATATGGGTCAGATTTATATCATGATCGCAGCGTCAATCTTCCCGGTTATCGTCGTTTACCTGATTCTTTCAGAGTACATTGTCGGTGGAGTATCTTCCGGAGCTGTAAAAGGCTAACTGAATATGTATTATTTAGAACCGCATCCTTAGGATGCGGTTCTCAGACTGTAGACAAAGTGGTCCTGAGAGCGCAGCTCTCAAGACCATTTTTCATTTTCGTGAGTGTTTTATTGATAACAAAGGATAGAAACGGCCCCTATCAGGCCATTTCTAACCGCCATTCAT
>Ga0256405_10000972_pt1 | contig 85952 bp, 98 predicted proteins | sample RumenRJG_02DNA_FD_189096 | JGI IMG/M metagenome (GOLD analysis project Ga0256405, IMG submission 189096) | Bovine rumen microbial communities from Lethbridge, Alberta, Canada - RJG_02 | ecosystem: Host-associated > Mammals > Digestive system > Stomach > Rumen | place: Canada: Alberta... | reverse complement strand
AAGGTATAGGTAGATTATATCATTAAACACACATAAATTCAAGTCGTAAGAAGCGATAAATCCAATAAATTCAAGGACTTACGAGTCTACAAACTCTGGTGTGTGTATAAGCGTTCGGGAGATTAGGATGTATAAGCATTGGTACAGAAATGAAGGGGGGAAACATCATGCAGACAATTTTCATCACGGGGGCATCTTCCGGCATTGGAAAGGAAACGGCAAAACTCTTTTCGGCAAAGGGTTGGCGGGTGATTGCCACGATGCGTAATCTCCGGAAGGGCGAGGATTTGGCGGGTTTGCCAAATGTTGTTCTCATGCCACTGGATGTTACCAATTCCAACCAGATTCGGGAAACCTGCCAAAAAGCACTTGATGAATATGATGTCGATGTTCTGTTCAACAACGCCGGATATGGGCTGATGGCGGCCTTTGAGCGCATCCCGGAAGATGAGATCCGCAAGCTGTTTGATACGGACGTCATCGGCACGATGCTTGTCACACAGCAGTTTATTCCGCATTTCAAGAAGCGCAGGGGTGGAGTAATTCTCACGACGACATCGTTGGCGGCCATCATCGCCTTGCCGAGAGATGGGGCATACGGCGCGGCGAAACGTGCCCAACAAGGGATGGTGGAGTCCATCTACTACGAACTGAAGCCTTTTGGTGTGTCCGTCAAGGCAATGATTCCCGGCGGAACGAAGACGAACTTCCAAACGCCGGTGAATGACCTGACAGGTTATGAAGAACCGGCAGCCCGCCAGCGCAAATATCTGTTGGATGGCAATGACGAATTCCCAGATCCGCAGGAAGCTGCGAACATCATTTTTGAAGCGGCGACGGATGGAAAGGACAAATTGCATTATCCCACGGATTCAGTCTGCCAAAAATTGTATGATGAGTATACGGGTATGAACATCGAGGACTTCAAGACAAGATTCTATCATCGTTTGTTTGATTAACTGGGAGGCAGTCATGAGAAAACTTTTTCTCTTTGTATTTGCACTCTTGGGAGTATTCGGCATTTGGAGCAGTGATGTCGCCGTTGCCGCACAGCCGGGGCAAGAAAAAATTTTGGTGGCGTATTTCTCCCGTGCGGATGAAAACTACGGTGTAGGCTATATCACAAAAGGGAATACCCGCATCGTGGCAGAGATGATAGCGGCCAAAACAGGCGGAGACTTGTTCGAGATTCGTAAAAGTGAGCCGTATCCCGCCGGTTACGAGGATTGCAAGACCGTAGCCAGCAGGGAAAAAGCCACGAATGCCCGCCCAATCCTTACAAGTATGGTGGAAAACATGGCAGATTACGACGTAATCTTTATCGGCTATCCCATCTGGTACGGGGATGCGCCCATGCCCGTTTATACATTTCTCGAAGGCTATGACTTTTCGGGCAAAAAAATAATCCCCTTTTGTACCCATGGAGGCAGCGGACTTTCCGGCACGGAGCAGCGGATTATGCTGATTTCCCCAAAAGCAACGCTGCTTCCCGGATTTGCCATTGACGGTAGGACAGCGCAAAATCAGTCTGGTCAGACCGATGAAAAAGTTACCGCATGGCTGAAGCGCATCGGCATGATAAATTCTTGACCTTCTTGTGCGAGAGGAGCATTGACATGAAATACAGAACTTTAGGCAAGGATTTGCGTGTTTCTGCCGTAGGTCTTGGTTGCATGGGCATGAGTCATGCTTATGGGGCACCGGCAGATCGAAAGGAAATGCGGGAATTGATAGCAAAAGCTGTGGACATAGGCTATACGATGTTCGATACGGCAGAAGTCTATGGAACGCCGGAGAATCCTCATGACAATGAGGAACTGGTAGGTGAGGCATTGAAGCCATTTCGCGACAAAGTGGTGCTGGCAACGAAGTTCGGCATCCATTTCGATATGGCAAGCGAGAAAACCGAGAAGCCTTTGGTGCCGGATGCCCGTCCCAAAACCATACGGAAGTCTGTGGAGGATTCCCTGATCCGGCTTCAAACGGATCATATAGACCTTTATTACCAGCATAGACAAGACCCGAATGTTCCCGTTGAGGAAGTGGCCGATGTTATGCAGGAGCTCATTAAGGAGGGAAAGATTCTTCATTGGGGGCTTTCGGAAGTGAGTGAGGATATCATTCGCCGGGCACATGCAGTCTGTCCTCTCACAGCGGTGCAGAATCGCTATTCGATGATGGCACGTCACTATGAGCCGCTGTTTCCCGTATTGGAGGAGCTTTCCATCGGGCTGGTAGCTTTTTCACCTATGGCTAACGGTTTTTTGACGGGGAGATACGGCAAGGATTCCAAGTTTGACACCAAGACGGACTATCGCAGTATCATGCCGCAATTCACGGCAGAAGGCATGGAGAAAAATAGGGAACTCCTTGCTCTTTTGGAAAAAACAGCGGAAGAGAAAGGCGCAACATCGGGACAGGTTTCCCTTGCATGGATGATTGAGAAAAAGCCATTTATCGTACCGATTCCCGGCACCAGAAAATTCTCCCGTCTCAAAGAGAATGCCGGCGCGGCGGAGATTTCCTTGACAGCGGAGGAAGTGCAAGCCATCGATAGTGCGCTTGACGGTATGGAGATGTCCGAGGTCTTTGGCGGCTCCGCAGTCAAGTCAAGGTGATGAGAGGCAAAAGGTCGGCGGGGACTGTAAATATTTATAACACTACTGCGGTGATATTTTTGTCGGAGGCTATCGCGTCCAAAATGCTGTCATCTTTGCTGGAAATCAGATGATAGGAAACATTGGCGTTATCATCAGAAATGGGAACGCTCACGCGCCCGTTCATGTCTTCCTTGTTGTATTTCGCAAGATTTGTGATGAAGATTGGCAGTGTGGAATTTCGCATCAGTTCCCGGAACTCATCGTCATTTTCCTGTACCAGAAAACGCGAAGCGGGCATTTCCCTGCGGCATAAATCGTCCCAAAAGCCCAGCCGGGAGCGAAGCAAGCAGTTGAAGCCGTTGATGTCCCGGAAGTCAAGGGAGGCCGGTGCATTTTGAAGCACCGGATGATTCGGGGGCAGGCAGATGGAGAGATTTTCCCGGAGGTAGGGGCGGCAATGGATGCCTTGCCCGGCAGGAGGTGTGAGGACAATCCCCACATGACAGCTACCCTCGCGTACATGTTCCATGATTTCTTCATTTCCCGCCAGACTTGACGATAGAGTCATGGCGGGAAATTTTTTTGCCAACTGTGGCACGGCAAACCAAAGCGGTGCGGGGGCGCAGGATTCCACCACAATGGTGCGGAGGGATTTATCGTATTCTCTCACTGCCATCGTCATCTGCCGTGCGGCATCCAAAACTTTTTCGGCTTGTTCGACAGCTATCCTGCCGGTGCCGTTCAGCCGGATGCGATTCTTGCTGCGCTCGAAGAGTTTCACGCCAAAAAAATCTTCTATATGTTTCATGGTGCGGGTAATGGTAGGCTGGGAAATATGAAGGGCATCTGCTGCCTTCACCATTGTCCCATGCTTGGCAAAGGCTGTCAGTTGCTCCAAGTCTTCAAAAGAAATCATAACGCAATCCTTTCAGATTTCATTTTCTGCATACTAGATTTCATTATTCTTATTGTACATTCTTTTCGTTATGATGTAAAGTAAGAGCATAGGACGGTGGTAAGCTATCAAGTATGCGAAAGGAAGAGAGGACGATGAATTACATTCCCCTGAATGATGGGGTGAGGATTCCCCAAATCGGTTTCGGTACATTTCAGATTCCGGCAGACGGTTCTGCCTATCAGGCAGTCAAGGCGGCGCTGGCCGCAGGGTATCGGCATATTGACACGGCAGCGGCCTATTTCAACGAGGAAGAAGTGGGACGCGCCATCAAGGACAGCGGCATCGTGCGCGAGGAGATTTTTCTCACCACAAAGCTCTGGCTGCAGGACTACGGTTATGAGCAGGGAAAAAAAGGCATCGAGCGCTGCCTGCGGCATTTGGGGACATACATTGACCTGATGCTCATTCATCAGCCTTACGGCGATGTTGCCGGAGCATGGAAAGCCATGGAGGAATACAAGAAATCGGAAGATATTCGCTCCTTGGGAGTGTCCAATATGACACCTGCTCTATGGGAAAAAATCGTGCCGGAACTGTCAAGCACGCCCTCTGTCAATCAGGTGGAGTTTAATCCCTACTGCCAGCAAAAAGAATTGCGCGCCTTGCTGTCCAAGGAACATGTCGTGCTGGAGGCATGGGCGCCATTAGGGCAGGGAAACAGAGAACTTCTCAGAGAGCCTGTGCTGATAGGGTTGGCAGAACGGTATCATAAGGACGTAGGGCAGATCATCCTTCGATTCGAGGTGCAGGAAGGCTGTATGGTTCTGCCTCGTTCCACCAAGCCGGAACGGATGGCTACGAATCTTAGCATCTTTGACTTTGAGCTGACAGAGGACGAGATGGATTCCATCCGCAAGCTGGACAAGGGACACGGCATCCACAATCCCGATGCGCCGGGGGTGGAGGAAATGCTCAGAAAAGCCTTTGTTATTACGGACTGAAGACGCAGCATGATAAAGCCGGTCGAGAATGCTATGAAAAGTATTGATGTTTACAGAAAAGGAGAAATGAAAAATGCAGTATGTAAAGTTTGGCAACACGGGTATGGATGTTTCGCGGATCTGCCTTGGCATGATGAGCTTCGGCAAACCCGGCAAGGAAAATGGCGTATTTCCCTGGGCGAGAAACTACGAGGACGGCAAGGAGATTTTCAAGAAGGCCATCGACCTTGGCATCAACTACTTTGACACGGCCAATGTCTACCAGATGGGCACCAGTGAGGAAATCACGGGACGCTATATAAAGGACTTTGGGCTGAACCGGGATGAAATCGTGGTGGCAACGAAGGTGAATTTTGAGATGCGCCCCGGCCGTCCAAACGGCGGCGGCACCTCCCGCAAGAATGTCATGGCAGAGATCGACCATAGTTTGGAACGTCTGGGACTTGATTATGTGGATCTCTATCAGATTCATCGCTTGGATGCAAACACCCCCATGGAGGAAACCATGGAAGCATTGCATGATGTGGTGAAGAGCGGCAAGGCGCGTTATATCGGCGCATCGACGATTTTCGCCTGGCAGCTCGAACGGATGCAGAACAGCCGAGAAGCACGGCTGGACGAAGTTCGTTTCCCTGCAGCCTCAATACAATCTCATCTATCGCGAGGAAGAACGGGAAATCATGCCTCTCTGCCAGGACAGGAAAATGGCGGTGGTGCCCTGGAGCCCCCTCGCCGGTGGACGCTGCGCCCATCCCTGGGGAACGGTGACGGAACGCAACAAAATCGACGATGTTTCCCCCATGGTCTGGAACGCCACCAACGATGTGGACAAGGTGGTCGTTGACAATCTGGAAAAGGTAGCGAAGGAACATGGCCGCACCATGGCGCAGGAATCCCTCGCATGGATGCTGTCGAAGCCCTACATCACTGCGCCAATCGTCGGTACGACCGCCGTGCAGCACATTGAGGAGGCCGTTTCCGCCCTCGACATTCAGCTCGATGAGGAGGAAATCAAGGCACTCGAAGCACCCTATGTGCCGCATATCAAGACGGGGGCATTCTGAGAACATTGGAGGGGCGAAATATGTACTGGCAGAAAACAGTGTATCGGGGCATTTTAGCGGCAGGGGTTTTGCTGGCACTTCATACCGGTTTTACCCAAGCAGCGCCGATTACCATCGAGGAACAGGGCTCCTTCACGGTGGGAGGAAGCTACAAACAGCATGACGGCACCTGGAAACAGGAAAATTTCGTTTCCGAGGATGGGCAGCGGGCTTACGGCGATTTTGCCTATGTGGAATATCAAAAGCCCGTCAAGGCAAAAAAGCTGCCGTTGATTTTCCAGCATGGCGGTGCACAGTCCAAGCGCACTTGGGAATCCGGCCCCGACGGACGGGAGGGTTTCAACACCATGTTCCTCAGAGCGGGGTATTCGGTTTACTTGGTGGATCAGCCGAGAAGCGGCGAGTCGAATCTCTCCACCGAGGCGGTCACGCCGGATACGCCCTGGGCGAGCAATCCCATGTATGGTGATAAGACCCTCTATGTCCTTTCCCGTATCGGTCACTATGATGAAAAGGGAAATCCCGTGCCGAATGCTCAGTTCCCGGCAGGAGAAGCAAACTACCAGGCATTTCAGCAGAGCTGGACGATTGGCTCCGGTCCCTTGGACAACGACCTCAATGCCGATGTGCTGGCGAAGCTTTTCAATCAGCAAAAGGACGGGGCAATTCTGGTATCTCATTCCATGGGCGGCACCATTGGCTGGCGTACAGCCCTTCGCACGGATAAAGTAAAGGCCATCATTGCTTACGAGCCTGGTGGTACTCCCTTCCTGTTCCCGGAAACAGAAATGCCGAAGATAACGGATGCCCGCTTTCAGGCACTTTCTGCCTCGGCCATGGGTGTGCCCATGGAGGATTTTCTAAAGCTCACCAAGATTCCCATCATTCTGTATTACGGGGATTATATCAAGATCGGTTCCGAAAATGTGGGCGAGGACAAATGGGGGACGGAGTACGCCATGGCGCAGCAGTTCGTGGAGGCCATCAATCGTCATGGCGGCGATGCCACCTTGGTACACTTGCCGGATGTCGGCATCAAAGGCAATTCCCATTTCCTCATGCAGGAAAAGAACAATCGTGAGATTTTGGAGCTGGCGCTCAAGTGGCTGCACGAAAAGGGATTGGACAAATAGATTTCATGGTACATACGGAAACAGCCCGTAGCTAAGATGGTTGCGGGCTTTATAGAAAGCGGGGAACTTTCATGAGTGTTTTTGAGGATTTGCGAAACGGAAAACCTTACGATGTACGGGATGAGCAGTACAAAAAGGAGGCACACAGCGAATTTAAGCGTTGCCGTCATATCTGTCATGAGATAAACGATACCGATCCCGATGAACAGGAAAAAATTGCTGCCTTGGAGACAGAACTGCTGAACGGTAACCTGCCCGAGGGAACATTTTTGCAGCCGCCAATTTATATCGATTGCGCCAAGTGCTTGCACTTGGGGAAAAATGTTTACTCGAATCACGGTCTTACGGTTATGAGCGTTGGCACGGTAACGATAGAGGATGGCGTGATGCTTGGCCCGGAGGTGGGGCTGTTCACTGTCAATCATGAGCCGAAAAATATCCGCACCATCATGACCAAGGAAATCCGCATCAAAAAGAACGCATGGGTTGGTGCGCGGGTCAGCATTTTGCCCGGCGTGACCATTGGCGAAAATGCTATCGTCGGCACAGGCTCGGTAGTGACGAAGGATGTTCCCGATAATGCCGTGGCGGTCGGAGTTCCGGCAAAAATTGTCAAGATGATCGAATAAAGAAAATAGGAGAGCGGAATGATGAAGGTTTTACTGGTAAACGGAAGCCCGCACAAAAACGGCTGTACGAATCGCGCATTGGAAGAAGTGGCGAAGGTTCTCTCGGATGAGGGATTGGAAACGGAAATCTACTGGGTCGGTGCAAAACCTGTCGGTGGCTGCATGGGCTGTTTTCAATGTGAGAAGCTAAAAAAATGTGTCTTGGATGATGGTGTGAACGAGTTTCGACAGAAGGCATACGAAGCAGATGGTTTCATCTTTGGTTCTCCCGTTCATTATGCCGGCGCAAGCGGCAATTTAGTCGGCTTTATGGATCGGTTGTTTTTCTCCGAGTTCATCGGAAACGGCAACAAGGCGTTCTACTTAAAGCCTGCGGCGGCCGTGGTATCGGCAAGACGGGCAGGGACAACCACGGTTTTCTCCCAGCTTATGAAATATTTCACGGTGCAGGAAATGCCTGTGATTTCCACGCGCTACTGGAACATGGTGCATGGCATGGAAGCCAAGGAAGTGGAGACGGACGGCGAGGGGCTCTGCAATATGCGAGTGCTCGGTCATAACATGGCATATTTTTTGAAATGCCGGGAAGCGGCAAATAAGGCGGGGATTCCACTTCCGACAAGGGAAGAACCGGTGTTTACAAATTTCGTGCATTGATGGGAAGGAGTTTTGTGTCGTGAAGAATTTCGTGTTCCAAAACACAACAAAAATATTTTTTGGCAAAGAGCAGCTTGGAGCTCTTGGAAGAGAAGTAAAGTCTTATGGTTCTCGCGTCCTGCTGGTTTACGGTGGCGGCTCTATCAAGAAAATTGGTCTGTATGACAAGGTAATGAAGGAACTTGAGGATGCGGGGCTTACCGTGTTTGAGCTCTCTGGGGTCGAGCCTAATCCTCGCCACACAACCGTCAATAAGGGAGCGCAAATCTGCAGGGAAAATCATATCGACGTTCTCTTAGCGGTGGGCGGTGGTTCCACTATCGACTGCACTAAGGCAATTGCGGCGGCGTATTACTATGACGGAGATGTGTGGGATCTGGTAACGCAGAAAGCTCCTGTTATCAATGCGTTGCCTATCTGCACGGTTCTGACCATTGCGGCTACCGGTTCAGAAATGGACTGTGGCGGTGTTATCAGCAACGTGGAAACGAATGAGAAATACGGCCTTGTTCACCCTCTTTTGCAACCGAAAGTTTCCTTCCTTGACCCGACCAATACCTTCACTGTCAGTGCATATCAGACTGCCTGCGGCAGCGCGGATATCCTTTCGCATCTGTTTGATGTTTACTATTTTGCTGACAACGATGGCAAAATGGATATGATTGACCGCATTATCGAGGAGATCATCAAGACCGTTGTGAAGTATGCACCCATAGCCATCAAAGAGCCGGATAATTATGAAGCCAGAGCAAACCTTATGTGGGCTGCAACATGGGCGCTTAATGGTTTCCTCGGTACGGGAACACAAATGGCTCCAACGTGCCACATGATCGAACATGAGCTTTCCGCTTTCTATGACATTACTCATGGGCATGGACTTGCCATCATCACGCCACATTGGATGGAGCATATTTTGAACGAAAATACCGCTTCACAGTTCAAAAAGTTTGGTGTAAACGTCTTTGGCGTAGATGCCGCACTTTCTGATATGGAGGGTGCAAAGGCTGCCATAGCAAAATTCAGAGAGTTCCTGTTCCAGACCTTGGGGCTGAAAAGCAAGCTCACGGAGCTCGGCATAGATGACAAGCATTTTACGGATATGGCAAGAAAAGCATGTCCGCATGGTGAGTTGGCAGGGTTCGTGAAACTTGCGCCGAAAGATGTCGAAGAAATTTTCCGCAAGAGTTTGTGAGGTGCAAGATATGTCCAAGATCTTAATTGCCTACTATTCCCGCAAGGGACAGAACTATGTGAACGGCAGCATCAAGAATCTTGCCAAGGGCAATACCGAAGTCGTGGCAGAGTTTGTCCAAAAGGCTGTAGGCGGTGATTTGTTTGAAATCGACACGGAAAAAAAGTACGCCGAGGACTACACAGAGTGTACCGTGGAAGCCAAGGAGGAACTTCGGGCAAAGGCGCGGCCTGAACTCAGCAAATATCTTGACAGCATTGACGAATATGACACGATTTTTCTCGGCTATCCCTGCTGGTGGGGGACAATGCCCATGGCTTGCTATACGTTTTTGGAGCATTACGACACGGCGGGCAAGAAAATCGTTCCCTTCTGCACTCATGAGGGAAGCGGCATGGGCGGCAGCGAGAAGGAGATAAAAAAGACCTGCCCGAAGGCGCAGGTGCTGTCAGGACTTGCCATTCAAGGCGCAGAAGCAGCACAATCCGAAAACAAGGCAGTAGCCTGGGCGCAGAAAGCCATTGAGACGCAAAGCTAATTCCTTAGGGAATATTTGATGAACAAGCGGTGGGCGACAAATTATCGCTTCCTGCGCTTCGCCACCCCAGCACATCCGAAAACACCCTACTGGGGTGTTTTCCATCGGCGGCAGATGAGTTTTGAGGTATCTGCCGCCGCTTCTATATACGGAGTATAAGTTTTTCTTATCAATTATCCCCAAAAATCGAATTGATTAAGAAAAAAGGGATGGCTTATAATGAAACAAATAGTATTTTGGCATAGGCGGGAGGACAGACCACATGGAATTATCGAGAAGAAGTTTCGTCAAGTTGGCAGGTGGAGTGGCAGTCGGTATAGCGCTAGGGGATTTAGGAGGCGGCAAAATGGCAAAGGCAGCAGGACAGGCACCGATCGTAGGCAGCAGGAATGTGACGGGAGTGGAGACAGCAGGCTCTCGCGCCAAGGTGTATTTCACGAAGCATATTGATGCAGAACATTTGATTGCGCTTTATCAGCACATCAATGAGGGCATTTACGGCAAAGTTGCCATCAAATTGCATACGGGAGAACCCCATGGGCCGAACATCCTGCCCCGCGATATGGTAAAGGCGTTTCAGGCGCAGGTTCCGAACAGCGCCATCGTTGAGACAAATACGCTTTATCAGGGTGGCCGCTATACTACCGCCGACCATCGCAAGACACTCAAAACCAATGGCTGGACATTCTGCCCGGTGGACATTCTCGATGAGGAGGGCGATGTGAATCTGCTGGTGCGTGGCGGCAGGCATTTGAAAGAAGTTGCCATGGGAGGCCATTTGGTGAACTATGATTCCCTCATCGTTCTGACCCATTTCAAAGGACATGCCATGGGAGGATTTGGTGGCTCGCTCAAAAATATCGCCATCGGCTGTGCTTCCGGGCAAACAGGCAAACGTCAGGTGCATGGCGTTGTGGACAATATGCCGTCCGATTTCACCAAATGGCCTGACAAAGAAACCCTCATGGAATTGATGGCAGAGTCTGCCAAGGCGACCTGTGATTATTTTGGCAAGCACATCGTTTTTCTGAATGTCATGCGCCGTATGAGTGTGGATTGCGATTGCGCAGGGGTGAGCGCGGCAGAGCCGACCATTCCGGATATTGGCATCGTTGCTTCCACAGATCTCTTGGCAGTTGACCAGGCTTCCTTGGATTTGGTTTATGGTTCTGCCAAGAATTATGACTTGGTGGAGCGTATCGAATCCCGCCACGGATTGCGTCAGATTTCCTATATGAAGGAACTCAAGATGGGCAACGAGCAATACGAGCTTTTATCCATTGACTGATGCGGAAGGCTATGGAATTAAAACATGATCAAGCAGATGAAATATTTTCAGGCAGTGGTGCGCCTCCAAAGTTTTACCAAGGCTGCGGAGGAATGCTTTATTTCTCAGTCTGCCATCTCCCAGCAGCTTCAAGCATTGGAGAAAGACCTTGGAGTGAAGCTCATGCACCGGGAGCGACGCAAGTTTACACTCACCGCAGCAGGGGAGTATTTCTATCGCAAGAGTCTGGTGATTGTGAGCGACTTTGAACGTCTTCGCGTCGAAACACTGCGCCTTGCCGAGGGAGCAAAGAAGGAACTTTCCATAGGTTTTCTGCGCCATTATCGGGGAAAAGAACTCAAAGCTGTCTTGCCTGCTTTTCAAGCGCAGCATCCCGAAGTAGAACTCACTCTTTTCGTCGGAACCCATGAGGAACTTTACGAGGGGCTAAGGAACGGTCGCATTGATGTTGCCATAAGCGATTTGCGACGCGCGCCCTCTGATGAATACGTGAACTTCTATCTCACACGAGGGTATCTTTATGCGGAAGTACCCGCCGGAAGCCCGCTTGCAAGCCTGTCGAGCATAACCATGGAAGACCTCAAAAATACCCCGGCTATTCTCATTGTTTCCTCGGAAAATTCTGCCGAGGAGGAACTTTTCTTCCGTGAGTATTTGGGGACAAAAAACGAATTTCTGACGGCGGAAAATCTGGATACGGCGCACATCATGGTAGCCGCAGGGAAAGGCTATTTCCCCATTGAGTTCAATATGCCACCTGCCCCAAAGGAGGAGATTCGCTATATCCCCATCATGCGACGCGGTCAGCAGATTTTCCGTGAATATTATGCCTTTTGGCGTGCAGACACCATCAAAGAATACATCGAGCCATTCGCCGCTATGCTGAAAGAGGAGTTTCCCGGAGATGCGAAAAGCGCAGAGCGGTTGAATGAAGTGGAATGAGCAAGAGAGCGGGAGGAAAGGTAATGAATATCACAAAATTTTCCCAAGAATACCATGAGAAGATGTTTCCTGGTTATGTGTCAAAGCTTCGGGAGACCGATCCGGAGTTCATCGAGCGTTTTGATAATTTCGCCTTTGACGAAGTGGTGAACCAGGACGATTTGGACGGACGCACCCGCTTCATGGCAATTCTGGCGACGCTCTTAGGTTGTCAAGGCGTTGACGAGTTTCGCGCCATGCTTCCGGCTGCACTTAATTTTGACGTCACTCCCGTGGAAATTAAGGAAATCACCTATCAGGCGGTGGCTTATCTCGGTATTGGGCGCGTGTTTCCCTTTCTCAAGGTTGTGAATGAGGTCTTGACAGAACGGGGCGTGAAGCTGCCGCTCCCGCCTCAAGCGACCACTACGACAGAAAATCGGCGAGAGGCGGGGACGCAGGCACAGGTGGATATTTTTGGAGAGGGAATGCGGGACTTCTGGCAGTCCGGCCCGGAAGAAATGCGTCATATCAACAAATGGCTGGCAGACAACTGCTTTGGGGACTACTATACGAGAAAAGGGTTGGACTATAAAGAGCGGGAAATGCTAACCTTCTGTTTCCTCGCGGCGCAGGGCGGTTGCGAATCCCAGCTTACGGCTCATGCGGCAGGGAATATGAAAGTCGGCAATGACAAAGCCTTCCTTATTAAAATTGTGTCGCAGTGTCTTCCCTATATCGGCTATCCTCGCAGCCTCAATGCGATTCGCTGTATCAATGAGGCAGCAAGCACTTTGAACGAAAAACAGGATGAGGAATGAAAAATCATTAAGAATTCGTGATTGACAGGAGGTTTTCGTGATGGCAAAAGGACCCTTGGGCTTCGGCATGATGCGTCTGCCCGTTGTGGATGGAAACTATGAGAAGATTGACCACGCTGAGACCTGCAAACTGGTGGACAAGTTTCTGGAAAAGGGCTTCACCTATTTCGATACGAGCTATGTCTATCACAACGGTTTCAGCGAAGAGGCGGCGAGGAAATGCTTAGTGGAACGCCATCCGCGCGATTCCTTTACTTTGGCGACAAAGCTGCCCACGTTCAGTATAACCAAGAAGGAACAGGTGCCGGAGATTTTCGAGCAGCAGTTAAAAAATTGCGGCGTGGATTATTTCGATTACTACCTTTTGCATACGCTGAATGTAACCACCTATGATTCCTATGTAGAACCCTGTGGCATGTTCGATTTTATCAAACGACAGAAGGAAGAAGGTCGTATTCGTCACATCGGTTTCTCCTTCCATGATTCAGCAGAGATGCTCGACCGCATTCTTGCGGATCACCCGGAAACGGAATTCGTGCAGATCGTGGTGAATTATTTTGACTGGGAAAGCCGCTTTATTCAGGCGAGGAAATGTTACGAGACCATCAGGAAGCACGGCAAGAAAGTCGTCATCATGGAGCCTGTCAAAGGCGGAATGCTGGCGAATTTCCCGCCGGGACTCGAAAAAGAAATGAAGGCTATGCAGCCGAACCTTTCTGCTGCATCTTGGGCAATACGTTTCGGAGCAAGTCTCGATGGAGTGATCACCGTCCTGTCGGGCATGAGTACCGTAGAGCAGGTGGAAGATAACACATCTTATATGGAAGATTTTGTCCCGCTTTCCCGACAGGAGAAGGATTTGCTGGTCAAGGGCGCGGCTGCCTTTCGCAAAAGTGGGCCGCTGCATACGGATGACTTCGGGAAATATGAGGGAATCTGTGCCAATGGTATGCCAGCAGCCGCAGTATTGGAGGCGTACAATGCCAGCATGATACAGCCCGTCCCGACCTTTGGGGCAGATCTCTGTTACTATAAATGCGAACGCTATCGAAAAGGGATGAAAGACGGGGAGAGCTGGATGGACGGCAACGTGTTCGACAAGGATGGAAATGACATCACGGAGATGCTGGCAAAGGCAGAGAAATTTCTCTTGGAACATATTTTATAAGGCCGGAAAACATTGCGAAATCTGTTTGTCGAATAAAAGGAAGGACAGGGGAGGATATGAAGAAAACTTTTCTATTGGTCTTGTCACTGCTGACAATTTTCATAATTGGAGGTTGTGGTGATACAAGAAACAACAGCTCGTCCGTTGCAACGAATACATCCGGGACAACGGAAACCAAGATGACGGAAAAAATCGGTGATAAGAAAACAGATACCTTTCAGGGAAAGCGCATTTTGATTGCCTATTTTTCCAGGGCAGATGAGAATTATCGTGTAGGCTATATTGAGAAGGGAAATACCCGTATTTTGGCTGAAATGCTGGCCGATATGACGGGCGGCGAATTGTTTGAGATCAAGACCGTGAAGCCATATCCTAAAGAACATGACCCGACCATTGAATTGGCAAAGCAGGAGCTGGCAGACAATGCCCGCCCGGAAATCATTGGAGAATTGCCAAAGGTACAGGATTACGACCTGATTTTTCTTGGCTATCCTATCTGGTGGGGAGATCTTCCCATGGCGGTTTATACGTTCTTTGACAGCGAGAATTTCTCCGGCAAAACAATTGCGCCTTTCTGCACCCATGAAGGCAGCGGGCTTGCCGGTACGGAACGGTTTATTGCCGAGGCGACCAAGGCGCATGTTCTTTCTGGAGTGGCTGTAGAAGGAACCGTTGCCCAAAATTCCCGTGAAAAAGCCAAGGAAGAAATCACAGCTTGGCTCAAAAAGATAGAAAAAGAAAATAGGTGAAACTGATGAAGAAACATCGAATGAAAAAAGGCATTATTTTGGGAGCTGTCATGCTTATTTTCTCCATGGCAATGACAGCAATGGCGAAAACTCCCGACGAAACATCAGCTATTACGCAGGAACTCACAGAGCTTGGCGGCACGGTACAGCCAATTGGCTCTCCCAATGACGCTTATGCAAAATATTTCACGGGTCAAAGCTATCTGTCCAATCTTTCCACGGACAAGAATCTGCCTGTGTATAATGTGACCTTCGCGCATGGCGCACATACTTTTTGGCATATCCATCATGGGACTTGCCAGATTTTAGTGGCGCAGTCAGGACAGGGCTATTATCAGATTTGGGGCGAGGAGCCGCAGAAACTTCTTCCGGGTATGACCGCTACGATTCCCGCTGGAGTAAAGCATTGGCACGGAGCTGCGCCGGGCATAAGTTTCCAGCATATAGCCCTAATGGAAATGCACGATGGTATTTCAACGGAGTGGCTGGAGCCGGTGAAGGATGCGGATTATCGTAAACTCAGGTAAACGGCAAGGGTTTTCTATATTTCCTGGAGGTGCAAGGAACATGAAAGACATTTCTCGGCGGGATTTCTTCAAATTGGCCGGAACGGTAGCGGCAGGAGCGGCGCTTTCCTGCATTCCCGGCATGAATCGGGCGATGGCGCAGGCTCCTGTCATTGGTTCTTCGGACATGACAGGAAAACATGCGTCGGTCGGCTCAAAGGCCAAGGTGTATTTCACCAAGCATATTGATGCAGACCATCTCATCAAGCTCTATGATCGCATCAGTGAGAGCATTTATGGAAAGGTTGCCATCAAGCTCCATACGGGGGAGCGGCATGGGCCGAACATCCTGCCCCGTGACATGGTGAAAGCATTTCAAGCGTATATCCCGAATAGCAGCATCGTGGAGACAAACACCATGTACCCCGGCGACCGTGATACGACGGAGAAGCACAGGGAGACTCTTCGTGTCAATGGCTGGACTTTCTGCGATGTGGACATCATGGACGAGGATGGCGGCATTATGCTTCCCGTGCGGAACTATCTCCATTTACCGGAGGTTTCCATGGGAGCGCATATCGTAAACTATGATTCCATGGTTGTCCTGACCCATTTCAAAGGCCACGCTTCCGGAGGTTTTGGCGGATCTCTCAAGAATATCGCTATCGGCTGTGCTGATGGCAAAGTAGGCAAGCGTCAGGTACATGGCTTCAAGAAACAGACTCCGCCCACGGGCAGCGACTGGCACGACGGCTCCATGGATGAACGCGAGAGATTTATGGAGAATATGGCCGACTCCGGCAAGGCGACCTGTGATTTCTTTGGCAAGCATATCGTATTTCTGAACGTCATGCGCCGCATGTCCGTGGACTGCGACTGTGCGGGCGTGGGAGCGGCGGAGCCGACCATTCCCGACCTTGGCATGGTGGCATCAACGGATATTCTCGCTGTGGATCAGGCCTGCGTGGATATGGTTTATGCCCATCCCGATCGCAAAGACCTCGTGGAGCGTATCGAAAGCCGTAAAGGGCTTCACCAGCTCAATGCCATGCGTGACCAGAAGATGGGCAACAGCCAGTATGAGCTGATTTCCATCGACTGATTTTGTTTCACCCAACCCCCTTTGATAGATGAAGAAGGCTGTCTGCGAAGCGCTTTGTTTTGTCGGCAGCCTTTCCTTCACGATAGAATGTGAGGTCTATATGAAAGCGATATATTTGGATTGCTTTGCCGGAATCAGCGGCAATATGATGCTGGGCGCATTTTTGCAAGGAGGTGTTCCGGTTGAACATTTGCGGAAAGAATTGAGCAAATTGCAACTTCCAGATGAATATGAACTGCGTGTGGAAAACGTAAGCAAGAATGGCATTTCCGCTGTCTATGTGGAGGTACTGGCAGAAGGACATCATGCAGAGAAAGATGATGGGCATCATCACCATCATCGAACATGGACAGATATCCATAAGATGATAGAGGATTCCTCACTGTCAGAGCGAGTGAAGCATCAGAGTACAGCTATTTTTGAGAATTTGGCTGTTGCCGAAGGAAAAATTCATGATCGACCAAAGAATGAGGTGGCCTTTCATGAAGTCGGGGCGGTGGACTCCATCGTGGATATTGTTGGAGCTGCCGTTTGCCTTGAATATCTTTCCATTGAAAAAGTCATTGTCTCCCGCATCAATACGGGAAGTGGCTTCGTGAAATGTGCCCATGGCCTCATGCCGGTTCCCGCGCCAGCGACGGCAGAACTTCTGTGCGGATTTCCCACTTATCATCAGGGCGCAGAAAAAGAACTTACGACACCCACGGGCGCTGCATTGATACATACTTTGGCAAGTTACGAAGAGAACATGCCTGGGAATTTCCGGGTGGAACGCATCGCCTACGGCGCAGGTTTTTGGGATTTAGCAATCCCGAATGTACTGCGGGTTTATTATGGGGAAATGAAGGAGTAGAAACCGTGTGAAAGGAAGTATTGTCGCTCTTTGTTTGCTGCTCTTGGCACTTTGTGTTGGATGCGGGGCAGATGCAAAGGGAAAAGATGCGGAGCAGGAAAGTTCTGGTTTGCACATAAGTCAGAAAAACAGAGAGGAAGCACAGCCAATGGAAAAGCGAGTCAAATCAGAGCTTACGGAGCTTTATCATGTGATGTGGAAAGCCCTCTTGGAAAAAGACATTCCTAAGCTGGATCAGATACATGATGAAGATTTTGTCCTTGTTCACATGACAGGAATGCACCAGTCCAAGGCAGAATATTTACGCTGTGTCCGTGATGGAGAACTGAATTATTTCACGGAAACAACGGAACATGTCTATATCGAACTTGTAAGCGAGGACAGAGCCATTCTCACGGGGCAATCCAAGGTAGAAGCCGCGGTTTTCGGAGGCAGCCGAAACACCTGGTCCCTGCAGCTCGTTTTTGGAGTGGAAAAGAAGAACGGAGAGTGGATACTGACAGGGGCGAAGGCATCCACTTATTGATGAAAAGGGGGGATAAAAATGCGTCAGGAAAACTATCATGTCAGGGAGATTGCGGAACTTTCGGCAATTTTACACAAAATTAGAGACATAAAAGATTACCAATCGTCGAAAAGCGTACTGATCAAAGTATTTACCGGAAATTTCTTCGGTGCTGCCGTAAGGGAGATCCATGATTTGATAGCAAAGGAACTGCCACGGGCGCAGGTAGTTTCCATATCGCAGATCATCCATCCGAATGATGAGAATATTTCCGTGGAAGACACTCGATATATCTCGATGAATGTCTGTTTTTTCTTCGAGACAAGTATTACCATTTTAGAGTACGATGGAAATTCTCTTGACCATATAGAGGCAGCCGGCCTGCTCCGTGAGCAGATTGCCATGCAGGAAAATCTGCGGGCGGTGGAAATCCTTTGCTCCGGGGCAAGTAAATACCGGTCTCATTTCATTGACATTATATCCAAAGGGAATGAATCCATTCCCTTTTATGGCGCAGAGGCCGGGATAGCCAGCAATGAGGAGTTCGCTCTTTTGAATGAAAGCATTAAGGAAGGGAAGCCCTATGATGATATTCGCCAATACGTGAGTGCCAGGGAATATCATTCCCGTGGGGCAGTTCTGATCCTATATGCGGGAGAGAGCCTGAATGTCAAGGTGGACTATATTCTGGGATGGAATCCCTTGGGCAAAGTGATGCGGGTTACCTCACAGCATGGCCACAATACCATCATGACACTGGACGACATGCCTGCCGGAAATGTTTACAAGAAATACTTGAATGTGGATTTGGATGAATATTTTGTGACGAACATTAGTGAGTTTCCGATGCTGGTTTCCCGCAACGGTTGTTCCATTGCCAGAGTGCCAATTTCTTTTGACAGTGATAAAGGGCTCTATTTCTCCGGGGATATCCGGAAGGATGATGAGATTCGCCTTTCCTATGGTAATGCGCAGGAAATTCTGGAGAATACTTGGAAAGCCAGCGAAGAAATGCGCAAGTTCCGGCCGGAAGGAATCTTTCTGATCATGTGCGGCGGAAGAAACTTATTCATGAAGGAGGATGCAAGGCAGGAGGTAGAAGATTTTCGTCGTTTGCAGTCCCAGATGACCGTTTGTTATGCTACCTCGGAAATCTATCGGCATCAAGGACAGGGGGGACTGCTCAACAAGGCATTGGTTGCTGTTGGGATGAGGGAAGGAGTTGCTTTGTCTGCAAAGGAAAATGATGTGGAGCAATTCCCGGTTGCCAAACGAAAGGTCATTCCCCTGCATGTCCGTCTGGCGAATTTCATCCAGGCCACGACAGACGAACTCAACGAAATGGCAGAAACGGCCAATGCGGCCAATGCCGCCAAGTCCCAATTCCTTTCCAATATGTCACATGACATCCGCACTCCCATCAATGCCATCCTTGGCATGGATGAGATGATCCTGCGCGAGTTTGACAACGAAACGCTCATGGAATATGCGAGCAACATACGAAATGCCGGACACAACTTGCTGGGGCTGGTCAATGACATTCTGGATTTCTCAAAGATTGAAGCAGGGAAGATGGAACTCATCCCCGTGGACTATGAAATGAGTTCCCTGCTGAACGATTTGGTGAACATGATACAGAAACGGGCATCGGACAAAGGGCTCGCTCTCCGTGTGGAGGCCGACCCGGCTACGCCGAACCTCTTGCACGGTGATGAGATACGGATCAAACAGATCCTCACGAATCTTTTGACCAATGCCGTGAAATATACGGAAACGGGGAGCATCACGCTGAGAGTCGCGGTGGAAAAGACTGAGGGGGATCGGATCGATCTGCATATCAGCGTCAGGGACACAGGCATCGGCATCCGGCAGGATGACATTCCAAAGCTTTTTGCAGCCTTTGAGCGCATTGAGGAAAAACGCAATCGTAATATCGAAGGAACGGGCTTGGGCATGAGCATTACGCATCGTTTGCTGTCGCTTATGAACAGCGAACTGATGGTGAAAAGTGCCTATGGCGAAGGTTCTGAGTTTTCCTTTCTGCTTCGCCAGCAGATTGTGGGGACAGAGCCTATGGGAAATTTTGCCGAAGCATACCGTCGTTCCCATGCCAGGACATGGGAATATCGGGAAAAATTCACGGCGCCGGAAGCGCGGGTTCTCGTTGTCGATGATACGGATTTGAATCTGAAAGTGTTCCGGGGGCTTCTGAAGCAAACAAAAGTGCAGATCGACACAGCGGATAACGGGGCAGACTGTCTGGAAATGGCGAAGGGCAAGCAGTATGACATCATGTTCCTCGACCATCGGATGCCGGGAATGGACGGCATTGAAACACTGGAGAAGTGGCAGATGATGGAAGAAAATCCCAATGCGAAAATTCCCGTAGTGGCACTGACGGCCAATGCTGTGTCCGGTGCAAGGGAAAAGTATATCGCTGCCGGATTCACAGACTATCTGACCAAGCCCATTGACAGCAGCCAGCTGGAAAATATGCTGATGAAATACCTTCCATCGGAAAAAATCCGACCAGCAGAAGGTGGGCAAGAGAAACGTACTGCTTTTGCGAAAAAAACGGGGCTTCCCGCATGGCTGAGAGCTGTCAAAGAACTTGATATAGGCCAAGGATGCCAAAACTGCGGCTCTGATGAAGCCTATTTGGATGCCCTGACCATCTTTGCAGAGCAGCTGTCGGATCATGCGGATGAGATTGAGCGCTATTTCAGGCAGAAAGAATGGAAGAACTACACGACTAAAGTACATGCTTTGAAAAGCACTGCCCGCATCATCGGGGCTGGAAAGCTGTCCGAACAGGCAAAACGCTTGGAAGATGCCGGAAACAAGGGCAATGTTGCAGAGATACAAGCGGATACGCAGGGGTTGTTGGAACTCTATCGGAGCTATGTTGAACTTCTTGCTCCCCTTTGTCCCGTATCTGCTACATCCCCTGATTTGCCGATGATTTCCGGGGATGATTTGCGAGAAGCCTACGAGACTATACGGGAGATGATAACATCCTTCGATTATGACAGCATCATGTTCGTATTGGAATCTCTGGAGGGGTATCGCTTGCCGGAGACAGAGCAGGGGAGATATAAAGAGCTCAGATCTTCGGCAAATAAAGCGGATTGGGAGGCACTGCGGAGAATTTTGGCAGAGCCTGTTCATTAGAAAAACTTATCCATTATCCCCGAAAATCGAATTGATACGGCACTCTTGTTTTTGTAAAATATTCTCGTAAGGTAGAACTATGAACGGTGCATATTTTGATAGGAGGCAAAGATCATGAGCGATAAGAAAAAAGAGGTTGTGGTGTTGGTTGGCGCAGGTTCCATTGGGCAGGCCATTGCCCGCAGAGTGGGCGCTGGAAGGCATGTGGTGCTGGGGGATCTTCGGCAGGAACATGCCGATGTGGCGGCAAAAATCTTGGAGGACGCAGGTTTTGAAACGAGTACAGTGGCTGTGGATATTTCCTCCCGCGAGTCTATTTTGAAGCTCATCGAACACGCCCAGCAGTTCGGGCCAATAACGAATCTCATCCATGCGGCGGGGGTGTCCCCTTCCCAGGCTCCCGTAGCGACGATTTTGAAAGTTGACCTTTACGGCACGGCGGTGCTTCTGGAAGAATTCGGCAAGGTAATCGCCGAGGGCGGCTCCGGCGTCGTGATTTCCTCCCAGTCCGGTCATCGCCTGGGGGCGCTTTCCGAAGAACAAAATATGCAGCTTGCCACTACGCCGACGGAAGAGCTTTTGGAACTTCCCTTTATCAAGGAAATCACGGACACACTCAAAGCGTACCAGTATTCCAAACGCTGCAACGTCCTGCGGGTCATGTATGAGGCAACGCGCTGGGGCAAGCGCGACGCGACCATAAACTCCATCAGTCCCGGCATCATCATCACGCCGCTGGCAAATGATGAGCTCAAAGGTCCCCGGGGCGAAGGTTATCGCAAGATGCTCTCCGCAAGTCCTGCGGGACGCGCGGGAACGCCGGATGAGGTGGGAGAGCTTGCCGAGTTCCTCATGAGTAAGCGCGGCAGGTTCATCAGCGGCGCAGACTATCTTATGGACGGAGGCACAACGGCTTCCTATTGGTACGGTGATTTGCAGTATTTGAAGAAAACTCATTGATTTAGAGCAAGGAGACTATATGAAAAAAATACTTGTTTGTATCTTATCACTGACGATGATGCTCTTTTTGACTGCCTGCGGCAGTACGGAAGGGACATCTTCTGCCGCACAAAAAACGGCAACTGCGGAAAAGAACACTCCTTCCAGTGCCAAGATTGATTCGGTAGCACAAAACGCAGATGCAAAAACATCGAAAAAGATTCTGGTGGCGTATTTTTCCCGTGCGGGAGAAAACTATAATGTGGGCTATATCGAAAAGGGCAACACCCATATCATGGCCGATATGATCGCGGAGGCCGTGGGCGCAGATACCTTTGAAATCAAGACGGTCAAGCCCTACCCGGAAGATTATAAGGAATGTACGGAAGCTGCGAAACAGGAGCTTGCCGAGGATGCCCGTCCGGCACTTGCGGGAAAAGTGGAGAACTGGCAGGACTATGACACTGTGTTCCTTGGCTATCCGATTTGGTGGAGCTATCCGCCGATGGCTGTCTATACTTTCCTCGAAAGTTATGACTGGAACGGCAAGACAGTCATTCCCTTCTGCACATCTGCGGGGGATGTGCTGACGGGAAAGGAGTCGGATCTGCCCCAATATGGAAAAGGAATGGCTATTCGCGATGGTCTGGGGCTGGAAGGAAAACGTGTGCAGGAAAATCCGGAGAGTGCCAAGGCGGATGTGATGAAGTGGCTGAAAAGCCTTGGCTTCGTGGAGCAGTAGCGAGAAAATGGAGTGAGTTTTTTCCGGGTTATACCACGGACAGCGTGTTCTATTACAATGCATGGAATAACGTGGCCTTCGTTGGGGATTCCATCTTTAGGAATAGCCTCGGGCTGACCCACATTTCCACGGCGGCAATAAGCAGACTTTGATGCAGAGCGTCACCCAGCGCATACTGACATTGCCAAGAGAGACCTTGCTCCTTTCCGGGCATACGGAGCCGACCACGGCAGAAGCGGAGCGGGGGCGTTCGTGGTATGCGCCGTACTTGTGATAAGTGCGATTACTATCAAAAAACAGGCAGGTATACGCTTGCCTGTTTTTCGCATATAGCTAATTGAGCGTCCCTATTTTTCAATACCCAGAACAATCGGTGTGGAACGATATCCGATTCCCATGCGGTCAGTCCCCATGTCGATTAACTGGAGAAAATGCTCTCTTGTACGGATGCAGCCGCTGCCCTTGACCTTGATGCGATTACCGCATGTATCCAGCATTTCTTTGATGATTTCCGGCGTTGCCCCATGCCTATCATGTCCCGTAAGAAATCTCGTACTCGTTTTGACGAAATCCGCATTGGCTTGTATGGCACATTCGCAGGCCTTCTTTACTTCCTCCACAGTAAGGGCATCTGTTTCAAAGATAACCATGACCTCGGTTTTGTACTTATGGCAAAAAATGGCTGCGACGGCTGAAATATCCTTTGTGACCTCCTTTCATTTGCCGCTCCGTATCAAAATTAGCGATAAAGGGGAAATTTTACTCACAATCCTCTCGTCCCTTAGCCAGGAGGAGGCGCGGAGTATTTCGGAGAACGTGACTTGGGGACTGAGAAAAAAGTTCGCTGACGGTAAATTCTCCGTGGGCTACTCCCGCTTCCTCGGCTACGACAAGGGGGAGAACGGCAATCTCGCCATCAACGAGGAGCAAGCCAAGACCGTGCGGCTCATTTTTGGGCTGTTCATAGAGGGGCTGACTCCCTGCGCCATCGCCAAAGAACTGACGAGGCGGGGAATCCTCACGGTCACGGGGAAGAGCAAATGGAATGCGGCCACCATCAATGGAGTCCTCGCCAACGAGAAGTACACAGGCTGCGCCCGCATCCAAAAGACCTTCACGCCGGACTTCCTCACGAAGAAGGTGTGAAGAACACGGGGCAAGTCCCCAGCTACTTCGTGGAGCAGAGCCATCCCGCCATCAGCGACCCTGCCACCTTCGAGATGGTGCAGTCGGAGGCAGCGCGGCGCAAGCGGGAGGGAGGCAGATACAGCGGCGTGAGCATTTTCTCGGGGAAAATCAAGTGCGGTGAGTGCGGCGGATTCTTTGGAGCCAAGGTCTGGCACAGCACCGACAAGTACCGCAGGGTCATATACCGTTGCAACAAGAAGTACGACGGGCATAAATGCCAAACGCCCCATGTGACGGAGGAGGAAGTCAAGGCAGCCTTTGTCACGGCCTTCAACCGTCTGGTGACGGAGCGGGAGGAGATTGCCGCAAATGCCCGGATCGTCCGTCAGACGCTCTGCGACACCACGGAGTTGGAGCGGGAGAAAGCCTCCTTGGGGCAGGAACTGGCGGTGCTGGTGGAGATGACGCAGAACTGCATCGCCGAGAACGCGAGAATTGCCCAAGATCAGGGGGAGTACCAGAAACGCTACAACGGGCTGGTGGAGCGGTACGAGAAAGCCAAGGCACGGTTTGATGAGGTGACGGAGGCCATCGCAGAGCGGTCAGCCAAGGGCGAGAGGCTGGCGGGGTTCATCAGGACACTTGAGGCGCAGATGGAGCCTGTCGCGGAGTTCGATGATCGGCTGTGGGGCGCGATGGTGGACTATGTGACGGTGGGGGTGGATGGGGGAATGACGGTGGTGTTTCGGGATGGGACGGAGAGGCGGCTGTAAAATCAAAATGTTGTTTGTTCTTTTATCAAACTTGTCATAATCTCCACAAACTCCCTGACGTGCGGCGCAGGCTCTTTGGCATAGAGCAGGCCGTACGGGACGGAGTAATCGCCTCCCCAGTCGCAAGGGAGCGTCACGAGGGAAGGGTGGATTTCCGACCAAATATCGGCGGTAATCATGGGATGCCCCGTGGTGGCTGCATAGTTGAAGATGCTGATGTCATAGGAAGGTACATCGTGGATATGGATTTGCGGGTGCGCGGTTTCAAGCTCATCGCGCAAGCGGTCGATATAAATTGTGTCGCCCCGCTCCACCATGAGGAGCGTCTCGCTGTAGAGGTCGGTCAGCATCAGCCTTTTGCGACTTGCCAGCGGATGATTGATGGGGACGGCCACCGCCAAGGGAAGCTGGCGTATTTTGAGGGCATTGACTTTATTTTTCCATAATGTGGACGGGAAGAGTCCGGCAATGATGTCGGCGCTTCCCGTTTTTTCAGCGAAAGAATCCTGTTTGTCACTTTTTCCGTCATCAATGGGGACGATGGAAAGCTTGATATGAGGATAACTGCTGCTTACAGCCACCCATAGCTCCACGATGGGGCGGCAGGGATTCATCATAGAACTGCCCAGCCGGATAATGTTCTGCTTGCCTGTCGTGAGTGCCTTGGCAGTAACCAGAGCCTGCTCGGATATATGGATGATGCGGCGGGCATCCCGATAAATGCTCTTGCCGGCCTCTGTAAGCACAATGCCGTGGTTCGTCCGCCGAAACAGCGTCAATTCTAATCTGCCCTCCAAGAGATTTATCTGTTTGATGAGCGCATTTGGGGAGATAAAGAGTTTTTCCGCCGCCTTCGTGAAACTGCCACAATCGGCCGCTGTCAGAAATGCGTCCAAGTGTTTGTTGTACATCGCAAAGCCTCCTGCATGAACCTTTTGGTTAATGCCATGATAGCAAAAAGCGACTTCCGCCGCAAGGGGATTTGCCATAAAATGAATTTACAGACGGAGGGACACGGCCGTTACGGAAAATGTCCTCCCCAAGCCGTAAATTTTCGAGAGGATTGCAGAGGAGAATATATAAGGTAAGATAAAAAGAAGGGGGCAAACGGATATGTTACAAAAAAATATCAGTAAGGCGGGAAAGAGCCTGATGGCGGGAGTTTTGGCGGCGGGACTCATTTCTGCAGCCGGTGTGGAAGCGGCAGCAAGCGAAGCCGATGTCCCCGTGCAGGAAATCACGCAGGCCATCGAGGGCATGGGGCATACGGTGTTTCCCATCGGCAAGGATAATGTGGCCTATGAGCAATATTTTACGGGCAAGAGCTATCTTGCGCCTTTGGCCAGCGGGCAGGGCATCGGGGTGTCGAATGTCACTTTTGCGCCGGGAACCATCAATCATTGGCACATTCACCACAAATCCTGCCAAGTGCTGGTCGGCCTGTCCGGCACTGGCTGGTATCAGATTTGGGGGCAGAAGCCGCAGAAGATGATGCCGGGCGTAACCGTGACCATCCCCGAAGGCGTGAAGCATTGGCACGGGGCGGCGCCGGACAGCTGGTTCCAGCATCTTTCCATCATGCAGGACGGCGCCGGAACGGAGTGGCTGGAGCCGGTGGATGAAGCGGCTTATAAAGCCTTGAAATGACGGAGGATAGGACTATGCGTTTCTATAAGCTTGCAGCTGCGTTGCTGGCGGCAGGAATTTTATCGATGAATTTGACGTTTACGGAGGCGGCAGAAATGGAGCAGAACAATAACGAGAGAAAAGCGGTAAAGGTAGTGCAGACGGCGGGGCGCGATATGCTCGGCGAGATTGCGCCGGAATTTGCCCGGCTCAACGATGATGTCCTGTTCGGCGAGGTCTGGTCGCGGAACGACAAACTTTCCCTGCGTGACCGCTCGATGGTGACGGTGGCAACCTTGGTAGCCAAGGGTATGGGCGATACCTTCGCCTGTCAGTACCAGATGCAGGAAGCCAAGAAGAACGGCGTCACCAAAGAGGAAATGGCGGAAATCTTGACCCATCAGGCGTTTTATGCCGGCTGGCCGAATGTGTGGGCGGCGTTTAATTCCATGAAGAAGGCTTATGTGGAGGAGGGAGCAGCAAAATGAGTAGCAAATTTTCTTCCCGCTTAAAGAAAACTTTGGCTGTGGCAGCCGTTGCCGCTTGGTTGGTTGCTCCGGCGGTGCTACCCAATCAGCAAACGATGGTGTACGCAGCAGAGGCGCAGGCCGTCAGCCAAAACGTATTGGCAAATACCGAAAACGGGCAAGTGCGGGGCTTTGCCAAGGGTGGTGTGCGCTACTGGCGGGGGATTCCCTACGCCAAGCCGCCGGTCGGTGAGCTGCGTTGGCGGCCGCCGGTGAAGGTCGATAACTGGCATGGGGTGCTTGATGCCACCGAATACAAAAGCGAAGCGGCGCAGACGGGTTACTTGGGCGTGTTCGCAACGGCAGGCGGCTCAGAAGATTGCCTGTACCTCAATGTGGCCGTGCCGGAGAAGCAACCCGGCGCCCCCGATAAACTTCCCGTCTTTGTCTGGATTCATGGCGGGGCTTTGGTGGTCGGCGCGGGGAGCGATTATGACCCCTCGCTTTTAGCCAAGGAAGGCCGCGCCGTGGTGGTGACGATAAACTATCGGCTCGGGGCGTTCGGCTATTTTGCCCATCCCGCCCTTGATGCGGAAGGTCACGCCGCTGTCAATTACGGCGTGATGGATCAGATTGCGGCGCTTGAATGGGTGCAGAGAAATATCGAGAACTTCGGCGGCGATCCCGACAATGTGACGATTTCCGGCGAATCCTCCGGCGGGCAAAGCTCGCAAATCTTGATGGCCAGTCCCAAGGCCAAAGGCTTGTTCAAAAACATCATCGCCATGTCCAGCCCTGTCATGTATGCCAATGGCCATTCGATTTCGCGGGAACAGGCCGAGGAAAAAGGCATCGGCCTGGCTAAGGCGGCAGGATTGGAAAACGCTACAGCCGAGGAGTTGCGCTCCCTTTCCACGGAAGAAATTCTGGCTTTGGAAAACAACTATTTATTGGATGGCATTATCACCCGTGACGGTGAGTATGTGCCGTCAAGCATCGCCGAAGCCTTTAAGAACGGCGAAGTAAACGGCGAACGGCTGGGCATCGGCAATGTGCAAAACGAGGGTTCTTTCTTTGCCGCCCTAACGGAGAGCATTGCCGGGAAAAATATGGACGATGCCGCCTATCGAGCTAATCTCGAGGCTTTGGAGAAACAGTACGCCATTCCCGGTTTTGCGGACAAAGTGATGGCCGAGTATCCCGCAGAGGCTTACGGCAGTCCCGCCGAGGCGTATGCACAGGTCATCACGGACAGCTGGTTTGCTGCGCCGATTTATCGGATTGCCGATTCGCTCGACAGCAAGCTGAAAGTCTATTACTACGAGTTCAGCGATCCGCAGTGTCCCAAGTATGTTGCGACCGATTTTGAGCAGGGAACGGCGCATACTTACGAGCTGCCGTATCTTTTCCCCGGCTTTCACGGTTCTTCAGACATCGGCACCGAACTCACGCCCAAGCAGCAGCAGGTCGCCAAGCAGATGGCGAAAATCTGGACGGGCATGTCCAAAGTGGACGAGCAGGGAATATGGAAGCGTTTTGACGGCGACCATGCCCGTTATTTGAAACTTGGCCAAGGGAAGCCGCAGATGGCGGATATGAAGGAATACAAGCAGCGCCACCATTTCGCTTTCTGGCAAAATATCAATATGTACTAAAGGAAGAGGAACAAAAAATGGACGAAGTACGGATCGATTTGCGAAAGATAGGAGAAGATGAGCGCCAAAAACGTGAACAGCAGGAGTGGCTTCTTTTCCGGCTGAATCACACGTTTTATCTCGAACCGGGATACAAGGAGCTTATGAGGGAATTGTTTGCCGGGAAAATCGGCGAAAATTCCTTCGTCAAAGCACCGCTTTCGGGCGCAGAGTTTTCCAACATCTCCATCGGCAACGGGGTATATGTCAACAGCAATTTATTGGCCATGGCCAGAGGCGGGATTGTCATTGAAGATGATGTGCAGATTGCCGCCAATGTTCAGCTGATAACGAATAACCACGATTTATACGACCGGCAAGTTTTGACCTGCCAACCTATTGTGTTGAAAAAAGGGGCATGGATTGGCGCGGGAGTCACCATCCTTCCCGGCATTACCATCGGCAAATACGCAGTTATCGGCGCAGCCTCGGTCGTAACGCATGATGTGGGGAACTATGAAGTCGTGGTGGGCAATCCTGCCAAATGTATCAAGCGGTTAGAGCCTGAAAAATTTGAAGTATAAGGAGGCAGTACGATGAAGCCTCATACATATCGGTTCGTCTTTGCCGCACTTTTGCTGACTATGTTGGCCGTTTTCGGCATCGCTTTTACGGCAGATTCCGAGCCGCAAAATTCCTCGTTGAAAACGGACGGCATGAAAGACGCGAAATTAGCGGAGGAAAAAATGATGAGCAAGCAGGAGGAGAGAATTGTGAGCAAGGATAAGAAGATTTTGGTCGTCTGCTATTCCTTTTCCCGTGGCAACACCAGGAAAATCGCCAAACAGTTGCAAACGGTTCTTGATGCTGATTATGCAGAAATCGAGCCGGTCGTGCCTTATCCGCCCTATGGCGGCTGGAACAGCGAAGTGACCGAGCAAGGGAAGCGGGAGGTGGAGGCCGGCTTTATGCCGGAAATCAAGCCCCTTGCGGTGAATATCGCCGATTATGACATCATCGCCGTGGGAACGCCGACCTGGTGGTTTACCATGGCACACCCAATGCACACTTTCCTGAAATCGCAGGACTGGACGGGCAAGACGGTCATTCCCTTTATGACGCACGGCGGCTGGCCAGGGCATGTAATCACGGACATCAAGGAATACTGCGCCGGGGCAAAATTTGCCGCAGATATGGAAATACAGTTTGATTCGGAGGGCGGCGACCATATGCTGACTTCCCAAGCGGACATCGATGCTTGGCTTGAGGGATTGAGGAAAGAACTGCGATAAGATATACTCATTGATAGGAGAGGACTGTTTTTCATGAAATACACGAAACTGGGAAATTCGGATTTGCACGTCTCCCGCATTTGCCTGGGCTGCATGGGCTTTGGCGATGCCAAGACGGGTCAGCACAGTTGGACGGTGGACGAAGAAACGAGCCGTAGCATCATCAAACATGCACTGGAGCTGGGCATCAATTTCTTTGATACCGCCATCGTTTACCAGAACGGCACGAGCGAGGAATATGTGGGACGGGCTTTGCGCGATTTCGCGAGACGCGAAGACGTGGCAGTGGCGACAAAATTCCTGCCCCGCAGTCCGCAGGAAATCGCAGACGGCGTGACGGGGCAGGAGCATATCGAAAAATCCCTTGACATGAGCCTGAAGCATTTGGGCATGGATTATGTGGATTTGTATATCTGCCATATGTGGGACTATAAGACCCCAATCTATGAGGTCATGGATGGACTGAACCGCATGGTCAAAGCGGGCAAGGCGCGTTTTGTGGGCATCGCCAACTGCTACGCATGGCAGCTCGCCAAAGCGAACGCGCTCGCCGAAAAGGAAGGTTTTGCCAAGTTCATTTCCGTGCAGAACCATTACAATCTGCTTTTCCGTGAGGAAGAGCGGGAGATGGCAGAACTTTGCGAAGAGGATAGTATAGCCATGACGCCGTATAGCGCCTTAGCCAGCGGCAGGCTTTCCCGCAGACCCGGCGAAACTACCAAGCGGCTTCAAGAGGACAGTATGGCGCATCTGAAATATGACGGCATGGCGGAGGCTGACCAGAAAATCATTGTGCGAGTGGCAGAACTTGCGGACAAATACCGGGTCACCATGACCGAGATTGCCTTGGCATGGCTGCTGACAAAGGTAGATGCTCCCGTAGCCGGGGCGACCAAGCTTCATCATGTGGAAGGGTCAGTCAAGGCGGTGGATTTGACGCTGACGGATGAGGACAGGAACTATCTGGAAGAACTATATGTTCCTCATCCGCTGGTGGGCGTTATGGCGCAAAACACCAAAAATGCCGACAGGGAAGGCCAAGCGTGGGCAAAACACGCACCGAAGGAGTAAGAGGGCAGAGCCAAATGACTGCCGCATGGCAAAGGAGCTTTTTGATGTTGCTGAAGCAAACGGCGTGACACTTTGCCATGATAGGTACAAAATAAATATATTGCGAGGAGGGGATGTCATTGTCAAATCATGCAACAAAATCGATAAAATCTGTCATCGGATTTCTTGCGTCATTGTTGCTCTTGCTGACGGGCGTGGCAGGATGCGGGGCTTCCTCTCAAGACAGCATTAGCGGTGAAGCGAAGCCAACGAATCCAAGAGGAGCCAGTGAGCAGAAAACGATGACTTCCGATTCTGCTTTGCGGAAAACCGTCAAACTGAACAGCGGCTATGAAATGCCCATGCTGGGGCTTGGCACATGGACGCTATCCAATGACGTGGCCGAGGAAAGTGCCTATTTTGCCATCAAAAACGGCTACCGTCTTATTGATACTGCGCGCTACTATGGCAACGAAATCGGCGTAGGCCGAGGTGTTCGCCGGGCGATTGATGAAGGAATCGTTTCTCGTGAAGAAATCTTTGTAACCAGCAAAATCATGCCGGGAGATTATCAGCGCCCCGATGCGGCCATTGATGATTCAATGGCGCGGCTGGGACTTGGTTATATCGACCTCATGCTGATACACCAACCCGGACGGGGAGATGAAGAAGTTTACAAGGCGTTGGAGCGAGGCGTCAGGGCTGGAAAAATACGCTCTATCGGCATTTCCAACTATTACACATCAGATGATTTTGAGCGAATCTGCCGCATTGCCGAAATCGTCCCCGCCGTGGTGCAAAACGAGAATCATATTTTTTATCAGAACAAGGAATTGCAGGAGTATCTGCGGCAGTACGGTACGGTCGTAGAATCTTGGTATCCTTTGGGCGGGAGGGGCAACACACAAGAAATCTTCCACAATGAAACTATCAGGAAAATTGCCGAGAGACATGAAAAAACTCCGGCGCAAATCGTGCTTCGTTGGCACTTGCAGGATGGCTATATTGCGATTCCCGGCTCTGGCAACCAAGCGCATATTGTCGAAAATATTGATATCTTCGATTTCGCTCTTTCCGAGGAAGAAATGCAGGAAATATGTGCTTTGAATATGCGGCGAAGGTTTGAAAACTGGTAATTATATAACAGGGGGGTGCAAAATCCCCACCGAGGGGGTGCAAATGCACCCCCTTCTCTTTTCCTCAAAGCCTTGTTGCCCGTCACAGCTTCCGAGGAATACTCTCTTAACGATAGGCAGGGGGTGCAAGGGGGTTCATCGTTAATAGAGTGAAGGGGCATCGTTATTTTGTATCATTTTGATTGGTAAAGGGGATGTCATGAGCAATGTGAGGGGGTATTTCATCTACTTAAATCCTGAAGGAGTGAATATCCTTAATCGGAATAGCCCTGCCATCTTGCAAAAGCAACAATTTACTCACATTATCGACTTTCTTGGCGGAGCCTGTTACAGTCACATAGGCTCCGCCGCTTTTCTTTTCATCCGGCTGGAAATAAGTAACGGTCACTTCCGGCTGTTCCTTTATGTGTGCCTGAATCATTTGCAATTTCCCGTCAATAACAGCCTTTTCATCCTCGGACAGTTCCAGTCGTTCCTCTGTCAGCCGTGCGGTTTCCCGAATTGCTGCATCGTGGCCTACCATGGCGGCGAAGGGGGAGAACTGCGCGGCGCGTTTCTCCATGGGCATCTGGGGATGGCGTTTGGAAACATGATGGGGAAGGTCGATAATGTCGGCGTAGGGATTTGGATTTTCTGAGTTCAAGCCTTATGCCCTCCAATTTGTTGATTTCGCTCAATGGTCATACCTCCAGCTTGGAGATTGGAACCTTTGAGGATGGCATTCTTCCCGAATTTGTGCTTGATGGCTATCATGGCATGTTGCAGGGATTTCTCCTTGCGCTCTTCGTTCTCGGCTCGTTCCCGCTCCGCTGTTACGGCGGTGTAGTCCGTAAACAGGTCAAGTTGCTCACCCTTGTCCTCCGGATTTGGTATGCGTTCCTCGCTGATGACGTGGTTAGCGGTCACGGTCACTCGCCGTACCAATAAGTCCGGCTGGGTGATACGTTCGTAGAGATCCACTATCGCATCCAATATGAGCTTGGAGGAGGATGTGTACTTGCCGAGGTTCACTGAACCATGCGCCGGTTTCGGAACGGTTCTGCCATAGTGGTCGATATGTACGTCCCCACGGTAGGATTTCTGCATATTCTCGATATCGTAGCCAATGTCCAGTACCATCTGGTCGGTGACCAAGCCTTTCTCCACAAGGTCAAGGACGAGGAGATCCGTCATCTCCCAGACGATGAGCCGTGCCTTTTCGTGAGTGTAGGGGCTTTGCAGGACTTGCCCGGAACCGAGGCTGCTCTCCATGGGGCGATACTCCTTGATAGCCGCCATGGTGCAGGGTTCCCAGCCCCAGGCATGGTCAATGAGCAGTTCGGCGTTGACTCCGAAAAGTTTGTAGAGCAGTTCCTCGTTGTAAAATTCCTGCGGCTTGCCTATGGAGCAACGGGCAATATCCCCCATGGTCTTGAGGCCGTGGACTTGGAGCTTTTTAGCGTAGCCTTTGCCCACCCGCCAGAAGTCTGTGAGGGGCGTATGCGTCCAAAGCTGGCGGCGGTAGCTCATTTCGTCCAGCTCCGCAATGCGTACCCCGTCCTTGTCGGCGGGCATTTTTTTTGCTACGATGTCCATGGCGATTTTGGCGAGGTAGAGATTCGTTCCAATGCCCGCCGTGGCGGTGATACCCGTTTCCTTCAGCACATCCCGGATCATCTGCAGGGCAAGGTCGTGGGCTGTCATGCGGTAGGTGGCAAGATATGGGGTCACGTCCATAAAAACTTCGTCAATGCTGTAGGAATGGATGTCCTCCGGGGCGATATACCGCAGGTAGATAGCGTAGATGCGGGTGCTATAGTCCATGTAGAGAGCCATGCGGGGCTTGGCCACGATGTAGGAGAGGGCAAGGAAGGGATTGGCCGCAAGTTCCGTAGCATCGCAAGACTCGCCAATCAGTTTGCACTGTGGCGCCTTTCCTTTGCGGCGCAGATTGGCTTCCTTGACTTTCTGCACCACCTCGAAGAGCCGTGCCCTGCCGGGGACACCGTAGGACTTGATAGCAGGAGTGGCGGCAAGGCAGATGGTCTTGGTGGTACGGCTTTCATCTGCCACAACGAGATTCGTGGTGAGTGGGTCAAGTCCCCGCTCCACGCACTCCACCGAGGCGTAAAAGGATTTGAGGTCGATGGCGATGTAAGCTTTTGACCGCATGGGTGTACTCACCTCAAAAATGTCAAAATGTCACATTTTTTATATATTCTTTATCGACTGCTATTTCCCCTGCATATTTTCCTCAATGGCAGGAAAAGACCGTTAATCGGCGAATAGTAGCTACAGCGTAGTTTTAAGCACGGAATACACGGGACATGACAGAAACTGCACAAAAAGAACAATCGGTCAAGTTGTGGCCGATCGTCCATGCAAAATGAGGCGCAATACGCTCTGGATCGACAATTCATCACGCATTGCGTGACATATTGATGAGGTGTAATATGGCAAAAGATAGCTTTAACGAAAAAGACTGGAAAATTTATCGGAGCAAGATTGCCGGATGGCAGGAAGCCTATATGGAAAGGCTTACCAAGGAATACATCGAGTTATTGAGCGGTGATGCCGCTGCATCTGACAAGTTTTGGGAACTGGAAAAACGAATCAAGGTCGACAAGAAAAGAGTTGGTGTTTCCGTACATTTGAGCCGCTCCGAGATGGAATATCAAATCATGGAACTTTTGAACGATGGAGCCATTCAAATGAGTGACCTAGCAGAGTTTAGTGAAGACTTGCAGGAGAAAATGAAGTTCTTTAAGGAGAGATGGTCATAATGAAGAAAATCACGGTATTGCATTTGGATGATTGCCCCTACTGCCATAATGCAAAACGGGCAATGGAGAACCTCAAGGTGGCAAACTCGGAATATGCTACACTTGACATTGAATGGATCGAGGAGAGCCGCCAGCCGGAACTGGCGAAGCCCTACGGCAAGGACTACTACTATGTGCCATCCATCTTTATCGATGGGAAGAAAGTGTACGAGGCGCATCCGGGGGAATCCTACGAGGAATGCCGGGATGCCGTGGAGCGGGCATTCAAGGCAGCCTGTGCTTAGAGAGGGGGCAATTTGCTCGTCATGCCGGAGAAATCCAGTACAGCCAACAAATCCAGAATACTGTTCCTTTTGCAGTATCTCCAAGCCAATACGGACGATGAACACGTCATTGCTACCAACGACCTCATTGCGCTCCTTGCACAGCACGGCTTCAAGGCCAATCGCGACACCATACGGGACGATGTGACATCTCTCAATGAGGCAGGATATGAGGTTATATCCCAACGGCACGGCAAAGGCAATGCCTATCACTACGGCAGCCGTGTCTTTGAGTGGCCGGAGATGCGCATGCTGGCCGATGCAGTTTCGTCCTCGCAGTTCATCAGCCCCAAGAAAAGCCGTGCGCTCATACGAAAGCTGGCTTCTTTGACCAGCAAGCCTCGGCAAAAGCGGCTGACCTCCAACATACACATGGCAGACTGGCGCAAGGCAGGGAGCGACAAAATCTTCTTGGTCATTGATGCCATTAATGAGGCCATCGAGCGGCACAAGAAAATTATCTTCCAGTACATCGAATATTCTGCCAAGCGGGAGAAGATACTGCGCCACGGAGGGGAAGTGTACATCAACAGCCCCTACGCACTGATTTGGCAGGAGGACAGATACTACTTGGTGGGCTACTCTGACAAGCACGAGAAAGTAGTGTCCTTCCGCATCGACCGTATGACCATACCCAAGCTGCTGGACGAGGAGGCCGTGGAAACGCCGGGCTTCAATGCGGCGGACTATGCCAACACATCCATTCGTATGTATTCCGGCGAAGAGTGCCAAGTGACCCTGCGCTGCCGGAATGAGCGAATGAAGAACCTCGTGGACAGGTTCGGCACCAAGTTCGACATTGAGGAAGACACAGAAGACACCTTTATCGCCCATGTGACGGTGCAGATAAGCCCCACCTTCTACGGCTGGCTGACCCAATACAGCGACAGTATCCAAATCGTGGCACCGAAGAATGTGATAGGTGGCTACCGGGAACTGCTGATAAAGGCGCTCGGCACTACCGAAAACGAACAAGCATAGAAAAGACAAGGCTCGCCAGACCTACTGCGTAAAATTTTACGCAGCAAGGAGGACGAGCCGATTTTCTTCTTGCAATCTTCTGTGAGGGTGATATAATAGAACCATGAACAGCAACCTTGCGTTGCAGATAGAAATGAGGGATACCGATGAGGTCGAAGAGTCGGGACTTGATGGAGAAAATCAAGGCATTCGCCGAGCAGTACAGCGTGGACAACCTCGGTCGCACACCATGCACACGGGAGATTGGCGAGGCTTTGGGAATCAACAAGGCCACGGCCTACCGCTATCTTGTGGCCATGCGGGATTTGGGCATGATCGAGTACGAGGACGGCGCGATTATGACGAGCAAAATCCGCAAGGTGAACACCCAGCAGGTAGGGATGCCGCTGGCAGGCACGATTCCCTGCGGCACGCCGGAGCAAGAGGAAGAGGACATCGAGGAATACATCTCATTCCCCTGCTCCGTCATCGGCAAAGGAGAGTTCTTTGTCCTACGGGCATCCGGGGATTCCATGGTAGATGCGGGAATAGACCATGGCGACCTCGTCATCGTCCGCAAACAGGAGGAGGCCAACACGGGGGATATCGTGGCGGCATTGGTGGACGGCGGCAGCACGCTCAAGCGGCTGTTCTACGACAAACACAATCGTCCCTACCTCCACCCCGAAAACCGGAAGGCGTGTTATCCCGACATCGTGGGAACGGAGCTGTCCATCCAGGGAGTGGCTGTGTATACGCTCAAAGCACTCTCGTAATTCTTTCTGCAACGCATCTTGTCAAAAAATTCGGAGGAATAGGCGGATGAGTGAAGTAGCAGGCGGTTTTTGCATCACCTGCCCCAGGTGTGGGCAGGTGCATCAGAGGGGCTTTGCCACGGATTCCATTATCGTGTGCATGGCTTGCGGTTACCAGTTTTACGCATATCTGAACCGGGGCATGCTGATCGAGGCACCGGCATCCCAGATTGCGGAGGAGGCATTTCTCTCCCGAATGCGCGACTTCGTGCTTGATGTAGGGAAAGAGCCGGCATCGGCATCCTACGAGCATGGGAACAAGGATTATGTGACATGTCTCAGGGAAGTACGCAGTGCCTACGGAACGGGGAGGGATTCCCCGGATGACAACCAATTGTTGAGCACCATACGGAAAATCACGAAACGCGGGAACGATGCCGAGATAAGACGGCGCACGGACGGGACGCTTGCCGTCTACGAGATAAAGAAGAACATTGCCATCTGACGATTGGGTCAGGTGAAGAGCCGATTGGGGCTGGGGACATCTCGTAGAATGGGCAGGAGACCGTCTGCCAAGGCATCACACTTATTTCCGCAGGACAATTCTACGGAGTGTCCTGCCGCAAAACTTCATAGAGATCCATCTGGCGATTGGGTCAGGTGAAGGGCTGATTGGGGCCAAAGCGCATAGGCATTTTTATGTCTGTGGAGCTTTGGCTCCTTTTTTTTTGCACAGTGAGGCATAAACAGGAAAAAAATTCTAAACAGGGCGAAAAATTGTCCGTCAATCTGCATGTATGTAAACAGAGGACATTCTTACTGAATATTTAGCACATGTACTAAATAGAGAAGTATCCGAGGGCAAAAAAGTCAATTTTATAAGAATTTTAGGAGTCAAAAATCTGTTTGAATCGTTTATAGGGACAGCCAAGGCGTAATAGCAGATTGTGAAGGCAGCGCTACGAACAGGAATTTTTTTGAAAAAGTTTTTCAAACATCTCATTAGGTGAGATGTTTGGTCTTTATCATTTGAACCATCCAAGGCGAAAGGGGGTGAGGAACAGTGAGCGTCACGGAGAGGCGACAGGCTTTGCTGGAGATTCTGATGAGTCGAAGGCAGGAGACAGTGCCAAATCTCATGCAGGAACTCGGCGTAAGCCGATGCACCATTCTGCGGGATGTGGAGGCTCTCAGCTGTTCCTACCCCATCTACACGGTTCAGGGGAATGGCGGCGGCATCCGTGTCGCAGACGGATACTATGTTGACCGCCGTTATCTGAAATCCGACCAGGAGGATTTGCTCCGTGAACTGCTTGCCGGACTCACACCCGAAAGGCAGAAGGTAATGCGAGGAATCCTGGACACTTTCGCCAAGCCAAAAGCACCAGCAGCCAGCGGAAGGAGGTCTGCATGACGGAAAATTCCAAACGTATCATTCACACCAACAACGCCCTGCAACGGCTCATGACGGTGATGTTTCATCATCACATGGGCGGGCAGAGCAGGAAACCGAGCAAACCGGGCAGTTCGCCCACAGCTAAGAGGGGAGGCAATTTATGGCAGCACGACCGCTTTACGAATTAGCCGCAGGCTTCAACGCCATCTTTGATCTCGTCCTGGACGAGACCATGGACTTGGAGCAACTGGAGGGAGCTTTGCAGTCCATCGAGTGCGAGATTGAAGAAAAATGCGCCAATGGCATCGCCCTCATCAAGTCGCTGGAAACCTATGCCGCAGCCTACAAAGCCGAGAAGAAACGCTTCGAGACACAGCAACAGTCCTTGGAAAACCGCATCAAGCGGATCAAGGAGTGGTATCGGCAGAATCTCGATGCAATGGGGAAATCCAAAGTTCCCACCAAGTACGGCGTGATGAGCGTCCAGAACAACGGTGGCAAGGCTCCGCTCAAAATTGACGATGCCAGCCGCATCCCGGATGCCTATCTTACCACCATTCCGGAACATAAGGAAGTCGACAACGAGGCTCTCTATGAGGCACTCAAGAACGGCGAGGCCGTCCCCGGCGCACATCTGGAGCCGCGGGGACGGAGCCTTCGCATTAGGTAGGAGAAAGGAGATACATCATCATGCTCAACATTACCAAGGGCAAGATTGCCCGTCCCCAAAAGGTAGTCATCTACGGCGCGGAGGGAATCGGCAAGTCCAGCCTTGCAGCCCAATTCCCCGACCCGCTCTTTATCGACACCGAGGGAGGCACGGCTCACATGGACGTGCGCCGCATCGACAAACCGCAGTCATGGGAGGAACTTCTCGCCATCGTGAAGGAGGTTGCGGCCACCAAGGAGGTCTGCAAGACCCTCGTCCTCGATACGGCGGACTGGGCGGAGCAGCTGGTTACCACATACCTCTGCAACAAATACAAGCAAAATTCCATCGAATCCTTCGGTTACGGCAAGGGATACACCTATCTGGGCGAGGAATTTGCCCGTCTGCTCGGTGCATTCGATACGGTGCTTGCCTCCGGGGTTCATGTGGTGGTCACGGCGCATGCCAAGATGCGGAAGTTCGAGCAGCCGGACGAGATGGGAGCCTATGACCGCTGGGAGATGAAGCTGTCCAAGCAAGTGGCTCCGCTGCTCAAGGAATGGTGCGATTTGTTGCTCTTCTGCAATTACCAGACCTATGTGGTCACATCGGAGAACAACACACAGAAAGCCCAGGGGGGCAAGCGGGTCATGTACACCAGTCATCATCCGGCATGGGATGCCAAGAACCGTGTCCAGTTGCCGGAGGTGCTTCCCCTGGACTACAAGCACATCGCCCATATCTTCTCGCCGGGGCAATCCACACCGAAACAGGAGGCACAGCCCACGGCGGCTCCTGCCCCACAAGCACAGCCAGCACCGCAGCCGACTCCCTCACAGGAGATTGCACCGGAGGACGAATCCGTTGCAGATATCCTTCGCGGCGTGCTTAAGGAAAAGGGCGTGACGGAAGATGAACTCCGGCAAGTTCTGAGGACCCGTGGCAGGGAAGAAGCAAATGTTCCCTTGGATGATTACACTCCCGAGTTTGTATTCGGCTATGTCATCCGCTATTGGGAGCAGATTATGGCAATCATCGAGCAGAATCGCAATATGACGAAATAAAGGAGGACGCGCATCATGGCTGACAATATGGCAAACAATGTGGCGATGGACTGGAACGATACCATCGAGAATGACGGGCAGGAGTACATCATCCTGCCGGAAGGGGACTACAACTTCGTGGTTTCTGCATTCGAGCGGGGACGCTTTCCGGGGAGTGCCAAGATGCAGGCGTGCAACAAGGCATCGCTGACACTCCAAGTGGAGACGGAGGACGGCATCGCCAGCTGCCGTACCGACCTTATCCTGAACCGTATGCTGGAGTGGAAAATCTCGTCATTTTTCCGCTGCATCGGCAGGAAGAAGCACGGAGAGCGTCTGGTCATGGATTGGACGAATCTCATCGGGGCCAAAGGACGTGCGCACTTCAAGCCGCGCCCCTATCAGGACAAGGACGGCAAGGAAAAGCAAGCCAACGATGTGGATCGCTTTCTCGATTATGACGAGAAGTTCTTCTCTGCCGCAGATTCGACAGGATTCAGTGGAATTCCTGTAAGCCCGGCGGAAATTCCGTTCTGATGGGAGGCAAAGACACCATGTTTGAGCTTAGGCCATACCAAGCCGAGGCAAAGCAGGCTGTCCTTGCTGAATGGGATGAGGGGCATCGCAAGACGCTCCTCATCATCCCAACAGCAGGAGGTAAAACCTGCATATTTTCCTCGATTGTAGAGCATCAAGTGAATTTGGGACATCGAGTCCTCATCATGGCGCATCGGGGGGAACTCCTCTCCCAAGCCGCCGATAAGCTGAAAATGGTCACAGGGCTGGATGCCGCCTTTGAGCAGGGGGACAGCCACAGCCTCGGCAGTTTCCTTCCCGTGACGGTAGGCTCGGTGCAGTCCCTCTGCCAAGAGAAACGGCTGGCCATGTTCCCGGAAGATTATTTTCAGGACATCATCGTGGACGAGGCGCACCATTGCCTCTCGGACAGCTACCAGAGAGTGCTTGAGCATTTCCCGGAGGCCAACATCCTCGGTGTGACCGCAACCCCTGACAGAGGGGACAAGCAGACCCTTGGGCAGTTCTTCGATTCCCAAGCCTACGAGTATTCCATGAGCAGAGCCATTAGGGAAGGGTATCTTTCTCCCGTGAAGGCTCGGATGATTCCACTCAAACTGGACATCAGCCAAGCGGGAATCTCCGGCGGGGACTTCAGCGCAACGGACATCGGCTACGCCTTGGAGCCGTATCTCGCACAGATTGCCAAGGTTATGGCAGAGCATTGCCGGGGCAGAAAGACGGTGGTGTTTCTGCCGCTCATCGCCACCTCGCAGAAATTTTGCCAGATGCTGAATGAAGTGGGACTCAGAGCCGCCGAAGTCAACGGGGAGAGCCAAGACCGCACGGAAATCCTCACGGACTTCGAGAACGGCAAGTATGACGTGCTGTGCAACTCCATGCTCTTGACGGAAGGCTGGGATTGCCCTGCCGTGGATTGCATTGTTGTCCTTCGTCCAACGAAAGTGCGCAGCCTTTATCAGCAGATGGTGGGACGGGGAATGCGGCTCTTTCCCGGAAAGGAAAACCTCTTGCTCTTGGATTTTCTTTGGCTTACGGAACGGCACGACTTGTGCAAGCCGTCCAGCCTGATCGCCAAGGATGCCCAGATTGCCGAGGCCATCGACGAGAAAATCCAAAACGATGAGGAAGTGGATATCCTGGAAGCCGAGGAAGAGGCGGAACGGGATGTGTTGAAGGAGCGGGAGGAGGCTCTGGCACGGGAACTTGCCGAAATGCGGAGCCGTGCCAAAAAGCTGGTAGACCCCATACAGTATGCGCTCTCCATCGCCGCAGAGGACTTGGCGAGTTACACGCCGACATTCCCGTGGGAGATGGGGCCACCCTCGGAGAAACAGCTTTCCTTCTTAGAAAAACGTGGCATCCTCCCTGACACTGTGGAAAATGCCGGACTTGCCTCCCTTCTCATTGACCGCTTGAAACGGCGGCAGGAGGAAGGGCTGGCGACTCCCAAGCAGATCCGCTGCCTAGAGCGGTACGGCTTCCGGCAGGTGGGGACATGGCAGTTCGATGCCGCCAGCAATCTCATCTCTCGCTTGGCAATGAACCATTGGCGAGTGCCGCAGGGCATCACGCCCGCAATATATACACCGATGATTGGAGGAATGTGACATGGACAGAAATATCTTATCGGCATTGAAATCCATCAATGTGGCGGAGGTTGACCGGGCTACGTGGATTTCCGTAGGCATGGCACTCAAGGAAGAGGGCTATCCCTGCTCCATCTGGGACGATTGGAGCAAGAACGACCCCCGCTACCATGCGGGGGAATGCGAAAAGAAGTGGGCTGGCTTCAACGGCACGGGAAAGCCCGTGAAGGGCGGCACTATCGTCCAGATGGCGAAAGACCGTGGCTGGATGCCCAGTACCGAAGGAGCGATGGCTTGGGACGATACCATCGAGTATGACGGAAACGACGGATTCAACGGATTTGCCCCTCCCGATGCCTGGAATCCTACGGCAGACCTTATCAACTACTTGGAACTGCTCTTTGAACCCAATGACCGTGTTGGCTATGTCACCGGGGACGTTTGGCAGGACAGCGAGGGCAAGTGGGTGCCAAGCAAGGGTGTCTACGACCGCACGGCGGGAGAGCTTATCGCATCCCTCAAGAAACATTCCGACGACATCGGAGCCACCGTGGGGGACTGGAAGCCCGAAGTCGGCGGTTGGATTCGGTTCAATCCCTTGGACGGCGAGGGCGTGAAGAACGAGAACGTCACCAGGTTCAAGTATGCCTTGGTGGAGTCAGATACCCTCCCTATCGCCGAGCAGGACATCCTCTTCCGCAAACTGGAACTTCCTATCGCGGCCTTGGTGCATAGCGGCGGCAAGAGCCTCCATGCCATTGTTCGTGTAGATGCGGAGAACTATGAGGAATATCGCAAGCGGGTGGAATTCCTCTACGACTTCATGGAAAAGCAGGGTGTCCCCATCGATAAGCAGAATCGCAACCCCTCCCGGCTCTCCCGGATGCCGGGGCTGACCCGGAACGGCAACCGCCAATACCTGGCTGCAACCAACATCGGCAGGAAGTCCTGGACGGAGTGGATGGATTATGTGGAGGGCGTTACGGACGAACTGCCGCCGATGGAATCCCTCGCCAAATACAAGGACAACCCTCCTCCGCTGCCGGAGGAAATCATCCAAGGCATCCTGCGGCGTGGCCACAAAATGATTATCTCCGGCTCATCCAAAGCCGGGAAGTCCTTCCTGCTGATGGAGCTTTGCGTAGCCATCGCAGAAGGCACGAAGTGGCTGGGCTTTTCCTGCAAGCAGGGGAAAGTATTGTATGTCAACCTCGAAATCGACCCGGCAAGCTGCATCACCCGTTTCCTCAAGATTTACGAGGCACTCAGCCTTCCCATGAACGGCGCAGGAAACATCATCGTCTGGAATCTGCGCGGCCATGCCGTACCCCTGGACCAGCTTGTGCCGAAGCTTATCCGCCGGGTGCGCGACCAGCACTTGGACGCCATCATCATCGACCCCATCTACAAGGTCATCACGGGGGACGAGAACAACGCATCGGACATGGGACAGTTCTGCAACCAGTTCGACAGGATCTGCACGGAAACAAAATGCTCCACGATTTACTGCCACCATCACTCCAAGGGAGCGCAGGGGAGCAAGCGGGCGATGGACAGGGCTTCCGGCTCCGGCGTATTCGCCCGCGACCCCGATGCACAGCTTGACATGATCCAGCTGGAACTCACCGAGGACATCAAGAACAATGTGCGTGACGGCCATGCCACCGCTTGGCGGCTGGAATCCAGCCTCCGGGAATTCGAGAACATCGAGCCGGTGAACTTCTGGTTCGAGTATCCCATCCACCGGGTAGACAACGGCGAGGACTTGACGAACGCCTACGCCGAAGGAAGTCCCATGGGCAACCTCTCCAAGAGCCGCAAATACACCACCTTCGAGGAACGCAAAGCCTCCATCGACACGGCATACCAGGCTTGCTCCATCGAGACTCCCGTCACCGTGGATGCCTTGGCAGAGTACCTGGGCGTGAGTTCCCGGTGCGTCCGCGACCGCTTGAAAGAGGTCAAGGATGACTACTGGGTCAAGGGCGGCATCGTGGGCAAAATCGACAAAAATGAAAAGCGGATATAATCGCATTTCCACCGTGAGATGAAATCGGGCTTATATATAGTCACTTCGTTCCTCACTCCGTTCCATGTGTGGGAAGGGCTTAAAAGCCTGCCCTTCCCCACATGAAACCGGGATACTAAAAAGCATTTCACTCAAAACCAGAAAGGACTGAAAACGAATATGAGATTCTTCTTGGATATTACACCACCGACGGCAACGGCGCAAGAGAAATCGGTACGCATCGTAGGCGGCAGACCCATCTTCTACGACCCCGCGCCCGTGAGGAAAGCCAAGACGCTCCTGACAGCGGAACTGGCAAAGCACCGTCCGGCACTCCCGCTGATGGGAGCCGTGGAGCTTCAGACCGTATGGCTCTTTCCCAAGGGCAAATCCCATAAGGGCGGCGAATGGCGCACGACCCGTCCCGACACCGACAACCTCCAGAAAATGCTCAAGGACTGCATGACCAAGTGCGGCTACTGGAAAGACGATGCCCAAGTGGTCAGGGAAATCGTGGAAAAACAATGGGCGGAAGAACCTGGGATTCACATCGAAGTGAAACGGCTGGGATCGCCCTGCATCCCCAAGTGCAACTCCGAAGGCTACCGCGACCCCACGGCGGCTGCGGCACTCAGGAACTGTATGTAAGCGAAAGGAGCGAACCATCATGAAATTCATCTACATCTCCCATCCCTACTCGGGGCAGGAAGTCAAGAACCGTAGCAATGCCGGAAAGATCGCGGCAGAGCTTGCCAAGAAGGCTCCCCACATCATGTTTATCAATCCGCTGGATGTCATGCGGCATCTGAAAACTGCCAATGCTTCCTACGAGGACATCCTGGCAAAGTGCAAAGCCCTCATGGAAAAGTGTGATGGCATCATCATGGCGGGGGACTGGAAGAACAGCTACGGCTGCATGACGGAATACGAACACGCCAAGTCCCTGCGGATATCCATCTGGGAAAGCATAGAAGAGTTCCGTAAGGATGAAATTATGGACAATGACTGCTGCGGAAATCACGCCGATTGCCAGACGTGCATCTGCAGGACTTGCTCCAATCGGATGGAATGCTGGAACTGCAATGACTGCACAAAAGAAGAGGGACAGCCTTCTCCCATAGGTTACACGGGAAAGAACATCTTGGAGCCGGGCTGCTCCCGTTACATCAAGAAGGAGTGATGAAGGTGACCGCCAAGGAATATCTGGAACAGGCCAGGAACATGGATATGCATATCGAGAATATGCTTGAGGAGTTGGCAGGGCTTAAAAGCATGGCCACCAAAGTGACGCAGGTCTTGACCGATATGCCGGGAGCCGCTACCCGCGATGTCACCAAGCGGGAGAATGTCATGCTGAACATCATAAATTTGGAGGAGGACATCAATCGGGAGATTGACAGGCTGGTGGACTGCAAGCGGGAAATGCTTTCCTGCATCAATCAGCTTGACAATTACCAGCAACGGAATGTCCTCACGCTCCGATACCTTCGCTATGCTTCCTGGGAGGAAGTTTCAGAGGCAATGAACCTCTGTCCCCGTACCCTGTATCGTATCCGTGACGCAGCATTGAAAAAAATAAAAATCCCGGCAAACCAATAGCCTGTCACTTGATGTCACATATTTTCACTTGGCGTCACTCAAAGTCAGTTGATGTACACTTGATGTCACCCGCCCCATTGTGATATGCTACACTTACCGAAAATAGAAAATCGCATGAGCCTTCGAGGGAGAAAATCCTTCGGGGGCTTTTTTCATGCCTCGAAGGAGATGAAGTCAATGCCCAGCAAACCAAAACGCCCCTGCCGCTTTCCCGGATGCCCGAAGCTCACGGGAAACAAGGACGGTTACTGCGACGAGCATTTACGGATGCGCCGCAAGGACTACGACAGATATATGCGCGGCTATGTGCATCACAAGCGGTACGGCAACCAGTGGCGCAAGATACGCGCCCGGTACATAAGGAAAGAGCCGTTGTGCGAGGCTTGCAAAGCCAAGGGAAAAATAGAACTGGCTACCTTGGTGCATCACAAGAAACCACTTTCCGAGGGCGGCACCAATGACGAAGAGAATCTGATGAGCCTTTGCGTCAGTTGCCATGAGAAAGTCCATCGGCGGGGACATGATGCTTGATTTCGTTTTGATTCTCAAAAAAATCCTGCCGATACCCCAGGGGGGAGGGAAAATCCCCGGAAGCCCCGCCACGTCTGACCGGCACGGGGGCTCACGCAAATTTCCGCGAAAGTTTCTTTAAGTTGGGCGAAAAAAGTTTTTCCGACCGATTTTTCACGGGGAAATATCGCCGTAAATCCAATACCGGCGGGGGTTACGAGGGATTGCACCAATTCACCGGTCAAAAACTTATTCGGTAAAAATCGGCAAAAATCGAAAACTTTTGCTCAAAAAACCGCCGTTTTTGCTCTAAATTTTGCCTGTTTTTGCATAAGTTTCGGCTGTTTTTCGCATAAGTTTCTAAAAAGTTTCTTGGGAGGTGAGCATACATGGGACAGAGAGGTCCGCAACCCGGCACGGGAGGAAGACCGCGAAAAGCACTGGCGGATAAAATCACCGAGGGCAATCCCGGCAAACGAAAACTGACGGTGCTGGATTTCGACAAAATAGCCACAGAACCGGAGGGAGCGGAGATGCCGCCTCCGAAAGATTTTCTTTCTGCCGTGCAGCGCGACGGCTCTACCCTTTCCGCCGGAGAGATTTACAAAGAGGCTTGGGCGTGGTTAGTGCAGCGCGGCTGCTCGGAATTTGTTTCTCCGGCTCTCCTTGAACGGTACGCCATGAGCGCGGCCAGGTGGATTCAATGCGAGGAGGCTGTCAGCAAATACGGCTATTTGGGCAAACATTCGGTATCGGGAAATCCCATCCCCAGCCCTTATGTGACCATGAGCCAAAACTACATGAAACAGACCAATCGGCTGTGGGGAGAAATTTTTCAGCTGGTACGGGACAACTGCTCCACCGAGTACAAAGGAGCAAATCCGCAAGACGATGTGATGGAGCGACTGCTCCGCGCAAGGAAGGGGTAACGATGAGCGGAAAAATAAGGAACTTCTACACAGTCGGTCAGCAATTTGGCTGGCTTACTGTATTGGGAGAGGGGACTAAATCCCCCTCGAGAGGACGGCGAATTCGTGTACAATGTCGTTGCGGAAGAATATACGACTCTTTCCCGGAGGCATTTAAGAGAGCTGACTGTAAATGTCATTGGTGCGCCAATAAAATCAGAGCACAACTGCGCACATTGGATTTAGTTGGCAAAACCTACGGGAATTACGAAGTTCTCGAAAAGGCCGAGCAGAACGATAAGGGGATGAATCAGTATCGGTGCAGATGCAAGCGGTGCGGCAGTATTTCTCTCAGAACCCAATATGAAATAACGCATCATTCCAGTTCCGGCAAATGCAGTAAATGCAAGCCGGAATTTTATTTTGAAATCCAAGGCGATACGGCAATCGGTACGCTGCCGAGCGGAGACAAGTTCACCATAGATGCCGAGGATATACCGTTAGTTTCAAAATACTGGTGGTACAAAAAAGCGGACAGCGATTATGTTATCGCTGACATAAAGGCTAAAGGGAAGCTGATAAAACGGCTACGCTTGCATAGACTGCTCTTGGGAGTGGAAGATGACGTTTTTGTCGTTGACCATATAAACCGCAATCCGCTGGATTGCCGTAAGAGTAATCTGAGGGTAGCAACGCAACATCAGAATTGTATCAATAAGGGGATTCGTTCATCAAACACGACCGGGTATATCGGAGTGAAGAAACTGGGCAAAGGAATGTTTGAGGCTCTCATTATGGTTAACGGGCAATCAATATCCCTTGGAAAATCCCACAATATGATAACTTGCGCCCAAATGTATAACATCGGAGCGCAATACCTGTTTAGGCAATTTGCCGGACAGCTGAATTGTGTTCCCGCTCCTTCGGAGTGGATCGAGTTTCAAGTTTGGAAAAAGTGTCGCCCTTATGAGAACATAGCCAATCAAATCACAGCACCGGTGATTTGTGTGTAGGTGAGAGTATGCTTGAACGAAATCGCATTTACAACATGGACTGCGTGGAGGGCATGAAACTTCTCCCGGATTGCTCCATCGACCTCACCGTAACTTCACCGCCATACGACAATCTCCGAATGTACAAGGGGTATGCCTTCGACTTCGAGGCGGTTGCCGCCGAGCTTTTCCGAGTGACCAAGGACGGTGGAGTTCTCGTTTGGGTGGTCAATGACGCAACGATAAAAGGCAGCGAAACCGGGACATCCTTCCGGCAGGCTCTCCACTTCAAGGAAATCGGCTGGAAACTTCACGATTCGATGATTTACGCCAAGGACTCCTGCCCATATCCCGAAACCACGCGCTATTATCCCGGATTTGAATTCATGTTTGTGCTGGTAAAGGGAAAAATCAAGACGGTGCATCTTATCGCCGACAAGCCCAACAAGACCGGCGGGGACAAAGTTTCCGGGACGGAGCGAAAGACGGACGGCACAATACGGAAAATGTCTGCCGTCAGAAAAAACACGGGACGCAGGGTCAAGCCTTACGGGGTGCGCTCAAATATATGGCACTTCGGTATGGGATACATGAAATCGACCACGGATAAATGCGCATACCGGCATCCGGCTATCTTCCCGGAGCAGCTTGCCCATGACCACATTATCTCTTGGAGCAATCCCGGCGACTTGATTCTCGATCCCTTTTCAGGGAGCGGGACAACCGCCAAAATGGCTCGGCTTACCGGGCGAGATTTTATCGGCTTTGAAATCTCCAAGGAATACTGTGATATTGCCGAGGAACGATTGGGGGCGATACCGTGAACATTGCCGTCATTGACGCAGACCTCATCGGCAGGAAACGGCATCGTTTCCCAAATCTCGTCTGCATGAAACTGTCCGGCTACCACAAAAACATGGGGGACAATGTAATCCTCAAAACCGACTACGAGAAGCTGGACAGCTTCGACAAAGTGTATATTGCCAAGGTGTTCACCGATACCAAAATCCCGTCTACCGTGCTTTCGCTTCCCAATGTGGAATACGGCGGTACGGGACTTTTCTATGACAAGGCTGTGCCTTTGCCGGAGAAAATCGAGCATCATAAGCCGGACTATCATCTCTACGATGCGTGGGTAAAAAAACAGCTTGCACAAGAAAAACGGCGGCAGGAGTTCCGCTATTACACGGACTATGCCATCGGCTACCTCACAAGGGGGTGTTTCCGGCATTGCGAATTTTGCGTCAATCGGAATTATGACCGAGTGAAAAAACACAGTCCGCTGTCAGAGTTCATGGACGCGGGGCGAAAGAAAATCTGCCTCCTGGATGACAACTTCCTCGGCTGTTCGGAGTGGAAAACGCTCCTCACGGAACTTCGGCAGACAGGTTTGCCGTTCCAATTCAGACAGGGCTTGGATGAACGCATTCTGACCGATGAAATCTGTGAGTTGCTGTTCACATCCAAGTATGATGGGGCGTTCGTTTTCGCTTTTGACAACCTTGCCGAGGCAGAACTTATCGAGCAGAAGATTCAGCTTTTGCGGAAGTATACCCATGCCGTTCCCGAATTCTACTGCTTTACAGGCTATGACAGGGAAGGGAAATGGGATGCGGCATTTTGGCATCGGGACATCCTGGAACTGATCCGGCGCATCGAAATTCTCATGCGGCACCGATGCCTGCCGTACATCATGAGATACTGCCGGTATAGGGAAAGCCCCTACCGTGGAATATACATCACCCTTGCCCGGTGGTGCAATCAGCCGGCTTTCTTCAAGAAGAAAAGTTTGCATGAGTTTGTCATGGCAAACGGCGTGAACAGCGCCAGCTACCGATATCTGAGCGACTTTGAGAGAGATTTTCCCGAAGCCGCTCATTTTTTGGACTTGAAATTTGGGGAGGTTTGATTATGGCGAAAACCACAACGGATATGCAGCTTGTCCCCATCGACAGGCTGATACCATACGCCAACAACGCCCGGACACATTCCAAGGAACAGATTACGAAACTTCGCTCATCGCTCCGGGAATACGGCTTCATCAGCCCGGTCATCATCGACAGGGAATTCAATGTACTGGCGGGGCATGGCAGAGTTGCTGCGGCGAAGGAGGAGCATATCGCGGAAGTTCCCTGTGTGTTCGTTGACCATCTGACGGAAGCCCAGAAGAAAGGCTATATCCTTGCCGATAACCGCTTTGCTATGGATGCGGGCTGGGATGAGGATATGCTGCGTGTGGAGATGGAAGCCTTGCAGGGCATGGATTTTGACCTCGGGCTTACAGGCTTTGATGAGAAGGAAATCGCCGATTTGTTTGATTTGAATGATGGCGAAGCAAAGGAGGACGATTTCGATGTTGAAGAAGAACTGGAAAAACCGTGTGTAGCGCAAGCTGGTGATGTTTGGCATCTTGGCAAGCATCGAGTTATATGCGGCGATTCCACAGTTGCCGAAACATATCAGCGGCTGCTTGGCGAGGAAAAAGTGAATCTCGTCTGCACCGATGCCCCATATTTTGTGAACTTGGATTCAGCGTCGGGAAAAATCAAGAACGATAACCTTGACGATAAATCAGCCTATGAATTTTTGATGAAGGTGTTTTCAAATTTCAAAAATGCCATGAGCAAGGATGCCTCCATCTACGAATTCTACGCCACCATGAAAGCACGGATTTTCTATGACGCATTTGAGGATGCCGGATTCAAGGTTGGCGCAGGGCTTATCTGGAAGAAGCCGAGAGCGCCCTTCATGAGGACAGACTGGAAATTCAACTCGGAGCCGATTATCTACGGCTGGCGCAAAGACGGAAAGCACATCTGGTATGGTGACCAGAAACAGACCAATGTCTTTGAATTTGATGGGATCAAGAATTCAAAGACTGACGGCTATGGACATCCATCATCCAAACCCGTGCCGCTGATAGCCTATCTTATCAAGCAATGCACACAGGTTAACGGGCTGGTGTTGGATGGCTTTCTTGGTTCGGCTTCGACGCTCATTGCTTGCGACCAGTTGGGGCGCATCTGCTACGGCGTAGAATTGGAGCCGAAATTTGTGGATGTGGCTGTTCAGCGGTATGCCCAGAGCCATGAAGGAAAGTTTGATGATGTATTTGTGGAGCGCGACGGGGAGAAAATCCCATATGCCGATGTTCCCAAACCGAAGGAGGAATGATTTATGCGTGTATTTCTGAACCCTGGACATGCCCCTGGCGGCAACCCAGATCCGGGAGCAAGCAACCGTATCACGGGATTGCGGGAATGTGATGTTGCCAAGAATATCGCCGATTTGGTGGAGAAATACCTCGTTGCCGCCGGAGTGGATGTCGTTGGCAATCTCCAATCGGACAGTCTCTACAAGGTGGTCAGCACTTCCAACAATCTCGGCGCAGATGTGTTTATCTCAATCCATTGCAATGCCTTCAACGAGATGGCCAACGGCACGGAAGTTTGGCATTACCACACGAGCAGGGACGGGAAGAAACTCGCCGAGTGCATCCAGCGACAGATTGTTGACTCTCTCGGCACGACCGACCGGGGAGCCAAGGGAGCCGTTCCACATACAGATAACAGCCTGTATGTGCTGAACTACACCGATGCTGTCTCGGCTCTCGTGGAATGCGCCTTTATCGACAATCCCACTGATGAGGAACTGCTCCGTACCCGGCAGGATGATTTCGCCCGTGCCATTGCCCGTGGCGTTACCGATTATGAATTGGAGGTTGGCTGACTATGAAACTGGACATTATCAAAAACGAACTGAAGGAACACATGGCAGACTTCGTGCAGACGGAGGCGAAGGAGACATTTCTCCTTTGGCTGAAGAACGAGGCTCTGCCCGCCGTCAAGGAAATCGCCGCCATCTACAATGCGGAACTGGTGAAGTCCTCCGAAACCGAGACGGGCTGGTGCAAGTTCCGCGACCGTGTATTCCTGCCGTGTGCCGTGGATGGTGCTTTGTGGCTGATCGGCAAGGCTCTGGATGGCATGGCGGCAAAGCAGGGAGGCTGATGTGTATGGGGAACGAGCAATATTCGCTGACATTGGGCAGTCTTTTCGATGGCTCAGGGACATTTCCTCTTGGCGGTTTGATGGCAGGAATACAGCCTGTGTGGAGTTCGGATATTGAGCCGTTCCCGATAAGAGTCACCACCAAGCGGATGCCTTTCATCAAGCATTACGGGGATATACATGACATGAACGGCAGCGAGATAGAGCCGGTGGACATCATCACCTTCGGCTCGCCTTGCACCGATATGTCCATCGCCGGGAAGCGGGCAGGATTGGATGGAAAACAATCATGCCTTTTCTATGAGGCTCTCCGAATCATCAAGGAAATGAGGTGTGCCACAAATGGCAAATATCCAAGATTTGTTGTGTGGGAGAATGTCACAGGCGCATTCTCCAGTTCCGGGGGACGGGACTTCCAAAGCGTCCTCACGGAAATCGTCCGCATCGTCGAGCCGCAAGCTCCCGAGGTGCCTATGCCTGAAAAAAGTTGGCCAGCCGCCGATGTTCTTTTGGGAAACGGATGGAGCCTTGCGTACAGGGTCATGGACGCGCAGGGCTGGGGAGTTCCACAGCGGAGGCGCAGAATCTATCTTGTCTGCGATTTTGGAGGTCAATGTGCATCCAAAGTATTATTTGACACCGAGGGCGTGCTTGGGGATTCTGCGGCGTGCTTCCGCTCGTGGCAAGGAACTGCCGACAGTCTTGCGGCTCGCCTTGGAGCGACAGGCGGGGTTATAAGCGCAGGATTCTGCACGGAACACTCCGCTCAGAGCCGGGGCATCGGCTACGAGGAAGAAAAATCTCCAACGCTCAGGGCGGGGGTAGTTCCTGCCGCTGTAATCCTCTGCGATCAAGGCGGGGAGAGGATGGATGTCAGCGAGAGCGTAGTGAGCACACTTCGAGCCGAAGCCCATCACCCGCCATGCCTCTGCTTCGAGAATCATTCGATGGATAGCCGATACAAGGGACCGCTAGATGTTGCGCCGACCATCTCCCAAACCTACGGAGCGGGAGGGAACAATCAGCCGCTGGTAGTCCCCGGCGAGGTGGTCAGCACTGTAGATGTGCGGCTTACTTCGGAGGGGACAAAAAATGCTCGACACAATGTGTACGAAACCGATGTGGCAAGATGCATCGACACCGGAGAACCGAATCCCGACCGCAATCAAGGAGGGCTTGCCATCGTGGAGAAAACGACATTCGCCATGACCACCGGCGGCTACACCCAAGTGGAGAAGGAAAAAGCGCCGACGCTCATGTCACGGGACTACAAAGACCCTGCCGCCGTCTGCTGCGGCATCGGCAGGGATGTGTTCAACGCCGGAGCCAATGCCAAGTTTGCTCCCTCCATTGATGACGAGTTACAGCCGCCGATGACGGCAAGAGGTCCGGGAGCGGTTCAGCAAGGTTATGCCGTGCGGAGACTCACGCCCACGGAATGCGCCAGACTACAGGGGTTCCCGGATTGGTGGTGCAGTGACCTCGGCACAAATAATCCCTCCGAGGAAGAAATGGAGTTTTGGCGAGAAGTATTCGAAACTCACCGAAAAGTCATGGGGACGGCCAAGAAGCCCAAAACGGACAATCAGATCCGCAAGTGGCTCAAAAATCCACATACCGATTCGGCAGAATACCGTATGTGGGGCAACGGCTGTTGTCTTAGTATCGTGTTTTATGTGCTGTTCGGAATCGCCTATTTTGCCAATCACGGGGAGGTGGAGCCGTGCGAACCAACGAAGAACTGAAACGGCTACAAACTCTGCCTCTTGCCGAGAAAGTCAGCCGGACAAAGAAATACATCCAAGAGTGGTATGACCATTGGGACGGAAGAGTCTATGTCAGCTTTAGCGGCGGCAAGGATTCGACCGTCCTTTTGCATATCGCCCGTTCCGTCTATGAGGATATTCCCGCTGTATTCTGCGACACGGGCTTGGAGTTCCCGGAAGTCCGTAGCCATGCCCTCTCCATGCCGAATGTGACGGTGCTGAAGCCGGAGGCGGATTTCCGGGAAGTCATCAAGGAACATGGGTGGGTATTTCCCGGCAAGGATGTGGCTCTCACCATCTACTATGCCAAGCGGGGCAGCGATTGGGCGATCCGGCGGCTTGCCGGACTCAACAAGGACGGCACTCCCTCAGCTTTCAAAGAGAGCCGCTATGTGAAATGGAAGCATCTCTTGGACGCTCCCTTCGAGGTCAGCCATAAGTGCTGTACCTATATGAAGAAACAACCGCTCGACCGATACCAGAAGGAAACCGGGCGAGTGCCTATCATGGGCATTATGGCGAGCGAGAGCCACCGAAGGAAAATGGCGTGGATTCGGACAGGGTGCAATGCCTACGATGCCAGGCAGCCAAATTGCAAGCCGCTGAGTTTTTGGACAGACCAGGATGTCCTTCAATATGTATTGGAGAACCATCTCCATATCCCAGAAGTCTACGGGAACATCGTGGAGAAGAACGGTAAGCTCCAAACCACGGGAGCCAAGCGGACGGGCTGTATGTACTGCCTTATCGCTTGCCACTTGGAAAAGCCCAACAAGTTCCAGAGGATGAAAATGACCCATCCGAAAATCTACAGATACTGCATGGAGGAACTTGGCATGGAGGAAATCCTCTCATGGCTTGGCGTGGAGCATTGAGGCTGTCTTGTATACAATCTTTATTTCCACATACCCGTTGACTATTCCCCCGCTTTACGGGAATATGTCACTACGCCGAGCAGGATGGGCTCGGCGGGCATAACCACATAAAGCGATGGGAGGTTTTCAAAATGACTGTCAATTACAACGTGACTGGCGCACGCCGCAAGGAAATGACGAAGGTTATCAGCGAGGCATTGGGCGGCTGGGAAGTCAAGTATCTCGGAGTACCGTCCTGCTCCTACCGAGTGGGTGACTTTGAGATTGACCGTCACGGCGCATTGATTTTCGATGACCGCACGGACAGCGAGGAAGTGGAGAGCGTTTTGGAGGCTTTGGCACAGGCAGGCTTTGAATGCGAGACTGCGCCGGATGCCGAAAACGATGAGGAAGAACAGCCCATCAGCACCTGCCAGTTTGCCGGGCCTTACGAGATGCCTTGGGACGAGGATTGCAACCAGAAGGAAATGACGGAGGAAGAAATGGCGGCAGCTATGACCGAGCAGGACAGGCTGATTGCGGAGGCGGCAGCCCAGCAAGCGGAGCGGGAGCAGAAAGCGGAATTGCAAGCCGAGGAACAGGAAGATGCTTTCGTTGATCGGCTTTCCATCAGCCTTCCAAATGACCTCGATGAACACGCACGGCACAATCTCGATGCCGCCATCGCGGGCAAGTCAACCCTCTTCAAGGCGGCTTTCCAGACCGAGAGTCTTGACTATGAGGATGCCAACAGCAAGCTGACCTTCCCCTGGTTCAGATATTCCTCGCAGGAGAGCGTGACGGACGAAACCAACGCATACATGCTTTTCCTGACCAAGCTGGTGGCATACGCCAAGGAAGCCAAGCGGGTGACGGTCAAGGACAAGGCAGTGGACAATCCCCGCTACGCATTCCGCTGTTTCCTCCTGCGGCTGGGCTTCATCGGGCAGGAGTACAAGGCGGCAAGGAAAATCCTCATGCAGAATCTCGCAGGGAATTCCTCTTGGAAGGACGGACATCGGAAGGAGGCGGCTCAAGATGAAATTTCCGAGCAGGGAGCAGATTGAGCGGCTCCGCAAACAGTGCCCGGCAGGGACAATCGTGGAGTTGATTTCGATGGAAGATGCCCAGTCCCCTCCTCCGGGGACTTTGGGCAGAATCCAAGGGGTGGACGATGCGGGGAGCATTTTGGTTAGATGGCAGAGCGGTTCGTCCCTCAGCCTAATCCCGGAGGTCGATTCCTTCCGCATCGTAAAGGGGGTAAACGAAAATGAGTGAAAAAATCCGCAGTCAAATTTTGGACATCCGCAACAGCGGAACGGTCAATATGTTTTCCGTGAACGAGGTTCAGCGGTTGGCTTTCGAGAAGGATTATCATGATCTTGTTCTATTCATCGAGGAGCGGAAAGCAGATTATGTACACTTCATTCTGACGGGAGAGATGCCCAAGGACGAGTAGCCGAAAATCTCCACACTCGAAATACAATCTGCCCCGGATTGTGTTTGTGTATACTTGCGAATTATTGAATCATTTACTTGATAATAATTCTCAAAAGAGTGATTAATACAGTAACGCAAGAACACAGCAAGCCACACGGCAGAGAGCGAAAGGGGATTTTCAAAATGACCAGAGACGCACGGTTTGGCATCGAAATCGAAATGACGGGCATCACGAGGGAAAAAGCGGCGAAAGCCATCGCCGAGTACTTCAACGGCGAAAGCCGCTACGTTGGCGGCACCTACTACGCCTACGAAGTCACCGACTGCCAGGACAGGGTCTGGAAAGTGATGCGCGATTCGAGCATTCGCCCCCAAAAGAAGATGGGCGGGCGCACGGTTTCCGCATCGGATGAGTATCGGGTGGAGTTCGTCACTCCGATCCTTGGCTACGATGACATCGAGGAGCTTCAGGAAATCGTCCGCAAGCTCCGCTCGGCGGGAGCCTTCACCAACGCCTCTAACCAAGGGATGCACGTCCACGTTTCCATGGACGGCATGACGGCGCAGGCGCTCAGGAATCTGGTGAACCTTCTCGCATCGAAAGAGGATTTGCTTTACGATGCCATCCAAGTGAACGAAGAGCGCATCGGCTACTGCAAGAAAACCAACCAGCGTTTCCTCAAGCAGCTCAACGAGAAGAAGCCCAAAACCTTGGAGGAGCTTGCCGATGTTTGGTACAATGGGGATGCCGAATATGCCCGCACCAGAAAATACCACGACAGCCGGTATGTCCTGGCCAATCTTCACGCATTCTTCCTCCGAGGGGCATTGGAATTCCGCTGCTGGAATGCAACCCTTCATGCGGGAGAGGTCAAGGCAGCCATCCAGTTTTGCATCGCCATGGTACACCAAGCGGTGACCACGAAGAAAGCGATTTACCGCCGGACAACCACCGACAACCCCAAGTACACCTTCCGCTGCTGGATGCTCCGCTTGGGACTCATCGGCGACGAGTTCAAAACCTGCCGCTACCATCTTCTCAAGCACCTCGAAGGGAATGCGGCTTGGAAAGAAGCCCCTTCCCGCTTTGGCACAAGCACCCCCACGGCATAAGAGCCGCAGCCCCGAAACCTACCCGCCGCAAGGCGGGCTTGGGGTGGTAGAAGCCAATGGATTTATTGGCAAGAGGGTGTTTATGCGAGAGCGGAAAGGATGAATGACAATGAAACCTTACGGCGTGAAACGGTCGGATGTTCACAGGCAGTACCACAACAACGATGTCGGCAAGATGAACCTGCACGACATTGGGAAAGAAGTGAAGAAATCCGCAAGGTTCGAGGCAAGGCAAACGGCATGGAAGGAAGCCAATCAGATGGAGGTGGAGGAGATGCGGAAATCGAAAAGCAAGGGAAAAATTTATATCGCTTATGGCTCGAACATGAGCGTAGAGCAAATGAAGTTTCGTTGCCCGGACGCACAGCTTTTGGGGACGGGAATCCTCGAAAACTGGCGGCTGATGTTCAAGGGGAGCAAGACGGGAGCCTACGCCACCATCGAGAAAGAAGAGGGCTGCACCGTGCCGATTCTCCTTTGGCGCATTTCGGTGGCTGACGAGGAGCGGCTTGACCGCTACGAGGGATTCCCCTCCTTCTACTACAAGCGGACAATTCAAGCCGTGAAAACTGATGAGAACGGTGTCCGAATCGGACTAACTCGCGGCATGGCCTACATCATGCACGAGGAGCGGAAATTTGGAACACCGTCCATGCATTACCTCCGAATCCTCGAACAAGCCTATAAGGAGTTCGGCTTTGACGAGGAGATCCTTGGTGAAGCCTACGATTACAGTCAGCCGGAGAGCGTTTCGGTAGAGGACTTGCCTTGCCTTTGGTAAAGTATACACTCTGAATCGCTTGCTATATCCCGGAAAGTACGGGAATATGTGACTGCCGAAAGGAAAACCACAGAGCAAGCGAAGGAGGATTTCACGATGAAAAAGACAGCATGGGCAAAGGAAACCACAATGGAAAAACTGGAGATGGGCGGCTACGCCAGCATGGGAGCGGTTCTGAAATACGATGACCACGCTTTGGTGGTGGGCTTGAATGTCAGCGGCTACCACGCAGCGGTTTACGAATTCATCGACACGTTGGAAGAAACCGGGCTGGGGGACATCGAGTGCAGGCTGAACCTTGTGGAAGCCGCCACTGAATCCTTCAAGGACGGAGGTCATGCCATGGCTTGGTGCATGGCGCACATCTGAAAATCTAAAATAACCGAACATTAGCCCTTCGGGGCTTTTGCTCGTTCATATAGATTTTTTTCGAGGAGTCGCAAATGCGGCTCCTCTTTGCGTTGGAGGTGAGGCTATGTTGTTGGACGGTATCGAAATCACCGTGAGGAATGTGCCGGACATTTCCGAGGAGGAAATCCTCCGCTATGTGAAATTTCTCCGACAGCAGCTGAAAGATCCGTTGCATACCCTCGTCATTTCCCTGACCGAGGACGGCAGGATTGCCTTGGACTATACCACCAAAGGGCAGAAGTTCGAGCGCATCCGGCGCATCACCGGCTACCTGGTGGGGACAATCGACCGTTGGAACAATGCCAAACGTGTCGAGGAAAGCGAACGAGTTAAACACGGATAAATTGAATAAATTGAATCAAGCTAAGGATTGGTTCGCCTTTGGGAAGCGGATTTCCTGCAAGCGAAAAAATTAGAGAGGGGGGTGACAATGTGCGGAAACTCAAGGGCTACAAGCCCACCAAATTTATGGCGAAAGGCTCCAAGTACAACAAGGATGCCGCAGACTTCGCCGTGTATTTCATAGAGCAATTATGCCATACAAAGGGCACCTGGTCCGGGCAGAAGTTTGAACTCATCGACTGGCAGGAGCGGATCATCCGCGACCTGTTCGGTGTCTTGAAGAAGGACGGCTATCGGCAGTTCAACACGGCGTATATTGAAATTCCGAAGAAGATGGGTAAATCGGAGCTTGCCGCAGCGGTTGCCCTTCTCCTTTGCTGCGGGGACGGGGAGGAACGAGCCGAAATTTACGGATGCGCTGCAGACAGGCAGCAAGCAGGAATCGTCTTTGATGTGGCTGCGGACATGGTGCGGATGTGTCCCGCGCTCAACAAGCGGGTGAAACTTCTCACTTCCAACAAGCGCATCGTATACGAGCCTACCCACAGCTTTTACCAAGTGCTGTCGGCGGAGGCTTATTCCAAACACGGCTTCAACATCCATGGCGTTGTTTTCGATGAGCTTCATACCCAGCCCAACCGCAAGCTCTACGATGTCATGACCAAAGGCTCCGGCGATGCCCGTATGCAGCCGCTCTACTTCCTCATCACCACAGCAGGGACGGACACCAATTCCATTTGCTACGAGGTTCACCAGAAAGCCAAGGACATTCTGGAGGGGCGAAAGATCGACCCTACTTTTTATCCGGTCATCTACGGAGCCGATGAGGGTGACGACTGGACAGATCCTGCCGTGTGGAAGAAAGCCAATCCTTCCCTGGGCATTACCGTCGGTATCGACAAAGTACAGGCCGCTTGCGAATCCGCCAAACAGAATCCCGCCGAAGAGAACAGCTTCCGTCAGCTTCGCTTGAACCAGTGGGTCAAGCAGGAAGTTCGCTGGATGCCCATGAGCAAGTGGGATGCCTGCAATTTTGCCGTCAGCGAAAACGCTCTGTTGGGGAGAGTCTGCTACGGCGGGCTTGACCTTTCCACCACCACGGACATCACGGCATTTGTTCTGGTGTTCCCACCTCTTGATGAGGATGACAAATACCAAGTGCTTCCTCACTTTTGGCTGCCGGAGGAAACCTTGGATCTGCGTGTCCGCCGCGACCATGTTCCCTACGATGTCTGGGAGCGGCAGGGGCTTATCCATACCACGGAAGGAAGCGTGATCCACTATGCCTTTGTGGAGAGGTTCATAGAAAACCTCGGCAGCAAGTTCAACATACGGGAGATTGCCTTTGACCGTTGGGGCGCAACCCAGATGGCGCAGAACCTCGACAATCTCGGCTTTACGGTGGTGCAGTTCGGGCAGGGCTTTGCCAGCATGAGCCCTCCCACCAAGGAACTGATGAACCTCGTGCTGGAGCGGAGAATTGCCCACGGCGGCAATCCGGTCCTTCGCTGGATGATGGACAATATTTTCGTGGAAATTGACGATGCTGGGAACATCAAGCCCAGCAAGCGGAAATCCACGGAGAAGATAGACGGAGCCGTGGCCATGATTATGGCGCTCGACCGCGCTGTTCGCTGCGGCAATCCGACCACGGAAAGCGTCTACGATAAGCGAGGAATCCTCTGGCTGTGAGAAATTGTATACACGATTTATTTTCACACATGGCCTTGCTATTTCTCCGATAGTACGGGAATATGTGTCTACCGAAGGGAAAACACAGACGACCGCAAGGGAGGAAAACAAAATGACAAAGCAGGAAGTAAACGAAATCATCAGCAGCAAGGCAGCCGAGTACGGATTTGAGATCGAGGAAAACTCGCTGGGCTGGAACAACAAGCGCACGGGGCAGGATTACATCAGCATCCAGATTTTCCAGAACAACAACCTCGATAAGACCGACTGGGAAAAGCGAATCGGCTGCATCGACATCGAAGCCAACGCAAGCGTCAGCCGCATGGGAGGAAACCCAACGCCGGAGGAACTTTTGAAAGCCGCCGACGAGATTGCGCGTGGAGCGAAATTCACGGCAGAGCTTCAGAGCATGGGGCTTTCCTACGAAAGAACATTCTAAGCCGAAACAAGACACGGAGCGCCGCTTGGAAGGGCGGCGCTTTTACGTGGGGAAAAGCCGTATTGTATACACGATTTATCTTCCATCATGGCCTTGATAATTCCTCCGAAGTACGGGAATATACACTCACCGAAGGAAAACACAGCGACACGAAACGGAGGAAAAGACAATGACCATGAAGGAATACTACGGAATCCATAAAGTTGCCCACTTCGCCACGAAAAAAGAAATGAAGGACATGAGCGAATGGATGTACGAGTACAAAGGCTACACGGTGATGCTCACCGAATACACCCCTCGCGGCCGCCAAACCTGTTGGGTGGCAAGCGTGTGGGAGAGAACAGGCAACAAGCGGTTTCCCTACAACGAACTCTTCGAAATGGCGAGCTACCCGCACTTCACGGCATACGGCTTGAAACTTTGCCGCCAATGGGCGCAGGAATGCATCGACAGCATGGAAGCATAAACATACACCGACAGCGAACGCCACTCAGCAGGGTGGCGTTTTTTCATGGGAGGGATTGCAGATGAGCATTTTCAGTTGGTTGTTCCGTTCACGGGACAAGCCCACCAACAGCACGGCGGGGAGTTCGTACCGGTTCTTTTTCGGCGGCTCCACGGCGGGCAAGAGCGTCAACGAGCGATCCGCCATGCAGATGACCGCCGTCTACGCCTGCGTGAGGATTCTGGCGGAGTCCATCGCAGGATTGCCGTTGCACCTATTCCGCTATGACGGCAACGGAGGTAAGGAAAGAGCCGTGAACCATCCGCTGTATTTCCTGCTCCACGATGAGCCGAATCCCGAAATGACCTCCTTCGCTTTCCGCGAGACGCTGATGACGCACCTTCTTCTGTGGGGGAACGCATTCGCACAGATTATCCGCAACGGCAAGGGCGAAGTGGTGGCTCTCTACCCCCTGATGCCCAATCGCATGACGGTGGACAGGGACACGGCAGGGAGGATTTACTACGAATACCTCTGCATGAAGGACGAGGCTCCCACCATGAAGGGAACGACCGTCAGATTGAATCCGACGGATGTCCTCCATGTGCCGGGGCTTGGCTTTGACGGCATCCTCGGCTATTCGCCCATTGCCATGGCAAAGAACGCCATCGGCATGGCCATGGCCTGCGAGGATTACGGCGCATCCTTCTTCGCCAACGGAGCCACCCCAAGTGCCGTGCTGGAGTATCCGGGGACACTCAAAGACCCTGCCAAACTCCGGGAAAGCTGGGAGCTTGCCCACGGCGGCAGGAATTCCCATCGCATTGGGGTGCTGGAGGAGGGTATGAAGTACACGCCCATCGGCATACCGCCGGAACAGGCGCAGTTTTTGGAAACGAGAAAGTTTCAACTCAATGAAATCGCCCGTATCTTCCGGGTGCCGCCTCATATGGTGGGGGACTTGGAGAAGGCCACATTCTCGAACATCGAACATCAATCCCTGGAGTATGTGAAATACACCCTTGCTCCATGGATTTGCCGTTTCGAGCAGTCCATGGCGAGAGCCTTGCTCCTGCCAAACGAGAAGAAGGAATACACCATCAAGTTCAATGTGGACGGGCTTCTTCGCGGGGATTACCAAAGCAGGATGCAGGGGTACGCCATCGGACGCCAAAACGGGTGGATGAGTGCCAACGACATACGCCAGTTGGAAAGTCTCGACCGAATCCCGGAAGAAAAAGGCGGGGACTTGTATCTGGTGAACGGCAACATGGCAAAACTGGAAGATGCGGGATTGGCGTATCTGAAGAATGGCAATACGACAAATGGAAAGGAGAATCCTACGGATGGCAAAGACGAGAAAGTTCTGGGCGTGGAATAAGGAACGCCCGAACGCAAAGGAACGGACGCTGACGCTTAACGGCATCATTGCCGAAGATAGCTGGCTTGGGGACGAAATCACGCCCCATGAGTTTCGGGATGAACTTTATGCCGAGGACGGAAACATCATCGTGCAGATTTGTTCTCCCGGTGGGGATTGCTTTGCGGCAGCTCAGATTTACTCCATGCTGGCGGAATATCCAGGCAAGGTGACGGTTCGCATTGACGGCTTGGCGGCATCGGCGGCAAGCGTGGTGGCTATGGCAGGGGACGAGGTGCAGATGTACCCCACGTCCCTCATCATGATACATAATCCCGCCACCATCGCCATGGGCGACCACAACGAGATGGAAAGAGCCATCGCCATGCTCTCGGAGGTGAAGGAGTCCATCATCAACGCCTACGCTGCCAAGACCAAGCTGGCACGGGCGAAGATTTCCCACTTGATGGAGTCCGAAAGCTACATCAGCGCACACAAAGCGGTGGAGCTTGGCTTTGCCGACACCATCTTGAAACGTGAGGGGGAAGCGGAGGATATTTCCGCAGGGACTTCCATGTTGTTCTCGCGCAGGGAAGTGTCGAATGCCATCATCAACAAGCTGACGAAGGTGTGCGCCGTTGCTCCTATGCCGGAAACGGAAGACCGGACCAATGAGCAGAAAATCTCTGCCGATAAACCCAATCTGCAAAACTCCTCTGAAGAAGCGGAGCAGAATGTGTCTGCCGCCGAATCGGAGATGAATCAGCCGCAGGGACGCTCCGTAGATTCGCTCTTGGAGCGTCTTTCCATTATCAAGAACCATATCTGATGATTTTGAAGGAGGAATTTTTTATGGCTACCACGATCAACGAACTCCGTGCAAAACGCGCCCAGGCTTGGGAGGCGGCAAAGAACTTCTTGGAATCCCATCGCACAGAAAAGGGCATCCTCTCCACCGAGGACGATGCCACCTATACCCGCATGGAGCAGGACATCGACGCTCTGGGCAAGGAAATCAAGCGGTTGGAGCGTCAGCAGGAAATCGAGAACGAACTGAATCTCCCCACCAGCCAGCCCATCACGGCAAAGCCTTCTGCGGCATTGGCTGTTCCCTCAGTGGGGCAGGGGCGCAATTCGGAGGAGTACAAGACGGCCTTCTGGAACATGATCCGCTCCCACGCTCTCACGCCGGACGTCCTCAATGTGCTGCAAGTCGGCACGGATGCGGACGGCGGCTATCTCGTTCCCCAGGAATTCGAGAATACCCTCATCGATGCCTTGGCGGAGGAGAACCTTGTCCGCAAGCTCGCCCGTGTCATCAAGACCGATACCGGGGACAAGGTCATCCCCATGGTCAAGAGCCATGGCTCGGCGACTTGGATGGATGAGAACGCTCTCGTTCCCGAATCCGATGACAAGTTTGACCAGATTACCGTGGGGGCGCATAAGCTGGGGACTTTCATCAAGGTTTCCGATGAACTCATGGCGGATTCCGCTTTCGACATTGCGGATTATATCGCCAAGGAATTCGCCCGCCGTATGGGAGCCAAGGAGGAAGAGGCTTTCTTTATTGGCAACGGCACGAAGAAGCCCACGGGCATCCTCGCCGACACGGACGGCGCAGATGTGGGGGTGACGCTGAACAGCGCCGCTATTACGGCGGACTCTCTCATCGACCTTTTCTACAGCCTCCGCGCGCCCTATCGCCGCAATGCCGTGTGGATCATGAACGATTCCTCGGTGAAGGCCATCCGCAAGCTCAAGGACAAGAACGACCAGTATCTCTGGCAGACGGCTCTCACGGCAGGAACGCCGGACACCATCCTCAATCGTCCCGTCTACACTTCGCCCTATGTGCCGGAAGTGGCTGCGGGCAACAAAGTCATGATTTTCGGAGACCTCCAGTATTACTGGATTGTTGACCGTCAGGGCAGGGTGTTCAAACGGCTCAACGAGCTTTTTGCCACCACGGGACAGGTTGGCTTCATGACCACTCAGCGGGTGGACGGCAAGATGGTTCTGCCGGAGGCCGTGAAGGTCATGCAGGTCAAGGGGTCTTCCGCATCGTCCGGCACCTGAGCCGATAGTGTCCTATTCGACAGAGGATACGGATTTTCCTGTTAAATTCTGGATTTGTGGGGGAGATGCCAAAGGGTATCTCCCCAATTTTGCGAGGTGACAGCCGATGATAGTGACATTGCCGAAAGCCAAAGAATATCTCCGCATTGACACCGATGCCGAGGACGATATTGTCCGCAAACTGCTCCGAGCGGCAGAGCGAATCTGCATGGATGTGGCGAGGATGGACGAGGAAGAATTCAAGTCCTGCGGAGCCATAGCCAAAACCGCTGTCCTCTACGCTTTGGCGTATTTCTACGAACACCGGGACGAGGCGGACCATAAGGCATTGACGCTGACGCTCCGAGCCTTGCTCATGGGTGTCCGCAAGGAGGGATTCTGATGTATGTATCTATCAGCGAACTGCGGCACAGGATTACCATCCAGCGTCCCATAACCGAGCCGGACGCTGTCGGCAATCTTGTGGAGCAGGACAGGCGAAGTCTTTTCACCCTCTGGGCGAAGGTGTTGCCCTATGCAGCGAAAATCTCTGACGGCTACGCCGAGAAGGTGGAGGAAGTGAACTATCGCATCGCTATCCGCTACCGAGAGGACATCGAGGTAACGGATGTTATTCTCTGGCAGGGCAAGACACTCATCCAGACTGCTCCTCCATACGGTATGGACGGCAAGCATAAGTACCTCATCATGGAGGCAAGGGAACTGGTGGAAGATGGCGAAACGATTTGATTCTGCCGAGACAATCCTCAAGGAACTGGGAACGGCTGCGGAAAATGCCGCCATTGCCGCTCTTGCCGAAGGTGCGGAGATGGTGATGAAGGAAGCCAAACAGCGGTGTCCCGTGTATGAGGGTGATGACTACCGAGTGGTCAAGGGTGCGCTCCGGGATTCCATTCACGCCGAAAAGCAGAAAGGCGGCAAGGAATATCGGATTGTTGCGGACGCGCAGGCGCAGGATGGCTTGTACTACGGCAAGATTGTGGAGTTTAGTCCGAAAATAAACAAGCCCTTCCTTTACCCGGCGATGGATGCCAAGCGGGAGGCTGTGAAGAAGAAAATCATCGATGCCGTCAGGGAGGCGATTCGGAAGAAATGAACATCAAGGAAAAAATCTATGCGGCTCTCATGTCCTCGCTGGAGTTGAAGGCTCTGCTGGTGAAGGACAGGAAAGGCCGCTGTATTTATCCGGGGCAAAGTCCTAATGCGGGAAGTTACCCCATCCTCGTCTACAACATCATCTCCGATGTTCCGGCTCTTGTTGCCGATGGCGAGGAAATGGAGCGGCGCGTCACGGTGCGGATTCATATACTCACCAAGGACGGTCGTTACTCGGCAATCTACTCTGCCTTGCAGAAAGTCATGCTCGGTCTTGGCTTTATGCGGAGCCAGACAATGGATATGGTCGAGAACGGCCTGTTTATTTTATGTGTTGACTACAAAATCGGAACGGGGGTTGATTTCTAATGGCAAAACCGGCAAGCAAACTGGCAAGCGGCCAGTTCATCAACATTCAGCGGCTTCATGTGGCGAAACTGCTCACCGACACGGCGGGAGGAACGGCTACCTACGAGGAGCCTATCGACCTTGGCAAAGTCCTCCGCAGCGTGGACATCAAGCCGTCTACCAGTACGGCGGATTTGTACGCCGATGGGCAATCCATCGACAGTGCGTCCAATACCGCATCCTATGAGCTGACCTTCGACACGGCGGCTCTGCCTCTCGAATATGTGGCATATCTCTTGGGGCATAGTTTCGAGAATGGGCAAATGGTGGCTCACAAGGATGATGTCGCGCCATATTTTGCAGTCATGTTCCAGAGCGACAAACGCAACGGCGGCGTGAGATTCCTCAAGTTTTTCAAGGTTTGCTTTGCCGAGCCTTCTGTGACAGGAAGCACCAAGGAAGAGAATATCTCCTATCAAACGCCCACCATCACGGCGAAGGCAATCTATCGCCTGTCGGACGGCAATTCTTACACCTACGCCGATACCGAGAGCGGCTACGAAAATACCGATGACGCATGGTATTCCAACGTCTGACGGGAGGGATAGCAGATGGAAGATATACAGCCGGTCAATCCGCAGTTAATCATCGGCGGCAAAGCGGTGAAACCTGCCTCGCCAAAAATGAAGGTGTGGCGGGAGTTCCTTGCCTTCTTCGACCGGGACAAGGATCAGATGGCCATTGACGATTTTCTGGACGCTCATATCAATCTCATCGTCCTTGCCTTCGGCAAGCCGGAGGTCACCAGGGAGGCTGTGGAAGATTCCCTCGAAATCTGCGAGGTCGTTCCTTTTACGAGAGAGCTTTTCCGTTGGCTCCAGTCCCAGACCTTCGCCAAACTGGTGAAACTCCCAAACGCCGAAACGGGGACGGAGCAATAGACCTGTCCCCGTACCAGAATATCCTGCTCTATTACGAGCGGCTCCAGCAAGCCTACGGCTGGACGATGTGGGAGATTGACGAGCATGAAATCGGATTTCTGCTTGACCAGCTTGTGGTGGTGGCTCTGGTGGATGATGAGAAATCCAGGAAATACATTGATGATGTGATATAGGAGGTGTGGCTATGGCAAAGCGCGGACAGCAGATAGATGAACTCTATATCAGCCTTGGCCTGGACATTGCCCGCCTCCAGTTGGATTTCGACACGGCGGGAAAGACCGTATCGCAGGCTGTGGCGCGGCTCGGCAGCAAGGCAAACCAAATCAAGCTGAAGATGGACGTTGACCTTGCCAAACTCGAAGGTGTCGGCACGGAACTTGATAAGCTGAAGGTCAAGCACCAGGCCATCAATCAGCAACTGGATATCCAGCGGAAGAAGGAGGAAATTCTCGCCGCCGTCCTCCGTGATGCCCAAAAGACCTCCGGCAAGGACAGCGATGCGGCGCACCGAGCGGAAACCAATCTGCTGAAACAGCAGCGGATTGTTGCCCAAACGGAAGCAGAAGTCCGCAAGCTCAATGCGGATATGCAGAAACTCGGCGGCACAATCACCCAGACCACGGCGAAAGCCGGAGGTTTTGGTGCGACCATGACTGCGGGGCTTGCCAAAGCAAGAAGTGGTGTGTCAAGCCTCACGGGAGGTTTCTCCCTCTTGTCTGCCAAGGCTGCGGCGGCAATGGCAATCCTCTCCACCGGGGCAGGACTGTTCTCCCTTACCAAAAGCGCGATGGAAGCCGGGGAAAATGTCTATCGGCTGACCAAACGCCTACACGCATCGGCGGCTGAAGCCGGGCAACTGAACCGCACCTTCCAGTTGGCGGGCATGGATGTGATGAGCGTTATTCCGCTTATCGCAAGGCTCGACAAACAAGTGGAACTCGCCGGGGATTCCGGCAACGAAACCACCAAGGCGATGGAGCGGTTTGGCATATCCCTCCTGGATTCCGCCGGGAATCTCCTGCCTCTCAATGACCAGTTGGCGCAGCTTGCCAAGGGCTATGCTTATGCAACGGAAATGGGACAGGAGGAAGCATATACAGCCGAAATCCTCGGCGCAAGGGGCGCGGCTCTCATTCCCCTCTTGGAGCAGTACGAGGATCTGATGAAAATCTCCGACAGCGTCAAGACCACCGGGCTGATGAATCCCGAGGATGCCCATAAGACATGGCTTCAGTGGAAAATGATGGAAATGGAGCTTGGCCAGTTGAAGTCAGCCTTCGGAACGGCTCTCCTGCCCCTTGCCACGGAACTCATGCCCAGCGTCACCGAGTCCTTCAAGGAAATGGTAAAGGTCATCGGCGACAACAAGGAAACCATCAAGGATGCCGTAAAGGGCTGGGGCTCGGCTCTCAAGACCGTGGCGGAACTTTTGGTGTTTATCGGCGAGCAGCTTCATGTGGTATCGGAGCGGGCGCAAGCCAACAAGTGGCTCATCGACAATCATCCTGTGGCATCTCCCCTTATCGCCGTCCCCATTGTCGGCGGTGCTATCCTCGACAAGATGTACGGGGACGAATACAAGGCATATCTTGAAGAACAGAAAGCCTTGCAGGAAAAAGCCAAAGCGGAGAAGGAGGCCGCTGCCGAGGCTGAGAAGAACAAACGCGCCCAGTTCGAGAATGCCACAGCCGCCAAGCGGAGAGCCGAAGCGGAAAAACAAGCTGCCAAGGCCACAGAGGAAGCGACCAAGGCAAATAATCAGCTCACCGACAGTTTGTATGATTTGACTCACAACGAACTGGAAAAATCCCTCCACGACATCAACAAAGAGGTGGAGCAGTTCAAGGAAAAGGGCGCGGATGTAGATTTACTGGACGAGTATAAATTAGCGAGGCAGGCAAAAGTTTATGAGGACTTTCAACGGAACGTGGTGGACAGCACTCAGGCTGTTTATCGGACGGAACTTCAGAATCAGCTGGCCAATATCGACCGCGAGGCCGCTGCCTATCGCCAGAAGGGACTGGATGAGGTATCGGCTATCGAGTGGGCTGAGAAAAGCAAAGCCAAGGTTATGGAGCAATGGGAAAATGAGGTTGCATCAAAAATCAATTCCGTGTGGAAAACGGAGCTTCAGAACCGCTTGGATGATATCGAGCGGGAGAAACAGGCTTGGATTCAAAAAGGGCTGGATGAAGTCAAGGCGACGCAATGGGCAGAAAAAGAAAAACTTGATGCCAAGCGCAATGCTGCGCTCCAAGTCCTCCAATCGCAAAAAGAGGAATACAAAGCCTATCTCCAAGGCGGCGAGCGAGGACTCGCAGATTACTACAAACAGGCGCACGGTTTCACGATGGACGACCTCCGCATGACGCCGGAGCAGTTGGAGGGATTTCAACGGGCGAGGCAGTCCATGCTCGAAAATCTCCTGCCAAACTTCCGTGATCCTGCTGTCATCGCTGCTGAACAGGAAGATATGAAGCGGAACTTCCGTATGAGCGTTGGCGGCAGGGAATACAGCTATGACGAGGTTATGGGGAGCATGAACTCGGAGCTTAAGGGCATCCGTCAGCAGATGGACAAACTCGGCTCAGCTCCTGTTTCCCAAGATGGTATCGGTCAAGGCAACAGTCAGCAGATTGCCGACAATCGACAAGTGACCGTCCAAGTGAACATACAAAATGCCGTCACGCAGGATAACGATGGGATGAGGATGCTTGCCGACCAAGTGGCCGACCGCATAAAACCTGCCGTGGAAAATGCTCTGGGAGGTGGAGACAATTCATATAGTAGTTGGTGATGTACAGACTCTTGAGGTGGAGAACTGGCAAATCACGCCGGATGACCGCCAACAGCAAGTGGAGATTGTGGGCGGCATGGCTGTGCAGGATTTCGGACATGTTGAGGAAGGGGACAAAGTTTCCTGCACCGTCACCGTCTTGTCTGATGGCTGGGAAACCATCAAGGGATATTGGGACAATCGGACTCCCGTCAATATTTCCGATGAGGCGGGGGTGGTCTGGAGCAAAATGCGAGTGGTGGTGAAATCCTACCAGTATGTTCCCCATTTCCCCAAGGCAGTAAAAGCGACACTTGAATTTTGGAGGTTATGACAATGGCAAATCAACTTCACATCTATTACGGAAATCCTACGGCGGGAAGCGTGGACGGCACGGAGGCATCCTCCGGCACGGAGCTTTCCCCTATCTCCGTTACCCTCGATGCCAGCCGGTCTGAGGCGAAGGCTGTCAAATGTGCCGTTCGCTGCGACACAGGCTATTACATCGAAGGCAATACCACCATTACGAAAATCGGCACAAACGCTGCCAAGTGGAAGGTAGCCGTTGACGAAAGCTATACCGATGCCGCCGATGCTCTCGCTAACGCCATATGGCTGGACACCATCACGCTGGCGAATGTGGCGGCAAGCAATGTTATTTTCTGGGTAAAGGCAATGTCCAGTTCCGATGAGGCTCCGCAGAACGACACCTCGGTGGATATCCAAGCCGAGGGGCTTGTGGTGGCATCGTTGTAGGAGGTGCGGTATGTCCTTCAAATACATCAACCCCGGCTATGCGGAAATTCTCGATGTTGCCGGAGGTACGACCATTGTGGATTCGGTCAAGAGCAGGACGGGCGTGAGATTTTATCAGCCCACCGACAAAAAGGGGCTGATGCTTGCCGAAACGCCTACGGCATTGTACGGCAAGTTCGATGTGTATATCGGAAATGACTACAACAATTTTTCGATAAAAATGCTTTTACTCCGCTCCAACGGCTATACGGAAAACGGCATGGGCTTTGTGAAGTCCAGCAATACAATGTATTTCATGCGTTATTACAACGGCAATTCCAGTATGGGGACCAAGGCATATATATCAAGTCCCGAAGATCTCAATATCAAGCTTGACGCGATAAACACCTTCTGGTTTCATGTCGCAGGCGGCTCGGATGGGTATGTTGAGATTTATTCCAATGGCGTGTCGGTAGAAAAATATAGCTGTGCCATTGATTTTGCAACATCCAAGACCTTGGTGGTTTATATCAGCAACGCCAATGGCGCAGTTTCCAATCTTATCCTCGCCGACACCGAAATCGATAAGAAGGAACAGGTGGCAATACTCCCCGTCAGCACCACGGAAACCACCATGACGGTGGGAGAGAACGGGGAATATATCGCAGGAGCGGCAGGGCAGACAATTTTGCAGACCGTGGATGTTGCCTCCCTGATTAACGATTACGGTGCGGATACGGACATCAAAGGCGTCGCTGTCATTGGCAATCCCGCCTATCGCACGGCAGAGGGCTTGTCGGAATTGACCGCACTTCAGCACGATGGTACAACCATCACGGAATACGGGACGAGAACCGCTCCTGCGAGTACATCCGGCATGGTTATGGATGCTCATGCCTTATCCCTGAAACTTACCGCCTTGGCAAACTACAAATTCGGATGGAAGGCTGGTGTCGGCTCATGAGGTACATAAATCTCGGCTTTGCCGAGTTTCTCGATGCGGACGGCGGTATAACCATACAAGATGCCACATACAATCCGACAAACGGAGCGGCGTTTTACCAGCCCACCGATATCGAGGGTGTCAATATTGCCAATACCGTGAGCGAGTTCTACGGCAAGTTTGACATCTACCTACCGCAAATAAGTTCTCTTCCGTCTAATTATTTCGCCAAGGTGGGCATCTTCAAGCCGGGGAATGCCAATGCCGGACTGAATGGCGTGGGCTTGTATAAATACAGCAGTTCCTATATCCACGTCAAATCCCTCGTCCTTGGCAGCAGCGACAAGACTATCACCAACAGCGATGCCGCTTTCAGTTTTGGCGGCATCAACCATTTCTATTTTTACTTCAAGGCTCGCAGCGCAAGCACCGCCGACGGGGAGTATTTCATCTGCATGAACGGCGTGAAGATATTGGAGGGTAAAGACAAATGGATTTACATGGACAATTCCACCAAATTGGTAATTTACGCCTGTGAAGCGACTCCTATCTCCAACATTATCCTCGCCGATGAGGAAATCAGCATAAGGGAGCAGATACAGGCTGTTCCCCTCGGCTCTCCCGTGACGGACATGATCGACCGGGAGAACGGCAGTTATCTGGCTGAATCGAGCGGACAGCAGATACTCTCCACCGTGGATGTTGCCTCGCTTATCTCAACTTACGGCGGCGCATCACGGGTGACGGGCGTTGCTATCGGGGGAAAGCCCGCCTATCGAACGGGAGAGGGGCTGACTGCGCTCACGGGGCTGTCCAAAGCCTCCGGCGGCCCACAAACGGAGCATGGCACAAAGACGCTCAGGACAAGCACGACCGCCGGAGCAGTGGATTGCTATTCCGTGAATACCACCATCGCAGATATGGTGGGAATGCAGCTGGGGTGGAAAGCCGGGGTGTAGCAAATGGGCATTGTCATTCAGCCAACAGCATACATTACTTGGATTCCCAAGGGAAACATTATCCTCAACCCCACGGATGCCTACATCACTTGGCTGCCTCTCGGCACGATTCATGTTAAGCCGCAAATCATAGGCTCCTTTGTGCCGGACAGCACACAGAGAGTAAAAGCTGATACCGGCAGAAGGATTGGCAAGGCAGTCTCCGTCACGGGCGACACCTCCCGTCAAATCGGAACGGAGGCCGTTGCTCTTGCCGATACCAAAAGATCTGTCGGTGCGGAAACGCAGACGAGCGGCGATACCAATCGCAAGGTTGGTGAACATCAGACAGCACGGGGAGATACCCTGCGCCATCCGTATCTGCCCGTTGGTGTATTTGTTCAGCCAACGGCATATATCTCATGGCTGCCGATGGGCGAAGTTGTCATCAAACCGCAAATCGCAGCCTCATGGGTGCCGATGGGGAAAATCCATCTTAGGCCGCAGCTTATAGCCTCCTTGGTCACGCCGTGGCAATGGCACACCACGGCAAGAGTCGATGTCTGCCGCAAGGTGACCCAAGCCAATGGTGTGTCTGCCGATACCAACCGTGAAGCGAAAAGCACCAATATAGCGGAGGCAGATACCCGGCGGGAGGTTTGTTCCAGATTTATTGCCGCAGCAACGGCTGACTTGCTCAGACGAACTGCTCGGCAAAACGAAGTCACGGCAGATACCCGGCGTATGGTTGGCGGCAATTTGGTGGTTATTCATGCCGATACTCAGAGGCTTACGGGGGCTGGCTACTGCGTGGCGCATGGCGATACCTGGCGGAGCGTCACCAATGTGGCAAAGGCTGCTGCCGATACGCTCCGCATCCGGGGCATCGGCAATTCTGTCCTCGCGGATACATCGCTCATCATTGGCAACGGCAAACCTGTCACGGCTGACTTGGCGCGGTCGGTGGCCAAGCGGGAGCGTGTTTTGGCAGATACATCCATCCGTGTTCCGTGGGTATTGGAATATGTGAATCGGAGGCCGCCTGTGAGAGCCAAGGCAAAACAGCTCAGAGTTGCTGCCACAACTACTCCCATCACTCAGAACTTCCACGACCATGGCATCCGCTCCTTCTCTATGACCCTTGGCGAGCTGACCCTTTCCGATACCTTCCAACTCGAAACTGTCCAGCCCATGAATATTGATGATGCCGTGCAGGGGCAGATTTTCGATTATCAATTCCACTTCCTCGTGGAAGAAACCAGTCAGCGGGACTTGATCCAGACCGTCAAGGGGATGTATTCCAAGGATGCTCTGCTCTACACGGCGATAAACGCCACGGTGAGCGAACTCAATGTGTCCTGCTATGCCCGGCAAATAGCGGCAGCTCTCGGATTGGAACTGAACATGGCCTGTGATGATTTCATTCCTTCCCAGAATTTCGAGAACTGCGGCATGACATATCAGGATATGATTTCGGCTCTCTTTGGCTGGACATCGAAACTTCCCCAGCGGCAAATCAACGTGTTCATTCGGGGCAATACCCTCAACATCATCCAGCGTGGCTTGGAGCAGTCGGTTATTGACATCAGCGACTGGCCGCATAGCCGTCCTACCATCGAGCGGAAACTCATCCGCTCCATCTGGCACAGCAACAACAACGATGATGCGGACAACCAAGCCCACAATGAGGAAGATGATGCGCCCGTTCCTTTCACCGGGACGATTTCCCATGAGGACATCAGCTACACCTACGTGGATGGCTATCTGGTGCGGGAGAGGAATGAAAACGGGGAAACAAACTATTCCTACCAAGACGAATATGACTATAAAGGCAATCTGACGGGGAAATATGTCAGCCGCAAGGAAACCCGGAACAAGGACGGCTCCGTTAATCTGGTGGAGTATGTTTATGTCGCTACCGCCAACAATATTTACTTGTTCAAGGAACACGAGCGGAAAAGAGAGCCGAGGGACAAGCCAACTTATATGGACGAGTGGGATTCCGAGCGCATCACCTACCATGCGCCTATCGGCTACGGCTGGTACGCCACCACGGTGTATGAGGACGGGGAGCGCGTGGGAAGTTCCCTCTCCCAAGGCGCTCCCGGCGGCAAGGCCAGCCAGTACACCCTCGACCAGTCGGCATTGAGCCTTGGCTCCCATTATTTTTCGTACTGTGACGAGGATGAAGGAGGCGTACCCTTCTCGTCCTTGATAGATACCGAGTTCCCGGTGCTGGGGGATGATTATCTGTGGATTCTGACCCAGGCTATAGAGTGGCTGAACCGCAAGGTGCAGGAAACCGTCACTGTGGAGATACACGCCAACATCCGGGACGGTGTGCCCGGTGCAGCGCATATCGTGGATTTCACGGAGCGGATTCGCTTTGACGGCAACGAATATTTTCTGATGTCCAATTCCGTGGAACTGAATCCTCGGAGCCTGAAACAAACAATCAAAATGACGAGGTGGTACTGATGAACGGAGTGGACGGCTTGGCGGAGAGCGTCAAGTGGGCAATCCGCAATGTGAAGAAGGGCTACAAGACCAATGCCCAGCGGGGACGGATTGTGGAGAATGACTTGAAGGAAGCGAGTACGAATCGGCGGGTGTTCCTTGTGGAGGTCAGCGGCAGCAACCGCCGTTATTTCTGCAAGGCGGCTGTGGACGTGGACGTGAGCGTGGGGCGATTGGTTTGGTTTCTGCCTACGGCGGACAAGACCAGTGCTGTCTCCGGCGTTATCGTAGGAGCGTGATATTATGCGGCAAGTCCGAGTCACCAATGTCAACGGGCGCAAGGTTCAGGCCGACGGGAAATGGCTCATCGCTATCGGCAACAGAGCCGTGGCCATCGGCGATTTGGTCTGGACGGACGGCAAATGCGTCTACGGGCATTTCTCCGGCAGCGGCGGTGATAGCAATGTTCCTATATCTAACGCTGGCACAGTTCCGATCTTGAGCAAAAGCAATCAATATGCCGTTTTCGATAAGAAGGGCTATTCCCTTATCGGCGCAGGAGAAAGCCACGAGGGAATGACCCACAACAAGAGCCGCTATGGTTTCGTGTCCGGCGAGGATGTGCTGGATGCGGATATTGGCGGCACGGGAAATATTCTCACACTCCACTCCGGCAAGTACGAGTACAAGAGCAACATCGGCTACTTCCTCAAGAACTACGACATTCGAGCCTATCGTGGGGACATCACCTACACGGCTGTCCATTACCCCTATTACGACATGACGGGAAACCGTGACGATATTTCCTTCTATGAGCCGGAGTATAAGGTCTGCTATGATTGCGAAATTCCGGGGGACGGCAAGCCCACCGAGGAGAATGTTCCCGTGGCTATCAAGAAGAACGGCGAGGTTGTTGCAAGCATCAACCTCCGAGCCTTGTTCCCCAATGACGATTTGGACGGGGATGCCTTTCGCTACGCCGAAGAAAAGGAAAATTTCATGGCGCAGGCGGGAGGTGCGCCGTGGCCTCCCGGCAGACCATGCCCGGAAAAATCCCTGCACAGCCGGACGCTCAAAGCCATCGGCGGCAAGGTGGACAGCCAGGGGAACTGGTCGCTTATCGTGGAGGAAACCGCCAAGGTCACCTTCTTCCCCTGGCTCTCCTACCGGAATCCCGAATGGTCACTGGATGTCTACAATCTCTGGGCAGGACGCAGCCTGGATAGTGTGCGACGGGACACGCACAGGGAAAGTCTGTCCATCATCGGCGGGACGGTCAAAAGCTGGTTCAAGGGGACAGCCTCCGTGACGAACTGCTATCTGGTGACGGCAAACGGAAAGACCCGCTTGGCGAGAAAAGCCAAGGCCACCGTGGATTATGTCAGGGGTGTGCTTTTCATGCAGATCACCGATGGCGTGGGCAGATGGGAGATTTTCCATGATAATTACGAGAGCGGCGGCAATGCCCAATCCGGGTACATCACCCTCGGCGATTGCCTGAAGGTCTGGGCGTACACCGGTAATCTGTCCGTTCCCTACCAAGGCGGCTACTGGTGGCAAAGGGCAGACGGCTGCATTATGAGCTGCATTGATGTCTTGACCACCATCATTGGCTGGAACACGCAAGTGGAATATTACTCGAATATTGAGGTTCCTGCTTACTGCCGCATTATACGCATGGACATCCCTCCACGGCAGGATGGGACGTTCACGAAGAAGCAGAGCGTCGAGCCGGAGGTAAGGATTCCTCTTGGGGACGGTTTCTACGGCATCTTGGACGAGGAAGGCGAGAACATCACCGTCTACACATCGGCGGAAACCGTCATAGCCAGTGTCCCATGGGCATGGGAGAGCAATATCTTCTGCTCCTCCCTCGGCAAAGGGGAATATCTCGTAGGCATACATGGCGGGGCGTTGTGGTTATGCTCCGGCGGGGATAAGACGAAACTCGCCGACAGGCTATCCAATTTCAGGCTCCGCAAAATGCGGAACATCAGCAAATGGAAAAAGGAAGTGCCTCAGAAATGATGGGCTGTGGATAATATGTGTATTATTTGTGGATAACAGGAGGGAATGGATTATGGATACTTTGCTTGATATCAGATTCTGGTCTGCCGGAGCGGGAGCGGCTCTCGGTGACTATCTCGGCAGTTTCGACAGTCTTATGTATGCACTCGTGGCGTTTATCGTTACGGACTATGTAACGGGAGTGCTCTGCGCCATCGTGGAGCGAAACCTGTCCTCTGCCATTGGTTTCAAGGGCATCTGCCAGAAGGTGTTTATCCTTGCCTTGGTAGGCGTGGCGAATGTCCTCGATGTCCATGTGGTAGGTGGTGGCTGCGTCCTTCGCTCCGCTGTTATCTTCTTCTACTGCGCCAATGAGGGTATCTCCATCATAGAGAACGCCGCTCGAATCGGTCTGCCCGTGCCGGACAAACTGACGGAGGTCATGAAACAGCTCAAGAACAAATGAATCTAAGCACAGACATATTCTACGCCCACAGGGGATTTTCCTCTGTGGGATTTTTTATCGGTCAAGGAGGCAAGTATGACGCAGGAGCAAAAGGACAAAATTCTCGGCTTTCGGCAAGAAGGAATGAGCTATACAAAAATTGCACATCTCACGGATATTTCCGTCAACACCATCAAGTCTTTTTGCCAGAGAAACATATCTGCCGAAAAGCCGAAGAAACCGGCAAAGACAATAAAACTATCGGTGAGAGTCATAGACAGCGGCCATCATTGCCGGCAATGCGGCGCACATCTATCCCAAATTCCCGGACACAAGGAAAAGAAGTTCTGCTCCACATCCTGCCGCATGAAGTGGTGGGGCAGCCACGGCGCGGAGATGCGCCATAGTAACCCGAATATATGCCGGCATTGCGGCAAGCCGTTTTATGGAAAGTCCGGCAGGAAGTATTGCAGCCACTCATGCTATATTGCGGAAAGGTTCGGTGACAGCCATGCCTCGTGAGGAATTTGAACAGGAAAAGATGTATCAGACCACCATGTGCATCTTCCGCTCCATGCTGAGAAAAGGTATTCTGACGGAGGAGGAATACCGAAAAGCGGAGCGGTTGATGGTGAAGAAATATCAGCCGAAAATAGGGACACTTTTTTCGGATTTGGCGTTGACTTAATGCCGCTGAAGAGGGATATATAGTAGAACGAAAGGGGGTTGGTTACCATGCGGACGGTAACGAAAATCGAAGCTATAATTCCGCAGATGCCCAAGCGAAAACGAGTGGCGGCATACGCCAGAGTTTCCGTTGATTCGGAACAACTGCTGCATTCCCTCTCGGCGCAAGTCAGCTACTACAGCAACCTCATTCAAAAGAATCCCGAATGGGAATACGCCGGAGTGTATGCAGACGAGGGGATCTCCGGCACAGGGACAGCGAAACGGACAGAGTTCTTGAGGATGATTTCCGATTGTGATGCCGGGAAGATAGATTTGATTCTCGTGAAATCATTTTCGAGGATGGCCAGGAACACAGTTGACCTTTTGAACACGGTTCGCCACTTGAAAGCCATCGGCGTGGAGGTCAGATTTGAGCGGGAAAACATCAGCACATTTACCGAGGACGGAGAATTTTTGGTGACGCTCCTTGCCTCCTATGCCCAATGTGAATCCGAGAGCATTTCAGAGAATGTGAAGTGGGGCAAGAGAAAGAAATTTGCCCAAGGACACACCAAAGGGATTGTTCCTCCGTATGGCTATAAATGCAAGGATGATAAATGGGTCATCGTGCCGGAGGAAGCCGAAATCGTGAAGCGTATTTTTCACGAATATCTTGGAGGCAAGGCAAAAACGGCATTGGCGGATGAATTTAAGGCCGAGGGAATACGAAACAAAAAAGGAAGTTTTAGGGATCACTCGGCAATAGACTACCTTCTTCGCAATCCTGCCTATGTTGGAGATGTGTTGCTCCAAAAAACATATGTGACAGACCCTTTTACCAAAAAATTGAGATGGAACAAGGGCGAATTACCGCAGTATCTTGTAAAAAATCATCATGAAGCAATCATTGACAGAGATGTTTTCGACCAAGTGCAAGCAGAGCTGAAAAGGCGTTTTGAACTTGGTGTGAAGGCATACGATGCAATACCTACATCCTGTTTTACTCAAAAACTGGAATGCGGCAAATGCCACAGCGTGTACCATCACGATTCGAGGGAAGAACGAGCAAACGGGGATAAGCCTGTCCAATGGATATGCTACGGAAGTTATCCCGGAAGAAAAAGCAAAAAAGCTATTTGTAATGTGGGCAGATTCCTTCTGGAAACCGAATTGATAGCGAAGTGTAATGCGGTTCTTGGCATGAAGGAATTTGACGAGGAGATTTTCTTGGAGCGTGTCGACAAAATAATTGTCCTACCGGAGAAACTTACATTTCGTTTGACCGACGGAAAAGAAATTGACGCTCCGATTTATGTCAAGGAAGACAGCAAAACCAGAAAACCACCAACGCAATTCAGCCAATGGACGGGGAAAATTCGTTGCGAAGTGTGCAGCAAAAATTATGTCAGGCAAACAAGGCACTATCTTAACGGCGATACGGAGCATTACTGGATTTGCAGCACGGGCAAAAACTGCAAAGGACGAAAGAATGGTATCCTGTGGCAAAACGATATCGACGGTGGGATAGGTAATGATGCTGATGATGTGGAGTTTATCACAGCAGGATTGGGCAGGAAATTGACGGTTCGTTTCAAGGACGGGACGGAGAAAAATATCCCATGGAACAAACGCAAGAAGCATTTCAGCCCCAAGAAAGGAAGGTAGCCAATGGCGAAGGAAATTCTGACCATACCCGCCACTATATCGCCGCTGATGGTGCAAAGCGGAAATCCAACAGCCAAGCGAAAGGTAGCCGCCTACGCCAGAGTCAGCACAGACCGGGACGAACAGCTCACCAGCTACGAGGCGCAGGTAAATTATTACACGAATTACATCAAAAGCCGTGAGGATTGGGAGTTTGTTGGTATGTACGCAGACGAAGGGATTTCCGGTACATCCACCAAGAAACGCACCGGATTTAACCGAATGATAAAGGATGCCTTGGACGGAAAAATAAATCTTATACTCGCAAAATCATTATCCCGTTTCTGTAGGAACACGGTTGATAGCCTAACGAACATAAGGAAACTCAAGGCTGCCGGGGTGGAATGTTACTTTGAAAAAGAGTCCATTTGGACAATGGACAGCAAGGGCGAATTGCTGGTGACCATCCTCAGCAGTTTAGCCCAGGAGGAGAGCCGGAGTATTTCGGAGAATGTCAAATGGGGCAAAAGGAAAAGTTTCGCTGACGGAAAAGTATGCGTACCTTTTACCCATTTGCTCGGTTATGAGAGAGGTGCAGACGGTAATCTTGCAATCAACGATGAAGAAGCGGAAATCGTCCGCTTGATCTACAAACTCTTCATGAGCGGGCTTTCCTATCAAGCCATTGCCAACGAACTGACAAAGAGGCAGATAAAGACTCCTGGAGGAAAAGATAGCTGGTGTCCAACCACGGTGAAAAGCATTTTGACCTCCGAGAAAATGAAGGGAGATGCGCTCCTGCAGAAAACCTATATCGAGGATTTCCTGACGAAGAAACAAGTCAAGAATCGAGGGCAGATTCCTCAATATTATGTGACGGGAAATCATGAAGCAATTATTTCCCCTGAAACTTTTGACTTGGTGCAGACCGAAATTGCCAGACGGGGAAAAGGACGTGGGAAATATAGCGGAGTGAGCATATTCTCGAATCGAATCAAATGCGGGGATTGCGGTTCATGGTTTGGCTCCAAAGTCTGGCATTCCAACGATAAATATCGCAGAGTCATCTGGCAATGCAACCACAAATTTCAAGGAAAGAAGTGCGAAACGCCACATCTGACGGAGGACGAGATAAAAGCGACATTTGTCACAGCATTTAATCGACTGTTCGAGAGCAGGAATGAAATCATCACTAACATCAAGATTGTGCAGACCGAAATTTGCAATACGGCTGATTTGGAAACCGAGCGTGACAAGCTGGCGAGGGAAATGCAAGTGGTATCGGAAATGGCAAAGAACGCCATTCGGAAGAACGCTTCCGTTGCCCAAGACCAAAACGAATACCAAAAACGCTATGACGAGTTGGTGAAACAGTACGAGGATACCAAAGCGGCATACGAAAAAACGGTGGGGCAGATTGAGAGTATGACGGCAAGGAACAGCTTGCTGAACAGCTTTTCCAAGGAACTCCGCAAACAGGAGAATATCCTCACGGAATTTGACGAGGGGCTGTGGGGGAGTTTGGTGGATTTCATGACCGTCCACAGCAAGGAGGATATCGAGGTGACCTTTAAGGACGGAACGACAATTCGGATAGAGTGACAAATTATCGGCGTGGCTTCGGCTGCGCCGATTTTTTTATTTTGGCATCAATCGTGAGATATCCCGTCATACAAGGCTTGATAAACTATCCAACGATTGCTTTTTGAGAAATTTGCACCCAGTTCATAATCGTTGGACAGTACAATCGTTGTAATCGTTTAAATGGTGTGATTGTATTATTTTCATTGTCTTATCGAAAAGTTTATCTCGTTTTTCTCGTAACACAGTAGATTCCCTCACCACCATACGAAAACTCAAGGAAAACGGCGTGGAGGTCTGGTTTGAAAAAGAGAATATTTGGACATTCCAGGCAAGAGGCGAAATTCTACTCACAATCCTCTCATCGCTTAGTCAAGAGGAGGCTCGTAGCATTTCAGAGAACGTGACTTGGGGACTTAGGAAAAAGTTCGCTGACGGCAAATTCTCCGTGGGCTATTCCCGCTTCCTCGGCTACGACAAGGGGGAGGACGGCAATCTCGCCATCAACGAGGAACAGGCCAAGACCGTGCGGCTCATCTTCGGACTGTTCATCGAAGGACTGACCCCATGCGCCATCGCCAAGGAACTGACCAAGCGGGGAATCTTGACGGTCACGGGGAGAACCAAGTGGAATGCCGCCACCATCAACGGAGTCCTCGCCAACGAGAAGTACACAGGCTGCGCCCGCATCCAAAAGACCTTCACGCCGGATTTCCTCACGAAGAAGGTGGTGAAGAACACCGGGCAAGTCCCCAGCTACTTCGTGGAGCAGAGCCATCCTGCCATCATCGCCCCCGAAACTTTTGAGATGGTGCAGGCAGAGGTGGCGCGGCGCAAGCAAAAGGGCGGCAGGTACAGCGGCGTGAGCATTTTCTCCGGCAAGATAAAATGCGGCGAGTGCGGCGGCTCCTTCGGAGCCAAGGTCTGGCACAGCACCGATAAGTACCGTAGGGTCATTTACCGTTGCAACAACAAGTACGATGGGCATAAATGCCAGACTCCCCATGTTACGGAGGAGGACATCAAGGCAGCCTTTGTCACTGCATTCAACAAGCTGGTGACGGAACGGGATGAGATTGTCGCCAATGCAACCCTCGTCCGACAGACCCTCTGCGATACATCGGAGTTGGAACGGGAGAAAGCCACGCTGGGGCAGGAACTGGCGGTGCTGGTGGAGATGACGCAGAACTGCATCGCCGAGAACGCGAGGATTGCCCAAGACCAAGGGGAGTACCAGAAACGCTACAACGGCTTGGTGGAACGGTATGAGAAAGCCAAGGCACGGTTCGACGAAGTGACGGAGGTCATTGCCCAGCGGTCAGCCAAGGGCGAGAGGCTGGCGGGGTTCATCAGGACACTTGAGGCGCAGATGGAGCCTGTGGCAGAGTTCGACGAGCGGCTGTGGGGAGCGATGGTGGACTATGTGACGGTGGGTGCGGATGGCGGCATGACGGTGGTGTTCCGGGATGGGAGAGGAATTTGAGATTTTTGCTGTGATGGCTATCAAAATGGGTAGCCATCATCATTTACTCGTAAGTTTATTATTGACAAGGCAAAATTGCCGTGTTATCATTTGCATATACAAATTATGGAAGGTGGGAGTTAATGAATACAGATGAGTCTATTTTGACCAAATGTCTGTTCTTTACTGCCAATCGGCTGGCGAATGTGCTTCGGCGTATTGTAAATGAAGTGTATGCCACGACCGGTATTGCCGCTCCCTATGTTTATGTGCTGATTGTGGTGAACCAATATCCGGGCATCACGATTTCCGAACTCAGCGAGAAGCTGGATATTGCGCCGTCCACCTGCACCCGCTTTGTCAATGCTCTCGTAGGGCAAGGCATACTGCAAAAGGAGCAGGAATGGAAAACCGTTCATGTCAGCCTGACGGAACTTGGCAAAGAGAAAACAGAAGGCATCGACGAGAGTTTGCATCAGCTGAGAGACAGGGCAGTCGCCGCCATCGGTGAAGCAGAATATCGCCAGCTTTCTGCGGCCATGAGCCAAGCGGCGGACAAATTGGATCATGCGTAATTTTATATGTTTCATCTGTATATACATACTACAAGGAGGATTTGGCTATGAACAAAGAAGAATTCATGAAGTATTTGCCGGTGGATGCCTACGGTATCATGTCAACCGTGCGGGAGGACGGAATGCCGGAAGCGCGGTGCATCGAGTTCCAGTTCGAGGAGGACGGGAAATTTTACTTCGCCACGGCCAGCAACAAGGAAGTCTATCGGCAGCTCGTCAACCATCCCCAGACGGCCTACACCTACATGGAGCCCTCCGGCAAGTTCACGGTACGCATCACGGGCGTGATGAAATTTGTCGCCGCTGAGGACAAAGAGGAGCGTCGCCGCATTTGGGACAGGCTCGATGAGATTGTCCATAAAATCCATAAGACCGTCGATAGCCCCACGCTTGTCCTGATGTATATGGACGAATGCACCTGCAAGCTCGCTCATGGGCTTGGTACGCCGAAATCCGTGGAAATGTAACGCCATAGAGAAAACAAGCCAGCGGAGGAATGACCATGAACACTTACGAAGTCATCAAAACGAGACGTTGCACCCGCAAATTCAAGGCGGAAGCCGTCCCAGACGACAAGCTCGAAAAAATACTGGATGCCGGGCGCGCCGCCCCCTGCGGCGGCAACAGTCAGACCACGCATTTTCTGGTCATCCGCAGTCCCAAGGTGCTGAAGGAACTGGCGGAACTTGTGTGCCGGACCTTTTCCGCTATGGAAGTGAAGCCTGGTATGTATAAGTCCATGCAGGCGGTCATCAAGGCGGCGCAAAAAGGAAATTTCGCCTTTCATTACAATGCCCCCGTTCTTATCGTGACGGCCAACAAAATCGGCTACGGCAACGCCATGGCGGACTGCGCTTGTGCCATAGAAAACATGATGCTTATGTCCAACGAGCTTGACCTCGGCAGCTGCTATATCAACCAGCTCCATTGGCTGGACGAAAATGCCGCTGTCCGCGACTATCTGATGAAACTTGGCCTTGCGGAAGATGAAACCGTCTGCGCCTCGATGGTGGTGGGCTTGCCCGACACGGCAGACGGACTCCCGCAGCGCACCGAGCGGAAAATCACCGGCAATCCCGTAAGTTATGTCGATTGAGACGGCAGAAAGCGTGAACAGCATGAAAGAAAATCCCGTACCCATGCGAAAAACACAGGCTCCCGGGTTCTTCCGCACCATGGTGGGCGATTATGAGGTGACGGCGCTGTTTGATTCATCCGTCCGATACGATGCGTCTATGTTCAGCGGCTTTACTTCATTTACTCACGAGGAACTTTCCGAAATGCTTCGCCGTGATTTTGTCCCGCTCATGGCAGATGGAATGTCGGAAGGGACGCTGAGCGTATTCTTGGTGAATACCGGAAACCATCTGATTTTGATTGATGCGGGCATAGGCGAAACGGAATCGCCGGTATTTCTTGACACGAAAGGGCACTTGACGGAGAATCTGGTCGCGGCGGGCTATGCGGCTTCCGATGTCGATGTAGTCTTGCCGACGCATCTTCATTTTGACCATATCAACGGGATTATGGAGAGCGGGGAAATGGTTTTCCCAAACGCAACAATTTATCTGGCAGAACAGGAAAAAATTTTTTGGCTCGACACCCCCATGGAAAACTTCCCGGAGGCCATGTTACCCTTTGTCAAAATGGCAAGAGATGCGCTCCTTCCCTATCGCCGCTCAGGACGCATAGTGTCCTATGCTTCGGGCAGTGAGGTGTTTCCGAACGTAAAATCCGTTCCGCTCTTCGGGCATACTCCCGGACACACCGGATTTGAGTTTTCATCACGGGGACAAAACTTTCTGGCCTTCGGAGATTTCGTGCATATCAAATCGGTGCAACTTCCCCACCCGGAAGTGGGCGATATATTTGATACGGATGCCGAAACAGCCGCCCAAATGCGCCTGTCGATATTGCCGCAAATAGCCGAACGCAGGATTTTAGTTGCCGGAGCGCACTTCCCCTTTCCGGGCTTGGGATATATCAAAAAAGAAGCAACAGGATATCGTTGGATTCCCATCGAATTTCGTCCCATTCGTAATTGACAGAGAAAATTATTACACAGAAAGGAATGGAATGACGCTATGAACCCGAACACCATTTTGACCATGAACGCCCAAAAGCCGAATTTCTCTGCCGAGGAGGTGCTGAATGTCCTGAAGTACCGCTATGCGACCAAGAAATTCGATCCGAACGCCAAAATTTCCAAGGAAACCTTCGATGCCATCTTGGAGGCTGCGCGGCTGGCGCCGACCTCGATGGGCTTTGAGCCGTGGAAGATGATTGTGCTTCAAGATGCCGAACTTCGCCAGAAGATTAAGCCCTTTGCGTGGGGCGCGCAAAATCCCTTGGACAATGCCAGCCACTTCATCGTATTCATTGCCAACAAGAAAAATGACGTGACCTTCGGCTCGGCTTACCTTGACCATGTGTTGAAGGAAATTCATCAGATTCCCGACAAGGTATATGAGTTTTTCAGAGAAGCCTACACGAATTTTTCCACCAAGGACTTCAACACCATGGAATCAGAACGCGCCGCCTTTGACTGGTCTGCCAAACAAGCGTATATCGTCATGGCCAACATGATGACGGCGGCGGCTTTCTTCGGGGTGGATTCCTGCGCCATCGAGGGCTTTCAGCCGAAAGAACTTGACCGTATCTTGGGCGCAGAGGAAAAGCTCTACGACACCGAGCATTACAGCGCAGCCGTTACTCTTGCCCTTGGCTATCGGAACGAAACGCCCCATCGTGACAAGACCCGCCGTCCGCTGACGGAATCGGTTATTTGGAAATAAAATTGAGGAGGACAATCCCATGAAAAATTACAGCACGACGAAGGTCAAAGACAACGAAAAACGCATTGAATGACATTGGCTATTAATCCCCCATCTGAGATGGGGGAAAGGCAAAAGCGGAAGCGTTGCCCAAAGTAACAGAACGAAAGAAACTCCTATGCTAAAATGATATTGGTTTCGCAGGCCATATCACCA
>Ga0256405_10000971_pt1 | contig 85978 bp, 70 predicted proteins | sample RumenRJG_02DNA_FD_189096 | JGI IMG/M metagenome (GOLD analysis project Ga0256405, IMG submission 189096) | Bovine rumen microbial communities from Lethbridge, Alberta, Canada - RJG_02 | ecosystem: Host-associated > Mammals > Digestive system > Stomach > Rumen | place: Canada: Alberta... | reverse complement strand
ATCCCCAACTTTGATACTTCTATTATACCAGAAAAAGTGCCGCAATCCCAGATAAATACTGGGTTTATGGCACTTTTGCAAAAAAAGTCCACGGCGCATGCCGTGGACTTTGTCTACAGTCTGAGAGCCATGCTAGTTGCATGGCTCTTTCCATTTTCTTCTTATTGTTTTGCAAATACCATACCCATGAGATTTGCTTCATTATCCTGCTGCTGTTTCTGCATCTGAACTCTGTAAGCTTCCAGGGTTTTCTCTGTCTTTAACTGCATTGCAGCTTTTGACATATCTGTATCAGAGATACGGCTTAATGCTGCTGTGGTGTTTTCTTCTGTCACAGCACTAGCTCTGGTAGCAGCTGCCAGTCCATTGGTCTCTGCCCCTGTCTTACCTCTTGCATCATTAATTGCCTTGATTGCGTCCCCACCTTCATTTGGATTGAATCCGGAAAGGACATAAGACTCATTGAACTTCGTAGCAGAAGCAATCTGCTCTGAGCCCACCTGATACTGCTGAATCTGATTTCTGATAGCCAGCTTATCATCCGCAGACATCAATCCGTTTGACTCTCTTACGAATAGTTCATTGGCACTCTGGGCATAGTCCATCATGCCGGACATTGCAGCGTCTTTGATATTATTGGCTGCATTTTGCATCACCGCATTTTCCTGCAGTGCGCTCTCTGTATTCGCCTGAAGCTTCATCTTCTCGGCAATGGCTAAATCTGCCGGAGATTCCTTTGCTTTCTGAAGGCGATTTCCACTAGCAAGTTTGCTATATAAATCTAAATTACTACCACCAATAGCTCCAACTGCGCTCATACTGCTCCTTCCTCCTGCGTAACGCTTGCAGGATGCGCAATCTTTTATCTCATACTTTCCTTTGTAAACACACTATATCAAATTCTTTAACCAATTGCCATGAAAAAAATATGAAATTTTTATTACGTTTCCGTCGTTCCGCTTGCTATCTGCTTTTGTAATACTCTTGTCATTTTGGAAATGGAATTTCTTCTATTAAGTACAGAGAACCGCAAATACAGAGCACATCATCCGGACATGCCCTGTCTAAGATTACATTCAGTATTCCCTGTTTTTCAGTCTTTGAAAAAAGCATCTCTTCTGCCGGCACGTGCCTGCTGATGATTTTTTCTGCCAATTCCTTAGCCGGCATGCTTCTGGCATTTGGCACCGTAAGCGTATAAACTTTCTTTGCTATGGGCATCAAGGTATCTAATATGACATCTACTTCCTTGTCCTTTAGAATCCCCATAAAGAAGGTAATCTTCCGCCCTGGAAAATAAGTCTCCAAAGACTCCCTGAGGACCTGTGCCCCCTGCCTGTTATGTCCACCATCTACTAGGATATAAGGGTTCTTTTGCAAGAGCGTAAAGCGTCCAAACCAGGTGGTGTTTCGGATACCAAGTGCGATATGGTCTGGTGAAATCAATTCCGTTCTATTTCTATCGCTCTGATTTTGATTCCTATCAGATAGATTTGTCAGTGAATCATTCAGACTACAAATCGCTGTGATTGCCAACGATGCATTTAGAATCTGATACGTTCCAAGCAAAGAGGTATGAAATACAGTATTTTGAATTTCACCAAGTTGCTGCACTGCGCTTGTAATTTTGAACCTTTGCCCTTCCAAATTTCGGTCCAATAGCTCCGGTTCAGGTGCATACATAAGTGGTACCTGTTTTTCACCGCAAGTCTTTTCCAGTACTGCTGCCACCTCTTCTTCCTGGGGTGCCGACACCACAATGGTTCCGTTCTTGATGATACCTGCCTTTTCTGTAGCAATCTCCGTCAGGGTATTTCCTAAGATGCCCATATGGTCATAACTAATCGGCGCAATCACCGTCACCATTGGAGCCGGAATCACATTGGTGGTGTCCATTCTTCCACCGAGGCTTACTTCCAACACCACCACATTACAGCCTTCCTGTAGGAAATACACAAAAGCCATGCAGGTCAAAATCTCATATTCGCTAGGATAGAAACCTTCTACTCTGCAGTTTTCCACCTGCTCCCACACAAAGGAAAAGACTTCCGCAAACTTCTCGTCAGATATCTTTTCTCCCTCTACCACGAACATCTCATTGTAGGTATACAAAAAGGGGGAAGTAAAACTTCCCACCTTGTAAGTACTCTCGCATAGAATCGAAGTAAGATATGCACATGTGGATCCTTTTCCATTGGTTCCTGCCACATGAATGTATTGTAAGCGTTGTTCAGGATTACCTAGTTTTTGAAGCAAATGCCTTTCTGCATCCAGGGAGAAGAAGTCTTTTTTAGGCTCCGGCTTCTTACCTAGATTTTCTGATTTTGCTTCCACTGGCGGTTTAAAATGCGGCATGTCTTGTAATGCCTGCACCGCCTCTTCATATGTATACTGTCTATGCTCTCTTTGCATCAGGTTAAACACCTTTCCTCCGTGAAGAATTATGCTTCTTTTGGAGCTTGAATCTTATCTCTGACCTTTTCCAATGCTTTGGCAATGCCATACATCAATACCGTCAGAATTGGAATCATGGCGATTTCCTTTGGCAAACGACCAATTAGGATAGCCATGTATGTCTTGTTTCCATACAAGAGCATCAGCCAATAGGTGTTCAGGAAGATACCGACTACAATCGTGTGCACGGTTTCTGCTACCAGTATTCTCAGCCAGGTCAGGTTTTTCTTAAAAAAGAAAACACCAAAGATGATTCCTGATACCGCACCACTAATGGTAAATCCCGGGAAATAAGGGCCGGTAGGTCTCACAATGAACTGAACAATATCTGCGAGACCGCCAATTAGAGCAGCGACTATTGGACCAAAAAGGTTACCTGCCACACTAATGGGCAGTGAGCCAAAGCGAATCTCGATGAATTGATTCACCGGGATCTTTAGCATGCCCAGAATTGCCGCAAGGGCTAAAAGCATGGCTGCAGTGGTAAGTGTTACTGTGTTACGAAGTTTGTTCATAAAAATACACCTCCTTTGCAGTTCCTTTTACTACAACGGAGGTGTATACACGCTCGTCTATGTAGCAGCGGGATGCGACTTCGAAACCGCGGATTTTCCTTCGTCCTACTGACAACTCCCTGTTCAGTAAGCACTTAACGCTTCGAGGTCTACTCTGCATATTTCAATTATTTTTGTTTCAAGGACATCATACTAGATATTTTCCTTAGATGCAATCCCTTTTTTATCCTTTGAACCTTGGGGACGGAGTTAGGGGTTCATTTTTATATAACAAAAATCACCTAATCTATCGTGACAAATAACAAATAATCGTGCTAGACTTAACTCTGACATAATATATAGATACTTATTAAATAAGGGGAGCCAAAACATGCACAGCAAAAATACGATTACATTACTCACAGCTATAATGACTGCAGCCCTACTAACTGGCTGCAACGCTCAGGATCATCCCATCCCAGAAACAACCGAAACTGTAGTAGAATCCATGAATCAATCTGAGGTGGAAACTGAAACATCCGAGGCAGAAACCACCGCACCTGAATCAGAAAGTACCGTTGAAAACACAGAATTCAAGGAAGTGGCAGAAGACATTCCTGCCGGACTCTACCACGAGTTTCTCAATAATAGAGCCGAAGTTACGTTTGATTTGCCGGATGTATATGGTACAGACAGTTTCTTTGATTCCAAGACGCTGCAAGGCAACAGCTATACTTTGGAGAAACTCACCCAAATCCTCATTGCGAATTATCAAGACTCTGGTAACATGAAGTTACGCATCCAATACGCCTCCATCGACTGTGGCAAAGATGGCATCCCAGAGTTAGCCCTTCGAATTGACACACCTACTGTAGATGATTGGTCTCAGTTTTTTGTACTCAAAGAATACGATGGCCAGTTGAAAGCTGTTTACACCTGCAACACTTGGGCTCGTAGTTATCTGGAAGTAAACGTATATGGCTATATATCCCACTACGGTTCCGGCGGTGCAGCCACCTCCTATTATCAAAAAGACTTCGTCGACGCAGATGGGAAATACCATTTCCTATATAAAAACGTTGTAGATGGCTGGAGCGGCTTAGAAGAACACCTGGATGACTCCATCACCCAGCCCACAAATAACTTCGTATACTTAGGCTTTAGCTTTACCAACGAAGAAATAACTACCCACTACTATCCAGTTAACACATATGCCTTCTATGAAGAACCTTATGATCAAGTATCACCAAGCTACTACTGCTACCAAGCCTTGCAGTATGATGATAGCATCTATCAGCCCGGCTTCTGCATCAAGGACTTTTTAGACTCTGAAGGTGTCAAAGTCTACTCCCTCAGCGACGTAGACCAGATGATAGCAGAAACCGAGAATAAAGAAGGCCTCACCAAAGAAGTCCGAGATGGTGAACAGGTAAAATGGCAACAGATTGTGCCTCCATTTAGAACTATACTTCCGTAATAATGAAAGAATGCAGCACCATCCGGTGCTGCATTTGCTTTTATTTGCCATTCAGTTTTGCTTGCAGTTCTGCAATTAGCTTATCCTTTTCCTCATTTTCCTTCTTCAAAGAATCAATCTGTCGCTCATAATAATGCTTTACATCATTCTGTGTGCGATAGTAATCTTCTCTAGCTTCACAGCGCAATCGAAACTCTTCATCCTGTGTTAGGCTATATACAGTTTTCGCCGCTTCTGTAATAATCGGTTTATTCTCAGTCAGCATATGTATTTCCTCCCAAGACGTTGCTTTAAAAAGCCTTGCCCAGTAGTCAATCTTATAAAGCCTGTCTTCCTCAGTAGCCAAGTCTACCCTATTTAAGTCTAACACCTTTACGCATAATTTGTCACCATATGGTCTGTGTGTTTTCTCGTTTAGCATACGATACGTTGAATAAAACTCCGGTTCATCCTCAAACAGTGTGAAATTCAATAGTCCAATTTGATATACCGGTTTTGCGACAAAATAATCCTCACCTCTCTCGATACGGTCATAGTTTCTGCATAAATACGAAAGGGACCGTTCCACCCAATTTCGTGTGTTTATCACCTGCATTTCGATATTTACAAGAAATGATCCATTGATTTCAGCTAAAATATCTAAGATAAACTCTTTTTCATCTATTGTTTGCCCTGGCTCAATCGGATTCTTTATCGTAGCCATAACTGTCTCAGAGACATCAAGGTGTAGCAGATCCCTAATCATCTCGCATAAAACAGCATTATTTTTCTCAAGCAAAGCTCGAAACAGATAGTCATTTGTCATTGGAATGACAAGTCTTCCAGAAGTCGGAATCTGAATAGATTCCATCGCTTCCTGCGCATCAGAAGTCGCAGTTGATGTGTTATTTTTCTCCATGAATTACCTTTCTATTATTGCAACAAAAGCATACCCTGTGGGATTTAAGCATTCTTGTTCTGTCGCTAATAAATGTGAAATATTTGGCGATTTGCCAAAAGAACGCGATAGATTTTCGCGCAGATACGAATATAACATAGTCAAATCAGAAAAGCAAGAGCGGGCCAAAAGGTCCGCTCTTGGGAAAGCATGTTGTTCTTATTTCTTTAGTTCTTAACAATTATTCTCTAACCAAAGAAATCATCCACGTCACTGACATCTTTCAGGACTTCTGTCTCATCTACTCCAGTCATTCTTGCTATATCCATTGATGCTTTCATTCGCTTTGATAAATCCTGTGAAAATGCATCTTCTACATATCCATTGAACTCATCCTTTTTTTGATTCAGCAGTTTTAAATATGCATCCAGTTTTGCCTCTAATTCCTGATTCATTTCACCAAGATTCTTCGTGTATAAATCAAGAAGTTCCAACTCTTTGCTGTACAAACTATAACGAGCATATTCAAATGCAAATGCTGACACACTTTCTAACAATTCTGCATAATCATCTTTCAATTGCATGCCAATGTAGCAAGACAAAAGTTTTACCATAGCGTCCAAACACAGCCATAGACATTCTTCGGTATAATCAACTTCTTTTATCTTCCCCGCCTGCATCTGCTCTCCCAGCATACGAATCTGCTTCGAAATAGAAGAAATAGCTTCACTTCTGTCCTTAGTTTTATCTATACCATTAAATAGTTTGACAGACTCATCAATATAATTTGCATAAACAGTAAATACTCGAACGCTATACTCGGTTCCATCTAATAGAATACCTACATCCAAAACCTTTTCAGCGATTTCATTCCAATCCGCTTTGTCTAATTCCTTAATCTTTTTCCCAAAATGCAGTTTATCTAATAAACTGACAACCAATACAGTTCCTACACGCAACTGCTTTAGTTCATCAGGACTATCATCATTCGTATAGGCAAGTACAGCTTCTTGTACATGCTGCAGTTGATTGCATGCAGTCATCAAATTCTGCCCTATAGGAGTTTCCTTCAGGTATTGAATTGCTGTTTCACGAACAAGTGTCATCATGCTTCTTCACCATCCTGGACGACCTTTTTTTCGTAAAGTGCAGATAAAGACTTTGCTAAATTTACCACTGAACCAAGTTTCTTTTTTTCATCATCCAGGAACTTAGAATAATCTCTATTGAATAACGGAAGACAGTCTCTCCAGTTTTCATCTAACTTATCACGCACGTCTCTGGTCATCGCGAGGATTCCCAATAACTGACCATCGATTTCCTTAATCACTTCTACATTCTGTTTTACAGATTCAATCTCTTCAGTTTTCTCCTTATTCAATTTCATTTTGTTTTTCGAAAAGAGCACAATTGAAGTCAATAGTGTCGCCCCTGCTATAGTCCAACCTACAGGACCCGCTAAAGCTAACAACGCTTGTCCACCAGCGATTCCCAAACCACCATCAACTAAGGCTCCCCCACCCAACCATGCTAGTGCTGCATTAGTAGCAGCTGCTCCAGTAAGAGTTGAAATAGCAGTCCCAGTTGAAGCTACACCAAAAGTCGTTGCCACCCACATGGCTGCAGTCGGAGCCATAAATGCCACAGTTGCTCCAGCTGCCAATCCTGCACCAGCACCACCAGCCGCAGTTCTAGCAGCATCTATTTCTTTCTTTGCAAATTCGCATGTATCAGTAAATTCCTTTTTATTAACATTGATTTCTTCAAAATCAGTGTCAAAGGACTTCGGATGATTAGCAATACTATTTACCAACATCTCAACGTTACCTAGGCAATCGGTTGCTCGGCATCTCTCTACATATAACTGCATACCCTTGTCATTCATCAACGTATAAGCATCATTGTACTCAGTGATTGCGTCTTCTAACAAACGGTCAAGCTCTGTCATCTTTTCCGTAATGTCTGCTTTCATATCCACAGCTGCATCTTTCATTTCCGCTGCCTTACCAGCAATCACACTACTCACCTGCTTTATCTTCTCCCCACTTATCTGTACAGCGGACTTTTGGTCCGATACATCCGTTCCACACTTTGGACAGAACATAGAACCTGACTTTAAGGTTGCACCACATGCTTTACATTTCATAGACTAGTCCCCCATTTCTCAAAAAATGCATCCAAGTATTCCCTTATAGGAACATCTCAGATGCATTTAATAATCACTTACTCTAAACTTTTTTTATTCCCCAAAACTGCATTTCCGAATTCCCCCAAATTTCTAAAGAATGCAGTTATATTATACCACTTCCTGCCTTCTTAGAACATATCGCATCTTCATTTATCCAGTTCAATCTAGTTCTAACATTGCCTGCTTAATAGCCTCTTCCATACGTTGCTGTTCGGATGCTTTTAGATTTTTTGATGTTCTAATTACCATAGTTCCAAAAACATGATGCGAGCCACTTGGATAGTACATGTCCGCTGTAGTCAGGTAGTTATCGCGTCCTTCAGCCTCCGCAACCGTCTTATATACCTCTACAGCTCCACCGCCCTCGGTACCTATATCTATGATTGCATCATCTGTCAGTTCCTCTGTACCCAGTAATGGACTCATAAAGTAGATAGTGGCCGTATAACCGCCCTGCTTGTTTAGTCTGCCATTTGGATCGTTTTCTTCAGTTACCGGTGCCATAGTTGCGATATTCTCTACTCTAGACAAACGCGCCATTACCCAATCTTGTGTAGGCTCCGTTATCTGTTCTTGCATCCTATAACTATTCTCTAATTCATCAGAACCAGTTTGTAACTCAGCTAGAGTATTCGTGTAATCCGGTACTTCAAGTGCACCCATTTCTGACTTCACACTAGCAATCTGTGCCTCCATCTGCGTAGTAATAGCTGTAGTTTCACTAATTACTTTTTCTATCTCAGCCTTACTCTTACGTTTAACAGACTCATCCACTGTATTTGAAGTTACAGCTTCTTTTATTCCAGGCAATTCGGTCCTCTCGTTTCTAGCTTCCTTAATTCTATTATTTAATACTGTAATCTTTTCGCCTTCGTACGGTGTACGACCTGAGTTGATTAGGTCAGAAGCAGCTGCTATTCCCTCATCTAATTCAGTGTTCTTGTCTTCGATTTCCTTAACCTTACCATTGTATGCAGTAATCGCCTCATTCAAAGAGCTAATCACAGCGTTTTCCTTTTCTACCGTTGACACATATTCCTTATACGCTCGTTCCTTTGGCAGGTAAACACCAAAATACACGCCTAGAACCACCATTACAACGGCAAGCACTGCACCTACAATGACAAATACTTTCTTATTCTTTTTCATGATAACCCTCCTTAATCTCCTTGATAATCTGTCTTACACGACGTTCAGATAAACTCAGTTCTTTTGCTATATCCTTTGCCTTTTTCACATCCATGCTTTCGCAAATACACTTTTTCACATAGTCTCTTGTATATAGTTTTTGCGGAAATGTAATGCTTAGTCCGGAATAATGGCGCCATATCTTTAACGTTGCATTCTCTCCGATTAGTTCGGCAAGTTCTCTATATACTCCTACGAAGTTCTCGTTACCGCCGCCCATTTCTTCCTCCTCCCTATCTACCTCCCATAATAAAGAGTTGGATTTGAATATATCCTCTGAATTCTTCATATGAAATTTACCATGTATAATTTCCATACATGATTTCCTCCCTTCATATGAACCCATGTAATTTTTGCGTGTCCAAAAACCTTCGCAAAATCATTTTTCTTGCAAACAGACTTTAAATATGATACCCTAATACCTACGTGTCAGTCTGACTCGCATCATTTGGCAATTCGCCAAATATTCCATGTATTCAACAGCAAATAGGAAATACCATAATTCCCACCCTATTATTCTGTTGTAAATTCAAATTTTAGAAAGTAGAAAAACATGACAAAGAAAAACACTTCTCCTGTGCTTTCCACAGCACGGGCAAACAAGGAAACCTTTTTGTTTCCATCTTCTGGGGAATTCGATATCCCTATGACAAACGATTATTTGTTTCGTGCACTATTGCAAGAAAATGAAGCCGTTCGCTGCGAACTAATCAGGGATCTGCTACACTTGGATAGTTCTATTGATGTGACAACCGAAATCCAAAATCCTATCGAACTCGGGAAATCATATGAAGACAAATACTTTATCCTAGACATCAAAGTATGCGTAAACGGCGAAGCGGTTGTAGATTTAGAAATGCAAGTCATCAACGAAGGAAACTGGACCGAACGTTCCCTCACCTACTTATGCAGAAACTTTGATCAACTGAAGCCAAAGCAGGATTATAAAGAAGCTCTACCAGTGTATCAAATAGGTCTTTTAAATTTCACACTCTTTAAAAATGCTCCAGAATTCTATGCCACATACAAAATGATGAACATCAAGAATCATTTGATATATAGTGACAAGTTGCAAATAAACGTGTTAGACTTAACTCAGATAGAGTTAGCAACAGATGAAGATAAATCCTTCAAACTAGATTATTGGGCCAAACTCTTTAAAGCTAAAACCTGGGAGGAAGCGAAAATGCTAGCGGAAAAGAAACCGATTATCAATGAAGCATGCCATACCGTCTATAAGCTTACGCAAGAGGAAGAAATCCGTATGCAGTGTGAGGCTCGTGAGGATTTCTATAGAACTCAAGCAGGTGTACATAATCACTACCAGAAGGAAATCAAGCAAAGAGATGAAATTATAGCCGAAAAGGACAAACTTATCAGCGAATTACAAGCCAAGCTTGCAGAAGTAGACAAGAATAATCTCTAGATTTTAGGTCTCACTATAAATAAAACCACGCAGCACAGCTGCGTGGTTTTCATTTTTAATCATTCCTAATTGCCGCCAGCGGGCTAAGCTTCATGGCTCTTCTGGATGGGAAGAAACCGGATAGCATGCCGACAAATAGGGCAAATACCAGAGCGAATAAGGCTAGCCAAGGTGGAATGTAGGATAGGTTACCCTCAATTCCCAAGGCTCCCGTAGCGCTGGCTATCTTATTAATCACAAAGGATAGTGAAAAGCTGATGATTAGTCCGATAAAGCCACCGATAAGGCCGATGAAGCCTGCTTCGAAAAGGAACATCATCTGGATGTTACGCATATCACATCCAAGTACCTTCATGACACCGATTTCCTTAGTACGCTCGTAGATGGACATCATCATAGTGTTGGCGATACCGATTGCCGCTACCAAAAGAGATACGGCACCGATGCCACCAAGTACGCCTTCAATCATGTTCATCTCATTTTGCTGCTGCTGAATCCATTCGGCGTCATTATAGGCTTCATAACCCATTTCTTTGATCATCTGGGTTAGTCCCTCTACATATTTCATATCTTCCGCCTGTACCACGATGGTACTATAGAAGATATCTTTATACGCTTTTCCACCTTTTCTGGTGGGCTGTCCCGGAATCACTCCGTCCTTAAACTCTTTCTTCAATACCTTCTTTAACTCATCAATATCGCAGAAAGTATAGTAACTGTTGCTGGACCAAGTATTCTCATCTCCTGCCATGACACCGGCAGTTTCAAAAAAGTATTTCTTAGGCTGCTTGGGTGGGGTATTATTTTCGCCATCCTGTCCAAAAGTAATGGTGGAACCCTGCGAACCATAGTAAGAATCCGTATCAATCACATACATGATTCTGTCATTCATCAAGTCAATATCCGGAAGGACACCATTGTCCCAGTATCCATTTCCTTTTTTGTCATAGAAATTCATCAGTACCTGGTTACCAAAGAAAAGCTGCATTTTTGAGGTATTTTGCTCAGGAAAATGTCCTTCTTTGATTTCGATGTTCTGGTCCAGCAAATACTCAGGTGTCACACCTTGAAGCTGTAAATAACCGGAATAGTTTCCCTTCTTGGCGATGATATTTGTCTCAAGAATGGGCGCCGCATATTTCACGTTCGGCAATTCCGACAGTTCTTTCACAAGCTTATCAGATAGGTATTTCTTATCCGATTCCTTCTTGGAATCATTGTCATAAGGAGCACGTACCTGAATAGCTGTTAAGCTGGCATAGCTCTTCATTTCTTCCATGACAGATTTATTCAGGCCAAGTCCCAAGGAAACCATAACTACAATAGCTGCCACACCGATTACCACACCAAGTACAGTCAGAATTGTTCGCACTTTTCTTTTCCATAGATTGGTTATGCTCATATGGAGCATATCGATGAATTTCATTTACTTCTGCTCCTTATCGTCGTCGGTGAATAAGTCTTCTAAGTCTGCTAAATCATCTACTGCAGCTTTTTTCTTGCTGCCTTTTTTCTTTTTCCAAAAGATAAAGCCCACAACTGCTGCCACTACAACTACCACGCCAATGATAATCGGGATAATAGGAGCTTTTTTCGGCTGTTCTTCTTCGATGCCCATACCGCCGTCATCAAAGCCCATATCTCCACCACCAAAGTCATCCACCATGGCTTCATTTACAGTCAGGTACATTTCTTTTTCGATAGTGGTGATATCTCCGCTTTCATTTTCGAAGGAAATCTCAGCGATAATCTTACCATCATCTGTGGTAGCTGCTGCACCTGTTACGTTAGTATCCAGGCTTCCTGTACCACCGGGCGTGATATTACCTAAGTACGCCTCACCACCTGTGATGGAATCCCCTTTGAATTTAACCCATACGTTATTCAAGTTGGTACGTCCTGTATTGTAAACGCTGAACATAATGTTGGCTTCTTCGCCTACATTAATGCTTTCCGGAGAGATCTCCACATTACTGGTTTCACATCTTGCATTCTGATAAATCGGAATAGATACGCTTGCGGTATCTGTTAAGTCGACGCTGTTCTGGCAATCGTATTTCATCTGTACTTCCAGCACATAAGGCTTTTCGGCCAAATCTGCCTTGGCAGACATTTCAATCTTTAGGTCTGTGGTAGCCTTTGGTGCAATAGACTCTACATACACAGAACTGGATCCGGAAGTAGGTAAAAACGCAGAATAGGTATTGGTCTTATCTGTGCCTTCCGGTGCTGCCTGTAAGTCAAAGAGTACATTCTTTACCCCTTCTGTTGAAGAAGTATTCTGTACATGTACATTTAAAGTAAAGGTTTCACCTGCTTTTACTCTGGCAGGCTCTGTTTCAAAACCGGTTACGATGATACGTGGTTTAGAAGTATTGGCATCCTTCACTTCTTCCAAAGAACCGGATTCAGGCTTACCTACGATTTTAATATAGGTCACTACCTCTGTCTTTTCGTTGACACCCTTTCTGGTGTAGGTTACGTTGAACTTCAAAGGATAATAACCGGATTTTGCATCTTCACGAACTGTGAAGTTAAAACCGATATCCTGGCGTACCGCATGGATGTCCACGTTTCTGTCATATGCCGGGAAAGAAGCAATGGACTGGGCACTGGTAGCGGATGTAGGTACAAAAGGCCACTCTGTAGAAAGGTTGGAGACTACAGGAGTTACCATAACATCTGTGATTACTACAGGAGCAAAGTTTACGAAAGAAAGTGGGATATTCACTGTCTGTCCGTATTTGGCTGTCTGTGTTCCATACATATCTGTCAGCTGTAAAAAGCCGCTGGCATCGCTTGGAATCTTATAGACTAAAGCATCCATTTCTGCCTTTGCAGACTGGGTGATGATGCTCCACTGTCCTGCGTCACCGGAATTCTTAATGGCATTGATTGCACTATTCATGACGTTAGAAATTGCAGTAGCCTGCTCTTTGCTAAGTCCATTGGAAATGATTTTGTTGTTGGCATAATCCTGCAATTCGGAGATATATCCATCTTTTCCAAGGGAAGCTACATCTTCCTGCTGGTTGTTATTTTGCTGGTTATTGTTTTGCTGGTTATTGTTTTGCTGGTTATTCTCGTCTGCATAGACAGGAACCACCATTGCAGGTCCCGTAAGACCAACCCCCATGGTCAGCGCCAATGTCATACTGACGGCCAAAAGCGCCTTTTTCATACCTTTGATTCTTCTCATAGTGCCACCTCTGCTTCTAATTTCTTTCTCAGTTCTTCACCTGTTGTAATGGACTTAATCTTACCGTCCTGAATGCGGATGACTTTGTCCGCATAACTTGCTAAATGATTGTCATGGGTTACCATAACAAGGGTCTGTCCCTTTTTCCGCACCACATTCTGCATGAGATGCATCATCTCTTCCGATGTGACGGAGTCCAGGTTACCGGTAGGCTCATCTGCAAAGATGATATCCGGAGCCAGTACCAAGGCTCTTGCCATACCCACACGTTGCTGCTGACCACCGGACATTTGGTTTGGTCTGTGCTTCTTGTACTTTTGTAAACCTACCAAATCCATCAGTCTGTCTGCTCTTGCCATTCTGGTTTTTCGATCTACACCTCGAAACGAAAGCGGCAAGGCCACATTTTCTATGGCGGTCATGCTGGCCAAAAGGTTATATGCCTGGAAAATAAATCCAATGTGCTCCCTTCTAAACTTTACCAGCTGATTCTCTGATTTATTTTCTATATGCTCTCCCTTGATGATAATCTCACCATGGGTAGGTGCTTCCAGCCCTGCTAGCATATTTAGCAGGGTGGACTTACCGGAACCGGATGTACCTACTATGGCACAAAACTCTCCCGGCAGGATTTCAAAGCTAACCCCGTTTAGGGCCCTTACTTTCTCTTCACCCAGCACATAGATTTTATATAGATTCTTCACCGTAATTACCGGCGCTTTATCTGCCATATTGCTCTCCATTCTTACTAGTTCCAATCATTATCGTTCCAGAAAACCTCTGCATCCCATTCTTTATCCAGTTCTGCCGGCAAATCTCCACGCAGCACAGACAAATCAGATTGTGTCAGCTCATTTTTGTATAAGATATTCACACTAAAGTCTGTTGTCCAAGGATAATCCACAAATCTCCAGCTCAGGAGTTCCCGTGGATGAACATGCTTTACAATATTTTGGATGCTCTTCGCGTCAGTAAAAGTTTTTTCACTGTTTCCATCGCGAACCCACATACCTTCTTCATTATACTGCGACTCGTATTTCGTGACACCTATATTTGCGATTTTTTCAACATCAATCGCATTGCCTACCTGAATATCTTTGCTTTCCAAATAAGCAATGGTGTTTGTGAAGCCTTCGAAGATTGGATAACTTGCATAATGATTGTAGTCCCCGACGCCCTTATATCTGATTTTCACAAGGCCAACCGGTACACCTACAGCCTGCTCCCAGGTCATGGCATCGAAATCCTCTCTGTAGGCTTCCATCATAGCGGTAGCATCACTTGCTAAAATGGTATGATCCTCGAAACCATCGTTATAGTATGGTTTGGAAATCTCCCAGAGTTTTTCGATGTTATCTCCATGCAGATTCATCAATTCCTCTTTCATGGATTTTGCAGCGAAGATTGCTTCCATATCCTTCTTGTCGTCTCCCTGCAAAGGATTGATGCAGAAATAACGATAGATTTCACGCCCGGACTTCTTTGTATACTTTACAGTTACCCAGAAATAAGCATTGCCTAAGCTTTCCTGATCTTCACTGTTTATATACTCATCGACCTTTTTGCCGGTATTGTGTGCAGCCAAATCCAGGATTGCATCCACCGCATCCATATTGGAACCATCCAATCTGGCACTTTCATCCAGATGATGGAAAAAGTTTCCATCCAGATTGTTATCAAAATGATTAATTTCATATGCGTTATCAAAGTCTACGGAAATACTAATATCCTTCAAAGAAGTTTTATTTGGCACATAATGATCATAGCCAAAGACATCCATAGAGAAGATACCATAAACACCTACACACAGAACGGCTGCCACGCAGAGACTGTTCCAATGCTTCAAGGCAGACTTGATATCAAAGTCATAGATGACCTCCACAGCAATCTGCATCAGCAGAAGTCCAAGTACCATACCGATAAAGGTAAATACGCCATTTTCATAGGTCATACTATGGAAAATCATGGCTCCTAAAAGACCGCCAAAGAATACCACAAGCACCTTGAATGGAGCTTTGATTTTCTCAAAAATCAGCGCTTCTCCGTTCTTTTCCATAGGGCGCTTCATATAGCACCAAAATGCGATAGCTAAGTAAATTGCAGCCTGTGCCACCAAAAGCATCAGGTACTTTTTCTCAGCTACCATAAAGTAAGACATATCACCGGAAATAAAACCCTTACGAACCGCATAGCTTTGCGGTAATCGGCTATTGCACTCCACTAATCGATAAGCAGCGATAACGGGGCTGGTGAAGGAATCCGCGATTCTGCTGTTTCCATAATAATAGGAGACGAAAAAGGTTTCTTTCATGACAGAAAACAAGTACCGAAATGCGAACTCAAACAGCATCAAAAATCCAGTCATCAACATGGTCACTACCAGGTGTCCTGTCAGCATCACTGCCATGATGGTCAAATGATATACCGCAAGATATACTAGCAGACATTGGCATAAAGATGACACTAAAGTACTTAAAAACAGCATGCTGAATGCATGATAAATATGTGCCACAGGGATACACATCAGGGAAAAAACCAAAAGCGGTATGACATACACCAAAATACCGTAAGTATAAATGGTGAAAAATCTACGACGCTTACTAACCGGCTCCGACTCAAATACATCCACCTTCTGTCTACTATACAGATAGCTGTATCCTTCAATTCCGCAGATCACGGCACCTACAATCGCAATACCAATTCCTACAAGATTCTGATTAAAAAGATACAGTGCCCGCGTGGTTCTGTAGGAAACATTGTTATCCATGCCTTCAATTTGCATGATCACGGCAAAAACAAGTGGATAGAAAATTGCCAGTACAATCACTGCCAGAACCGCTACCCATATTCTTCTTTTTGCGTTTTCTTTTACACTATTCCAAAATGAGATTTTTGACATCGTAGCCTACAACCTCCGTTTCACTAATAAAGATTTCCTCAAGGGATAATGGCAATACTTCGTAGAATACCGGTTTCAAAGTTTCGAATCTGGTAGCTACATCCTCTCTGGTACCACGAATGGTAAAGAGTCTGAGAGAACCTCTCTTCTCTACCTTCATCACATCAAGTGCCTGAGAAATCTCAGCTTCATCCTCCGGTCTTTGCAATACACACTGTACTTTCTGGATGTTGCACTTCATATCCTCTAAATCCTTTGTGAAAAGTACACCACCTCTATGCAATAGACCCACATGATCACAGATATCCTCCATCTCGCGCAAGTTGTGACTTGCTACAATTGGAGTAAACTCTCTTTCTTCCATTTCCTTGACGAAAAGACTCTTCACACTTTGTCTCATCACAGGATCCAGACCATCAAAAGTCTCATCGCATAAAAGATACTTGGTCTTTGCTGCAAGGCCCAAAAGAATAATGGCCTGCTTCTTCATACCTTTGGAGAAAGTTTTAATCTTCGCCGCCGGATCCAGTCCAAACTTCTCAATGTTGGATTTGAAATACTCCATATCGTAGTTAGGATAAATACTGCGGAAGTACTTCGCCATCTCCACGCAATTGCTGTTTGCAAAGAAATACGGATCATCGGGAATAAAGAAAAAATTCTGTTTTGCTTTTACATTGTCATAAACTGTCTCGCCATCTATGGTGATGGTACCTTCATCCGGTCTAAGAATACCAGTAATCATACGGAACAAAGTACTCTTCCCCGCACCGTTTGTACCAATCAGAGCAAAAAAATCACCTTCATGGATTTCCATAGATACGTTATCTACCACCCTGGCACTGCCAAAGTTCTTACTTACTTGCTCGCATCGAATCATAAGCTGCCTCCTCAATCTTGCGACTCATCTCTAAGGAATCCACCGTCTCCAGTAAATCATTTCTCTGAATCCCCAGTTCCTCAGCCTCGCGAAAAATCTCTTGAACTCTCTTTGCCAAATTCTCTTTCTGTACTACAAGCTGACTGTCATCGAATTTCACAAAAGCGCCTCTGCCTTTCACCACATAGATGAAACCGCGTCGCTCCAGCTCGCTGTAAGCCTTTTGAATCGTATTTGGATTAATGGACAAATCCATGGCCAGCTGCCTAACACTCATAAGTTGCTCATCCGGCTTCAAAACGCCTTTTAAAATGTAGTTCTGCAGCTTCTCCACAATCTGCTCATATATCGGCCTCGTATCGCTATAATCCAGCACAATCATGAAGCTCTTCCTCCCATTTTCTACATCCCGTGCCAAAACCCAGGACCAAACTAACTATCTTAACTGTACTATCTATCCTAGTACACTTAGATTATCTTACAGAGTTGCCCCTGTGTCAACCTCTTTTTCCTTAAATGAATTTTTAAACCTTTTTTCTACATTTTTTTCTCCGTCACGGACTGCCTTGGGGTGGGGCCGAGAAAAGGGCAAAAAAAGAGGATGGCGCTGGGCCATCCTCTTTAAGAGAATCTAAGTTATACTTTGTATGGATCGACAGTAGATTCGGTTGCGACGTCTTGGGTTTTGTCGCGGTTGTAGTAATCTTCGAAAAGTTTGTTGGTGGCATCCAGGGTTTTCTTGCTGATTTCCGGGAGTTCACCGCCCCAGGTCTTCTCAGCCTGCTTATATCCCTTGGATACAGCTTCCTGCATTTCTTTCATCTTGTCTTCGTCACCGCCGGTGAGAGCCAGTGCGAACTGGAACATTCTTTCAGAAGTCTGCTTTACGCCATAGTAACCATCTTCGGAGATAGATTTCTGCGCGTCTGCTCTGGTGGCTTCGTCTACTTCGAATTTTCCACTGGCAAGCGTCTTCCAGATGTTCTCACTATTGCCAAAGGCTGTGGCCTGTTTGGAAAACAGCTCCTGTACCATAGAAAGGAATCTCTTCTGATAAGTTTCCTGGTCAGCCTTTAACTGATTTACCAAAGCAGTTCTATCCTCTTTGGACATCTTCTTTACTTCGTTAGCCATTTCCTGACCACGATTGGAGATTTCCAAAGTGATACCTTCTGTCTTTGTGGTAGTTTTGTCAGTTTCTTCTGCAGCCTTACCTGCTGTATTCACTGCAGCAGCTTCTTCTGCTTTTTTTGTTTCTTCCGTGGTTTTGGCCTTGGTATCGTAGCCAGCTGCCTGTGCTACACCATAAGCACTTACTCCACCAATTGTGTTACCCATACTTTTACCTCCTTGTACATAACTATAACCCGGCATCCATTCCCGGTTATATGTATTATCGGACACATTCAGTAAAATCTTAACCGTATGGGGATATTTCCCCTTCTACCTTAAATATAAAACGGTTCCCTTGAAAATGCAAGGAAACCGCTATTTTCTTTAGGCTTTTTTCATATTCTCCGGGAACTGGCTCATATACAGTTTTGTATAGAATCCATTCTGTGCAAGCAGCTCTTTATGAGTTCCCTGTTCGATGACATTACCATCCTTCATCACCAGAATCAAATCTGCTTCCTGTATGGTGGACAGTCTGTGGGCCACGATGAAACTGGTGCGTCCATCCATCAGCTTATGAAAAGCTTTCTGAATTCGGATCTCTGTTCTGGTATCGATGGAACTGGTAGCCTCATCTAATATCAGCATAGGCGGTAAAGCCAGCATAACTCTGGCGATACACAGGAGCTGTTTTTGTCCTTGGGATAAGTTGCCGCCATCTTCGGTAATCATGGTGTCATATCCCTGAGGCAATCGTTTGATAAAGCCGTGGGCATGGCTGGCTTTGGCTGCTTTCACCACTTCTTCTCTGGTGGCATCCGGCTTGCCAAAGGCGATGTTGTCATGGATACTGCCACGCTTTAACCAGGTATCCTGCAGCACCATACCAAATCCGCTGCGAAGGCTCTCTCTGGAGACGCTTCTGGTTTCCTTTCCGGATACATAGATGCTTCCCTCATCCACATCATAGAATCGCATCAACAGGTTAATCAGGGTGGTCTTGCCACATCCTGTTGGTCCTACAATGGCGATTTTTTGTCCGGCTTCCACCTTTACATTCAGGTGCTCAATCAGGTTCTGCTCCGGTGTATAGGAGAAGCTTACGTCCTGAAGCTGCACCGTACCATCAAAGTGCGGGATGGTTTCCCTGGGAGCTGCTTTCTCCGGCTCTTCTTCCAGCAAAGCGAAGACACGGTTGGCGCAGACAAAGGCATTTTGTAATTCCGTAATGACCCCGGAGATTTCATTGAAGGGCTTGGTATATTGGGTCGCATAACTTAGCATTACCGTCAAAAGACCTACGGTAAAATCTCCCTTGATGCACAACAGACCACCTACTACACCTACAATGGCATAGATGCAGTTATTGAGGAATCTGGTGGCCGGGTTCGTGGTAGAGGAATAAAAGATGGCTTGCAGGGAATACTGTCCCAGTTTTTCATTCACTTTATCAAAGCGTCTTTGCATCTCTTCTTCCCGATGGAAAGATTTCACTACTTTCAGATTTCCTATGGTCTCATCGATGATAGCAGTCTCATCCGCTCTGGCGGTGGATTGCTTTTCAAACATCACATGGGTCTTCTGGGCCACAAACTTCGCTACCAAAAGGGAGCTGGGAGTCAGGATAAATACAATCAACGCGATACGAATATCCAGCATAACCATGAATCCCAAGGTAATGAGTATGGTCAAAACGCCGGTAAAGAACTGGTTAAATCCCATTAAAAGGCCATCTGCGAACTGATCCACATCCGCTACGATACGACTCACCATATCACCTACCGGCTTTTTGTCGATGTAGGAGAAAGGCAGGACCTGCAGGTGTGTGAAGGTTCTTTGACGCATATCCTGAATGACACTGTAGGTCATCTTGTTATTGCAGATATTCATCAACCACTGAATCAGTCCTGTGGAAAGAGCGATAATTCCCATTCTGGTCAGAATAGGAAGTAACGTGGTAAAGTCCACTGCTCCCTTTCCTATAATACAATCCACTGCTTTACCCGTCAGAATCGGCAGATATAAAGTCAACACTACGCTGGCAAAAGCAAATAGGATAGATAGTGTCAGGAAAAACCAGTATGGCTGAATCAGTTTTAAAACTTTTCGAAGGGTTTCTTTATTACTTGTCTGCTTCATGACTACCCTCCTTTGGAAACTGTGAATAATAGATTTCCTGATAGGTTTCACAGGTATCTAAAAGTTCCTGATGAGTACCCTGGGCTATCAGCTTACCATCATCCAGCACCAGAATCTTATCCGCATCCATAATGGATGCGGTACGCTGAGATATGATAAACACCGTTTGATCTGCTGCTGACTCCCTAATGGCTTTTCGTAAGTTCACATCCGTCAGATAGTCTAGTGCAGAAGCACTATCATCCAGAATCAATACTTCCGGCTTTTTAATCAAAGTTCTGGCCAGGGATAGACGCTGTCGTTGTCCTCCGGACAGATTTTTACCACCCTGTTGTACACGGAACATCAATTGGAATTGCTTTTCTTCCACAAATTCTTTTGCCTGGGCAATCTCCAATGCCTTCCAGCATTCTTCCTGGGTAGCGTCCTGTTTTCCCATCCGTAGGTTTTCCAAAATAGAGCCTCGAAACAGTACCGGCTTTTGCATAACGATACCCACTTTATCTAAAAGTGTGTTGGTTTCGTATGTGTCCACAGGCTTTCCGTCCAGAAAGACTGTTCCTTCCGTAACAGGGTAGAAGCCGCAAAGGAGTTGCATCAAAGTACTTTTTCCTGCACCGGTTCCACCGATAATACCGATGAGTTCACCTTTCTTTACCTGAAAGCTGATATCCTCCAGGGCCAAATCACCGGCACCATCATAAGCGAAGTTTACATGGCGATACTCTACATACGCATCAGAAGATTCGCCGCGTTCTGCCAATGTTTTTTCTTTTTCCACCGTCAGTTCCTTCTCCAGCACTTCCGATACACGGTTCAAGCAGGCGATGGCCTTTGTCACCAGAATAATGAGATTCGCCAGCTTAATCAGCTCCACCAAAATCTGGGACATATAGTTAATAAGCGCAACCACTTCACCTGTGGTCAGCGCCCCAACCTGGACTCTTAAACTTCCCTGGTGAATCAGTACCACCAAGGCCATATTGATTCCCACATAAGTAAGGGGATTTAAGAGTGCAGAGACGCGACCTACTGCCTCCTGTAATTTGCGAAGGTTCTTATTCTCCTTCCGGAAGCCCTCTATTTCATCCTGTTCTTTCCGAAAAGCCCTGATGACTCTGCCCCCTGTCAGGTTTTCTCTGGTACGGCCCAGCACCTGATCCAGCATAGCCTGGACTTTTCGATATCCGGGAATGGTAGAAAGCAAAATCGCAAATACCACCACACTTAAAATCGGGATGATTACTGCAAACACAACCGCTGCCTCTACATCAATGGTAAAGGCCATAGCCATAGCACCAAAAACGATAAAGGGCGAGCGAAGAAAAAGTCGAAGCACCATATTGATACCGGACTGCACCTGGTTGATATCGCTGGTCATACGGGTAATCATGGTACCGGTACCCACTTCATCGATTTCTGTAAAAGAAAACTTCTGCAGTTTTTCAAACATAGCACGACGCATGGCTGTAGCAGCACCTGTGGCTGCTTTTGCCGCAAAAAACTGCGCGGTAATGGAGCATGCCAGTCCAACAATGGCTAAAAGGAGCATCAAGCCTCCTGATTGCCAAATCACTGCCATGTTATCTTTTTTGATGCCTTGGTCTATCATCCGTACCACTACCAGTGGAACAAAAAGTTCAAAGCATGCTTCTAATAGTTTAAAAAGTGGGGCCAATACGGTTTCTTTTTTGTAGGCACCCATAAACTTTTTAAGGGTTTTCATCTAAACACCATCCTGCTGTCATAGTACATCTAAAACGTCTTTTAAGGAGCGTACTCCGATAAGTTCTACTTTATGATCTCCTGCTTCATTCTGAATGGATTTCAGATTGGTTGCAGGTACCATCACTTTGGAAAATCCAAGCTTCGCTGCTTCCTTCACTCTGGCTGCAGCCATGCTGACAGAACGCACCTCGCCGCTTAAGCCTACTTCGCCAAAGACAGCCAGTTTGCTGTCTACCGGCACATTTCTAAAACTGCTGACGATGGCTACCACGATTCCTAAGTCCATGGCAGGTTCTCCGATTTTCATACCACCCGCCAGGTTTACATAAGCATCGCAATCCCCCACGTGAAGGTTGCATTTTTTCTCCAATACCGCCATTAACAGATTCACTCTGTTGTAGTCGATGCCCATGGCCTGTCTTTTCGGGAATCCGAAATTCGTAGGGCTTACTAATGCCTGAATCTCTGTTAGAATCGGTCTGGTGCCCTCCATGGAGCAAGCCACTACCGAGCCACTGGCATCCACAGATTTGCCTTCTAACATGAATTCCGATGGATTGCTGACTTCCACAAGTCCCTCTTCTCGCATTTCAAAGACACCGATTTCATTGGTGGAACCGAAACGATTCTTCACACCACGCAGGATACGATAGCTGGCGAAACGGTCTCCCTCGAAATACAGCACGGTATCCACCATATGTTCCAGAACTCTAGGTCCTGCCACGGTGCCTTCTTTGGTGACATGCCCCACGATGAAGGTGGCGATGTTCCAGCCTTTTGCCACTTGCAAAAGTTGCGCCGTGACTTCACGAACCTGGGATACCGAGCCTGGGGATGCACTAACGGTATCTGTATACATAGTCTGGATACTATCGATGACCAGTACATCCGGCTTCACTTTTTCTACCACGCCTCGGATTACATCCAGGTCTGTTTCGCAAAGGAGCAAAAGCTCATCTGCAAACTGACCTAACCTGTCTGCTCGCATCTTAATCTGCTCGCCGGATTCCTCGCCTGAAACATACAGCACTTTACGCTTTTCTTCCGCAAAAGATTTACAGACTTGAAGGAGCAACGTAGATTTACCGATACCAGGATCACCACCCACCAGCACCAGGGAGCCATCTACCATGCCACCACCCAGTACTCTGTCCATTTCTGCAAATCCGGTACTATGACGTTTCTCATTGCCTGCCTTTACGGTATTTAGTTTCATTGCCTCTACGTGCTTTTCTTTACGCAAAGAGGCCTGGGATGTTGCTCCCAGGCCTGCCGTAGTAGGTTTGATTGTTTCTTCTACAAGGGTATTCCACTGCTTGCAAGCCGGGCACTGACCTAGCCATTTGCTGGATTCATAGCCGCACTCTTGACAGAAGAATACGGTTTGCATTTTCTTTGCCATATCATTCCTTACTTAGACACCTGAAAGTCTACATGATCTTTTTTCCAATAGACCTTCACTTTGTCGCCCTGTTTTACTCTCTTTGACAGGATTTCCTCTGCGAAAGGATCCTCGATTACTGACTGAATTGCTCTACGAAGTGGTCTAGCGCCCATCTTCTTATCCGCATATTTTTCCACCAGGTGCTTCTTCATACCCGGCGTGATTTCCATGGTGATATCCATCTGCTGTTTGCAGCGTTTTACCAGATTAGAAGCCAGTAGGGTAACGATTTTCTGCATATCCTGATTCTGTAGCTGATGGAACACGATGGTCTCATCGATACGATTAATGAACTCCGGTTTGAAGGCTTTCTTCACCTCGTCCATAACCCCTTTCTTCATAGCCTCATAATCCTGCTGCTCTGTAGTCTGGGTCAGGAATCCCAAATTCTTAGGCTCTACGATTTTCTTTGCACCCAGGTTGGATGTCATAATCAGAATCGTATTCTTAAAGCTTACCTTGCGTCCTTTAGAATCTGTAATGTGGCCATCATCAAATACCTGCAATAGGATATTGAACACATCCGGATGTGCCTTCTCTACTTCATCAAATAAAACGACGGAATATGGATTACGACGAACTTTTTCGGAAAGCTGTCCACCATCATCAAAGCCTACATATCCCGGAGGAGATCCAATCATCTTAGACACAGAGTGTCCTTCCATGTACTCGGACATATCCACACGAATCAGCGCATCCTCAGAACCAAACATTGCTTCTGCTAAAGCTTTGCTTAGTTCTGTCTTACCTACACCGGTAGGACCAAGGAACAGGAAAGAAGCAATAGGTCTATTAGGGTCCTGCAAGCCCACACGTCCACGACGCATTGCGCGGCTTACTGCCTCCACTGCCTCTTCTTGTCCAATCACACGTTTATGTAAGATAGACTCCAGTTTCAGAAGTCTTTCACTTTCTTTTTCTTCCAGCTTCTTAAGCGGAATCTTCGTCCACTTAGAGGTCACTTCCGCTACATCTTCTGCTGTAACTTCCAGTACCTTCACATCCTGGCCGCCATGTTTGCGAAGTCTGTTCATCTTCTTAATCAGTGCATCCTGTTCCTCACGGATTTTCTTTGCACGGATGAAATCTTCATGGCGAAGGCAATTCTCGATTTGTAAATCCAGATCTCCAATCAAAGCTTCCAGTTCATGAAGCTTCTCAGGCGATTTGGTACCACGTAATCTTACGGCTGCGCCGGCCTCATCCAATAAGTCGATGGCCTTATCCGGAAGTCTACGATCATTGATATATCTGCTGGATAGTTTTACAGCTGTCTCTAAAGCTTCCTGGGTATATTTTACTTTGTGGTGTTCTTCGTACTGACCGCAGATTCCCTTTAGGATATCCAGTGCCTGCTCTTCTGTCGGTTCCTCTACAGTAACAGGTTGGAAGCGTCGCTCCAGGGCTGCATCTTTCTCTATGTACTTACGGTACTCATCTAAGGTAGTGGCGCCAATAAGCTGTAGCTCACCTCTGGATAAGGCAGGCTTGAGCATATTGGAAGCATCGATGGCACCTTCCGCTCCACCGGCACCAATTAAGGTATGCAGCTCATCTAAGAAGAGCAGTACATCTCCTCTGGAAGTCACTTCCGCTACCAGTTTCTTCATACGGTCTTCAAACTCGCCACGGTACTTACTGCCGGCTACCAGCCCGGATAAATCCAAAATCAGAACTCTTTTTCCCTGGACAGTAAAAGGTACGTTACCAGCTGCAATGCGCTGAGCAAGGCCCTCTACTACTGCAGTTTTACCTACACCGGGCTCGCCGATAAGGCAAGGGTTATTCTTGGTACGACGGCTTAGGATCTGCACCACGCGCTGAATCTCATCTTCTCTGCCAATGACCGGATCCAGTTCCCCCATTCTGGCCTGTGCAGTCAAATCTCTACTGTACTGTTCCAGAATCGAGCCTTTCTTCTTCTGTCCGGCTCCCTGCTGCTTTCCAATTCCCAAGTCCTGCTTTGCGATAGCAGGGTCCTGTCCCATGGCTACCAACACATCCTGGTATAATTTCTGAATAGAAATCCTTCCGGTAGAAAGCATACGGACCGCTACATTATCCTGCTCCTTTAAAAGGGCTAACAGGAGATGCTCCGTACCAATCAGCTTTGCACCAAAGCGTTCTGCCAGTTCAGCAGCTTCTTCCAGCACAATCTCTGCCTTTGGAGAAAAGCCTTCTCTGTCCTGCAGGACAACACCCACATCCGGTGCAATGTAATCCGATATCAACGACAAAAGTGCACCCTCTTCCAACCCGTTTTGTTCCAGGATGGTAGAAGCCACACTTCCTTTTTCTTGTAATAAGCCTACAAGGATATGTTCTGTTCCAACATATCCTTGTCCGGCATTCTTAGCTACTTTTCCGGCACGTTTTAAGACTGCTTGTGCCTTCTCTGTAAAAGAACTATTTTGCATTACTCAATATTATCCTCATCAATAAAGGAGAAATCCAAATCATCATCGTCAGTCAGGAAATTCTTAGACTTCCACGGTACATCAGACTTTGGTTTTCTCTCCGGCTGTGGTTCTGCCGGTCTTCTTCTTTCTCCCTGTACAGGGCGTCTTTCATCCTCCTCCGAACGACGTCTTGCCGCTTCTTCCGGGCGGCGTCTTGGTGCCCCTTCCGGGCGACGTCTTTCACCTTCTTCCGGACGGCGTCTTGGCGCTCCTTCCGGACGACGTTTTGGTGCTCCTTCCGGGCGACGTCTGGCTGCTTCTTCCGGGCGACGACCACCACGAGTAGGAACCACGATCATATCATCATCTTCGTCCTCATCCTCGTCATCATCTTCGTCATCATCTGTTACGATTCGACGAACCGGTCTGCGCTGCTCCGGTCGACGAGCAGGTGCCGGACGACGTCTAGGCATATCGTCTTCCTCATCATCCTCATCTTCTTCCATATCACGAACTTTGAAGAAGAAGAAAATAGCTGCTGCCAGTGCAATTAAGAATAAAACAACTGCTACGATAAAAAAGATTTCAAAACGTTTTGCCTGGGCTTTTGCAGTGGTCAGTTCTTCATCACCACCCTGGGCTGCTGCCAAAAGGTCATTTAATCGAATACGTTTGCTTTCTGTATCGGTATGCTTATCTAAGAACCAGTCTCCTGTACCGTCATCCCCTGTAATGTAATTCAGTTCATATACAGGCTCTCCTGCCGGTACTTGAGGAGTATTAACTACCGGCTGTTCTTCTACAACAGGCTGCTCTTCCACAACGGTTTCCGTCTCTGCTACCGTTTCTGTCTCTACTGTAACCTCCGCTGCAGGAGTCTCAGTTGTAGTACTGGTATCCGTAGTGGTGGTTGCTTCCGGTGTACCAATTTTAAGCAGATCTTCACGAACAAAACCAACTTTACCGGAATCCAGGCGTACCTGATACCAGTTCTTACCGTCTGTACCTGTACCGGAACCGGTGATGGTTACGGTCTGGTTTTTCTTTACCGCTGCCACAACACCTGCATCAGTGGAAGCCTGCTCTCTTACATTGGCAGAACCTGCTGTGATATAGGCAGCCTTCTCATCCATGTTGGTAACCTGGGTAACAGGAACTTCTTTTTTGGTTTCAGTGGTTGTGCTTGTAGTATTTGTCGTTGTAGTATTTGTCGTTGTGGTAGTTGTTGCGCCACCTGCTTTGGTTATCAGGTCGGAACGAATATAGCCTGTGCTGGTACCATTCACATAAATTTTGCACCAGGTATAGCCATCAGCTCCGCTTACTTCCTCGATAACATCTACGGTAGCACCTGCTTTCGCACTGCCTACCACTTCACTATCTGTACCTGCTGTTGCTCTGATTTTTGCCGGACCGGAAGATACGGTTGCACTGTAATTTGCCAGTACATCCACTGACCCTGTCATAAAGACAAAGGCTGCCAGTCCCATTGCACATACCCGTGTCAAAATTTTCTTTTTCATGTGATCTCCTTTTTACTGCTCCAAAGCCTTTCCGATATCATGGCGCATGTATTTATTCTCAAACTGCACCCATTCTGTAGCTTCGTAAGCTTTCTTCCGAGCTTCTAAAAGCGTATCAGCCATTGCTGTCACACCTAAAACTCTACCGCCATTTGTGACGATGTTCCCTTGTTCATTGAAAGCTGTACCGGCATGGAAACAGAAATAGTCTTCCTTACCGTCAAACTTTTCTAATCCTTGAATCTCGAAGCCTTTCTTATAGGATACAGGATATCCATCAGAGGCTAATACCACACAAACAGCCGCTTTGTCTTCAAATTGTAAATCAATTTGATCTAGCGTACCGTCGATGCAAGACTCCATCACTTCTACTATATCATTTTTTAGTCTTGGAAGCACTACCTGTGCTTCAGGATCTCCAAATCTGGCATTATATTCTAATACGCGAGGTCCTTTTTCTGTCAGCATCAGACCAAAGAAAATGATACCTTTAAATTCTCTGCCTTCTGCTTTCATGGCATCTACCGTAGCCTGATAGATGTACTTTTTGCAGAATGCATCCACATCCTCCGTATAGAAAGGACTTGGGCTGAAGGTTCCCATACCACCGGTGTTGAGTCCTTCGTTGTTATCCTTCGCTCTTTTATGATCCTGGGCAGAAGACATGATCTTGATGGTTTTGCCATCTACAAAGCTCAGTACAGACACTTCTCTACCGGTCATGAATTCTTCGATGACCATACGATTTCCGGCGCTGCCAAACTTCTTGTCTTCCATGATTTCTTTCACACCGGCTAAGGCTTCTTCTTTGGTGTTGCAGATCAATACGCCTTTACCAAGTGCAAGACCATCCGCTTTTAACACAACCGGATAGGTATCGGATTCTTCCAGATAGCGAATGGCTTCCTTCGGATCATCAAAGGTTTCATAGGCTGCTGTAGGAATATTGTACTTTTTCATCAAGTCCTTGGAAAAAGCTTTACTGCCTTCCAGGATAGCTGCATTCTTTTTCGGTCCAAACACGCGGATGCCTGCTTTTTCGATTTCATCAGCCAGGCCACCTACCAGCGGATCATCCGGTCCTACGATGACCAAATCCACTTCTTTTTCTTTTGCGAATGCTACGACTTTATCGAATTCCATTACACCGATTGGTGCGCACTCTGCAATCTGTGCGATTCCGGCGTTACCGGGTACACAGTATAATTTCTCTACCTTTGGACTCTTTTTTACGCAAGTTGCAATGGCGTGCTCTCTGCCGCCACCCCCGACGATTAACACTTTCATAACAAACCCTCTATTCTACTCTCAACTTAGACCTGGCCATGGGCAATCATCTGAATTGCCTGAGGCAGGATCTCCCACTCTGCTTCTTCCATGACACGACGCTGCAATACTTCCGGTGTATCTCCCTTTTGTACTGCCACTGCTTTCTGTAAAATGATGGGGCCTGTATCTGTCCCTTCATCCACAAAGTGCACCGTAGCACCGGTAAGTTTTACCCCTCTCTTCAGTGCTGCTTCGTGTACTTTCAGCCCATAGTACCCTGTTCCGCAAAAAGAAGGAATCAGGGACGGATGGATATTGATGATTTTGCCTGCATAGGCTCTGATCATCTCCGGTGGAATCACCACCAGAAATCCGGCAAGCACAATAAGATCTGGCTTTGCTGCATCCACTGCCTGTAAAAGTCCGGCATGAAATGCTGCTCGATCCGGGTAGTCCTTTGGGCTCACCACTTCTGCTTCTACTCCGGCTTTCTTTGCTCGTTCTAGAGCAAAGGCACCGTAATTATTGCTGATGACCTTTACGATTTCCACATCCGTAATGGTACCATTTTCTACTTTATCCAGGATTGCCTGCAGATTTGTACCGCCACCGGATACCAGTACCAGTACTCTTAACATAGGGTCACTCCTTTTTCACCTTCTGTGATTTCACCTACTACATAAACAGTCTCCCCTGCAGCTTTTGCAGCAGCAATGGTCTTATCTACATCAGCAGGATCTACAGCAAGGATCATACCAAGACCCATATTGTAGGTATTGAACATCATCTGGTCTGTAATCTGTCCTTTTTCCTGTAACAGTTTGAAAATCGGCAATACCGGGAAGGAATCCAGGTGAATATTTGCGTGGGTACCTTCCTTTAACATACGAGGAATATTCTCATAGAAGCCGCCACCTGTAATATGACTGCACGCTTTTACTTTTACGCCAGCTTCCTTAATGGAACGCATCGCTTTTACATAAATACGGGTAGGTGTCAGAAGAGTCTCTCCCAGGGTAGCACCTAACTCGTCATAATAGGTTTCCAGGCTTTCTTTGGTCATTTCAAAGACTTTACGAACCAAAGAAAATCCGTTGGAGTGAATACCGGTGCTGGCAAGTCCGATCAGCACATCGCCGGCTTTCAGATTCTCTCCTGTAATCATGTCTTTTTTGTCTACAAGTCCTACAGAGAAACCTGCCACGTCGTACTCATCTTCCGGCATTAAATCAGGATGCTCTGCTGTCTCACCACCGATCAGTGCACAGTCGGACTGCTTGCATCCTTCTGCTACACCTTTTACGATAGCGGCGATTTTTTCCGGGTAGTTCTTACCACATGCGATATAATCTAAGAAAAATAAAGGTTCTCCACCTGCACAAGCTACATCATTTACACACATAGCAACACAGTCGATACCGATTGTGTCGTGTTTATCCAGCAGAAATGCTGCCTTAATCTTGGTACCTACGCCGTCTGTTCCGGACAGAAGAATAGGCTCTTCCATATCTTTGATTGCTTTTAAGGAAAAAGCTCCGGAGAAGCCACCCAGACCGCCTAACACTTCCGGTCTCATGGTTTCTTTTACGTAGTTCTTCATCAATTCTACAGAACGATATCCTGCTTCAATATCCACACCTGCTTTTTTGTAATCCATTTTTTCTCTCCTCATTCCCTGTTTGGTTATTTGCTGTAATTTTGATAGCCAACTTCCTGAAGTTTTTTATCTTTGGCTTTTACTTCTTCTTTCAAAGACTCTTTGTAGTCTTTGATTTTCTGGAGTAACTGCGGATCACTCATAGCAAGCATCTTTGCTGCCAGGATACCGGCATTCTTTCCACCATTGATTGCAACTGTTGCTACAGGAATTCCACTTGGCATCTGTACGATAGAGTAAAGGGAATCTCTACCTCCTAAGGAAGTAGTATGCATCGGAACACCGATGACCGGCAGCGGGAAAATCGCTGCACACATGCCTGGGAGATGTGCTGCCATACCGGCGCCGGCTATGATGACTTTATAGCCTTTCTCCTCAGCTGATTTTGCGTAAGTGAAAAATTCATCCACCTCGCGATGCGCAGATAGAATCGTCATATCATAACTGATTCCAAACTGCTCCAGGATTTCAGCAGCCTGTTTCATTACTGCCAAATCCGAGTCACTACCCATTACAATTCCTACTTGTGCCATTTTGGATCTCCTTCTTATATCTAGTAATCTATGAAAAAAGCTTAAAAAGCTTCATTCAACTGCTCTGTGCCGGGCAATACAAATCTGCCCTCTTCGATGATACGCTCTACTGAGCCGTCTGCTCTGACGATTGAAATCTCTGCCAGTTCGTCATAAGGAATGGTAATATCCGTGTGGCAATTAAAATATGCCTTGCTGCTGTCTGTATGACGAAGCGAGGATTTTTCATTTTCCTTGGCGATGAGTTCCTTACCGTCCGGATTATAAGTCTTTACTTCCTCTTCATGAGAATAACAGGTATCTCCCACTGCAAAGTGTGGACCTGTCTTTTCTGCAATCAGAATCGGTAATTTATCTTCAATCTGTAATCTTCTGGCTGCCACAAAGGCTGTGGTATTGGTACCGATGGCGAATTCACCGATTGGCAATGTGTCGTGGTGGAACAATACCGTATCTTTGATTAGTTTCTGGTTTTGTTCCGGATTTTCAAAATTGGTACATCCATATGTGGTAACACATCCATCTTCGAAATGCAGTTCCAAATTCTTGTACTGCAATCCATTCAGATAGACGTTGGTTACATGTAGCACGCCTTCTGTGCCGGTCAGCACAGGAGAGGTGAAAACTTCTCCCACGGGGATATTCACATCTGCTACACAGTTTTCAAAGTTCGATTGGTGTGCCGGATCATCTAAGTGATGGAGCATCACCTTCATATTGGTTTTATTGGCCCCCTGACCTTTGACGATGACATACTCTGCGGTATCCAAAGCATCAATCAGGTGCTGCTGTATGGTCTGGTATAGTTTGTAATCTAAGGTGTTCAGTTTCACGGTTTCTGCAAATACTTCTTTGAAGTTTGCTCCGATACTTGGTACCGGAAGCGCCATAATCGTGAAGCTTCTCTCTTCCCCAATGATGTAGGTATTGGTAATCTCTCCTGCCTTGGATGCATAGACTACCATATCCTGTTGCTGTGCTTTATCGTATTTCGGTGCTTCTTCCTTGTCCTTTGGTTCAAAGGAAGCTTCGCCAAAAGTTTCCAGCACTGCAGGTCCGCCATGCTGATTCGCATGCTCTTTCTCTGCTTCAAAAGCACTTTGCAGACATTCAATACGACGCTGCACTAAGTTCTTATCTAAAAAGAGAGCTAAATCCTCTTTGTGATCAAAATCAAACTGTGGATTCGGAGAAGTACCGTACACTCTGTTTCGCTGGAAGGTTCTACCTTCCATTAAACTACTGGGGCTGCGAAGCATGGTAGGTTTTAATCCGATCTCCGCAAGGTTCTTCACTGCCGCCTTTGCAATACGCTCAAAACCAATCATGTAACGAAGCTCGGCGGTTTTCTTTTTGCTTAGGTCCTTTCCTGTCATCTCGAAGCCGATGCGATATCCCTCTGTCCAGGTTCTTGCCATGGCTTCAATCTGCTCCTGTGGAATCTGGGAAAGATACTCTGCCATCTTTCGCTCATTGTCTCCAATGTACTCTCCATAGGTATATAGATAACGTTCATCAGATAAGTCGCATTCTAATCTGGTATGGAAGAGATTCTTTTCCGGGTTTACCTGGGCTTTGATGCGCCTTGCCTGTACGTCTTCGCAATAATCACTGACATACCAATACAAGATATCTTTCAGTGCCTTTAACTCCGGCTCCACCCTCTCTTCATAAGCAGTCTCAAACATGCCGATGATTTCAATAAGGAGTTCTAATCGAATCACCAGCATCTCCTCATCCTGTTCGTATACTGCAGGAATCATGCTATACAGCTCTGCCGCCAGTGCGCATAGATACTTGCCATAGGTTCCAAGTTTTTCTACTGCTACCGTAGGATTTGCGTAACTCTGATCATAGTGACTAGGCAAAATATCCTGGAACAGGGCTTCATTTCGCTGACGAAGCTCTATCACCGGTGCAGTCTGCAGTTTGCCTGCTGCCACAAAATCCCACTCCGAAATCACCATGGTTGCAAAGTGTATCTCTTTCTCAAAAAAGAGGCTCATCTCTTCGGATAGATGCACCCCTTCTGTTTCGTATTGTTCAATTCGCTCTCTGGCTAAAGATAAACGTTCCATTTATAACATTGCTCCTGCATATAATACGGTGCTTACAAGTAGTAAGCTGATGACATTCATCACCATGCCCAAATAGGCAAACAAATAAAACCGGTCTTTTTCCATTCTGGCCGCTATGGCAAGTCCAAGCCCAACCAACGCATAAAGCATGGAAAGAAGGCACACTCCTCCCCTACTTATGGAAAAAGCCCCTGCTTCTCGATAGGAAAAATAAATCACAAGGCACATACTTACCAAGGAAATAAGTCCCAGAATAGCAGACATGATAGATTTCTTGGAATAGGTTTTATCTGTGAAAATATAACCTTTTTTTCGCATGACTTCCTCTTAGATTAACATCTTTGACTTTGCAGAAATCATCTTGGATCCGCCAATGATTAAAAGGATACCGGATACGATTCCTACAACCATCACAAGTACGCCAATTGCGATATTCATACCACCTGTGCGTCCTAATAACTTATAATTCTTCTCCATGATTCTTCCTCCTTCTACTTTACGCCATACTGTTCATAGTAAGCGTCGATGGCTGCCTTTAAGGTATTATCAATATAGACCCTTCCATTATAAGGCTTATTGTATAAATGCTCCACTACCTCTTCCATGGTAACAATGGCTGTGGTAGGGAAGCCGTAAGTTTCCTCAATTTCGGAAAGTGCACTCTTTGTGCCCTGACCTCTTTCCATACGATCTACGCTAACCACCAGACCACATACCTTGGCATCTGCCTGCGCTTTGATAATGGGCATGGTCTCGCCAATGGAAGTACCTGCTGTAGTGACATCTTCTATGATGATGATTTTATCTCCATCCGCAATAGGACTTCCCAAGAGAATGCCTGTGTCACCGTGATCTTTTACTTCTTTTCGGTTAGAGCAGTATTTGATTTCTTTATCATAAAGCTCAGATATTTCCATGGATGTAGCTACAGAAAGGGGAATTCCCTTGTAAGCCGGTCCAAACAGGATATCAAAATCTGTTCCGAATTTCTCTTTGATTGCCTGGGCATAAAAGCGACCCAGTTTGCGCAGTTGCGCACCGTTACGATAGAAACCTGTATTTACAAAAAAAGGAGTCTTTCTGCCACTTTTGGTCACAAAGTCTCCAAATTTCAATACATTACACTCTACCATAAATTCAATAAATTCCTGTTTGTACTGTTCCATGTCTAAGCTCCTTATCTCGCACGAATTTCAAACCGCTACTAGTCTAACATACATAGCCTTTGCTATGCAAGGATTGCCCTTAGGCAATCCCCTTTGCAATATCTTCTTTCATATCCTCTACAGCTGCTCTGGCCGCATCCGCAAAGCCTGTTTCTGTATAGTGTGCGTATTTTTCCTGCTTGTAAGCAGCGATGATTCCTCTGGAGGAATTTACGATTGCACCGGTACCATCCGGATTGAAGAATGGTGCCAAATCTTTACCGGTACCGCCCTGTGCTCCATAGCCGGGTACCAAAATGACTGCTTTCGGCATTAAGGAACGTACTACCTTTGCCATTTCCGGATAGGTGGCTCCTACTACAGCACCCACATTGGAGTATGCACCGTCCATGGAAGATAATCCCCACTCATTTACTTTTTCAGCAACTAATTCATACAGTGCTTTTTCTCCCACCTTCTGATCCTGAAACTCGCCACTACTTGGATTAGAAGTCTTCACCAGTACAAAGATACCTTTATCATGGCTGTTGCAAACATCGATAAATGGTTTAATACCGTCAGAACCCAAGTATGGATTTACTGTGGCAAAGTCTTCATCAAATAGCGGATAGGTCTTACTTCCTACCTGTACGGTTCCCAAATGTCCTGTGGCATAGGCTGCGGAAGTAGAACCGATGTCTCCACGCTTTACATCACCGATTACCAAAAGACCTTTTTCTTTTGCATACTTTACGGTCTTGTCATAAGCCATCAATCCGGGAATACCGAACTGCTCATACATGGCAATCTGTGGCTTTACTGCCGGAATCAAATCGTATGTGGCATCAATCAGGCCTTTATTGTATACCCAAATTGCTTCTGCCGCCCCTTCCAGTGTCTCGCCTTTTTCTGCGAAGGCCTCTGCTTTAATATGCTCCGGAATATAGGAAAGCATAGGATCAAGTCCTACTACGATAGGTGCGTTTTTGCGGGTCATTTCAGTAATCAGTTTTGCAATCATGTTTGTGCTCCTTTAGGGTTATTTTCTGGTTTTGAGGAATTCGTACTCACGCTGTGCCTTTTCGTCATCGGGATAAGATGCTAAATACTCTGTCATGGCCGCCTTTGCTTTGCCGAATTCACTCTTGTATTCATAAGCAACGATTTGGTTAAATCGAAGAGACTTCTTCAGTTCCACATCGTCGCTTTCTTCCAATGCTGTCTGTATCGTAGTAAGTGCCGTGTCATAGTCACCTAAGTTCATCTGGCAGATCGCCAGCTGATTCTCGATTCTGGCACTTTTGTTTCCCTGCTGCAAGTAGCTTTGGTACACGCTGGCAGCATAATTATATTCCCCTAAAGCTTCCCAACACTTTCCAAGGAAGTAGGTACTGCCGTCGCCGGGCTCTGTAGATTTCTCTAAAAGCTCTCTGGCAGTCTCATACTCTCCAAGGAAATAGTATAATCTTCCTTTATCATATTCGGACAAGGTCTTAGCGCCACGATCTATGGCATTTTGTAAATAGATTTGTCCCTGATCTTTATATCCTTTGGAGTCCAATACCTCGTAGATGCGCTCTAGTCTGTCGATGTGAAGGCTTTTCCCTGCAAGTGCCTTATCAAAATCCGCCTTAGCTCCTTCAAAGTCATCCTGCATGAGTTTCACGGTACCACGTAGTTCATAGGCATCCTGATTTTCCTTGGCATAAGCAAGGATGTGATCACAGATGGTAGCCGCCTCCGGATATTTTCCTGCCTTCTCGTAAGCTTTTGCTAAATAGAAGTTTAGGTCCACATCCATAGTATCGATTAGGCTGCCGCTTTGTTGCAGGCTGCTTTCAAAAGCGGAGGCTGCTTCGTCATATCTGCCCATTTGCAAAAAGCATATGCCCTGCAGACGATACAACTCTCTCATATCTTCTCCTGCAAGCAGTGCCTGATCTATGGTGGACAGTGCGGTATCATATTCCAAATTGGTGGTGGCTTCATAGGCCTTGGCCAAAAAGTCACCCTTTGCTTGATTGCCGCAGGCACACATCCCAAGGGATACGGTCAGCAGCACTAAGGCTCCTACGTGTCTTTTCATGTTACTCTCTAGTTCTTCCTGTGGTGATTATCTAAGTTCCGCCAAATCTAAAATCAGTCTCTCTGTTTTTTCCCAGCCCAGGCAAGGATCCGTAATGGATTTGCCGTAGCAATGTTCATGGGTAGGCTGGGCCCCATCTTCGATGTAGCTTTCAATCATGAGACCTTTTACCAAACGATTAATATCTCCGGACATACGGCAACTATGCATGACATCCTTACTGATACGAATCTGCTCTAAGTACTGTTTGCCGGAGTTGGAATGATTGGTATCGATGATAACGGCCGGATTTTTCAGGCTGTCGTCTTTTTGATATAGCTCTAATACATTCTGTAAATCTTCATAGTGGTAGTTTGGAATATTTCGTCCAAACTTATCTACATAGCCTCGTAAAATCGCATGGCACAATGGATTTCCCGGGCTCTTTACTTCCCATCCACGATACAGGAAGGTATGGCTTCCTTGGGCTGCCACGATAGAATTCATCATGACGTTTAAATCGCCGCCTGTAGGATTCTTCATACCTACCGGAATGCCTACACCGCTGGCAGTTAGTCTGTGCTGCTGGTTCTCTGCGGATCTGGCACCTACTGCTACGTAGGATAAAAGGTCAGACACATATCTGTGGTTTTCCGGATACAACATCTCATCTGCGCAGGTAAAGCCTGTCTCTTCCACTGCACGATGATGCAGTTTACGAATGGCAATGATACCTGCAAGCATGTCGCTGGCCTTATCCGGGTCAGGCTGATGTAGCATTCCTTTATAGCCTTTGCCTACGGTTCTAGGCTTATTGGTGTAAATACGTGGTACGATAAGAATCTTCTCTGCTACCTTTTCCTGTACTTTCACAAGACGGTGCAGGTAATCCATTACCGCATCTTCTCGGTCTGCGGAACAAGGTCCGATAATCAATAAAAGTCTGTCGTCTTTGCCTTCAAAGATTGCCTTGATCTCCTCATCACGGCGCATCTTGATAGCTTCAATCTCCGGGCTTACCGGGTATTGCTCTTTGACCTCTTTGGGAGTTGGCAGCTTTCGCTTGAACTCCATATCCATTTTTTCCATAACTGTTCTCCTCTTTTGTCATACTATGCTAGCTTTATCCTTGAAAAAGTGAGAACGGAAAACCGTCCTCACTTTCCATTAGTTTGATTTCAGCATCTCTCGATACTCTTTCATTAATTTGTGGAACCGGCTGTTATATTCCATCACGTTTTCCACACGTTTTTTCATAACCTCCGGTACAAATGGCTTACTGATATAATCATTTACACCAAGTTCAAGCAGTTTCAATTCGCTGTTCTCATCTGCATCTGCAGAGATAACCACCACCGGAATAGCATTTAAAACCGGATTCTGATTACGAACTTTTAAGAATTCCTTGCCATCCATCACCGGCATCATAATATCCAGAATAATGGCATTGATGGTACCTGCTTCTTTCTCCAAAAGATCCAGAGCTTCCTGACCGTTGCCGGCCTCCAATACCTCATACTGCTTTTGGAACATGTTCTTCATCATCTCACGGCTCAGCTCCGTATCATCTACGATGAGAAGACGCTTCTTAATGATTTCCGTATCCTGCAAAAGATTGGAAGTGGCACTGATGATGCCCTCCACTTTCTTTCTGGCACTTTCATCATTGAAGGTGGCAAAGACGATATTGCTCTTTTCGTTTCTTCCCAAATACTTGAGATTGAGTCTAATCCAACGATTATGTCCTCTATCATCTGTAAAGAGGAATTCGCATTCTGCCAATCCTCTGTCTTTGATTGCTTTTTGGAAGGCACCGATGATATCTCTAAAGTGTTCAGAGCTTACATGGTGATTGTACTCTCCTTTGTTATTTAGGAAATTCTCACCATAGCCGAACCAGTCATTGAAAGGCTCATTGACTCGCATGGCAGAAAATCTGCCATTTTCATATTCATACACGGCAACCGGCTGCTGGATGCTTTTGAATACCAACTCCACCTCCGAGTGGGAAGACCAGATTGCATTGATGATTTCCTGCCTGTTCTCTGCATCCATCTTGGCAGGAACCTGATTTCCTTCCCGCAGGATTTTTTCGTAATCCTCCAAAGGCATGGGTCTTGCAAAGTAGTAGCCCTGCACATAGCCACAGCCAACGCTTTCCAAGTATTCCTTCTGGGCCTTGGTCTCCACTCCTTCTACCACAACGGGAAGCTCTAACCATCCGGCCATACGGATGACAGAAGCCAGGATTCTCTCATTACGACCATCTGATTCGCTGTTTGCCAAGAAGTTGATGTCGATTTTCAAAATATCTACCGGGATATCCTTTAAACTGTTCAAGGAAGAGTAGCCGCTGCCAAAGTCATCCATCATAATGGTAAAGCCTTCTTTTTGCAAAGCAGTAACGGCTTTTCTCATGATCTCCGGATTATCCATGTAGGCACTCTCGGTTAATTCCAGATTCAAAAGATCCGGCGTAATACCATATCGATCCACCAGTTCTTTTAACTGGGTTACGATATGAGGATTGCACATACTGATACGAGACACATTTACGGAAAGGGGTGCAGGGTTTAATTCTTCATCAATCCACTTTCTTAAGTATATGCAGGCCTGTTCCCACATGTAGGCATCAATCTTACCGATGAATCCGTTTTTCTCAAAAATCGGGATAAAATCTCCGGGTAAAATCTGTCCATACTTAGGATGCTCCCAACGAACCAATGCTTCAGCTCCAAATGGTCTGCCGCTTTCCAAGTTGTACTTCGGCTGGAACCAAGGCACGAATTCTCCTTGATCCAGAGCAGGCTGCATTTCATTCAGAATCTGCTGCTCATGACGCAGACGCTGTCCCATCTCGTTATTATAATGTCCTATATAAGAACCGAATTCCTTTTTCACTTCTCTAGCCGCCATGGCAGCCTTTGAAAACATCAATTCGGTAGACTCGCTTCTATCTTCGATGATATACACACCGAAAGTCATCTCTATGGCGTAGTCTTTATTGAAACTCTGGACCTTCTCCTGCAAAGATACGGCACTTTCCTGTAGCTTTTCTTTTTCGTAAGGAAGTACAATCCAGAAAATGTCCGCGTGGATACGTCCATATAAAGAAATCTTATATTTCGTTGCTTCCTCCCTGAGGCTTTGCGCCACAAAACGAAGGAAATCGTCCCCTCTGTCTTCTCCCCAGAAGGTATTCATCAAACGGAATTTATCGATATCCACTCTGATGCTGGTAAACTGTATGTCCTTGTAACGCTCCAGCATCTTTTTCACTTCCAGATGCATACGTTTGGCATTGTACAGTCCCGTCAGAGGGTCGTGATCTGTCAAGTATTGCAGATTCTCCAAAAGGTGCATACGACTTCTGGAGATTACGTTATGCATACGAGCATATAAGATATCCGGCTCGTAGGGTTTGGAAAGGAAATCCGTAGCCCCAAGATTTAATACTTCTTTTTCTGCCAGTCGGTCGTCAGTCATGACAATAACCGGGATTTTCTCCCACTTACTGTTCTGTCTGTAGGAAAGGAACGCCCTTCCATCCATCACCGGCATCACAAGGTCTAATAATATGACATCCACTTCGTCCGGATGGCTTTCTAAGTACTCAATTGCTTCCTTGCCATCATGGGTCTCCGCATAGTCATACTGCCCTGAAATGATTTTTCTTAGAATTTTGCAATCCAGTTCGTGGTCTTCCACCACCAATACATGAATTCTTCGATTCTCCATTTTTCAACTCCGAATAATTCTAGTTTCCGTTTCCGCCTTTTAACACAATTCTATTTTATCAATGTCATAGTCAAAGTTCAAGCAGTCCGCTTATTCTCTGATACCTGCGGCAACCAGTAATTCTTCGGTGTAGGGGTGCTTTGGTCTTTTATACATCTCCTTTGGTATGCCGGATTCCACGATGCGTCCTTCCTTCATAATCAGCACGTGATCACAAATCTGGTACACCACCCGAAGGTCATGGGAGATGAAAAGAATCGAAAGTCCTAAATTCTTATGTAAATTCTGTAGAAGCTGCAGGACCTGCACCTGTATCGTCACATCCAGGGCAGACACAGGCTCGTCTGCAATGAGTAGTTTTGGAGATTGCATCAGTGCCAGGCCTATACTGACTCGCTGCCTTTGCCCGCCGGAAAGCTCGCTGGGCTTTCGTCCGATGAAGTCTGCCGGCAGTTCCACCTGCTCTAAAACTGTCAGTACCCGTTTTTTTCTTTCTTCTTTGGTCCAGGTTCTTTTGGGATCCACCCGCAAGGCTTCTTCCAAAATCCAGCCGATACTTCTAGCCGGATTTAAGCTTCCATACGGGTCTTGAAACACCATTTGGACACTTTCAAATCTTTTGTTTAAGTCTCCGGTGTAATCTGTATTGATACCTACGATGGTACGGGCAAGGGTGGACTTCCCACATCCGCTTTCCCCGCAAAGTCCTAAGACTTCGCCTTCCTTCATATCAAAAGACACGTCAAACAAAGCCTGTTCTTTTTCAGGCTTTTGAAAGATGGATTTGCGCTGTCCCGGATAAAACACGTTCAGATTCCGGGCTTCTAAAATGTTCTCTTCCTGCATGACTAGTCCTCTAAGGAAATCTGCGGAATGGCAGATATCAGTTTTCTTGTATAAGTATGCTGCGGATGATAGAAGACACTGTCCACATCTCCGCTTTCCACCACTTCACCCTTTCGCATAACCAGTACTCTATGACAAAGCTGTTTCACCAGACTCAGGTCATGAGAAATAAAAATAATGGAGGTATGTTTTTGTTCATTGATTTCAATCAGTAAATCTACAATTTGCTTCTGCACTGTCACATCTAATGCAGTGGTAGGTTCATCCGCTATGAGAATCTTCGGTTCTCCAATCATGGCAGCGGCTATCATGACACGCTGTCTCATGCCTCCGGATAATTCATGAGGAAACATCCGATATACCTTTTCCGTTTCATGAAGCCCCACTGCTTCCAACATATGTAAGCAGCGTGCTTTCCGCTCTTCCTTCGTGACTTCCGGCTGATGGATGCGGAGGCTTTCCTCTACCTGCCATCCAATCCTTTTTACAGGATTTAGGCTGGTCATGGGCTCTTGGAAAATCATAGAGATTTCATCCCCTTGATAGCCTCTAAGCACATTACGATCACAGGTCAGAAGGTCCTGTCCATCAAAAATAATGCGACCTGTTTTCGTAAGGGTATGACGATTTAGCAGGCCGGCAATGGCCAAGGCACTCAGGCTCTTTCCGGAGCCGGATTCTCCTACGATGCCCACGATTTCTCCTTGTTCTAAGGTCAGATCAAAATCCTCCACCGCCACTTCCGGCGCATTGTGATCATGAAAGGTTATATTCAAATCTGTGACGGTTAAAATGATGTCACTCATCTTACTCTCTTACTCCTTCTCCCAGGAACGAAAATCCGATTACCATAGAGAAAATCATGAGACCGGGTCCCAGCACATATACCGGTAAGGTCATCATGTACTGCTGTGCATCTGACAGCATCTTGCCAAGGCTTGCATATGGTGGCTGCGCACCGATTCCTAAAAAGCTTAGTCCTGCTTCTGCCAGTACCGCATTATTAAATCCAATCAGGATTGCTGATAGAATCACGTTTTTACAGTTTGGCATGATATGCCAAAACATAATACGAAGGCTGCTTGCCCCCTGTAGTTTTGCAGACTTCACGTAGTCTGCATTTTTGCAGCGCAAAAACTCGCTTCGTACAATTCTGGAAAAGCTGGGGATAAAAGCCACACCTAACGCCAGCATAACCTGCCAGGTGCCGGTGCCAAATAAAGACACAAACACAAGGGCAAGTAAAATACTTGGAAAAGCAAACAGCGCATCCATGATGCACATGAGCACCTCATCCAATCTTCCACCGTAGTACCCGGTGAAAGCCCCGATCAAGATGCCTGCTATAGCGCCAAGGGCTACCGTACCTGTGGCAATCAGTAGCGTAATTCTACTGCCATAAAGCACACGGCTAAAGATGTCTCGTCCCATATTATCGGTGCCCATAAGGTGTCTAAGGGATGCTCCCTGGAGTTTCTCCTGGGCATTCATAGCCGTCGGGTCATAAGGGGTATATACGACACCTACAAGTACAAGTAAAAGTACAATGCCGGTGATAATCAGTCCTGCATAGAAGAATCTATTGCGATGTTTTAACTTCATGCCTCATCCTCCTTTGCAATGCGGGGATCTAAGATTCGATACAGCACATCCACAAATAGATTGATTACAATAACCAAAGTGGCAATGCCCAGAATAATAGCCTCTACCACGGGATAATCCCTGTTATTGATACTGGTCAAAAGAATACGGCTGATTCCGGGAATACCGAAAACCTGCTCGATGACAATAGAGCCTGCCACCATATCTGCTAAGGTCATACCCATAAAGGTAACCACCGGTATCATGGCATTTTGCAGTACATGACGATACAGCACTGCGTTTGTAGTATTGCCTCTACTATATGCTGTTCTGGTATAATCCTTTCCCGCTTCCTCGATGACAGAGCTGCGAAGCAGCTTCACCGCCATGGCAGATTTCGGCAGTGCAATGGCGATGGCCGGGAAAAACAGATATCCTAAAAAGCCCGGAATACTGGTGTGATAGGACACAAAACCCCCGGGGGTAAATAGTTTCAGAATCATACCGAATACTAAAGTCAGCAATATACCTGCAAAAAAGGGAGGTACTGCCATAACCACCTGATTCAACACCATAATCAAATGATCGATTTTGCCGTCTTTGTGTTTGGCGGTATAGATACCAAGGGGCAAAGAAATCAAAATCATAATCACAAAACTCATAAGAGCCAGTGTAATGGTGATGGGGATTTTCTCTCCTAACATACCCGTAACCGGGATTTTATACACATAAGAAGAACCCAGATCTCCGTGGAAAATACCTAGAAGCCAGCTAAAGTACTGCACCATAACGGGACGATCCAGTCCCATTTCATGGCGCAGTGCTTTTAGCTGCTCAGGGGTACCATTGGTACCAAGTTGACGGAGAGCCGGGTCCCCAGGGATGAGATGGAAGGCGAGAAAAACGCACAAAGACACCACCAATAACGTGAATAGCATCATTCCGATTTTCTTGCCTATATATCTCATATGAAACTCCTACTCTGCTTTAGTTTGTTGCATCGTCTGCAAGACGAATCTTTGCAACATCCTGCGCATATAAAGGATAGAATGTATATCCTGTGTATTTTTTATTCAAAGCAACGAACTCAGGTAAATCCTGGATATATACGTTTGCTGCTTCTTCAGACAGAATCTTTTCGCATTCTTTGAATGCTGCTGTCTTTTCTGCATCATCTACAGAAGCTTCTGCTTTTGCAAATGCTGCATCATAAGCTTCGCTATTGAAGTTTACGAAGTTGTTGTGTGCATCACTGACAAATCTGGAAAGAAGTGCCGGCGCATTTAAACTGGATGCATCTACACCTACTACAGTAGCTTCATACTGTCTGCCGGAGTATACGTTTTCCAGCCAGCTGTCCCATTCTACCTGCTGAATGTTGGCAGTTACACCAATCTGTTTCAGCTGATCAGCCAGAACCTGTGCGGTATCTACATGCTGTGTATAGTTAGATGGAACGGTAATGGTGAAGGTCAGGTCAGGGTAGCCTGCTTCTTCCAAAAGGGCTTTTGCTTTCTCCAAATCCTGATTGTAAGTATCGTTTAATTCAGGCATGAAGTACTTCTGGAAAGATGGGAACATGCTGGATCCAATCTCTGTACCCTTACCTGCGGACACGAAGTCCATAACACCCTGTGGGTCTACTGCGTAGCACAATGCCTGACGCACTCTCACATCCTGGAATGGCTCAAATGCATTGTTTAAGTAAAGAGCCTGAACCAGATTCATGGTGCCTTCGTATACCTGGAACTTATCAGACAGCTGATCCATCTGTGCGCTGGTGATACGAGCGAACATGTCGATGGAGCCACCCTCTAAATCCATGACGATAGAATCCGGATTGCTTTCGATTTTAAAGGTAACATCCTTTAAGAAAGCTTTCTCTCCCCAGTAATCATCAAAACGAGTTACGATGATATTCTCCTGTGGAGAACGGGATACATACTTATAAGGACCTGTTCCAATAGGATTGGTGTCCAGGTCTGTACTATCCTTTGGTACGATTGCAGTAGTCAGATAGCTTAAGAAATCCGTATCTGCTGCTGTCAAAGTAATGGCAACGTGAGTCTCATCTGTGGCTTCTACTTTCGCAATATTAGAAAAAGCCGATACCAGAGGAGTCTCTCCATCTGTACCGGCACAGCGCTCAATCGAATAAACGACATCATCTACTGTAACCGGGTTGCCATTATGGAACTTAATTCCATCTCTGAGTGTGAAGGTATATACCGTACCGTCTTCAGATACTGTGACGTCACTAGCTACAGCAGGGTTGAGATTACCGTTTTCATCAGGCTTTACAAGGCCCTCGAAAATGTTAAACAATACCTCTCTGGTTCCTGCCCCTTCTGCTTTGTGTGGGTCAAGACCGTCGATATCCTGAGGTATACCAATGGTAATCTTAGAAGTCTCCTCTGCCTTATCACCTGACTTACATCCTGTCAGTGCAACAGCCAGCATTGTCATCACGAGTAGAAGTACGGTAAGTTTTTTGCCTCCGAATCTTTGTAACTTCATGATACAATCTCCTTCCAAATATGAAATTTACTATCACATCATACCTATATGTTAAATTATTGTCAACTGCCAGTGTCCATTCATTTTTCACAAACAAACCATAGGATTCTATCCTCTTTTCGTTTATAATAAAAGAACTGTAAGAAAAACGAAAAGGAAACGTAGTTATGTCATATAGAATCGTAGTCGATAGCTGTTGTGATTTACCTGATTCATACAAAAAAAATCCGCATTTTCTCTCTGTTCCTCTGACCTTGGAGGTAGGGGATGATATCATTATCGATGATGAGAGTTTCGATCAGCTGGACTTCTTAGCCAAAGTCGCAGCCTATCCCAAGTCTCCCAAATCCTCATGTCCGTCTCCTGCTGCTTATGCAGAAGCCTACGAATGCGATGCAGACCGTATTTATGTGGTGACCTTATCTTCCAAATTAAGTGGCAGTTACAACAGTGCCTTGGTTGGAAAAGAGATGTACTTAGATGACAATGACTTCAAGCCCATCTATGTATGTGACTCAGAGTCTGCCAGCGTTGGAGAAACCCAAATTGCCATGAAGATTATGGAATACGAAGAACAAGGTGGCATGACGTTTGCACAGATTGTGTCCAAAATCGAAGACTTCCGCAATCGTCAACATACCTATTTCGTATTGGATAACTTAGATACCCTTCGCAAAAACGGTCGTCTTTCCGGTGTGAAAGCCCTCATTGCCAGCACCTTAAGCATTAAGCCTGTCATGGCTGGAGACTGTGGCTCTATTGTCCAAAAAGCCCAGGCCGTCGGTATCAAAAAAGGGCTTCTCCGTATGATTGATACTCTGATGAAAGAAGTACCGGCCATTCCGGAGAAAACCCTTTATATTTCTCATTGCAATAATCCTGAGCGTGCAGAATTTGTAAAAGCTGCACTGCTGGAGCGTTGCAATCCAAAGTCCATCACTGTGTTGAACACGGGTGGCATTAGCTCCATGTATGCCAATGATGGCGGTATCATCGTTACCATCTAGCAGATGGACTACAGGACCATCACCGGTCCCATGATGATAAATACAAGCACTAAGATATGAAGTACCAGAATAATCGGCATGCCCCATACAAAGCTGGCATGTCTGGTCTTATGACGGAAGGTATACATACCTATGAGAGAGCCCAGTGCCCCACCCAGAAGTGCCACCAAAAACAGTGTGGATTCCGGAATGCGCCAGGCTCTTTTTTTTGCCTTCCATTTATCGATGCCCATGAAGGCGAAACCCATTCCATTTATGACTAGGGCATAAATCACTAATATTTGTTTCACAGTTAAAATCACAAGTAAGTACCTTTCTATCTATAGTTCTCAGTTAATGCGATATTTAAGTCTACAGGCTCCGGAATACCATCAATAGTACCTTTCTCGGAATACTGTAAAATATCGTAATCATAGGGATAGTACACCGGTATGTTGTAGCAGGCAAACCACTTGGTGTAGTCCTGAATCTCCTGCAAATCCAAAAGTACCAAAAAGCTTTTCAGATTGCCATAGATGCCCGGCTTATATCCCGCAGCACTGATGCGGTCCAAGAAAACCTTCGCCACCTTGGTGCGTTCTTCTTTGGTCATATCTTTACAGCGATTGGATGCACTGCTTACCTGCTCAATATCGATATATACCGGCAGCCCCAGCTCATATCCCTGTATCATAGAAAGCACGGTATCCGCTTCCTCGATAGCTTCTGCCTCATTGATTGCCTCAGAGAAGAAGTAGACGCCAAAGGGAATTCCATTGGCTACGCAGCCATCTATATTGGCTTTTGCCTGCTCATCCTCCACCAGTTTGCCGGACTCATAGCCGCGCATACCCACACGGATGATGGCATATTCTACGCCGGCATTTTTTACCTTTTCCCAGTCGATGACTCCCTGGAATCTGGATACATCTACGCCAAGTTTTCGCTTCGGCGTACCATCTATGGGATAGGTCATGAATCCATCTTCATCCAGAACCATCTGCTCCTCATCAAAAGGATTCATCTTCCAGTCCTGTCTGATATCATGGAACCAGTAGCGATTGTCATCCACGTAGACCACCTGGTCCGGGTATAAGGCTCTAAAAAGGTTCACCGCACTGGTGCCATCCTCCAGAGAAGTTCTCATTTCCTCTAAAAGAATCTGTCTGCCTCCTGCCTGAGAATCGCTTTCCATTTCTGCAAGAAGTGCATCCACCTCTTCCTGGGTATACTTAGGCGCGTTGCCTCCTTCTACCTCTTCTGCTTCCATGTCCCCTCTGTCAATATAGTCCTCCGCCACCTTATGCTGATGCAAAAACAGAATCAGTGCTAGCATAAGACAACTAAATGCAACTACCACACTGACAAGGGTCACAGCAGCCAGAAGTCTAACCCTTTTTCTCAAAGAGTTTTTCTTTGGCTTCTCTTCTAGTTCTCTCATCTGGTCTATCTATCCTCTAAGAATGTATTAATCTTTGCCACGATTTGCGGAATGGTGGCATTCTCACAATCCACCGTGATGTCTGCATACTTTTCATATAGAGGAGTACGCTCCTTATACAGGTCTAAAAGGGTCTGTCCGTCTTTTAAGGCTACGCCCCTGGCCTTCAAATCTCCCAAGCGTTCTTCTATACTCTCATAGCTTAGTTTTAAATACACCACTGTACCGATTTCTTTCAAGTGCTCCATGGCCTTTGGACCGTAGACAACACTGCCACCTGTGGCGATGATGCTCTTTTCTGCCTGCAAAGAAGCATTCACTTCTTCTTCTATGCGGATAAAACCATCCAAGCCGTGTTCGGTAATCAACTGATGCAAAAGTTTATCATATCTTTCCTGAATCACCAGGTCTGAGTCTACGAACTGGTATCCTCTATTCTTGGCAAGAACAACACCGATGGTGCTTTTCCCTGCTCCCGGCATACCAATCATAACAATGTTTGATTTATTCACAGACTGCGATCACCTCTACTTCGCAAAGTACGTTCTTTGGAAGCTGCTTTACTGCCACGCAGCTACGTGCAGGCTTTCCGGTAAAGTACTGTTCATAGACAGTATTGAAAGGACCAAAGTCTGCCATATCTGCTAAAAAGCAAGTGGTCTTTACTACCTGATCATAGTCGGTACCTGCTGCCTTTAAAATCTCACCGATGTTTTTCATTACCAGGTTTGCCTGGGAAGCGATATCTTCCCCTTCGATTTCTCCGGTAGCCGGATTGATGGGAATCTGTCCGGATGCAAATAAAAATCCTCCGGCGATTTTACCCTGGGAATAAGGTCCGATTGCTGCTGGTGCTTTGTCTGTTGATACTGTTTTCATGTTTTCTCCTCCTTTGGCGATCTTCTATTTTGGCTGTTCTTCGTCAAACTCCACCGTCACATAGAAGCCTCGCGCATTCTCCTCAATTCGTGTGACTTTTCCACTTCTGGATACTAAACGTTCACGGAAAGGAATATTCGGTGACATGGCTAGGGATGGATCTATGGTGTAATAGTAGTTACTGGGAAGTAGTCCTTCCGTAATCGTCACATCCTGTCCTTCCTCTAATAATCCCGGACGTTCCATTTTGAACTCCATGGTACGCATACACATTCCTTCTTTCTTCGCCTCGTCCAAAGCTTTTTGCTTCTAACAAGAAATAACCGCAGTGGAAATCCACTGCGGTTATTTTATCATCTTTTAGGTACCGGTTCAATTAGATTACTGTTTGATGACCGGCTGTACAGGTGCTGGCTTATAAGCATCAAATGCACCCTTCGCAGCGTATACCATCAGATATACATCATCCGTAGCAAAATAATTGGTTTCAAAGGTAAAGGTCTTTGCATCGTCATCTAAGTCAGGCAGGATAGATACTGTGCCATCTGCATTCAGACGAAGCATAGCGTAGTCTCTGTAATTAGAGCGTACGTTTTCAGGTACCTGTACCATGAACTGAATATTACCGGTGGTACTTGGCACCAGCTTGTTCAGTGAGCCTTCAAAGATAAACAGATTCAGAGTAATGGCTGCAATGTTTTTAGCGCCGAACATATCTCTTACGCCATACAGTGCTTTCTGTGCCATAGGGCCGTAGCTGTTGTTATCACATACGTATACAACAGACTGTGCGTCATTGTACCAGCTTACATCTACCTTTGTCTCATGATCAATGGTAGCCACAGGGGATACCGGGAACAAAGATCCGATACTTCCTGCAAAGAAGTTGGTCATAACCGTCGGGCCATGTACATTACCTAAGCTGTCTTTTGCTCTGTTGGTATATGCTTCCGGTGTATTACCGTCGATGGTCCATGCATAGGTGTTCATAGGAACAGCCATAGCCATCACTGCTACCAGCATCAGAGCGATCATTCGTTTCATCCACTGTTTCATCTCAATTCTCCTTTTCATCAATTACAACATTGATTTCAGCTTGTTTCTGCTTCTACGTTGTTGTGCCATCATAATCGCTGCGCCGATTCCGGAGCCGCCCATTACAAGCATCCAAAGGAGTGCTTTTGAAGCATCACTGGTCTTAGGTGCTCTACGAACACCCAGTACCTGTCCCTGATCAGGTGTTAAGATATCACGTTTTGCACCAAGTACTTCAGGTGTATTCGGATTATCTCCGCCTGGGTTATCAGGAGTGGTAGGATTCTTCTCATTGACTACTTTACCTACATAAAGGGTCATACCGTAGCGGTCCTGTTCCTGTGTAATAGTAAAGTGAATCAAGTTCTGGTTCAGCTTATAGCCGGCCGGAGCTGCGCTCTCTCTAAAGAAGTAGTTGCCCTCTTTCAGAGAATCTGCAATGACAATTCCGTTTGCATCGCTGGTATAGAATCCAACGAGGCTTCCATCTTCATGATACAACCCAAATGTTGCACCTGCAAGTGCTTTATTCTGGTCTGCTGCATCTACTTTCACAATATAAGCTTTTGCAAGTTTTGTAGTCTCATAGGTATTGGTGATGACAAAGCCATCTACCGCATTACCTGTTACTACTGCAGTATAGCCTTCTACAGGGTCTTCGGTTACTGCATAAGTAATCGCTGCCTGTACTTCGCCGTCTACTGTTACGTAGTAGTTTGGTACATTTTCAAAAGTGAAGCTCCAGTTGCCTTCTGCATCTGCAGTGACTTCCTGACAGATGTCATTGCCCTGGGCATCTTTTAATACTGCACCATTTGCTACCAGACGAACAATGATGCTTTCCGGTCTCTTAGAGGAATCCCATTCATCATCCCATACCTTTGTACCATTTACATTGACAGTAGTCAGTGTGTTGTTCAGATTCATATCGCCGGATACAAATCCTACAGAAGTATGGTTGCCGTCGCCGGTATAGTATCTCAAATTAGCAGAATCTGCTGTTACATGACCATCATAGGTTACATAATCTTCCGTTACGCTGTAGATGTATTTCACACCATTGTCATCGTAAATCGGCAGATGTTCGAAGGAGTACTCCCAGGTATCATCTTCGCCGCTAATTACTTTGGTAAGTGTCTCACCATTCTTATCCGTATAAGCTTTTGCTTCGGATACATCCTGTCCTTCCAATCTCTGATACAGCGTTACCTGAATCTGGCCAGGTCTTACGCCGTATTTATTGTGGAAGTCGTACCAGGTCTTTGTGCCTGTGTATGTGGTGAACTCGCAGTTCTCAACTACAACCTCTGCATCCATGCCCACTACAAAGAACTTCGCATCATATTTTGCTGCATCGGTATTTGCAGTTCTGGAATCCTGATCATAATAGCGAATGGTGAAATTACCCTGCGTGGTTTCTTTTACCATATAGCTGATTAATTGATCGTTTTCATCATACGCCTGGAGGCCTGTGAAGCTTCCTACTAATTCAGACTGTGTCCAATGATACTTACCGTTTTCATCCCTGTTAGCGCAAGTCAGTGTCACTGTCTGACCGTCTACTGCAACTTCTTTACCATTTTCTAATCGATAAAGCTGGAAGCTTACCATACCGGTTTCTGCCAAATTATCCTGATTCAGGAAGGACTTCCGTACTTTCAAATTACGAAGTACGGTTTTGTTTACAAATCTTGGTAACTCTTCGGATACAAGACCGTCCTCATCCTTTACTTCATAACGAACGTTGGCCTGTAACTGTCCGATTGGCGTTCCATTTTCGTCTACTTTTTCGGTAACTGTAACATAGACGTTATGTTTCTTTTCATCAAAGACTACACTTCGTTTTGTAGAATCCACCACTTCAGCTACTGTGTACTGATAGGTACCTACTTCTTCGTAAGTTATTTCTGGGAACACCACGGTTCCATCTACTGCATTCCCTACAATCACTTTACCGGAAGGCAGCGTATTCTGATTAGCTGCTTCCACTAACTCAAATGCAAACTCATTAGCCTTCAAGTCTCTACCTACCAAGGTTTTCTCTGCTTTCACCTGTGCTTTCACCGGCGCCCCATGGTAAGTGTTGTGGAATGTCGGTACCGTACCTGCATTCACATGCTCGTAGCGAACACTTGCTACAAGTTTTCCTGTTTTCACACCCTGCGCATCAGTATCTGCTACTGTTACCGTGACAGGATATACCGTACCATCATAGGTAATTCCTTTATAATGGTAGAAACCATCTGCCTCTAAAGTAGCCCCCTCCGGAATCAGCTCTCGAATCTCATATTCATAAGTGCCCGGCTGCGTATACGTAATGGTACCAAAGTTCACTTTACCGGTACCATCTGTTTCTACACTGTTGGTTCTGGTATCTTTTGTACCTCTGGCATTTTCACTGGTTCCCTTCAGTTCGAAACCAAATTCACCCTTCACCAGATTTCTGCCGACTAATTCTTTAGCGGCCTCTAATCGAATTTCTGCAGGTTTTGCCTCATAGGTGTTGACAAAAGAAGCATAGTCTTCTGCAATTGCACTGCCATTTACTTTGTAAGTAACTGTCTTCTGAAGTGCACCTTCCTTATTATCTGTTACTTCTACTGTTACCTGCACTGTCTTGGTATCATAGGTAACACCCTTGTATATCTTACGGCCATCTTCTGTCACTTCTGCCTCTGCAGGAATTTCTTCCACGATGGTATATTCGTAAATACCAGGAGTCTCATAGGTGATTTCAGAGAAGTCTTCCTTTGGTGCATGAATAGTCTCTACTACAGTACCCTGCGCATCCACCAAATCAAATGCGAATTCGCCCTGTACCAGGTCACGACCTACAAGCGTCTTCTTCGCATGGAACTGTGCTGAAGTAGGAGTGGCCGTATAAGTGTTGGTAAACTCAATACCGGAAACAGTTGCTCCGGATTTTGTAGTCGTTACAGTTGCTACCAACTGCCCTTCATCATTATCTACCACTTCTACCTTCACATGGAATACAGATTCATCATAGTGGATACCACCCTGATGTTCATTCACCTCTTTAACAGTATAGTTATAGGTACCCTTATCCTGATAGGTCAGTGTAGTGAAAGCAAACTTTCCTTCTACATTGTTTTTCACAGTTTCCTGAATGCCTTCTCCTTCCAGCACAAAGGAGAATGCATCTGCTGTTAAATCACGACCTGTAAGGACCTTACTACCGGTTATATTTGCAGTTGCTTCAGAAGCTGTGTAGTTATTCGTAAATATGCAATCTGTTGCACCGTCATCATACGTAACAGTTGGCACCAATCTTCCGGTTGCAACATCGTCTACAACAACCACCGTTGCGGTGTGCGCTGTGTTGTCATACTGGATATATGGTATGTTGGTATTCTGCTCCGTAATCTGGAAGGTATAAGTATCTGCCTCTGTAAAGGTTAGGTTCTTAAATTCTACCTTTCCCTCTTTGTCATTGGTCTTTACATCTGTTTCAGGCAATACTTTCTTTGCCGCGTCGTTTAAGGCTGTCAAATGGAATAAGAATTCCCCGTCTTTCAAGATGCGGCTACCATTTGTCTTGGTCAAGACTTTTTTTGCCTTTAGAGTAACCTCTGCTGGTGTAGCCTTATAGTTATTGGTAAATACCGGAATATCTTCCGCTCCATCGTAAGTAACTGTGGCTTTAAGTTCTCCCTTCTGATTGTCCCTTACCACAACTTTGACAGCATGAGATTTTTCATCATAGGTAACATTCTTTTTGTTTCCTACTATTTCTTTGATGGTGTAGTTGTATTCACCTTCCTGACTAATAACGATAGGTGCAAAAGTGATGTTGGCTTTTGCCACACCATCTGTCATGGTAGCATTAGGTGCAGATGCGCGGCGTACTTCGTTGCCCTCTGCATCAAGCACCTGGAAGAAGAATTCATCCTTTTCCATGTTTCTTCCGGAAAGTTCTTTTGCAGCATTTAATACCACACTTACCGGTTTGCTCTCATAAGTATTCGTCAGAGTACCCACAGTATCCTTGCCATCATAAGTGACTCCCGCACTGAGTACACCATTTCCATTATCCGTAACAACTACAGTTGCCTGAATCTGTGCCTCAGAGTAAGAAATACCAATATCCGGATTACCCTTTTTTTCTCTGATGATATATCGATAAGTGCCTGCTTTGTCAAAGGTCAATGCGTCAAAGTTTACTGTTGCCCTTGCGCTATTCTCCGTCATGGATGCAGCCGGATTTTTCGCTTGAGCCACCACTTTGCCAGCTTCATCCACTACTTCAAATGTAAAATCATCCTGTTTTAAAGCTCTTCCAATCAGTACCTTGTCTACAGATAAGTTTGCTTTTACAGGTGTTGGTGTATAGGTGTTTGTAAAATTGCAACTTGGCTTGCCACCATCGTAAGTAACTACTGCATGTAATGTCTTATTCTCTTCTTCTGTCACCACAATCGTAGCTGTATGGGTCTGAGAATCGTATTTGACATTCGGAACGTCTCCTGCTTTTTCCTTTATGGCAAAGGTATAAGTACCTGGCTCTACAATATGAATTTTCTGGAATGTAACTGTATTTCCATGGTTTCTTACTTCCTGTGGTGTAGCCAGAACGCTCTGCGCTTCTGTGTTGGATGCAGAAAGCGTAAATGCAAACTCTTCTTCACGAATTTCTCTACCATTCAGTGTTTTACCTGCCTGCAATTCTACATCGATTGGCGTAAACTGCTGTTCCGCATTGGAAACGTATAAGTCACAGAAGTCTTCTGTAAACTGGTTTCGGGTAGTATCCAGTGTGTCACGACTTACAGTAAAAGGAATCAATTCGCCACTACGTACATAGCCCTTTGGAGATTGTATTTCTTCCAAGTAGTATTGCCTATCATACTCCAGAGTCCAACCGTATCTGGCACTATCGCCCATCAGCTCGGCTTTTCCATCGCCGGAAGTCGTAACTGTTACTTCATTTCCGTTAAAATCACAAACCGGTTCTTTGTCTGCATTCAAAAGACGGAATGTAGCACCGTTCAAATGTTTGCTTTGATCACCCTCTGCATATTTTACGATATTAATGCCCGGGTTAGGTGCGCCACCTTTTGCACCAGAGGTATATACTTCGTAGGAATCGCGCTTCTCTACTCGGTATCCTTTTAAGGACGCTGTGTTAGACCAGGACGCTTTTGTACCATTTTCCAAATGATTTACGACACAAGTGTACTCTAATGTCAGCGCTGTGGCATCCGGAATCACAAATTTGTAGCCATCCTCTGTACTATCATAGGTTACATTCACAGAAGGGGTCGTCTGAATGGAATCCGGAAGAATCGTTAAATTCGTGCACTGATCTAAGAGTTCTAGGGTATCGCTTTGTGGATCCAAATCAGCAGCACCTGAATTCACAGTCAAAACGAATCTTACCCTGTTGGTGTTTTTATCGTTTTTCTGTTCCACATGAGCTTCTTTGGTCAATGGTGTATAGGTATAGGTAATATCGCATTCATCACTAAGCCCATCCCAAGTTGCCTTGTTATGTACATTTGCGCCCTTTGCATTAGTAGCACTGTTCTTCAATGTGGTCCATGCAGCATCATCTTTTACAGTAACAAAGTAAACAATCTTGTATGTACGATAATAAGTTCCATCCGGCTTCTTTGGAACTTTTGTAGTAATCGTTACCCCGGTATTTGTCTCTTCCATACTGGTAAGATCCGTACCAGGTAAACCGGGATCGTTCCAATCAGTATAAAAGATTTTCCTTCCCCATGCGTCATGATGCTCTACTCCTTTTGTCGTAAACAATGAAGTATCAAACACATCATTCACTGTAATGGTATCAGTATCCACACCACTAAGGATTAAATCGTAAACGAATATTGGTCTTGTGTTTGTATCTTGAGGATTGTACCAACGGCCTCTCTTTTCGAACCCCTTTTTCTTCGTATAATTGATTTCCGCTTCTTTATCTTTTTTAATATTGTTTGCTGTCAGAATGGCTTTGTTTTCATGTACACACTGCCAATCTTCCGTAGATTTCTCAAGCCATACAGGATCCGGCGTGGTGGTGTAAGACACTGTAATCTTTCTTGCTACATTAGAAGCATTTAATCCATCCGCGCCATTTTTCTTAAATACCAGCTTAAATCCGCTTACCAGGCCATTTTCATTCCTTGTCTCATAGAAATCGTAGCTTTCTTTCCCATTTTGAAGTCCGTCTACAACAAGGGAATCTCGATCCAACACATCATAACGATGCCCGTCTACCCAGGCATGCGGTAATTCATCTTCTAATACGCAACTTGACAGTCCGGCCATTGGCACATCAAAGGTGATGGTCCATTTTCCTTTGTTATCAGACTGTCGACTGCCGGTTTTCTTTAAAGAAGTCTTCTGTCCTTCTCCTGGCTCAAGCGGCATCTCACCCTTTGCCTTATCGCCAAAGGTATCCGTAACAGTGTTAGAAATAGTCCAACGATCAGTTCCAACTAATGTGGAAGTATCACTGGTAGTCTGGTATGTAATGACATATTTATAATTGGCATCCGAATTTGGGATCTTATAGGACCAGTTTTGGTTGCCTGCCGTATCCGTCTGAAGAGACACCTGATCCCAGTTTAATTTTCTCTCTTCCTTAGATCCATCTGGTTTGATAACCAGCACATTAATACCATTACCAGCAAATCTGGTGTTGGACATTCTATTATTGTTATTGTTTTCATATTTCAGCATGTCCGTGATGGTCTGTCCCGCCATACTGATTGCCATTTTCTCATTGGCTGTAACAGTCCAGGTAGCTGTCACGATATTACCACTGACACTATCTCCGGTTTTCTCTTTTCTCAAAGAGCTAAGTTGAACATCCTTTGTGTAGTACCATTCTGCAGATGTCGGAGGATTATTCTCTGTCTCCATGGTTGCCGTGTTCAAGGTGTTATTCTTTTCGAAAGTTACTTTTCCGTTTTTTGCAAGTTTTGCATAGTCGGCTTTAGCAGTGTAAGTAATGACAACCTGCTGTCCACTCTTTAACTCAGGAACACTATAAACAAAACCTTTTCCATTTTGAGTATTCGTCAGAGATGCGCCTTTGTAACTTTGATTTACTTTCGCATCCTTCTGATAAGCAAGTGCGCTATTATTGCTCAGGGTATCCGTAATCTTCACATTCTTTACGGTACCATTGGCAGTTGCGGTAATCGTATAGTGGAAAATCCCTTTTTCTTCTTCTACCCATGCTTCCTTCTTAATAGAAGCTGTACCTTGTTCCTGTACAAAATAGTATTCTTTCTTTACATCTGAATCAAAAACAATTTTAGAAACATTTTCTGATACGGATGCATCTGCCTCCAGTTCAAACCATGCTTGGGAAGAAGCAGTGAACAAGCTATAATTAGGATCATTTTTATTCCAGGTAACAATGATTTTGCTGTCTTTAATCTCATAAACGTTTTCGCTGAGAGTTTTGCCGGCACCAAGCCTTACATCAAAAGTGCCCCTGTCATCTACCGGGTTAATACCTTCCGGAAATGTATAAACTACGGAAGTATTATTAAACCCAAGAACGTTTGGTTTTTCATCAAAACGCAGCTTTAATTTATAGTTTTTGCCTGGTTCTACCACGTAATTTCCATTACTATCCTTTTGCGCTTGAATCGTAACTTCTGTTACCAAACGATTCAAGTCTTCTGTAAAAGTAACAGCCGCCGGTGCTTTTGTCGCAGTTGCTCCAACCACGGAAAAACTATCCATGGAAAAAGTCAAGGTCTCTCCACTACTCTTTTGTTCGGTCAACACTTCCGGATTCAAATCCCCGGCACTGATATTAGTAGCATCTACAGTTTTATCTACGCGATTCATAACAGAATCTTTCAAAGGAAGATGTACAATCTTCACTTCTTCATTCTTCGCGTCGATTTTTTCAAGCTGTTTATTATTGAAGGTAATCTTAATCTGAACAGATCCCTGCTCCGGCTCGAACTCTACCATCTTGCCATTTTCATTTACCAAAAAGGCAACGTCAAATAACACGGTGTTTTCAGCATCGTGTTTCTTAGTAGAATCAGCCTTATCCATAGCTGCCAGGTATGCATTATAAGCAGTTCCGGAGGTAATCGGTGTTACACGGAATTCAGCATCATCTGGAATTACATTTGGATTTGAGAGTGTGGCGGTTACAGTTACGCCATTACCTGAATAGGTATACACAGACTTCGTGCACAGTTCTTCGGTTTCTTCTGTCTCCTCGGTCTCAGTCTCTTCAGTCTCTTCTGTCTCAGTTTCTACTGTCTCTTCTTTTGTCTCTTCAGCGAGAGTTTCTTCTTTGGAGCTTTCAGCAGCTTCAGACTCTACGTCCTGCTGGTCCTTGCCGGTTACTTCGGACTCAGCTGCTACCTCCTCCCCGTTAGAAGCTTCCTCTTTCACCTCGGTTACTTTCTCCTCGGCAGCGGGTGCTTCCTCTTTCACTTCGCTTGCAGGTTCAGAAGCCACTTCCTGTGGCGCCTGCTCCGCAGCCACTTCTTCTTCAGCAGCATATACTCTGCCCATTCCAAATGCTGCTGCAGAAACATCGCTTAAGATGGTTTGCGATAACAGAATCGCAACGGCTGCTCCTGCTAAAATACGTTTAGTCTTCATTTTAAGAATCTTCATAGTGTCCCTTTCTTAAGATTCGTCTTTCTAGTTTAGCTATATAATGTTCCACAAAATGGTTTATTACAGGAAAATTTGTGTCTTACTTATTAAGACGCGAGAAAAGCTGAAAGAATATCACATTTTTTAAATAAAAAATAAAAAAATTCTAAACAAAAAAACGGAAACGCTACATATGGTAGTTTCCGGACTAAATGCGCCCAAATACTGCCTTTTAGCAATTTCCGTTTCTGCGTTTTTATCACTGCATTCCAACTTCAGTCAGAATACCATGAACCAAAAGTCTTTTATTTCCCCCGGCCGGTCCGGAACACGTCGATAAGGTAACAATCGGTGTGTCCTTGTCAAATTCACTGATGTCTACTGTTCTGGCCGATCTGCTTTTTACTTTCTCAACATATAACTCCAACGCTTCTTCGGAAAGAGCTTGAATATAGCTGTCGCTGTCGTCTGTGGTGATATAGTAAGAGAAAATAGTATATTTTTTTACTATTCCATCCTTCAAATAGATATAGAAGAAAGGATTCTCCCCCCAGAGATTCTCTTCCTGATAGAACTTCTTCAACTTACCGAACATGGATCCATTCTTCATGTTATGTCCATATACGAAAGTATTAAAGTCCGTAAAATCCGGTTTATTTTCATAATCTAAGAAAATAGCACCGCTATTATTGGCCTGCTTTTCAAATGTCTGATGCAGGTAGAATTCGTTATCCTCACCTTGTACAATGGGATAACTGATGTCGCAAGCACCTACATAAACCCAGCCTACTGTGTCAGGGTTCTCTGCAGCAAGCGCATCAAAGTCCACCCGGAAAGGAAGTTCCATGGAATCCTCTCCTGTTTCCTCCGTGCTATCTGTAACAGGTACTTCCGTTTGTAAGTACTGCTGCTCCAGATTCGCATACTCGCTGTCCGCTTGGTGATAGTCCAGATAGATTAGCACCAGCCTGGATGCCGCAAATAGAAAAACGACTATAAAAAATACTAATAGTAGGTTACTTACTGAAAAGATTGATTTCTTTTTCATACACGCCTACGCTGTTCTGAAGTTATTTTCTACCACAGCATTTCTTGTATTTCTTGCCGCTTCCGCAAGGGCATGGATCGTTAGGATATACCTTTGCTTCTTTGACAATAGTGGTAGAACTCTTCTGCTCTTTGTAAAGTTCTTTACGTTTTTCTTCATCGAAGATAGCTTCCCATTCAGGCAGTCCATAAAGCCAATCAGCTTCAGCGGCTACCATGTTCTTATAAAGAAGCTCTTTATCAAAGCCAAGATTTACCTTGGTATCTTCTTCCATCTCTTCAATTGGATTTGGTTTCTTTAAGCTATCATTGATACCATCCAAGAAACCTGTCATTGTTTCAATACTAACATTGAATTTTTCAGCAAGTTCTTTTACAGTGCCTTCTACTACTTCATCAGGATTCTTCAGAAGTTCTGCGTAGATGTCCTTCTCCTGCATAAAGTATGCCTGCCATAATCTCTGGAGCTCTCCCTTGTTAGTCTGCTCGTTGTATGCTTTATCTCTCCATTGCTGTAATAATGCCATGTTTCAAACCTCTTTTTCTCACTTAATCGGGCAAATGCCACGCATAGATAGGACTATGCCATATAAGTATATTAAATATTTCTTAAAAATGCAACAACTTAAAAAAGCCCTCGCCTTTCTGGCTCGGGCCGCGCCACACATCAAAGATGTGTGGCAATAAAAGAGAGCAACCATGAAGGCTGCCCTCTGGGGGGGTATTTTAATATCCGAATTCCTGTGCAAAGTATAACTTGCCATCATCACCGCGGAAGATTGCGATTCCGAGAGTACGGAAGCTACCGTCCATGATGTTCTCTCTATGTGTAGGAGAGTTCATCCATCCGGTTACAACTGCGGACGCTGATCCAAAGTTCTTTGCTAAGTTCTCACCATACATGATGGAACTGTTTACAGTGTACCAATCGCTACCATTTGGTCTTGTGTGAGAAAACAGTGTAACAATTTCCTGTGCTCTAACATAAGCGGTCTCGGAAAGAGCATCGCTCCATGTCAGTGCAGGAAGTCCTGCTGCCACACGCTGTGCGTTTGTCTGATCGAAAGCATCTCGTGCCATCTGAATCAGAGTTGCGTCTTCCTCTGCAAAGCTTCCGGCAAGTGCTGCTGCTTCATCATCGATGAAGATACGAGTTTCATTTGGATCATAAACTCTGGCTGCTGCATCCTCGCCAATTTCACCTGCAGACTTTCCGCATGCTACGCTGCTAAGAACAAAAACAGTAGCAAGGGCAATGGAAAGTAATTTTTTTAGTCTGGTTTTCATTGCTATTCCTCCTAATAAGAATAGAAAAAAAAATCTTGTCGGGGCCATCCTGACAAGACATTTGCTTATACTATGTAAGAAAGCAACTGGCTGTCTGTCACGCTGTGATTGGGACCCTATAGTTTTGCGCCACTACCTTTCGGTAGATTTGCCACATATCTGTAGTTACAAATATAGTACTTCAACCGGTATTATTTTGCAAGACCCTTTTTTCATATTTCTCTTCTTACTTATAATGACGTTAGGAAATATCAAAAAGGGCCAATCAAATATAAAAGCTTTATAAAACTTTTTTCTTCAAGATTACTGATTCAAAAGTGCCTCTAATTCCTCTACCGCCTGCTCATGATGTAAGACATGAATGGTGTGAATCCCCAGTTCCTGAGCGGGTTTCAGATTTTTCTCTGTGTCATCTAAGAAAATGCACTCCTCTGCTACCAGGTCATATCTGTCTAACAGAAGTTGATAGATAGCCTTATCCGGCTTAATCAATTTCACTAAGTAGGAGAAAACACCGCCGTCTGTATATTTCGTAAATTCCAGCGCGTCAGCGCAGTCCTTTCTGGCCTGATCGGAGAAGTTAGATAAATAATAGACATTAAGACCTTTCGCTTTTAACTCCTGCACCCAAGGAATGGCAAAAGGCTCCGGAGTCACCATGCCTCTCATATCTGTCATGATTTCTCTGATTTCAGATGCCACAGACGGTTCGATAGCGCTCATTTTCTGAATGATTTCTTCCAAAGTCAGAACGCCTCTATCGATTTCATTCCAGACAGGATTGCCTACTGTAGCTCGTTTTACCTTTTCAAATGTTTCGCCGGTAATTCCATGATTCTTGAAATGCTGTTCCCAGGCAAACACTGTCATGACATTGCCGATATCAAAAATTACATTTTTAATAGCCAATTTTTCTTCCTCTTCTTTTCGTTTCAAGTTCCTTTTATTCTACAGATTCTCCAAGCAGTTCTAAAAGTTTAGATGCTGCAGGGGTAAGGCTTGCCCCCTTGTCCTGAATCAGGCAGAACTCCCTGCTGGGAATCAGTTTGTTAAAGCGTAGTTCAAATAATTTACCGCTTTCAATCGCTTCTTCCGCAAAGTCTCGCATAACCATGCCTACGCCAAGATTACGAAGTGCAAAGGCTACAATCATATCACTGGTAGCCAGTTCAAACTCCGGTTCCAAGACCACCTTTTGCTCTGCCAGGAACCTGTCCATATAGCTTCTGGAGCTGGTACCATGTTCCAAAGAAATAATAGGAAGTTCTTGGAGCACGCTGAAGTCCAACGTCTTATTTTTATAGGGCAAAAAACGTCTGCCGCACACGAAGGTATCTTGGATTTTACGTACCTTGTGGGCCAGAATGCGGTCATTTTCCATAAAAGGAGTAGATACGACACCGAAATCCAGGCTTCCTGTCAGGAGGCGTTCAATGGTTTCCGGTGTAGGGCCATTGGTAACCGTCACCTTGATATCTGGATATTTTTCATGGAATCTTTCCAGATAGGGAAGCAGATAAAACTGCAAGGTCATGTCGCTGGCACCGATTCGTACCTCACCCACCTCCAGATTCTGCATCTTTGAAAGTTCCTTTTCCCCCTGTTCGAAAGCTTCGTAGCCCTTCTGCACATAGCGATATAGAAGTTCTCCTTCTCCTGTGAGTCTCACACCGCTTTTACTTCTGGTAAAAAGCTTGCACCCCAGCTGCTTTTCCATCTGTCCAATGGTCTGACTCACTGCAGGCTGGGAAATAGAAAGCAATTTAGCCGCATCAGTGATGCGGCCAACTTTTGCTACCATATAAAATACTCTGTAATATTCCAGATGGATCATACGATACTTTTACCTGTTATTTTAATTTGGATTTACGTGCAATGATATCTTCTCTAGCCGGCCCGTTACTTACCATGGTAATCGGGTATCCGATCTGCTCTTCGATGAAATCGATGTAAGCTTTGCAGTTCTCCGGTAACTCTTCATAGTTGCGGATACCGCGGATATCACATTTCCAGCCCGGCAGTACCTTATATACAGGTTTTGCCTTTTCCAGCAAATGTGTTACAGGGAATTCTGTAGTCACTTCTCCGTCGATGTCATAGCCTACACATACCGGAATCTCATCCAAATAGCCAAGTACATCCAGTACGGTAAATGCCACATCTGTGGTACCCTGCATACGACAGCCGTATTTACTTGCCACGCAGTCATACCAGCCTACACGACGAGGTCTACCTGTGGTAGCACCGTATTCACCGCCATCACCGCCGCGATTACGAAGCTCTTCTGCTTCATCGCCAAAGATTTCAGAAGTAAAGGCACCTGCGCCAACTGCAGAAGAATATGCTTTTGATACTGTTACAATCTGTTTGATTTCATAAGGAGGGATACCTGCTCCAATTGCACCATAAGCAGCAAGTGGAGAAGAAGAGGTAACCATAGGATAGATGCCGTGATCCGGATCTTTCATGGTTCCAAGCTGACCCTCTAAAAGAATGGTCTTGCCTTCCTTGATAGCTTTATCCAAGTACAGACCCACATTACCAATGTAAGGTTTTACCTGCTCTCTCCAATCCTTGATAGTGGAAAGAAGCTCTTCTTCATTGATAGGATCTGTGTGATATAAGTTCACCAAAAGAGCATTTTTGATTTCTGCTACTCTATGAATCTTTTCTTTCAGCACTTCATCATCCTGGTAGAATTCATTGATCTGCCAGCCGATTTTGCTGAATTTGTCAGAATAGAAAGGTGCAATACCGGACTTGGTAGAGCCGAAGGACTTACCTGCCAGTCTTGCTTCTTCCAATGTATCAAATAAAACATGATAAGGCATCATCACCTGCACACGATCAGAAATCATAATCTGTGGCATAGGTACGCCCTTTTCTGTAATCTCATGAAGTTCCTTCATGAATTTCGGAATATCAAAAGCAACGCCATTGCCGATGATATTCATGATGTTCTGATGGAACACGCCGGATGGCATCGTATGCAATGCAAATTTACCATAATGATTCTTGATGGTATGGCCTGCATTTGCACCACCCTGAAAACGAATGACGATATCAGCCTGTTCTGCAAGGGTATCTGTGATTTTACCTTTACCCTCGTCGCCCCAGTTTGCACCTACTACTGCTTTTACCATGTTACTCTCCTTTTACCGGTCACCCTATATTTGCAAAGCAAATGACCGATGGCGCATCCCCTTTACTTTACTTTTCTTTACTAAAGCGCCTACAAGAAGATTATAGGATATCTTTAATCATAAGTATAATATATATTACTTATATTTTCCATAATTTTCTCTAATGGATAGATGGATGAAAAAACGTGCATGTCCTACTACATGCACGTTCCGGATTTACACGTTAATTTCAGCCTTGATTCCTAATACGTCCTTGTTTGCATCTAAGATAGGCTGAATCACATCTCGCAGATATACTTCTACCTGACGAGGGCTACGGCCTACATAACGGCTTGGCTCCATGGCTACCTGCAGTTCTTCAAGCCCCATAGGGAATTCGTCATCTGCCGCAATCAGCTCAAGAAGATTGTTTTCCTTGCCTTCTACTTTTACATTCTTTCCTGCCTCCATGGAAAGGGTACGAATCTTCTCATGGAGTTCCTGTCTGTTACCGCCCAGTTTTACAGCGTCCATCATGATATTCTCAGTAGCCATAAATGGCAGTTCAGACATAAGACGTTTGTTGATGACTTTTTCATAAACCACCAAACCATCTACTACATTCAGGCACAGATCCAGCACGCCGTCTGTTGCTAAAAAGCCTTCTGCGATGGAAAGTCTCTTATTGGCAGAATCGTCCAAAGTTCTTTCAAACCACTGGGTTGCACTGGTGATAGCCGGGTTTAATGCATCAATCATCACGTAACGGGAAAGAGAAGCAATACGCTCAGAACGCATAGGATTTCTCTTATAAGCCATAGCAGAGGAACCAATCTGGCTCTTTTCAAATGGCTCTTCCACCTCTTTTAAGTGCTGCAAAAGTCTGATGTCATTGGACATTTTATGAGCAGAAGCTGCGATACCTGCAAGGATGTTGCAAACTCTGGTATCTACTTTTCTGGAGTAAGTCTGTCCGGATACCGGATAGCATTCTTTAAAGCCCATCTTCTGAGCAATCATCGGATCGATTTTATCAATGGTGTCATTATCTCCGTTAAAGAGTTCAAGGAAGCTGGCCTGTGTACCCGTTGTACCCTTGGAGCCAAGAAGTTTCAGGGTAGAAAGTACATAATCCAAGTCTTCTAAGTCCATCACAAACTCATTCAGCCATAAAGTTGCTCTTTTTCCCACAGTAGTAGGCTGAGCAGGTTGGAAATGAGTAAAAGCCAAAGTAGGCTGATTCTTATATTTGTCAGCAAAAGCTGCCAGTTCTGCGATGACGTTCACCAGTTTACGGCGAACAAGCTGCAAGGCATCACGCATAATAATGATATCTGTGTTATCTCCTACATAGCAGCTGGTAGCACCCAGGTGAATAATACCTGCAGCCTTCGGACACTGCTGACCATACGCATACACATGAGACATTACATCATGACGAACCTGTGCTTCACGCTCTTTGGCTACATCATAATTGATGTCCTCGATGTGTGCTTTCATCTCATCAATCATGTCCTGTGTTATGACAGGCTTTCCATCCTGAGAAAGTCCCAGTTCCATTTCTGTCTCTGCAAGAGCAATCCAAAGTCTTCTCCAGGTAGAAAACTTCTTATCCTGAGAAAAGATATACTGCATTTCCTTGCTTGCGTACCTCTGTGAAAGTGGACTTGTGTAACGATCTGTTGCCATTTGGTTCTCCTTTTTCTATCTCTTTTTTTCTATCATGTATTATGCTTCAAAATCTCCACGGATATCTTCCGTAGGAGGATCTAACGGATACTTACCTGTAAAACATCCCTTACAGATTCCCAGGTGATTTACCATTTCTTCCAAACGCTCAATGCGCAGGTAAGCAAGGGTATCTGCCCCGATGATTTCTCTGATTTCCTCCAAGCTATGCTTATAGGCGATAAGTTGCTCTCTGGCAGGCACATCTGTGCCAAAGTAGCAAGGCCACAAAAATGGAGGAGAAGATACTCTCATATGCACTTCTTTCGCTCCTGCCTCGCGAAGCATGCGCACGATTCTATCAGAAGTGGTGCCTCGTACAATAGAGTCATCAATCATGATGATACGTTTGCCTTCTACTGCTTCTCTGATAGCTCCAAGTTTCACCTGTACAGAGCTTTCTCTGTTTTTTTGTTTCGGTTTAATGAAGGTACGGCCGATATAGGAATTCTTCACAAAAGCCTGCCCGTAAGGAATGCCGGATGCCATAGCATAGCCAAGGGCTGCGCAGTTACCGGACTCCGGTACACCTACTACCATATCGGCTTCTACCGGGCTATCTTCTGCCAAATACTTACCCGCCAAAATACGTGCATTATATACGCTGACAGAATCGATTCTGGTATCTGGTCTGGCGAAGTAAATATACTCGAAAATACATCTTGCGTGCTGTTCTTTTGGAATACACATAGTGGTGTTGCTTTCGATGCCCTTTTCCGGACTAATGGTGACGATTTCGCCCGGCAATACATCACGAACAAATTCCGCGCCGATGGTATCTAAGGCACAAGTCTCAGACGCAAGCACGTAAGTATTCTCTCTTTTTCCGATACATAGGGGTCTAAAGCCAAATGGATCTCTGGCTCCGATAAGTTTTCTAGGTGACATGATGACTAAGGAATAAGCACCCTTAATCTTCTTCATAGCTTTGGCAACAGCCTCTTCGACAGTTGCACTTTCAAGACGCTCTCTGGCGATATGATATGCGATAACTTCAGAATCGATGGTGGTTTGGAAAATAGCTCCGGTATACTCCAGTTCATGGCGAAGCTCCGGTGCATTGATTAGATTGCCGTTATGTGCCAGGGCCAAAGTACCCTTCACATAATTCAGTACAAGTGGCTGCGCGTTTTCTCTCGTGGAGGATCCGGCGGTAGAATATCGCACATGACCCACGCCGATATTTCCGCTCAAATGCTCGATGTCTTCATGACTAAAGACCTCATTTACAAGGCCCATATTCTTGATAGACTTCACGCTTCTCTTAGGACCATTGGTATCACTTACGGCAATACCGCAGCTTTCCTGTCCTCTGTGCTGAAGAGAAAGCAAGCCATAATAAATAGAGGAAGCAACGTCTTTGCCCGAAAAATCGTACATGCCAAAGACACCGCATTCCTCTCTTAATGTATCACTGTATTCTTCTTGTAGGTAAATTCCTGCAGGCACGGTAAATCCTCCCTGTTCTTCCTCTACTATAAAGTCTCCCCTCGGAAACTCAACAATAGAAATTGTACATTAGGTGTACCATGAATGCAAGGAACAATCTACCGAAATTTTGTTAAATATCTTCCAAATCTTCTCTCTTTTGAACCATCTGTAAAATCTCTCCGTTATATTCCGGATAGGTGGCCGCCAGGTCTTTGACTTCTTCCAACGCCTGTTTTGCTACCTTTTGATTATAATCCAGCTGGGTTCTCAAGGATTGTCTGCGGACCAAAAGCTTATGCCGAACTTCCACCATCTCTCGGTTATCTAAAATAGCCTTTGTACGATGGAGCCACACCTCCGGATCCTTTACTCTGGTGCCGTTTAACACATCCAGCAGTTCTCCCTGATAATAGGCCACGTCTTTAGTGGCATCTTCGTATCTCTCCCTATCTTTTTTCTCGTCTGCATATCTGGACCATAGGTCACGAAGTTCCTCCAAATCATCCACCTGAAACTTCATATAGAGATAATCCAGAAGCTGGGTATTGTTTACATAACGAATTTTTACTGTATTTTGTAAGCCAATCAATCTGCTTTCGTCGATTTCTCTCTGCTCGATTTCCCGCACGGCATCCCCGTACTTCACAAAGCAAAGCACCATGGCTACCGCGGCAAATCCAATGGTAAGAATGATTGGAATACGCACTTCCAACTCCAATAAAATCTGCAAAGCCAAAAGTACAGCCAAAAGTACCAGCATAAAGACGAAACTGATCACTGTCATACCACGATAATTACCAAGGCTTTTCACCAGTTCTTTTTTCTGGTAAGCATTGGCATGGCGTTCATTATCCAAGCGTCTTAAGTCACTTCGAATCAGCTTCTGATAGTGCTCAGCCTCCTCTAATTTCTGTAGGCCGTCTTCCACTTCCTGTTCCATCTGCTCCATATGCGCAAACTGCTCATCGCTCATGCGATTTTCTTTTTTCAGATACTGCTCCCTGATTTGAGTAGTTTCATTGATATGGGTAGCAGCTGCCTTCAACTTCTTTTGTAAATCTTCAGGAAGTGCTTCCACTTCTTCCATATCAGTCAGGTAGGAAGTTACTGCTGAATATTCTTTTTTCAGAGTATCGATTTCTTTGGAAGCATCTGCAATCTGGTCCAGACAGTTTTGTACATACCTGGTTCTTTCAAACTCATTATGCACTCTGAGTTTTGACCTGTCGTAAGTAATCGGTGCATCGTCTAAGAACGCAGACTCATCCAAGTCACTGTCATACTCGTCTTCTGTGAAATGATGAAATAGTTTACTAAAAAATCCCATAGACTCTACCTTGTAATGACATTGACACTCTGTCTGTAAGCCTCTTTCATTTCCATCAGTCTCACTGTAACAGTGTCATAATAGCTCTTATCATTCATCTGTTCTCTTTGCTGGCGCAAAGTCTGTGTATCCAAATATTCTCTGGAATGGCTATAGTCCTGCTCCGCCTGACCAAATTCTTTTTCCAACTGAATAGACATATCATGCCACTGCGGGTTTGCAGATACGAATTCGATGTAGGCCTCCTCCGGCATCATCAATCTTTTACATGCCAGGAACATACGAATCGATTCCGTATTCCCGGGATTGAGCATAAAGGATCTATGGAAATTAGAAGCTGCCACTTCCAGATTAAAAATCTTACAACAAGCCACACCCAAGTGCTGGTGAACCTCTGATAAGAGTCTCACGTTATCCTCCGGAATGTGTGCCAAAAGTTCCGCATATTCATTCAGGGCCTGCGCATATTTGCCATGGCGGTAGAGATAGTCCGCATGAATCTTTTGCTTCACGAGTGGCTCTTCATCCACGCTTTCCCGCAGAAGCTGTTCCATCTCCCTGCGTTCCTTCACAGAGCCATACCCGGCATAGTCTAGGATAATTCCTGCCAGGGCGCTTGGAGACCCGTTCTTACGCAGTAGTTTTTCCAGCTCGCTTGCCAGTTCCGGCAACTCCAGCTGGGTATCGATAAAGCGCACCATCTCCATATCGCAGAGCTTGTCACTCATAAGAAAGGCATTTTCCTTCAGCACATAGCAAAGCTCTTCGATACAGTACACCGGCACTTCAGCATCCGGTACGATATATGGAATTTCTGCGTAGCGGCCCAGCGCCAGATTCGGATAATTCATAGGTTAATCACGCTTTTCCATTTCTGATGTTTGGTTGGGAAAATCTCACCAAGTCCCAGGTCTTCGATTTCCACCACCATTTGACTTACATTCTCTAAGTGTAATTTCACTCTGAGTCTTGTGGCCCCCTCCGGTCGCACCTCTAGTTCATCCAGCGCAATGCGTTCCTCGTGGACCTGACTCTTTTCAGGGCTAAGTCCTGTCGCCACCGGTGATAAAGGTGTGATCCACAAAGATACATAATGATCTTTGCCCAGATAGATTTCACACTCTGCCTTGGCGTCATACCAGTTCTTACCGGCATCCAGCAGTGCCAGATAGGACTCCTCTCCCATTTTATTGACTTTCATACCTACATTGGCTTTTAGCTTCGTCTCACCAAGAAAGATATACTCCTTGGTGGCCTGTTCCGGATAAAGCCTTTCCATGGCGCTGTAGGCTGCGCCCTTGCTATATAAGTTATTGCCACGAAAGACTCGTCTACCACCATCACACAGGACTCGCAGGGAATTGTGCATCCAGTTGCCATCGAAGTCCTCTCCCACTAAAAAGCAACTTCCGATGTGGCCATTGCTCACCCCTTCACTTACTTCTGCCTCAAACCTTTGGTCCAGCATATCCTTTGTGGTAGGAGATAATTCGCCTGCTTCACGTGCAGGGAAATTCTGAATTTCCTTTCGATGAATCATACAAGCCACCGGGGTGGTTTTGCGGTTAAATACCAGATTCATCCGCTGCAAGCTGCCGCCTTTGTAATCATAGAGTAGCACATCTTCCATCCAAAGCTCTTTTGCCTGATGTACCATGTATTCATAAAAGCTGTCCTCATGGTTTTGGATGAAAACCTGACTGTCCTGCAGTCCCAATGCCTGTACTACCTGTTCCAGAATCGGTACAAAGCTATCTTCAATCTTATCTACGGTAATGGCCAGTGCTTCCACATTTCTGGCTGTGGTCATCTGGAAAAAGACGCTAAAGCTTCGTTTTACAAAGATCGTCAAAAGTGCACTGGCTGAATACATTCTGCCTTCCACTTCAATCATTTCTCCGGCTTTTGCCCGGGAAAGCAAATGATCTACCAAAGTGCCCTCTCCGGCTTCCGCGCGCTTTATGGCTTCTTTTCCGTAATACCACTGGTTACTGCCAATCTTTTTGCATAACACCGTGGGGATATTATAAAGTTCTGTTCCGGGTACCATAGGAAGCGTAGTAGCTTCATATTCCCCCGGGGAGATATAGCTAATCTGAGAGTATTCCTCTCCCAAGTCGTATCCCACGAGATATTTTTTGTTCATAGTTTCTACCTAGCCTGCCCCGTAGGGCTTTCATTATGTAAAGTCGAAAAGATGCTCCACCATGTAGTCTAATTTCGTGTACTCTTCCAAAAGCTGATGTACGGTATCGTAGTCCTGCAATGCTTCTGCAATCATCATGTCATTCAACATACCAAATCTGGTCTTACTGCTTTCGCTACGCATCTCGCTTCTGGAGATATTGCCACTTTCTGTCAGTTCTGATTTGCCGTCCTTTTCCTCCGTGACATAATACATCAGTTTTTCGCCGAAGAATAACACAAAGCTAGCCACGCACACGCCACCGAATACATCTACCATTTCCTTCGTCTGGTACTCTTCGCCGTTCACTGCATGATTCTCAATCAGATAATGAATCACAGCTTTGGTACCCGGTGAAGTCTTGTACTCAATAATCGTCTTATCCTGATAGTCCGACATAAATGGGAACATGTTCAGGTAGGTGTGGAAGCAAGGCAGCACGCTGCCGCTTTCTCGTAATTCTCTGAGAAAATCCCACAGCAGTTTTTTCACCGGTTCTGTAATCTCCGAGGCATGCTCCGCATAATACTTTGCAAAGGCCAGCTTACAAACCCGTTGTACATCCTGACCGGCCTCAATAAGGCGTTGCAAATCCTCAAATACCACTTTCTCGGTGAGTTTATCCTTGACGAAGTAGTCATAACAACACTGCGCTAAAAATGCTTCCTCAATTGCCGGATTACGGTCTCCTCGTAAGTAAGAGGTGAAGATGGCCATCTTCTCACCCACAAAGTATCCGGTATATAGCATCTGCATCAGAATACGCTCATCCATAGAGCTCAAATCCAGATGATAATCCACACCGCGTTTCCATACATCGCGCATTTTCTTGGTGGTGCATTCATAATAATCCAATAAGTACTGCAAAGAGACTTCTTCAAACTGGTTCTCTTCAAAAGCAGCTTCCGCAATGCGCAGTACATCCTGGTCCAAACCGCGAACCGGCATTTCTTCTATAAGGCCTACGGATAGTTTGGCAAGGGTCAGCGGTTCGATATGCCAAGTACCGATCTGCTGATACAAACGCTTTGCGCTTTGGAACTCCCCGGATTGTACCAGGTATTTCACAAAGTCCGCTTTTTGCTGCACACCTACATTTTCCAAATCCAGCCCGGAAAGGAGTTTGGCTGCATCTGCTTCCATGCCATGCTGTCCATAATAATCCAGGAGCTGCATGACGATTTCACGCTTGGTCTCTGTATCGATTTCCTCTGCTGCCAGCAAGGTGCGGAATCGCTCCAGATTATCCTTTTGGATATTGACTACCGCATGTCCCTTGAAGCACTCTGCCAGTTGCAGGTGCACATTTTCTTTATCCAAATCGGACATACGCTTTAGAAGCTCCGGTGCCGCATAAAGCTGATATGCTTCCTCTTCCTTGGCAAAAGCGATACGATTGCCTTCTTCCTCTTCCCAGAAAAGGCATACATCCGGATGATAAATTTCTATCAGAGCTTTGCCTTCGTAAATGCCGTAAACCTGCTCTTTTTCCAAATGTTTATGGATGACTACCACATTCTTATGTCTCGGATTATCCGTGTGTACTTCCCAAGTGAACAACAGTCTGCTAAGGGCTGCCTCACACTCGGCGTCTAACATATTGTCGTCCCATAACGCAGAGAAAAGATAGGCAAGGGTCCAACCGGTTTTGCCTTTCTTAATCATGTCTACAAGGAATCTCTGCATCGTAGGCAGGAGCTGTTCAAAAAGCTCTTGATACTTCTCCGCCTCTGCCACCAGATTGGCATAGAGGTATGCTGTATATTTCGGCTCCAACGTATTGTGATAGCTGAAGTACATATAAACCATATAAGGCAGTTCTCGCAAGCTACTTAAATCCTGGGAGTAAATATAATACTCGTAGAGTTTGGGCACCCTAAGCTCTGCCTGGATTGCGCATTCATACCAGGCTGCTGCCTCTGCATCTTTGCGTTTCTCACGAATCAGTAAAGTGCAGATGGAGGATAAGGTAGTTTCATCCGGCTGAATCTCATAGGCTTTCTGCAGTACCTGCAAAAGTCTTGCGGAAGGCACTTCTCTTCTACTGGTGAGATAGTGCAGTTGTGCCACGATTTCGCTGGTCAAAAGTCCCCTTCTGGATGCAAACTGTAAAATCTGCATTTCGAAATCACCCAGCTCCATCAATAGAGATGCATCACTTCGTACCATAAGCCAGGCTTCGACTAAAATAATCGGGCTTCTGCAGGAGTGATCAAACTGTTCTTTCAAAAACAGCCATCTGGCAGATGCGGAACGGTTCAGTTCCTCTTCCATAAACAGCAGAATCCACGCCAACCGCCAATTCTGCGGGTAGCGATTATAGGTGGCCCGGATTTCTTCTGTCACATTCCGGACATAATTGGATTCTTCACTGCGAATCAGCGTGGTCAAATACATATAGTAATACCACAATGCCGGATCCGAATCCTTGGACTGCATCAATTTAGATCTGGCATGATCGATATTCCATACAGCCTCATTATTACGTTCTTCTGTCAAAAGGAGCTGAGAAGCCATAAGCTGCGGAATCGGATAATCCGGTCGCAGCCTTCCCATGCTTTCCAAAATCTCTATGCCGGCTTTTTTGAATTCGTCCTTTTTGATTTGTTTTGCACGAAATGCTACATATGCCTTAGTAAGCTCTGCTGTGAGGCAGTGCCACTGATAACTGTTTTCAGAATGATTGGCTGTTACCACAGACAGGGAGGCTACGATTTCTACTTCTGTGCTGACAAAGGCATTATATAATCTGATTTTGGCATGATTTTTGCCGTAGTGTAATTTGGATAAATCGATATAGTAGTAGAGATTACAACGATTTCCAAGGAAGTCCTCCTCGGTCAGTACGGTTTTCTCTAATTTGATAAAGGAGCCATCTGTCTCCACCTGAACTCTGGTGTAGCCCCAACCATTACGGGTCACTAAAAGTTCATAGCGATCATCTGGATTGCGTGGCTCGATTTCTAACACATCCTCATCGATGATATAGGTATTGGCATCCTTTTTATGAATTGCTATCAAAAACTCCTCTACATTGGCTTCCTGCATGTCATACTTTGACAAGCCCCTGTAGAGTTCCACATACTCTTGTTCGTTTTTCTCAAGGAAAGGTAAGAAAGGTTTACTGTAGAAAAGCTCCACAGCTTCTTTCCAGTTACTTTTGGCTAAGTTTGCAAAGTGAAACAGATTCTTCACCGTACCGATGCTGGACTCAATGGTAGCAAAGCTCACCATAACCACGAAAGGAATGGCGTATTCGCCGCAGTTGCTGACGATATAGAAGTAACCCTTTACCACATCGCCTTCCACCAGACCATCCCCATGGAAAATGAATCCGATTTCATTTCCATTGCCGGAAAAGGTCTCGGTAACGCACTCCATCTTCGCATTAGAAGAGCGCACTTCTCCCTGGATGAGCTTTCCTTCCGGTCCTTTTACAACAAAGCTTCCTTCGTAGGACTCGCCGGGGTACAGGCTGATTTCCACCTTGGACTTGGAGAATTCCAGCTTGCCTGTCTCATATTCAAATTTGCCTTCGAGAATCCTCTCAACAATCCCCTTCACGCGTCAGTCTCACTTTCTTTGTACGCAAATTCTAGCGGTTTTTACCCAGTATAAAACACTAGACCATACAGTATTTAGTATAACATTTGAAGAACCCCCGTGCAATGAAACACGGGGGCTCTGGTAGGATTTTTGCCTATTTATTTTGTCAGCATCATCATGATGTCATTGGATCTGGAGATGAACTTGGTCATGTCCTCCGGAGACAAAGGTGCGTTCTGTAATTTAGCCAGGTCATACAGCTGTTCACAGAACATCTTTGCGTTTTCATCTGCATCGTGTTCCATAACGAACTGTACCAGTGGATGGTTGGCATTGAGAATCAAGGTCTCATCACCACCCATAGCACCCATATCCAGGCCACTGGATGCATACATTTTCATCATATCCTGCATTCTGCGGCTTTCCTCACTTACGGTCAGCATGGAAGCAATTTTTTTGTTTTTCAGCTTCTCCACTTTGATGGTGAGTTTTTCTTTCTTGATGGCTTTCTTCATCAAGTCAGTAATCTTGGAAGCAGCAGCCTCTAATTCTTCTGTGGCTTTCTTAGAGGTCTTATTCTTCAGTGTAGATTCGATATCAGCATCGATTCTCTTGAAGTGAACACCTTCATTCTGCATTTCCAATCTCTGAATGAATGGCTGGTCGATGGAGTCCGGTAACAAGACTGCATCCATCTTAGCCTGTTTGAACATGTTAATGTACTGGCTCTGCTGTACTTCATCAGTGACATAGTAGATGGTGACTTCTTTCTTCTTTTCACCTTCTGCTTTGTCGTCCTTCTTCTCGTCCTTCTTCTCGTCTACCACTTCGGCTTCTACTTTTTCACCGTTTTCATCGGTAGCATGCTCCACAGGATTACCCTCTTCATCCACTTCTTCCTCCGGATTCAGCTCTAAGCATTCCGGAAGAGTCAGATAGGTCTTATCCAGGTTCTTAAAGAGAATGTAGTTGTTCATCTTTTCAGCGAACTTCTCATCCTTTAAGCAACCATATTTGATGAATGGGCTGATATCATCCCAGTATTTCTCGTATTCTTCCTTCTCTGTCTTACACATACCGGAAAGCTTGTCTGCCACTTTTTTGGTAATGTAATCAGAGATTTTCTTTACAAAGCCATCGTTCTGCAGTGCACTTCTGGATACGTTCAGCGGCAGGTCAGGGCAATCGATGACACCCTTTAACAGCATCAGGAATTCCGGAATAACCTCTTTGATATTATCTGCGATAAATACCTGATTATTGTATAGTTTAATCTTACCTTCGATGGATTCATATTCCATGTTAATCTTCGGGAAGTATAAAATACCCTTTAAGTTAAATGGATAATCCATATTCAAATGAATCCAGAACAAAGGCTCTTTATAGTCCAAGAATACCTTACGATAAAACTCTAAGTATTCTTCCTTGGTACACTCACTTGGATTCTTGGTCCATAGTGGAGTAGGATCGTTCAAAAGCTGAGGTTCTTTCTTCTCAGGCTCTTTGCCCTCTTCTACTACTTCTTCTTTATCTACGCTGAGGTAAATCTCAGTAGGCATGAAAGAGCAATATTTCTGGATGACGGATCTGGCCTCGTACTCATTGCAATACTTCAGGCAGTCCTCATTTAAATACAAGGTAATCGTGGTACCTACTTCAGCCCTCTCCCCCTTTTCCATGGAGTACTCTGTACCACCATCGCACTCCCAATGTACAGGTTCTGCGCCTTCTTTGTAGGAAAGAGTATCGATATGTACTTCATCTGCTACCATGAAAGCGGAATAGAAACCTAAACCAAAGTGACCGATAATCTGCTCATCGCCACCTTTGTCTTTATATTTTTCCAGGAAATCTGCAGCGCCTGAAAATGCAATCTGATTAATATATTCGCTAACTTCGTCCTGGGTCATACCAAGACCATTATCCTTGATCTGAATGGTCTTCTGATCCGGAGAAATTACCACATCGATTCTAGCTTTAAAATCATCCGGAAGAGATGCTTCTCCCATCACATCCAGTTTCTTTCTCTTGGTGATGGCATCACATCCGTTGGAAATCAATTCTCTATAAAAAATATCTTGGTCGGAATACATCCATTTTTTGATAATCGGGAAGATATTCTCGCTATTGATGGATAAAGATCCTTTCTGTCCTGCCATACTAACACCGTCCTTTCATAGTTCTCTAAAAGACATAAACAGAGGAGACCTTTGGTCTCCATAAAATAGTGTAGGTCTGTCAGAATAGAAAGTCAAGAAAAATTTAGCACTCGCGTGATGCGAGTGCTAATAATTCGTTTTGATTGTTTTTCCGGCCAATTCATCAAAGGTGCTGAAGAAGGATTCTGTAGTCGTATCCACTTCCAAAAAGTCGATTTGGGCATACTTATCTTCGTCTACTTCTTCTGCTACTTTTCGAATATACTCCTGGTATTTTTCTTGAAACGCCGCATTTTTCCGTTCTTCCAAAATGGCGCTTTTATTCTTGTCTGTCTCTTCCTGATTGAAGGTACTGTCACACTTAATCAGATAGTAAGCTTCCGGCGTCTCTACGATATCGCTCACCTGGTCACTGGCCAGGTTGAAAGCAGCCTCTTCATAGGCTTTTTCCTTTTCTCCGTAGCCAAAAGTCAGGATAGACTCACCCATTTCGTTGTATTCTCCCACCAATGTAGAGAATTCTTCCCCTTGGTCGATTCGTCTTTTCGCTTCTTTGATCCGGCTTAAGGCCTGCTTTCTGGCATCATCGGACACCGGCTTTAAAGTGCCATCTGCCTGTAATTCCGCCAGTTTCACGCCGATTTGTTCTACCGTAATAATTCTAGCTTCATCATCGCTGATTTCCGGATTGACAGAGGCTATGATAGCATCATATACCAGCAAAGAAGTGGCATATTCTACATACATCTGATAGATATCGTTTTCATCCACATTCAGGGCTTTCTTTTCTTCCTCTGTCAAAGACTGTATATAGGTCTTAGCAGCGTCTTTTAGCGCTGTTTTCATCTCCTCTGTCAAAACCACCTTGTAGTTTTCAGACATGAGATTCATAACCTTGATCTGCTCTAACTCTTTTTTCACTGAATCGATGACTTCCTGTTTCATGGAAACGCCCTGCACTTCCATATTCCAGACTTCCGGGCCATAGACCCTTTCGTATCGATTTTGCAGATTGGTCAGATACACCATGAATTCCTTCTCGGTGCAAATCTCCCCATCCAGTCGAAAAATCTGATTGCTATCTAGTCCTGTAGAAAGCACAATCTTCGTGTTTTCCGCAAAGGGCCCGCAACCATAGGTAGAGAAAAGAAAAAGGGACACTAAAAGCATGGCCAGTATTCTTTTTCCATGTTTTCTTCTTATCATCCACATAGTTTTATTTCTTTCTGGCATACTTTAAGAAATGATAAGTCAAATCAAAATATACCTGCTCATCACTTTCTTCCACCAGTTCCCACTCCGGATCTTTATCCAGATTCGGGAAATAGGCATCCGCCTCGTAAGCATGGTCAATCTTCGTCACCAAAGCAGTGTCGCAGTAAGGAAGTAAAAGCTTATAGATGCTTTCCCCGCCGATATTAAATACCGTATCCGGATCATACTCCTCAATTGCTTTTAAGACTTCCTCCGGGTTGTGTGCTACGATGGCATCCGCCACCTGGTACTCCGGATTTTTGCTCAGAATGATATTGGTACGTCCCTGCAAAGGTTTGCCTGCAGGAAAAGTCTCGATAGTCTTACGTCCAAGTACCACTACGCCACCGGTAGTCAGTTCTCTAAAACGCTTCATATCTGCAGGAATCTTCACAAGAAGTCCGCCTTTATTACCAATAGCCCAATTACTGTCTACTGCTACGATTGCTTGCATAGTTTGTCCTTTCTGGTGCCTGATTTTCTACTCTGCTAACAGATTTCTCTGTCGTTAGATTGCGATTGGAATATTTGTAATCTGTGGTCCGGTCTCATAGCCTTCTACCTTTACATCATCCGGTGTGAAGTCGTAAAAGTCATGGATTTCCGGATTGATCCAGAATTTGGGAGCCGGCTTTGGCTCTCTGGTGATAAGCTCTTTGATAAGATCCACGTGTCTGTCGTAAATGTGCGCATCTGCGATGACATGGACGAACTCGCCCACCTTCATGTCACATACCTGGGCCAGCATATGTACCAGCACGCTGTACTGCACCACATTCCAGTTATTGGCAGCCAACACATCCTGGGATCTCTGATTCAGGATTGCATTTAAAGTCAACTTATCGTCGCCCTTTTTCTGGGTTACATTAAAGGTCATGGAGTAAGCGCAAGGATACAGATTCATCTCATGCAGATCCTGATGCACGTAGATATTGGTCATAATACGACGGCTGAAAGGATTGTTTTTCAGGTCATAGATGACGCGGTCAATCTGGTCCATCATGCCTTCTTTGTACTGATGCTTCACGCCCATCTGATAGCCATAAGCCTTACCGATAGAGCCGTTTTCATCAGCCCATTCATCCCAGATGTGGCTGTTTAAATCATGGATATTATTGGACTTTCTCTGCCAAATCCAGAGAAGTTCATCTGTGGCAGATTTCAGTGCAGTTCTGCGCAAAGTCAGAATCGGGAATTCTTCTGCCAGGTTGTAGCGATTCACTACGCCGAACTTCTTGATGGTATAAGCCGGCGTACCGTCTTCCCAGTGAGGTCTTACTTTTTCCCCTTCTGTACTGGTACCATTTTCCAAAATATCTTTGCACATATCGATAAAAATCTGATCTGCTTTACTCATTCCACTCTCCCTTGTTTATTCCATTCTTGTGTCTATCTCATTCTTGTGTCTATTTCATTCCTGTGTCTATTTCATGGCCATTGCTGGCCGTATGTCCACTTACTCTAGCGCACCCACTTATCGCAAAGGGCATTGATCTGGTCTGCAAATTTTGCCAGGTCTTTATTGGTACCACCCTGGTTGCCTTCAATCACTGCCATCAGTCTCTTACCTGCAGCCACTAAGCGCTCGTATACAGAAGATACCAAAAAGACTTTCTTTTGTACCGGAATCGGTGATGCCTCATAGAGAAGCTTGTCATGCAGTAAGTCAAACTCTGTACCGCTGTATGGCGCATAGGTGGTAAATCCATGTTCATGGTGCAGTAGTCCTGCAAAGCTGGTGCAGACTCCATCTTCCCCATGGACCACAAAAACTCTTCTGGGCTTCTTTTCAAAACCGCTTACCCAGTCAATTAAGCCAGCCTGGTCTGCATGGCCTGACAGGCCTTTTAGCTGCATAATCTTTGCTCTTACGGTGATGGTCTCTCCAAAAAGCTTCACCTCATCCGTGCCTTCGATTAACACGCGTCCTAAGGTGCCAGCGGACTGATATCCTACAAAGAGTATGGTATTCTCCTCTCTCCATAGGTTGTGTTTTAAGTGATGGCGAATACGACCTGCATCACACATACCGGAAGCAGAGATGATGACCTTCGGTTCTTTATCGAAGTTGATCATCTTGGATTCCTCGCCTGTGATAGCCAGATGCAGTCCCGGGAATCGTAATGGGTTGATGCCCTGGTTTACAAGTTTCAGCGCTTCCTCATCGAAGCAGGATTCTTCGTTACGGTTGAAGATTTCTGTGGCCTCCACCGCCAGCGGGCTATCCACATAGACCGGGAAATTCTTCAGTTCCGGCAGCATGTTTTCCTGCTTAATCTGTCTGATAAAATAGAGTATCTCCTGTGTTCTACCAATGGCAAAAGATGGAATCACCACATTACCACCATTTCCAAGAGTCTCTTTGATAATCTTAGCCAGTTCTCCTGCAAAGTCAATCTTTTCTGCAGGATGCAGTCTATCTCCATAGGTAGACTCCATGACTACATAATCTGCTTCTGCCGTCTTTTGTGGGTCACGAAGCAGAGGCTGTCTAAAGTTTCCGATATCACCGGAGAAAACGATTTTCTTTGTTACGCCATCCTCCGTCAGCCACATTTCAATGCTGGCAGAACCCAGCAAATGGCCTACATCCGTGAATCGAATTTTGATATTCTCGGATACTTCTATGATTTCGCCATACTCGCAAGGCGTCAAAAGTCTGATGGCAGAATCTGCATCCTGCATGGTATACACCGGCACCACCGGAGCTCCGCCACCTGCACGACGGTTTTTACGATTGCGCCACTCTGCCTCCTGCATCTGGATATGGGCACAGTCACGCAGCATAATGCTACACAAATCGCAAGTTGCTTTCGTCGCATAGATGCGTCCGTTGAAGCCTCTTGCGCAAAGCTTTGGCAACATGCCTGTATGATCCACATGGGCATGGGTCAAAAATACATAGTCAAGTTGCATCTCCGGTACCGGTAGCGGGGCATTTTCAAACACATTAATCCCCTGCTCCATACCGTAGTCTACTGTCATCTTCTTATCGCCCACCTCTAGGTAATGGCAGCTGCCTGTTACCTCGTGGTCCGCTCCAAGAAATGTAAGTTTCATTTTTTATTCCCCGTTTCTACTTTTTTTCACGAACTTCTTAACATTCTTCGATGATTCAAGAACCTGTTAAAGTTCTTCAATATATTTCACGATACCGTTTTTATGTACTTCATTTAAGAAAGTTTCTCGTACCTTGGGATTTGGAATCTCCACGGACAATGTAGCAGATGGGCCATCTCCCTTAATGATAGCTTTTGTAATATTAAAGTTTGAGAACTTGATATCGTGTTTTCGCATTTCTTCGATAAAAAGCGATACATTTTGATTGGTCTCAAACTCTACATACAAGTCGAAGTATTTGGCATTTTTGTGGATTCTCACATCCAGCAGATTCAACACCTTTAATGTGAAAAGCACCAAAACAGTACCCAATGTAGCGCCTTCAATATAACCGATACCGGCTGCAAGACCAAGGCAAGCAGATGCCCAAAGACCTGCCGCTGTCGTCAGGCCTCGTACCTGATTTTTACCGGTTACAATAATGGTACCCACCCCTAGGAAACCGATACCACTAATTACCTGCGCCGGAATACGAGTTACATCGGATTTGATATCCGGATATGTCACCGCGATATAGTGACTTGTCATCATTACCATGGCTGAACCTAAACACACAAGCACGTGGGTCTTGATTCCCGCACCACGATTTTTGTACTCACGATCTATACCAATCAGTGTACCCGCAAGCAATGCAAACACAAAGCGAATCACATTTGCTTCCATGCTCCATCCTTTCGCGGTCTCCACTAGATAAGTCCAAAACTCCATACTGTCACCCCTTCTTTCTTCACTACCATATATTGTATCAGATTTCCTCATGAAATTTTTTTTATTTTTTTCAAAAAAGTCGTTGACGGCGCCCTCCGGTTTTGGTAAATTAGTAGATGCGCTGACTAATAGCGCTCATATTTTTAATATTTCTGTACAACATGCAATCCTAGATTGCAGTCAAGCATTGCCGATGTTTGGCATTACTAGCAAGGTATCAGTCTTTACTAGTCAAACATCAAAATGCTCGGCACACACTGTATCGTCCAAGTCGATACAGCACAGCATCAAAGATGCAAGGAAATCACCTTCGGTGATATTAGTCCAGCATCGAAGATGCAGGACAGTGCGCGAGTGGCTCAGTTGGTGGAGCACGACCTTGCCAAGGTCGGGGCCGCGGGTTCGAGTCCCGTCTCGCGCTCTAATAAAAAATGGAGATACCTTTGGGTATCTCCATTTTTTATTACGAGCACTGGAATCGAGACGTTGAACCCCGCCTATTAGAAATCGCTTTGCGATAGGCGAGGCTGCGTCACCAGGGCTCCGTCCGCTTCGCGGCCACCTCGTGACAATGGACGACCTACCCATATCCCGTCTCGCGAATGCAGCAAGGAGGGACCCGCTTGCGGGAGGATTCCTTGCTGCCACGGCGCTGCCTGCGCGAAGCGCATTTCATGCAGCGCCTTCCCGTCATATACACGCAAATTTCCTTTTTTCTCATTTTGCGTGTCCACCTTCTTTTCCCCCGACACGCAAATATCCATTTTTCCTGTTTTGCGTGTCCGCCTTCTTTTTCCCCGACACGCAAATTTCTTTTTTTCCTGTTTTGCGTGTCCACCTTCTTTTTCCCCGACACGCAAATTCCCATTTTTCCTGTTTTGCGTGTCCGCATTCTTTTTCACTGACACGCAAATTTCCTTTTTTCCTGTTTTGCGTGTCCGTCTTCTTTTTCACCGACACGCAAATTCCTATTTTTCCTGTTTTGCGTGTCCGCCTTCTTTTTTCACCGACACGCAAATTTCCTTTTTTCCTGTTTTGCGTGTCCGCCTTCTTTTTTACCGACACGCAAATTTTCTTTTTTCCTGTTTTGCGTGTCTGTTACATGCAAATTCTTGTTTTTTCTTTTTCACATGCACAGATTTTCAAACCCTTGCATGTAAAATCTTGCTTTTGACTTTTTACATGCACGCCTTCACAAACTACTACATGCAGAATCCTTTTTTCCTATTTTCACATGCAAGCGTTCACGGTCTCTTGCATGCAGAATCACGCTTTTTCTTTTTCGCATGCACACACTTTCAAACCACCTGCATGCAAAATCCTCACTTTTACATTTCTGCATGTATGCTACCAAAAGCTCTTGCATGAAAAATCTCAGTTTTTCTTTTCTGCATGCAAGTCTCCCGGAACACTTGCATGCAAAAATCGAATTTTCAACTATCACATGTAACCATCAAAATAGCTGTACATGTAGAACTCCTATTTTCCATTTTCACTTGCTTCCACCCCCGCTTAGCCAAAATTAGTATCAAAGCCTCGCTACAACCCTCCTAATCGCTTCTCCTCCCAAATGTCATACACCAAATTCTTTCACTCGCAAAAAATTCTTCAAATCTCAAACCAATCTATTCCGAACGACATCTGTAACTATGAATGGAAAAAGAAAAAGGAGAACATCATGCGCATTGCAGTATTATCAGACATTCACGGAAACTATCACGCACTGAGAGCTTGCGTCAGTCACGCTATCGGTCACGGAGCCACCACATTTTGGTTCCTCGGAGACTACGTGGGTGAATTTCCAAAGCCTCAGAGAGTCATGACCTATCTCTACAACTTACAGAAAAAATATGACTGTGTATTCCTGCGTGGCAACAAGGAAGACTACTATATCGACGGTAAGTTCAACCCTGATTGCGACTGGCTTAAAGGAAATCAAACCACCGGTGCGCTTAAATACACCCTAGCGCACCTGACAGCCAAGGATCTCAGCTTCTTTCGAGATCTACCTATTTCCACCACTATTCACACTCCTGGCATGCCGGATATTCTCTTATGTCACGGCAGTGCGGAGAATAACAAGCAAAAGTTATTGCCGGACGACTCCCAAACTGAAGAGATTGTCCAAAGCTACCCGGAGCCGTACATCATCTGCGGCCACACCCACAAACAGGGCATCATCAAAGAGGGAGAAAAGCACGTGTATAACGCTGGTTCTGTAGGCGTTCCACTGGGTTGCAAAGGACATGCCCAATACTTACTTTTAGAAGCTGCTGAAAAGAAATGGCAGCCTCATTTCATTTCCCTTCCACTGAATCTGGATTTGATTGAAAAAGAAATGATTTGCTCTGACATCCTAGATTACGCTCCTGCCTGGTGTAGCGTGGTGATTCAAGTTTTACGCACCGGGAAATATTCCCAGGGAACTGTATTAAACGAAGCCATGAAAATGGACCAGTATCAGTCTCCCTACCACTCCGTTCCGGATGCATGCTGGGAAAAAGCACTGGCCCACTATGATATACCTTTGCTTACGAGAAATTAGAGTTCACGCAATTTGCGCTCACACTCTTCCTTAGAGATTTCGCCGTTATTATACATGGCTATCACGCCGACTTCTTTATCTCGAAGCTTGTAACACTTCACTAGAATCAGAATTGCAATCACCGGTCCGATGGCGCTGATCCAAGTAAGCACATGCCAACAGCCTTTGGCTCCCACTTGGTCCACCACGCCGGTGACTGTATCTGCAGAGCCTGCAGAAAAGCCAAAAAGCGCAAGCAGCACTAATGACAAGCTGCTCATCAAAGCCGCAGAAAGCTTAGTCACACACGTCTGAATCGAAAAGGTAATCCCCTCCTGACGCACTCCCGTCACATACTGTCCATACTCTACACAATCCGGTGTAAACATATAAACCAGCACGTTGTATCCCACAAGACCGATACCACGTAGTGCCATAGTAAAGTACAAAATTCCATCCTTTTCATATCCCACAAAGAACTGCAATACAGAGGCCACCACAAACAAGCCAAGGCACCCAATATAAAGCCAGAACTTATCGATTTTCTTGCACAAGGCCGGAATGAACGCCGCCACCACGATGGCCGGCACGATAGCCATGGCAAGCAGAATCGTTCCTTTCTCTGTGTCTCCCAGCACATACTGAGCAAAAGTAGGAATCACGGTCTGCACTGTATTGGTGAGCCCTACCAGGAAAAAAGCGAAATAGAACACAATCAAATATTTGTTGCCAAGAAGCGCCGCAAACATCTCTTTTAAGGTATGAGCGCTATCTGCGGACACATGACTCCTTTCCTTTCCGAAAATGAGAATCGGAAACATCATGGCCATAGATACTACAGAAAGGCAAATGGAAAGGAGTGGCCATCCCATGTCGGAGTAAAGGCCCTCTATTGCTAAGGTAGCAATGACACTGGCTGCCGTTCCTACCACTCTGCCGATGGAAAGAATCGAGTTACGCTCTTCCACCCGGTCCGTCATAGCTGTAGAAAGCGCATAAATCGGCGTGTCACACATGGTATAGGCAACAGACCATAGGCAGTATCCAATGATTACCCAGGCACATTTTCCACCAATTGACAATTCTTTTGGCATGCAAAAAATAAAAATCGTAGTCAGCGGTATCAATACCCAGGAAATCTTCAGCCAGGGCAAAAACTTGCCGCCTTTCATATGACATTTATCTACGATGCGACCAAAGATGATATCATTGATGACATCCCAAATCTGCGGCGCGAAAATAACGGATGCCGCCAAAGCCTCCGGAATACCATGATTCAATAAAAACAAGGAAACATAACTAGCGATGATCATGTAGAAAAGATTTTGTCCAAAGAAATAAAGATAATAACTGAATCGTTCGCGTTTAGACGTTTGCATAGTAACCCCAAAATCCTATAAATTCAATAACTTCTCCCCTCTTATTCTAACACGAAGCCAGAAGTGACATGATAGTTTTTTCGTTTTTTTCAAAAAAGCCGTTGACAACTCCCCCGGCTTTTGATAAATTAGTACTTGCGTTGATGAACAGCGTAGCATCATAAATGCGCGAGTGGCTCAGTTGGTGGAGCACGACCTTGCCAAGGTCGGGGCCGCGGGTTCGAGTCCCGTCTCGCGCTCTAATAAAAATGACCAGTACCGAATGGTACTGGTCATTTTTTATTACGAGCACTAGGATCGAGACGGGACGATCTATCCGGATTTGCGCAGCAAATCGGGATGTTTCCTTAGCTCCCGTCTCGCGCAATGCAGCAAGGAGGGACCCGCTTGCGGGAGGATTCTTTGCTGCCACGGCGCTGCCTGCGCGAAGCGCATTTCATGCAGCGCCTTCCCGTTTGATTCTTCGTGTCCCGTCTCGCGCCCCTATTAATAGGTATCTAACTTTGAAAGAAGCTCCAAGTTATACTTTTCGTATTCATTAAAAACACTATCATCGAAATCTTCAGGGAATGTTGTAGGTACGTACCAAATTTGTCCTAAAAAGTAGTTTTCAATGTTTTCATCTTTAAAAATATAACCATGTCTTGCATAGATTTCATTTTTTCCAAGATTTAGAATCAGTTTAGGTTCGTTTTCTAAATCAGATTTTGTATATTTAATTGTGTCAGAATGAAAAAGATAAGTGTATATATTAGCTATATCTCGAACTTCGCGTGTATTTTCCCAATAATTTACAACTTCATTCCAAAAATTACAGTTATCTACATATTTGCTTCGCTTGTATGTTTCGTCTATAATTTGATCTTCAGACCATGAGGAATCGTATTTATCAAGTGATGAATACTGCACCAATCTAGGATCAATTATTCGAAAAGTATATTCACCTTGTATTCCGTATCCAATGGAATTGTTTTCAGCTGTGATATGGTCTTCTACTTTGATATTAATCTGGTTATCTAAAAATTCAAATACCAATGTGCCCTTTCCGCCCCAGCCATCTTCTGTGTATGAATATTTAGCCGTATCATTCTCTATATAAGTATCAAAATCTATTTCTGATTCATGGCCATTGGGTGCATGGAATATGTTTCCAGTAAGGTGATTCTTATTATCTATTGAAACAGATAAAGAAGCATTATCTTTACTATCATCAGTATATATACCAGAATAGTTGAATATTCCGGCCTCCGTGTCCCTGCTGTCCGGTGTTAGGAAACCGCTATTCCGTTAATAAGGAAACCATCATTCCGGTGATGGAAACCATTATTATATATCCTTTAGAATGTAATCATGCGCCAA